>Ga0179593_1508563_pt1 | contig 18794 bp, 14 predicted proteins | sample CZODoug2_1_08_16_FD_185931 | JGI IMG/M metagenome (GOLD analysis project Ga0179593, IMG submission 185931) | Vadose zone soil fungal communities from Angelo Coast Range Reserve, California, USA - CZODoug2_1_08_16fungal (PacBio error correction) | ecosystem: Environmental > Terrestrial > Soil >...
GATAGCTCCTGAAAGTCACGAGGGACGAAGTTAAAGAAGAGGTGGGATAAAACCTAACTCCCTAGCCGCAGGGAAACTATGGAATTGAAACGTGCCTACTTTTCACCGAGCAGAATTAGTCGTAAGGGAGAATAATCCCAAGGGATTAATGTGGTATGAAAAGGCACCTTCTGAACGTGTCAGTTTGGGGGGAAGGGAATATCGGTAACAACGTAAAAGGTTTTTATTCGTCGGGGTGAGCAAAGAGAGTCCTCACCACATGGTCTGCTTCGCAAAAGGGAAAGTAAGATCCCCTGCAGGAAGATTCCGACGTGAAAATTCGGTTATGGAAGGCAAGTCAACTTCCATAGGGGATTTAAATAACCAGCCATTCTGATGGTTTTGAATATACTACAATTACACCACTAGGAATTTCCAGAAGGACCACCCTTTCACAGTTTACTTTTAGTAAAAAAGATCATACTCCTCTGAAGGGGGGGTTGTAAGGTCTTCCTGCAAATCTCATGCTATTCGTCTTTGGTCTTCACCGTGTGGAAGGGAGTCTGGTTATCATGGAAGGGTCCTGACCAACGAAGTAAGGTGCAACTCAACGGGCCGAAACCCTCCTCTGTATAGCGTACGGCCACCCGTTAGAAACACCTCATTTGGGTTCGGTTCCCTTTAGGCCTCGCAGAGTTACTAGGGTACCGTGCCCCTGTGATTCCCTACTCCGAGTCATTTTCTTTACCGGAATTCTGGGAGAATAGCTCCCTGGCGAGGTAGAGCAACAATGAAAGCCTAAGGGCACTTGACTTATTCGCACGCGGGGTCTCAGAGCAAACGCGGGGGCGACTGTAATAAAATGTAGGAGAGGTGATCACAAAAACTCGTGGGAGGTAGACCGAGCTGGGAAAGGGGCAGAAGGGTAAAGGAACGAACTGGGCAGAATAACCATAGGGAATGGCCGTCACCACGGGGGGATACGGCGAAAAAGGAGATTCCATGGCAGGCGGGCTTACAGGCAGGGGGGGGAGAATATGGGAAAAAAAAGATCAAATGTGTGAGGGAGTGCTGCTCAATTCAATCCAGCCTTTAGGGAGGTCAAAGGAGATAAGGGGCTGTAGGGGAGGGCGAGAGGCCGGGCAACAGTCTAGGGAAGGGACGTGATAAGGTCACGCCTCGATGAAAGATATAACTCAATAAAGCGGTAAACTTAGAGAAGTGAAGATAATCGAGCCGGTCGTGAGGGGAGAGGAGGCACTTGGTCACTAAATGTTTTGCGCTTTCTCCTGCTACGCGACTATAACCTGGAAGATAAAGCAAGTGGAGAAAGTCAGCCTTACATCTGGCTACGGACATCGGCATCGAAGGCTGCTAACGCTAATTGGCATCAGAGTGTAAGGTAGCCTTCTTAGTGCTCCGCAGAAAAGTATCAACGGCTACCGATAACCATTCAAGGGGGGAGTTGAGTTCAAGAGTTAGCGGGTGAAAGTAAGGCTCCTTTCGGTCTCTTTCTAGTAACCACTCGTGTCCACGCGGGTAAGAAGGCACCGGGTCTTTCGAAATTGCCTGGACCACTATCTTTTGCGGAATTAGAGTAAAGGTTGAGGGTCGAGAGAGTCTCATTCAGTGTTCTTCGCAATACGAAGATTATGGATTAAACTTCACATCAGCCGGCGCCACCGTTGGGTTGGTTGCCCTGTGATCCGGTGTTTTGCCAGGAGGGGGGCTCAACTTTCGGGGAGCCTGGAGGGGGGGAGCGGGGCGAGCTTCGCCCGTCGCATGGGCCGGGCCGCGCTCCCCGATTTTCTCTTGAAATTTTTCGGCGTGCGGTGAACTCTTGGTCAGGGGGAGGAATCGAGGCGGGTCGGGCGGACAGGTGAGATGGGAAAGGATCCGGAACCCAACTTCGGGGGCCCGCGCCCTGTGCGGGGAAAACCTGTACAGCTTCGATGTGGGTCAGAACGCCAGGAACAGGAACCGACAAGGGTCGTGAGGGACGAAGCAGGGTGTCAACGTGAGGGCCACGTGTGTGACCGGTCATGGAGGGATTTAAAAAGAAGTATCTGGGGCCCTCCAAAAAGCACGTTGGGGCACGGGTAAGCCAGGAAACGCCGAAGAATGGCAGAAGTTCGTAGGTAAGCTGTACAGGGAATCATATTGAGGTAGGGGACGGGGGTTGAAAAACAAAAAGAAGCTACCCATTGTACGGGGAAAACCAGAATTTTCTCATTACAAAAAAAAACGCACGCAATTACACAGTAGTAAGACATAACTTACCGCGCACGAAGTCGCCCGAGGATACCAAAAGGGGTTCGACAAGCAAACGGCACAGGATGGAGAAGTGCTCGATTAGGTTTAAAAAAGACCACTCTTCCGTGGATGGCCAACCAATGTTTCCCACGTACGAACAAGTGAAACAAGAAAGCGCCGAAAAACCCCTTTAGGGTTATAGGGGAGCAGGAGAGGCTATCTAAGAAAAGGTCTTTATAAACAGATTGGGAGTGAGACTTTGGGTACAATGGAAAAGACTCTAGGAGCCGGGAGACATACGACTTAACGATCTCGTCGACCATATTCATGTGACGTCGCATGAGCACCAGGAACTAAAAGCGGGCTGTCGACCGGGATATTGGGTGCTTTTGGGTAATACAAGGTCTGATCGTTATGGTACGTTCCGTGTATAAAAACGGAGAAGTCTCATGCCTCTTGAGACCATACCGGGCGCGCTTACTACCAAGACTCTCCAGTAAAAGACAAAATGTCAACAATCAGCTACAATTCCTCACTGGCAAAAGAGCATTGGGTCTCCCAGGTTTCAGTTCTTTGGGTGGGGAAAAAGAAAAAAGGGACTAGACTCGTTCGAAACTCGGGTGCCTACCGTAAGGGGTCACCAAGTAGGTTGGTTGTTCAATGGGGGGGGTCAAAGAGTCTGTTAAAAATAGAGGTAATCCAATCACAGTTGTAATGCGCAATATGTGGTCCGCGGTGATATCGCCGCAATCAGTTAATCAGCAAAGGGAATACACCCTTGACCATGCGGCAAAAGGTGGCGCGGGGTTTCCGGCGGGGGTCCTGACCTGGGAACGGGATAAGCTGACGACAAAGGATCTCTGAGCCAGGGGAAAGTGGGAAATCGGCTGAAAACCTAGGCCGTGAGAGCCCCACATTGCTGAGACACCTCGACGTCGAGGAAGATGAAAATGAGGGGTCGGATCAGAGACGAAAGGAAAGTCCCTGGTCGGATGTGCAAACGGGGAAAACGGCGTGGAGCGAAGAAACTTCACAGCACACATTCATCTTGTCCGAGAGGGGGCATTTTAAGAATAATGGCGGGGTGGCTCCTTTCTACCCGGGCAATCACATTCGGGAAAAAAAACTGGGGGAATCGGGATGGGGGAGCTATTTCTCCGCATTGGTCTTAATAATCAGGGGGGCAAGATATAAAAGAGGAAAAATGCGAAGATTAAAAAAAGATGAAAGGCTACAATAAATTGAGTGGGGTGCACACTGGTTAAAAGAATCCTCCCATTAAAACGTAAGTGGCGGGCGGGTCTCTCCACTAAATGCACTAATTAAAACTTCAAGATGGGAGACTGCATCATACAGAACCTTCATGAAGAAAGCTGCCAAGAATTCACTCATTGTTGGGTGCGTCTCTGAGAGGGGGTTGGGAGATGAACTGCGGGGGAATTAAAGCGAGGGAACTTTCTGAGCGAATCATAAGCTCAACAGGAGCAACCAACAGCTCAAACAAAAAAAAAAAAAGGGAGCGTAGTGCATTTGAAGCGCATCGTCCGGTTAAGTTGGATGTCGAACCGTAACAAATGGACTAGTCAAAGAAAATCAAGGAAATCTAATCAGACGTCCTAAAAGACTCAATATTAAGGGCTAATTTGTTATGTCAAACCTCGGACACCATTAGAGTGTCAATGCTAAAAGAAAGAGCGCTTGAGCCGGGAGGGTAAAAAGGAAGCGTCGAAAAAATCAAATAACGATATTCGTTGGGGCTTGCTAAAAAACGAAGATGTACAGCGCCCGAAGAGACCTGAAACTTCAAAGAACACAATCCATAAAGAGAGAGGAAGATGGGAGTGCGTTAGGAAATTCCAGCAATGAAAAGGGGCACAATGCGGAAAGAAGGGTAACAAAAACAACCTTCAGTGTTTCAAATGGTAGTAGCGAGAAGTTAATTAGGGGTTCAAAGAACAGGTGCCCTTCCGTGAATAACGTTGGGAAAAACAGCTGCAAGGAGTTTCTTTGAGAAGCTTTTCTTTTAGAAGTTGTCTTTGGGGGGTGGTCAATTTTCGCCCACGCCCCGGCGCCTCCGGGGCCTATCAATGTAATCAAGTACACAGCTGGTCACGAAGTCTGCACGATTGTCGAAAGCATTATGCATTACTTTGTGACTAGCTTCTTAAAGAACGGGCCAAAGCATAAGGAAAGATGTGGCTCCTAGTCGAATTCCATCGTCCCGATTGACGAGAGGTAGAAAACAACAGCAAACGGTATGATGGGAATCAGGATAGAAACTAGGCTATGGCCAGGTGTCATGACTCTACCACCGGAAGTGGCTGGGTTGATGAGGGGAAGTGGTAAAACTGCATGGCACCTCATGAAGACTATAGCACATACGAGGCAAGGGATCGTAAGGGCATTGAGAAAGTGATTCGTACAGGTGGTTAGGGTCAGAATGAGGAGTGGAATTCCCCAAAAAAGTGACAGTCAAAGGAAACTCCTTTTGGTGAAAAGGCTTCTGTAGCTTCAAATATTCTCAAAGTGCGTACATGAGACCAAACTAATCAACAGAGTTCTAACAGCCAATGTGACCATCTGGGCAGAGTATTCGTGGGGTTAAAGTTGGGGTCAACTTCAAGGCCCACGCGGTTTTAGAAAACGATTGAGAAATCCTGGCTAACTTCTGGTCGGCGTCGTAGCCAGTGTGGTTGGTTGTTTAAGCGAAGGGGAGAGTGATCTGAAGAGGCTTATCACTAATATACAAAGTAAAACTCGCTAAGGAATGGACCGCTTGGACGTTCTAGTAGGAGGGAGCTATCGAATGCGATGAACACAATAAAGGATGGCCGATCATGGAGCGAATCGCCGTCGACACTAAATAGTGGCTTTGTAACAGATATCTTCTATAGGGTTATTGGGGAAAGTTTTCGATTGTTCTTTCATTGTTACGTCCATTCGGGAAATGCTTCAGCGGGATCATCAGTGGACGAAAAGCGCCGACAGACGATGCTAGGGTCGTGAGAGGGACATTAAGACAACCTGAAACGCGGGGCTCGGTTGCTAAACATAAAAATCAAAAATACTCAGAACCCGACGTTAGAAGTTCAAAACGATCTTCCAGCGGAAAAAAGTCTCAATTACTGGGGGTCGGAGAAGAGGATAATTCACAGCTCGTGTCAGTTGTTCAGATTTTACTAAAAGTGATGATTGTATTATATAAGCTCAAGACAGAGGAAATTGTACGGAAATTGGGTATGTGGACCCATGGAACCGGGTTTGTTAAAAGTAGGTCGGATCGGCGAAACTGGAGGGGATGAGAGTTTCCAGACATTTTAAGAAGACAAAGGGCACCTCACGCATGAAAATACGCGGACTTCCCTTGAGACCAATGGTGCCGCATGCGTGTGCAAGGGAGAAGGACAAATGCGAAAGCCAAGGTTCCATCTTAAAAGGAAATTGGCACGAAAGTTGGAGCAGCGATTTTCTCATCGGACGCACGGGGACACAGACACGGCCAGTTCAAAGGGAGAGGCGCAAAAGTGGGAAGGAGTGTGGAAACCTTCTGCCGCATGTGCGAAAGTCGCTCCGCAGTCAAGGAATAGTCGGACTTAGAGAGAAACTCAGAGAGGCGAGGGGGAAAAAAAAGCGCTGAGGAAGGTTGTTTCCAAAAAGAGCTGAAGCTTTCAAGGGGGGGTGCAAGGTAAGACACCGCCGTGAACTGGTAATGCTGACCTCTTTGCAGGAGGATCTATTTAAGGTTAAAGTAGAGGGGAAGACTGTAAGGCTGAATCGGATAAACCGCATTATTTAGCAATCGCGGCGAGGGCAAGGAAAAAAATGGGAGCCAGTATGAGAAACGAGTTATCCTACAAAAGAAAAAACCGATCACAAAAGGGCCCCATAGGGTGGGGGGAAATAGGTGTAAACTCACAAGTCGAGGGTCTAAAGACGTCAAAGGGTTCATAACTTGTCGTTGTCAGACAGACTTACGCAAACACGGGGGGGAACGTCCATGAACTAAAGGGAACAATTTGAGGGTCATAAGGTCCCCGTGCGTAGGAGTTTTTACGTTGATCTCGTAGGAGCAGCCGTCCCTGTGGCTCCCGGATAGAGGTCTTGAGACAGCGGAAATCCGAAAAAAGAGGCACCGCAAGGTTAGCAGTAATCCAAATCCCCAAAGAATGTCCGAGACAAGAAGATCATTAAACACGGGGAACAAAATGTACTCGTGGGGGGGGGCTATCTTACAGCGTATTGATTTTTCCACACTGCAAAAGATGTGGGGCTCCTTTTACAGACAACAGGGGGAGACTCTCGTATCACCCAACAGCAAGTTGATTAGAGAGTCCTGAGAAATTGGAGGAAAAGACGAACCACCGGGGTCTCGCGGAAAGGTTTTGCTTAGGGAGGGCTCCACGCAAACTGTGGACTCATTCAGAAACGGTAGAAAAAAAAAAGATTTTGTAAGTGAGGTAAAAAAAACCAAAAACTAGCAATGTTGCTGAGCAGGACAGGGAAGATCTTTCGGAATAAAAGGGGGGCTGGCGTTTCGGAAATCGGGGGGGAGGAGGGCTCATGATTCTACGATCACCGGCACCGGAGTTCGTTTTTTGGGGGGAAGAACAGTCACCAATTCGTGTGGCGGAAAACCTTAGGGAGCGAGGTGTGGAACCCCAAGCTCTATCTGTCTGAGACACCAGTAGACTTCCACTGGACCGATCCACTTAGAGGAATCGTATTAGGGGGCATAAGTTAAACCCGAGGTTACAGACTATACTGGTGCCATCGACCTCAGGAAAAGACCAAGGCGTTCAAGTTGCCCAAAGGAAGGGGCGGGTCCGGCCGCAACCGACTGACATTGGATTTGAAGGCAGTCCGGCAGACAAAATCAGAAGACGGGCATACAGTGAGGGGAGGGCCGGGGATATTGTCACCTATCGGGAGTCCGGGAGAACAAAGAACAGAAGTCATCGGAAAGAAAGCCAAGCACCCGGAAAGGTATCCTGACTAAAACTCCAAAGGGAAGAAATTTGAGGGGGCGACGCCCCGTCATCTTCAGGAGCCGTCATGTAATTTCCAAAACAACGGAAGTTTAGTTCCAACAAAATGGGGACGGCGAGCAGGTGGGCCTACAGCTGAGGGTATAGAAAACGAACCCACTGGCAGAAGAGAATGCCAATTATCTCGCCGGCAATGGGTAAGAAAAAACAAATCGAAGGACTTATGAAGAATCAAGAGGCATTGAGCTATGGTAAGGGCGGTTCTACTAGGTGGGGGAAGTCGACGCACGGGGGTGTACTACCACGAGCATGGGAAGTCAGGACGAGACGTTGGGGCAAATCGCGTCAGGAAAATGGCTAAGCTTTCCATATGCCATGGGAAGAGAGTCGATGGTCAGTGTCTTCTGATTGCTTAAATTCAATATAGGTGGTCATCAGTATTCTGGGGGTGGAAAGAGTGTTGGGGAGAAGGGGGGCTAGGGAAAAAGACTGGAGTCGGTGCTGCTCCCTCTCCGCAATGCGCACGCGGAAGATCCGGTCAGAAAAACCGCACAAAAGAAGGAAAGAGGGTAGAAGAGGAAGTACTGGACTCGAAGCAGATCAGACAAACGAGGGGGAGCGGCGAGAAAAGCGTACACAAAGGCTTCCCGTGTTACGAGAAGGAGGTAAGGGAAAGCGGCCCGCAGGAAAGAAAGGTCCCTTTGGGAAAAAAAGGCCAGTCTAGGATAGGGAGCAACCTGGAACTGTACTATAGAAAGATTTGTGATCAAGTGAGCCCGTAGGACGGCGAATTCACACCGCCAGTTTTGCGAGGTCTTGCCGTCATTGTAACAAAGGTGAAAAGGAAGCTAACGGGGAAAAGAACGTTATAAAACGCCTAAACAACTGGGAAAAACGATTTTATAATTGAGAAAGTTCTGCTCTCACCCCGATATGGCGAAGATTTTCCTATTAGATTTGGTTCCGGTAGCCAGGGAGAAAGGCAATAGGCGCTCTTCCCGTTTGGACGCCAGGTTCCTATAAGCGTGTTGGGGTAATGGTATCTCCGAGAAGGTTGGTAACATGATGCACTCGCGTTTCTTGAGCACGGGAGGACCCCGAAAAAGAGTGTCGTGAAGGACGGGTCAGGATAGTTACGCTTGTCCTTTACCTGGTTATGAGAATACGGGTGGTTTTTCATTGACGAAGTCGTACAGTTCATGTCTAGGAAAATCCATGTGAGGCGTTCCGCCGTATGTGCAACTACTTTATCCCGGGGGAGAGATGTGCGGGTGGTCTCTCGATCACGGAACAGAAAATACCGCGCCCTTTTGGAAAAAAGCATATCGCGGGGGGTGGTCAACTGAGGCTATCCACAAGATTGCTCCCAATGTGCCGGTCATACGGGTAGTTCAAGGGAGTTCCCATGTAGTGGGTTGTCAGAAGTAACTTGGCGCTGGTTTTTTTGTATAGACACTTTACAACCTTTGGAGTTGCGAATTTTCCACCTCGGACGAGTAGAGTGGTCTTTTCCCTTATCAGTTAAAAGCAACCACCTGGAAAAAAAGTGCTCCAGGGGAAATGTATCCGGGTACAGACCAAGACATAATGGAGGGATCGGAAAATCGGGGTTGCCCAAACGACGTAGACACCTAGGGTAAGGGACTGCCAAGTTTTAGAGTAAGCCAAAACGGGGGGGGGCCACAGGCAAAGTTGAACTGATGAAGAAGCGGACCGCAAAGACGAAGATGGGAAGCAGGCCAACAACAACTTGGGATCGAAATCTGCGGTAGGCGTCAGCGAGCGAAAAGTAGAGGAAGGCTCAGGGTGGGGTCCGACACTCATCGTTTTGGGGGGAAAGCTAGGGCTACCAAGCTTGGCGTAGGAGCTCAAAAGCGAACGAACAACTAAAAGAAGAAAAGCAGACAAAGGCGTTGGAGTAGCAGCAAAAGTTGGCAAAAGAGGGCATGTCGATATATAGGACAAGTGATCAAGGCGGGGGGCCTGGGTGTTGCGTAAGAATTCGGAAAAAGACGTAGCTGCGGGGGTCCAACAACGACGGCTCTATCGGCTTCAGGGGTCCGAAAGGTTGTCGCCTGACGCCGTGAAGAGAAAAGAGGAGGGTCGGTCTCAGGCAGTAGGAAGGATTTGGGGGTCGTACGAACTGAAAGGAGACATATTTATTGGGGGATCCCCATATAAGATTCTGAAGCTAAGCTAGACAGAAAAGGAAGTGCAACGCGAGAAAAATACAAGACGGACAGGAAATTGAGGGAATCGTGCGCACGGGAGGGGGCTCAAGAAAGGGCATTCTTTGGGAAGGTTCACAGGCAACTCTGCCAAGTAGGCGGGCCGGTGCGACCTCGATTGGGGGAATCAATACAAATGGACAAACAAGTAGGAGTTGGGGATCGGGGGCGAAGGTGGGAGGAAAATACAGTATTAACGGAAAAGTATATATGATAAAAAGAGAATTCTGGGGATAGACAGGGTGTTGATAGAATATCAGATAGGGAGGAGAAGTTTAACAGAATCTAGCGGGAAGAGTCCGGGGACTGGCTGGTCAAATGTGGAAGCATTATGGAAGGCTGGATTTGCGACGGGCTTACTGAAAATCTCACGACTCAGTAGGATCTGAGGGAAAGATCTTCAGCTGTGGGGGGGGGTAATGTGACAATTTGGAGAGAATCGAGGTATACGTCGGCTCTTCATGTATATCAGGCCTCCTTTGGGACGCACTAACACGGAGGAGGCGGAGGAGAAAGAAATAGAAAAAGTACTCCATCGAGCATAAAGGTCCATTTGGACTGGTGGCGAAAGTGGTCACCGGCGTTCTAAAAAAAAAAAATAGCAATGCTAAAAAACTTTCTCGATGAAAGAGGGGTTAGGTGTTTTTAACTAGATACAAAGAGTATGGTCTCCTTCTCCTCAGTACGAAAAAAAACCCCACCTACCCGTCCTGGACTTTGCAAATGAGGTGTCCAAGTTTCGAGGAAAGACTAATGCTGTGAGACTGAAGGGGGAGGAAGAGAGGAAGGACTTATGGAAGGATACAATATTCATGCGGGGAAAAAAGGGATAAATCCCGATGTGCTTGGGTGCAGCTTCAGGTACTACTAACTCCACAGCAAAAAAGTAAATCTGTCAGCAAAAGTCTCAAAGAAAAATCCTGGCATTTCCCTCGAAAAAAAGTAAGTGAGGAATTTTTTGGTGCTAGTCGGGGATTTTGTGCTTTAGTCGGTTGAAGAGAGGGAAAGGCGTTTCGTGATTAATGAAAAAACGGGACGAGCGTGGGTTTGGGTCTTCAGGTTAGACCGTTCCTCCTGGTTTCGAACGTCCAGAAGGGGGGGGGCTCAAAACACAGAATCGCACTAAGTCGGACGCTAGAAACCAGAAACTATGAAAATTGGGGGGAGGAATACGCCGGAGCTGTGTGCTCACAAAGAAGCAGACAAAAGGGGAAGGGTTCATACTGAAAAAAAATAAGAATTTGATCGGACGATAACGGCGTTTGGGACAAAAATTGGAATATCGATTGCGTTGTGATAGCGGGGCCTCACCCCTCGATTTCAACGGGAGACGAGAAGCGCTACCACAAGAACCTTCGATAAAGAAGAAATCGGGAGGATTTCGAACTGAGTAGCTTCAATCATGTGAAGCAGGAGAAAAAAATTGGGGTGGCCCCGAACTATCGTGAACAGATGGGTGAAATCCTCTTCGGACGAAGGGGTTGAGTCTGTACTAAGGCGTCATAGTATAAATTCTTGACATATCGTAAACAAGCCCGAAGGTTATGGAAAAGGAGGTTGCTAGGAAGGATTCTAAGCGGGTAGGGAAGGTTTGAAAGGAAGAAGACCGCGGGGGGGGTCCGAAGCCTGGAGCAGAGTTGAAGAAGCGATACAAAGAGGCGCGGCACATGGAAGATCAAGAGGGAATGAAACGTGGCTGATCTCAAAGCGCCGTCACCAGGGGGAGATCCAGCATCAGAGGAAAAGTACACCCGAACCTACAGGTCCGCATGAGATGTCAACAAACAAAGGGAGGGTGGGAAAAGAGGGATCCCGAAAAGGGAAGGTCTTGTAGATTGGGCGCGTTACGAAAAAGCGCGGCTTAGCCGAGGGGAGAGGGGGAGTGGGGCGTCGGGAGGATTGGTGAGAGTACAAGGACTTCGATGTAAGGGAAAGCCTTAGAGGTGGCTGGTGGGGTTCCAAGAGTTGCGAAGAATCATCATTACTTCCCAAAGCAAGTAAAAGGAGAAACGCAAGTTAAGGGAAAGGAAGGTCGGGTAACAGGACAGCTAAGTATGGGATCCCGTAAGAGAAATACAATACAGGGAGGAGCGCGACCATCAGGGGCTGAATGAAAAGTTGCGTGTTGGTTACCGTTAAAGTGGTTCTATCGGAGATAGGAAAAATTTGGGTAGACTGACTAAGGACCGATGGGTCACTGGATCAGAAGTGTACTGGGGTGGGAATCTCTCTGGAGACGTAAATCGAGGGGGAGACGCGAAGGAAGAAGACCAATCGGGACAGTGTTGCTATATGCAAGGGCAGAGTTCCGCGAGGCGACAAGTTGGGGTCAAGTAATTACAAAGTGCGAGACTCAGGAAAATAATCAAGTCCCCCCAATTGGGCCGATAGCGGGTGAGAACCGGGGCTGCCCAAATATATGTCTTTGGTGTGGGTAGGACACTGGAGACCGCTGTCGGAGAGTAATGGCAAAGAGGGATATGTGGCTTGGAAGCTGGCCGGAGGTACCAGCGGAAATACTGGGGGGGCAGAAACTGTGGAGAAACGGTTTCTGCTCGTACAAAGGTGAGGACGGTGAAAGGGTCTAAATAGGGCGGGCAAGGGGACTGAATGGCCTATTCAACAGGGGGTGGTACTGTGAATTGAACCAGGGGTCGAGTGCAAGTTCAAACGAACGTGGGGGTGTGTAAGGGAATTTTGTGTAAATAGGGCTCAACCGACGAACTGGGTTATCGGAAAACTTCTTCATATGAAGGGGGTTAACCGAAGCGGGGGCAGCAGCCGGGGAAAAGTGGGCGGATTACAGAGAATGGGGGGTTGAGTGTCCGGGGAAAGAGAGAGGTTCGGGTATGAGATGAAGTGGAAAAGGCAAGGTGGTATGGACCAAAGGATGAAGAAGACAAATACTCGGGACAGTGGGGGTTTAAGGGCGCGATAATAGCTTCGACCCCATATTGGACTTGGTGCTGAAGGGTGAGATTAAGTGTATGGGCACCTTGGTCTGGAGGGCGCAGCTCATCAACGGGGGGGGACAACCAGGTATGGTTAAGGAAAAAAAACAGAACGCATGTGTAGAAGCTTTGCACAAGAGGCCTCCGATTTGAAGGATAAAAGGCAAAGACAAAAGTTCCTATTCGAAAAGGATAGCGTGGGCCAAGCAAATGGCGGAAGAAGGCTGATATCACCTACGGATGTAATGGCGGTTATTGAAGGGCCAGCTTGGGGAAACCAGAAGATGAGAAGGGAAGATGGGTAAACACAATAGAGGGGGTAAGAAACGCGGTCGTACAAAAAAAAAGAAGAGAATAAGGGTGGGGGGGCATCGGTGCGAAGGGGGGCCGTGACTATCCAAGACCATCTCATACTGGGAATGCTAAGTAGGTTTCAGATGGCACGAAGGAAGTGGATACCTGCTGCGGGAGTTGGACAAACAGGATGCGTCTAGGTCGCCGCATGGGGGTGCACTGAGGCACTTAAGTCGCGGGGGGGGAGAAACTATCTAGGGGGTCCTGACATCAGTCGGAGGGGTAACGTGTCCCAGAGGAGGGGCGTTCCCTGGGGCCACAGAAAAAAAACGAGTGAAAAACTAGGGGATTGCCGGCAAAGGAAGGATGAGGGGAAAGAAGATGGAGAAACATATTGTCTATCGCACTGCTGGGGGGGGGCTACTTGTATCTAACAGGGGCGTAAAGGGCCTCTCAGTCGGTTAAAATCTCAGGAAGGGTCTGTCAAAGAGAGAAAAAGACATTGACCCTGGGGGGGGTCGGATGAGAACTGACCACAGTCCAAAAAGCTACACCGGACAGGCCCACGATTGGGGAGGAAAAGTGTCAACTAGAAGTTGAGCCCTGGACGGTCATTGGGGAAAAGGGCTCGTTGCACGACCAAGTAACTTACAAAAAGGAAGAACTCAAGGGAGATCGTGGGGAAGGGACAATGGGGGTGTAAATTGAAGGGAGGGGGGTTACAAGGTTAGTTAACTGGTGGTAAGTCGTATTCACGCGAGGGAAAGGCCAGCGAAAAATACAAAGGAGGAGGTGAAGTTGGGATGAACTTCATAAAAAGACTGTCCAATCAGAAGTCGAACAATCAAGAATAAGGTCCGCCTACTACTCCTATAGTAAGGAAATTGGAGACCCGAACATGAGTTAATGAAAGTGGAAAGCGTCATGTTGGGGTACCAACTGGCTACGACGATTTTTGGAGGGGGAAGAACAAATGCACAAGGAGCAAAAAAGATGGGGAAGCAGATCTCTAAAAAAATTCTGCATAGATACTGGTCGCGCGAAGGGGGAATTGTCTTCGCTCTGCTAAAGGGTTATCCCGAACCACACTTAAGGAGGGAGTAAAACAACCGTCAAAAGGACTCAGGCTATCATGAAGGGGGGTATCATTGGATAAGAAACAAATGGGGGGGTTCAAAAGCGGGAAACCTCATTAAAATGCCTTTCGTGGGAGGGAAAAGCGCGCACCTCGCAAGGAAATGTTTGGGGGGGACTCCTGAAGGGGTCGGGAACACGAAATGAGGCGTCGTTTGGGGGAACAAAACAGATACACCTCAATAGGACTTACTACCTCCCGACCGACAAAAACAAAAAAAAAAAGGAACCCTGGCCGAGCCCGGACGCAGAAGCGCCAGTTAGTTCTCTTGCGGGGGGCCAAACCTAGGGGGGTGTCTACCGAGAGATGAGGGGTCTCAGCATGCATCATAGGAAAGGGGGGTCAAAAAATCCTTCGTAAACATGTTATAGGAAAAGGAGTAAAAGAATCATGGGGGTTACGGTGGAACAGAAGGAGGCTGGGGCAGGGGGAGTTCACAACACTTATGGGGGCTCTGATGAAATAGAATTTTACACTCAACAAACTATAACAGGCCACGCAGAGGGGGAAACACGAAAAAAAAATGCGGAGTTCTGAACTTGCCGATCGGAGGGGAAAGGCGAAAGGAAACATCGGACGATGTTGTTCAAAGGTCTATAAGGGAGAGGCAGACAGAGGGCGAAAAAGAAGGGGGTACTGGGTGTTGAAAAAGCCCACACAGATGAACACACACACAAGGTGCCAGAAAGCGACCAAAAAGTCCTAGGGCTTAACAGAAGCACTCGGTCGAAAAGAGTCGGGTCTGGGTGTCCCGGTAAAAACCTGGCATCGTCGATGGGAAAAGGAAAGGGCAAAAAAAATCAATGGGTCCAAACCATGGGAAAGGAAGGCGGAGGGAAACACTATAGCCAAGACGAAGAGAAGACACAAGTATTCGCCGGCAATATAGGGGGGGGGGTCGAAAAGAATTAACTCCATATGGTTTAAAGACCGAATGGGGATAAAGCCTCTGGGTACAGAGAGTACCCATTACATTAAATTTTCGCAATGAAGGGTCCAAACATGGCATAACTCAAACTTGGGTAATGGTATCTCAAGGGTAATTTCTTCGAGAACAGAGGATTTCCATCCGCGTGCCAGTTCAGAATCCTATGACTGAGGGGGAATAAGCTGGTGTCCAATATAACGCATAGTACTCGAAAAATTGGTCTTGAATCAAAGGGTAAGAGTACGAGTTTGTAACGCCCTTTGCTGCCGAAAAATGCAACAGTCTCGTTCAGGCTAGGGGGTAAGGGGGGACTTAAAGATGAGAAAAGAAGCAGCGCTCTAAAAAACAAAGGAACAAGAGATATGATTCTTTCATCTCGAAGGGGAGGAGTAACACTTCTCCCCAAGACGAGGAAAGGGAAGAAAAAAAAAACGGATACGCTCCAACAGGGCTGAACCAAGTAAGAGCCCTACTACATTAGGATTGAGATCGATAGCCATCCAATTGGCACGGGGGGAAAATCAATCTCCTTGAATTGAGGAAAGCCGGGGAAGAACCTGGAGGCGGGAAGGGTCACCGATTCTGGCCGAACTACCAGTCTCAAAAATCAAGAACATGCAACAGTTGGATTATTCCATTGAGGGAGAGGTTCCATGTCGAAACAGGCGCGTGGGCACAGCAAAACGCCCTTGATGCACTCGAGAATGGGGGATTCGAAAATGATTTATTAAATTAGGAAGGTCTACCCAGGCAGCTAATAATTGGCATGGGTCGAAGGGGGGCGGTCGAGCAAGCTCGGGAAAGCGACTACGCCGTCTCAATCTGGGGGGAAACAAAAAAATAATTTGGGTTTTAACTGTGGATAGACGAAGTTTCTTAACGAAATGCAAAACGGGACCGGTAGGTGCACGGCCAGAAAAAAGAAAAGGTTCGAAGAGTGCTCGGCAGGGGACAGGGTGAGTTTGTCAAGGGGAAAATTTCTAGAAAGGAAACGGACGTGGGATGCCGGCACAGGCCGGGGTTCGACTCCCCGTGGAAAAGAGCCAGAACAACAGTTAAGCCTAGGGGAAGGTTTCTGTTAACCTAGGAAGGCAAGCAATCGAATTACAGCATGGAAGAGGCGAGTCCAAGGAACACAAGGTGTACACATGGGGAAAAAAAGGGTAAAGGACCACTTGTTGGCCTGGGTGTGCTCGGGGATGAAAAAACATATCGAGAAGAGCGTTCCTACCCTCTAGAGGCCGAGGGCCAAACGGAATCAAACTGTCTAGAAAAAAGCTCAGGAATGCCATAGCGGGAACCGTGGCGGGAAGTAGCTAGAGCAGGTGATTATCTAAAGGTGTTTCAAACACCACCTGTGGAATGGTGCCCCAAACACTTGGCGCACGTAAAAACCATTTCTCCGGAGAGGCGGAAGGCCAAAAAACGCGCAAAAAGAGGGCCGGCCATAAAAAAACTCTTTTGCTTAAGCAAGCGTAGATCGGATAATTGCTCAGAAGGCAGGTAGACCGGGGTTTGTACGCATACCATAGGGAAGGTGTTGCATGCGATGCATACAAAGGCTGACAGCGGGAACTGGCACAGGGGCCATCGAGCCCGAACCCCGTTTGTCGGATTGGAAAAGGAAGGTTGGGATGAGATGATCGGCCAGGGAGGGGGGAAATAAGCCCGTTTCGGGGAGTTGATCACGACACCATCGTCGTCTCAGTTACATACATGCCCAGAAAGAAATCGGACGTTTTCATCATTTGAAGGGGGGAGAGGGCCGGGGGGAACTAAAGTGTAGTCCGGACCTTAGGTCGAACGTCCTGAAATGTAGAGGAGGGTACCGATTATTCCGTTGAACGGCAAGAATGAAGCGAAGGCCGACGCTGAACGCACTAACGTAAAATCAAGCCAGCGCAAGTTAAAGGAGGGTGGGGGGAACCAAAATCTTTTAGCAGTGCTTTCTAGACCATTTGTAGGTATTTGGATGTTCGGGAAACTAAGAACGGATTAAAAAGTTTGAAGAGCGATGAAGGTTTCACACGTAACTCTGTTGGCGCAGGGAGCTTGGTGGGAGGGGATGGGTTAGCATAAGTACTGAACGCTCGTGGAACGCACGAGACACGCGTGATAATCATATTAAGATGAGCCTCGTACAGGGCTAACATAAGCGAAAAGGTAATAGGAGGTGACTGGCCTCTTTCAAATCTGGAGGTTTTTCGCCATTAGTCCAGGCTTTTCGTCTTACCTGCAGGACTCTCTACGACTTGGGCGGCTCAGCTGAGAACCATGTGAACTCAGTCTTCTTAAGAAACAAGAATTATTTCATATTTGGGTTCCAAGGTCAAAGGAGTCATCAGGAGAATGAGTCGGCCTGATTTTCGGGGGCAATTTTCGTCAAATTAACACGGGATGTCTGGCCTTGCATCTGGATCACTATCGGGAAGAAAAATCGCCCTACGAGGGGGCACTTTATAGTAGAAGGTCTGTCACTCACTTGGACTTCGACGCGGGGGGGGGGATGCACGTCTAGATGAAGCTTCGTGAGGAGAAAAATGATGTTAGTACTAGTAGGGCCAGGACGTTTTTTCGGGTCAACCCTGTGGGATAGAAGGCGAGACCTTCGAATCATAAGTGGGTCAAGAATCGAACGCGATAAAGGAGGGGGGCAAATGGGGGCTCCTGTAAGACCTGGCATTGCCAGGTAGGAAGGGTAAGCTTTGTGGGGGAAAAATTGCGCAGGGTAAAGAAAATAACTAGGTACCCAAGAGCATCGACAAAAACGATCAGAAAAGAAAATTCTAAACGAGAGTTCGGCCAGGTAAAGGGGTAGAATAGATAAAAGTCCCGTATTAAAAAGGGTCAATTTTGGGAATACTTCCTAGTCCAAAAAGGCAGGCAGATCACAAAAGGTGAATGAACATCGGTAAAATGTGAAGGGGTGGAACAATAACACAACAGCCCGCTCGACAAGAATGCGAAGGGGTGGAGGCTGCTATTGCATCGTCAAAAGGGGGGGTTTGTTATGGGGATAAGATAATATATCCCTGGAGTGATTGAGGGGAACCGGAAGACGCGTCTTCGATGAAAGTGCTAAGGAAAGGGAGGGTCCACAGAAGGGAAGGACGGCAGGGAATAGTGAGAAAAATAAACGCCCTGAATGGTAATGTCCTCCAGAAAACTTGGAGAACCGACTCATTCCTCAATGTTGATTTTATCTCCTGTTGATGTGGCAAAATACCTGGTAGTGGCGGGGGAATATCTTCCTAGGGGTGCCCGATGTGACGGGTGGGATTCGTCACTCTTCCGAAGGGGGGGGAATCGGGAAAAAAGAATAAGGGGAGAAAGAAACAAGCATACTGAACGCGTGCCGAAATCAGAAAAATTTGAAAAAAGGTTGTAGAGTCTCCGGGGAGGGGAATTTTGTTATTTGTTTGAAAACCCGCATCATACAAGGAAGGGTTATACGAAGAAAACGGTAAACGAGGGAGGATCCGTTTAAAGGACAGGTCGGTCTTTTGGAAGGATAAGAAACTCTAATAAGACTATTGAAAGCGGGTGTACAGAGGTGGGGCATGGAGTATTGGCACCAAGCATGAGGGAATCTGAATGCAAAGAGCAGAAATCTCAGACTACACTATTCCAAAGTCCAAAAAAAAAAACCCGAGAAAGACGGGAGGAGAGAGTCTACTGCAGGGCAGGGGCTGGCAAGATCGGAAAGCGATATTGCAAAAAACGATCTCAGGGGGGAGGGGCGGGTTCGCACGCTGCGCATGGGGGGTCTTGGAGTGGATCCATACTTTTTTGAACTTGTTTGTGAGCTAAAGAAAAAAAAGGAGGAAAGGCATTGGAGAGGAAAGTGGACTTTGGGGAGGGGGTATTTAAAGAGAGGAGCAGACGTCACGGCGCGGAAGAGAAAATACTCTAGTGAAGCAATGGAGGCGGATCGGCGAGAATGAAGGAAGACGGCTGTAATGGGTAAGGGAACACTATTCGTACCGCCCAGGAAAAAACCGTAACGGGAGGACTGTTGAAGAGAAAGGCCAAATTAAGGGA
>Ga0179593_1414756_pt1 | contig 18793 bp, 19 predicted proteins | sample CZODoug2_1_08_16_FD_185931 | JGI IMG/M metagenome (GOLD analysis project Ga0179593, IMG submission 185931) | Vadose zone soil fungal communities from Angelo Coast Range Reserve, California, USA - CZODoug2_1_08_16fungal (PacBio error correction) | ecosystem: Environmental > Terrestrial > Soil >...
TTCCAACCCAAAGCAAGCCGGGACCCAAAGAAACGGGTTTTGTGGGGACACGCACCCGAAAGCCTAACACAAGTGAACCCCTCCCAGAAAATCCGGTAAGGCATGGGGGTGTGGCCCGCGCAGTGCAAAACGGGAACACCCCATTAACGGGCCGAGAAGGGGGTGGCGACAAAGTACGGCCCCCCCCCTTTAAGGGGGTGAGTCAGGTACGGAGCAGCAAGAAAATCCAGAAAACAACAACAACCGAATCCCGTTAAACAACTTGTTGGGGGGGAAACGCACAACCCAGGAAAGACCCCAAAAGGAAACCCGAAACAAATGGCTCGCAACATGGCCACTGGAAAAAGGAAAAGGCACAGGGGGCAAGGAGCAAACCACGAAGCACCGTTTTGAGAAGGGACAAAAAAAAAAACACAAAAGCCCAAACAGTGGAAAAAACCACAAACTGCCAGAACCGACCGTGCAAGAAAGCGGCCGTAACTCAATAACAGCCGGGTTGGGGGGGGACAGTCGGGAAATGAGGTAATGCCAACAAAAAGCTGCTTGTAAACAAACGTGGCAGGAAGGGAAAAACACCCGGGGGGGAAGACAAGTGTGGTCAAAAACCAGTTGTGGGTCCTTAAGGGGGGGGACAGTGCCACATCCGAAAGGGCTGAAAGAACTACGGGCGCATGACTGTGAACCAGGTTACTAATTTACCGCCACCACTGAAATGAAACTCTGGAGAAGGGCGAATGCGGGAAGCCCAAACAAACGGGGGTAACAATCAGCCAGGGCGTTATAGGGTTAAGAAGCTGTCAACTCGGTCCTGGCTTTGAAGAAAGCCAAGAGGGGGTTGTTTTGGTTAAAACGTGCCCCAAAACCACACAACCAAGAAGGATAACCACACGAGACGGGTAAACAAAGAGGGCCCGACTCAACAACGAAGAACGGGAATATTGGAACGAGATACCTTCTCCAAACCCGTCAATAAAATGTCACAGAGGGCCCATAGTCTTTCCAAAAAAAAAGAGGGGAAGAAAAAAAAAAAAAAACGCAAAAGGACCAAAAGGAAAGGGGGATTTTTTAATGGGAAAAAAAAAGAAAACAGTGCCTTTTCTAGTGGGGAGGGTCCCTCAATTTACTGGAAAAAAAGATAACAAAACGCAGCGGAGGGGGGGGAAATTCCGAAATCACAAACCATGACACTGGCTTGCAATCAAACCGGACCCGTTTTAAGAATCAATCAGGAAGTCACTGCCTGGTCAATGTTCGTTCAAAAAGAACCTGGGGTCTTGTTGCTCGGAGTTCTGTGGTGAGGCCGGCGGCTTCGCGACCCGGGGCAGGAAGAGCGTAGGGAGAGACAGGGAGGGGGGATTCGAAGGAACGCCCCCCGGCGCCCCCGCCACCGACGTGGGCGACAGGTATAACCCATGAGCCGCCCACGACGACCCCAACCAAGCGGGGGCGCTACCCCGGCCCGTCGACACAACCCATGTAACGAGTCGGGCCGTGGCCTTCGCCCGGCAAAGACACACACCAGTAGAAGCGCCCCGAGGGCGAAGCCTTCAACCCCAAAGGAGAGGCCTTGTGGCGGGAGGGGAGTCCGGAAGGTGGGGGTGCAGGAAAGGGAGGAGGGGGGAGGAGGAGTTGTGTCGGATAAAAGTGAATGATGGGAGGGGAGGGTTAGGAGGGAGGGGGAGGGAAGATGGGGAGGGGGGGAGAGGCGGAGACGAGGCGGGGGGGGGGGGGTAGGGTGGTGACAGGGCGATTGCTGTAAGCCGGTCGGGTGGTGTGGGGTGGAGAGAAGGGGAGGGGGTGAGAACCGGGTGGGGTGATGGGGTGAAGTAAGGGGTGGGAGGAGGCAATGATGGAAACCGGCGAGAGGAGGGAGGGGGGAGGGAGGGGTGGGAGAATAACGGGAGAAAGGAGGGCAGGGAATCGGGGGAAGGTGGGGAGCGGGTAGAGGGGTGGGGTGGAGGGAGGAATGGAGTGGAATGGGTCACATGGGAACAGGAGGGGTTCGGGGGGGTTTCCGGCACCTGGACTCTAGAGGGGGGAGGGCCCTGGGCGGCACGGGGCTGCGACGCAAAGACACGCTAGGAGAAGATGAACGCGTGCGGGGAGGCTGAGGGGAATATGGTCGGCGGAAGAAAAGGGCAAAGGAACTATGAATCTATCGAAACTCACGAAGGCGAGAGTCGGAAGCAGGTGGGGTCGAGGGGTGCGTTGGGAAGGATAAGGCGTGACAAAGTAAGTACAGACCGGTTGCGGGGGGGATGGGGGGCGGCAAGCGCGCGAGTGGGCAAGGGGGGGCAGAGGAGCCACTGACCTGCTCAGCAACGGCCGGTGTGAACGTAGCTATGACAAAGGTCGTCATTTGCGATAGGACTTTTTCAGGTAGGAGAACATTATCTCGAGAGGGCGCTCCAAACATGAATGTTGCCATCAAATCGGCGATTTTCTATACTTATGTCTCAACAGAAGGGTAGCGGGCGGTGGCAATAAGAAAAGATTGAAAGCGCCGAAGGTGGCTTGCATGGCGAGGGAGAAAAAAGACTAGCCCGAAAGATGAACAGCTGTAATAGGGGGGGGATCTGGGGAAAAAGAACACTGCAGGCTCTTCAGGCGTGTAGGAAAAAAACCTTCTAAAAACCAGCCGAAAGGGTGCCGAAGCAAACCAGACGAAGTCCCACTAGGGAGTGAATGGACGTCATTTCCTGAGAGTAAATAAGAAGGGGAGAAGGGAAGCAGAGGGCAAATCCTACCGGCCTTAAAGGACAGAGCATTGGATGAATGCGCACTAACTGCGAAGCTGGACGATCAGCAATCGACAGAGCTTGCTGACTAAAGCGGTGTAAGAAGAGAGACAAAACACACCTCGAGGCTTGGGGGGAAAAAAAGAAGGAAAAACGCGCCGGATCACCAATGATCCATCGGCCGTGAAGTGCTTTTGTGAGACCATAAGGGTACGCCCAAGTCGGTGCCGAAAACGGCGAGAAATGAGAAGCTTATTACGTGGGAAGAGGAAGAAAAAGGTGCGGTCCAGGGATTGGTGGGGCAATCTGTTGCTTGGAAACATCATCTTGTGGGTGTGGGGGCAAAGAGGTCGACGGGAAAGTTGTTCTTTTCTTCACTAAGCTGGAGGGGGGGACGAAATGAAATAAGAAGGGGAGAAACATGAGTGGCGCATTACCTAAAGAGGAGAAAGTTCCGGAAAGGAGTGAGATTTTGCTGAGTGCGGCATCGAAGATGCCAGAGGAAAGTCGTTCTCAAGCGGGATAGGAAAAGAAGGGAGATCCAACCACAGATGAGCGAGGATAAATTCACATGGGATGGGGGAGGACGGGATCGCGGAGAGGAGGGCGTACGTATATCTAGATGGGAAAATAACCGCAGGGCGAGTATTCTGGAAGGTATCGGGAAAAGGAAGGGTACCGAGTGGGAGGGACGGCGCAGAAAAGTTGATATAAGAATAACTTGAACCCCATTTAAAAAAGAAGCGAGAGCCGCAGAAATCCACGTCTGGGGGGGAGGAGGGGAGGGGGAATCCCTTCGGAGAAGAGAACATTCGACTTTTCGTCAGGCAATCCCGTACGTGAAGCAGCAGCCGGGAATCTGGGCAGTTGAAAACTGAGTGAAGCCTGTTAAAAGGAAATCCGGGGACTACCAAAAACAAATGGGGGGAAAACGGCTTGGGAAAAGGACCTGAAGTTGGCCCCCCGAAGTACTCTTGGGTTGAAGTGTACTCCTACTACGAGAGATTTTTTGAAACGCCTCTTTGTAAAAACCAAAATCAAGAAAAGACTTTTCCTTCTGATCGAGTAGAGTCCTTAGCCAGCCGAAAAGACGCGAACGGTGCAGAACCACACGGGTCATTCATGATGAGAGAGACAGAAAAGTACAGGGACCGCACAAAATCTCGAGAAAAACACAACGTAGTGGAATTTGATGTCGGTCAGCGGAAAAGAGATTAGAAGACAAACCTTCTATGGGTGTAGTAAAAAGGAATCGGGAGGAGTTAAGTCATTACTAGTCCGAAAGAAGGAAAAAGGAGGAGGAGGGATTCCAAGGTTACAAGAGGCGGGGTCTACCTCGCCTTAGTTTCGGCCCGGCCTAACAGCGTACTTCATGGGAATCACGGAGTCGGAAATCCAACTGCCGGTTAAACAGTGGTGGTAAAAAAAAAGAAAAAAATCACTTGAGACGCCCGCGCCACTGTCAAGCGCACGGCCAGAAAATATCAAATTGCGAGAGTCATCTTCACGTTTGGGGGGGTGGGGGTGGTTTGAGGAAGCAAGGAAATGCGTTTACTCACACGGAGAGAAAGGCACGTAGAAGGACGCCGTCTAAACGATATCTTCTGGAAGCGCTACTGGGACAGAGGGTTGTCCCATGGGAGGGGAAGTTTTCTATTAACGGGGACGGCTCATTCCCGAAATACAAAGCTGGGAAGAAATCTTAATTCGACTCAGGCGATGAGGGGAGGAGCCGCAGATAATAACGACAACAATACCCGGCCCTCAATGTACCCAACCTTGTGAAGGGGGACGCCTCTGCTGCTCCAGGGGGGTGACAGGGGGGACAGTATCACGAATAGTAAAAAAAACGGAGGATCGGTCCTCTTGGGGAAGAAAGAAGGGGAAGAGGAACAGAATGAGGACAGAGCGGTAGGTCTCGTAAAACACGATCGTTCCGGCGGGCCGGGGTCAATAAAGTCAACAATTGGAAAAAAACAGGGCCCACCCACGGAAATAGACATTGGGAACCAACAAACCCAACCCCCCCACAACAACAACACTGAGACGAAACATGGCCCAACATTCTCATCAAGAAGGGGACACCACACAGTGTCATCGATAAAAGTGCTCTGAAAAAGATTATCCTCCTTGTCAGGGACAAGGGCAAAGGGGGCTGTCAGAGGACACTGAACCCGGCACGATGGATCATTTTGACGTCTTTTACTGGGTTGACTGAAAGGAGACGCAGGTGAAGTCTTGAACTGCCTAGTGGAACAAAAAAAAAGGGGGAAAAGCGACGATCGAATATTGGGAACTGAAAGACGTTTAAAGGGGCACCTGCGCTGGCAGGATAGAGGTGATGATCTTTTCAAGTCGGAGGGAGGGGGTCGCGCAGAAAGGACGGAATACGCCTATGTGAGTCTTCTGGGGGTGAGTGCTCGGCAAAAATTGGACGCTCTGGTTACGGGAAGGAGCCCTCACTCCGGAGAGAAAAAACAGATATTAGCTATTGAGCCCGATAAAGAGCTGGTAGATAAGGGTGGGCACTCCCTCGCGGAAGAACAGCTTGCAAGGAAGGGAGGGAATTCCATGAATGTAAGACCCGAGAACCGCGACAGGAGGTGAAACTAATAAAAGGAGGGATCCCCCGCAGCAGAGTTCAGGGGACCTACAAATGGGGAGATGGTCAACGGGGGAGGGAAAAGAAAGAAGATCGCCATCCGAAATTGTATGAATGGCAAAGGACTAGGCTCTCCAACGAGGGAACCTTACACAGTAGATGAAAGGGAGACTTATCCTCTCCGTACTCCCTGGCACAAGGGAATGAAAATAGAACTAAGAGGGGGGGTAGGCGCCGTGTCAGAATTGCGCGATGAGTAGGGGGGGAGACGGAACAAAATCAATTGTGGAGGATGCGCTTACGGGGCAATTCTAAGTCAAGAAAAGACCTCAGTCTTGGGCATTGGAGGAATGGGTTCAGGGTACTAGCACATTCGACCGGGAGGATGGAGAAAAACACCAAAGGATAAGTCATGTAGGCCAACGTCCATAACCATTTGACGACGGCTCAGAAGAAGAGGGAAATCGGGATTGCCATCGGGGAGAAGAGGGCATATCAAATATGGCATCAAACTTTCCAAGGAAAGTAAAAATAGATTGAATACAAGGAAAAAAAGGGCGGAGGAGAAGACCTAGCATGGAGTCACGCGAGGTTGACTTGTGAACCCGCGGGGGACTACAGCGCAAAAACGCGAAAGAAAAGTGGCTCAACAGGAAGAAGGTTGACAAAAGGGAAAAAGGGGGGCGGGGTTGAGGGTGGGGACATTTGCGGAAAGACCACTATATGCTCTTATTTTAGGGACAAATGTTCATCGTTTGGTGAGGTTGGTCATCCGAAAGCAGAGCAGGGGGAAGGGGTACGGAAAAAGGCCAAGGAAATGGAGAATAGGGGTCTGGAATGAGATGACAAAATCTCGCGGGTTCTCGAGGGAGGCCATCAGAGAAACTAAAGAGGTCTCATTCAGGGTTGGGAAAGAGTTATGGCCGCGAGGAAAAAAGAAACCCATCCGTCGAGAAGGGAGCTGGCGAAAGGCTCAAAGTGACGATTGAAATTTGAAAGATCGAAGTTTTTCTGTAGGGGGGTAAGAAAAAAAAAACAAAAAACAAAAACACACCAAATGAAACACAAACACAAAGAAAACCCAACAAAACACATAGAAAACAAACAAAAAAAAAAATAAAAACCCAAAAATACGGATAAATCGAAACAACAAAAACTTATGAGGAGAAAAAGGAAAAAACATCGGAGTCCAGAAACATGCCGAGTTCACAGGGAAAAGAGGGGATCCACTGCTAAGCAGCAGTGGGGAAGCCGGGAGACTGGGTGGTCGCCGGATAACTTGGCCAACACAAGTCAGAAGGAAGGGGAACTTCGAAAAAGTTTGAGTGCGGGAGAGAAATCTTAGGAAATAAAAAAGTTGGGGGGGGGGGGGGAAAGAGGCATGACACAGTCTGCAGAAAGCGAGTTTGCTTGTATGCACCGACATGCGCACTGGGCGTCCCAACTCAAACCGAGGAGAAAACATTGAGATCAGCATTTAAAGTATTTCCTGCAAGAGTGTTGACCGAAAGAAACCGACAAAAGAACGGAATGAAGGGGGAATCGATCACACGGGTTGATGAACACTTTTCGATCGTTTTGAAGGCTGCAGTAGACCCAGCTGGTTCCCATACGCAAAAGGATGAACTCCATCTCGGGGGTAGTCCTAAGACGCGATCACAGTTGGGTCCATGAAAAGATCTGGAGAAACGATGCTTGAACAGTGCCTGTCAGAAATTTCTGGCGCTCGGGTGGCGCTATATAGGGGGCCATCCTTTTCCATGGAGCGGAAGGACTCCGTCATCATCGGGCCGGGAGGGGGAAGGGGGGGAACCCTCAAATAGCCACTAGCGGTGGCGCGAAAAGAGCGCGGATGGGAAGAAGGAGGAAAAATCCCTCCACGAACGGAAAGGTGCGGACTTAGAAGGCCGTAAAGAACTTCATCATTTCTTTCAATCAAAAAAAGAGGAATCCATCTTGATTGAAGGAGACACTACTCAATCGATGGCCGCGACAGTGACAAAAACTAATATACTGGGGGGCTCGGGCGAAACGTGCGAGGAGGACGGGAGAAGAGAAGAGGCGACTTGGGACCTCCTGCGCATAGGGGAAAAGACGGGAGTCCTGGTAAGAGGACAAGCGAAAAAAAGGAAAACCAAAGAAAAATGAGATTGCGAGATGGATTTGGAGGTAATAACTTTACCTCTCGGAGCGTCGCATAAGAGTAAGAGATGGGGGCTCTTGCGCGACTTTAGAGGCGTTCAAATCAAGCTCGGGTCTAGGGGGGGAGGAAACCGAAGAAATTGAAAAAGGGAAGTCGCGCCAAGCTTTTGCTGGTGCACCAAAGAAAGGAGAGCCAGAGATAAAAGAGGCACGAGTCATATGGGCGCTGGAATCTGGGAAGGCGCGTCAGTCGGAGGGGAAGAACCTTGCACAAAAGCGAGGGGAACGAGATACCAGAAACAGAACAAGATTAGGGAGGAATCGTCCATTTAAACACTTAGTCAAAAAAGAACCAAATCCAGAATACGAAAAGCCGGACAAAGCGACAGCTTCAGAACAGCGCTTGGGGAACAGCCACGTCTTTTTCTCAAGGATGGAGGAAAATCGTCGCTAAACTCGCCAGAGCTGAATGGAAAGGGCGTGGTCAACGGATCACAAAGGAACGCTAAGGGGGGAGAAAAAAACCAGAAAGAAAAACATCACGGGTTCAACATCTGGTGAACTGGTGAACCAGCGGTAACTACCCGGAACTTGCCGAACGAGAAGAAGAGAAGGGTGCCGGGAAAGGACCTTTGTGGTTGCCTGGAGAGTATGAGGGGGCATATTTTATGTGTCCTCATCTGGGGGGTGGGGGGTGGGTTGAAATCGGCCGACTAGACAGAAAAACATGGGGAGGGAAAAGGCTGGGAAAAAAAGGAGATTCTCGCCGGGGGAAAAAAAAGTCTGAATCATTTGCGACCTCCTGGGGAGACGTCACCTTCTGGACGTTTTGGGAGAGTTTCTTCAGAGGAAAAGAAAACTTGACGAGAGATGAGAGGGGCCATACGGGAGGAGAGGAATCCCTAATACAAAAAATGAGCCGCGCTCTCGTCAAAGGTGGTATTTCCGCGGGTGAGGCCAGGGATGCGTGTGCGTTTCTAAGGAGGGGGAAGAAAATAGCTGGTCAGAGCAGTAAGAAAGGATACGCGAACAGCGAGGAACCCACTCTTAATGACGGTGCGAAGCCCAACTTTAGAGGGGAATACTTCAACCACAGGGGGGAAAAAGCGCAAGTAGAAGATAAAGGATCTACGTTTACTTCTAGACAGGCGGTCTAATTTCCCTTCGGCAAGAATTGAAATCAGTTTCCTTATCTCAAAGAAGTACAGATGGCCAACGACTGAATTTGAGATGCTGATTCTTGCCGGAGAGGGGCCAAGTGGGAAGACGAGGAGAAGAAAACAAAACCAGTGGAAAACAGGTCTTTGACCTGGAAAACTCCTTAGACCCGGGTAAAGTTAGGGGACGGGTAAAGAAAAAGACCATCTAGAGGGGTTGGAGAAACGCCGAGGGTAAAAATGTGAACCAAGACGTTTCCTCTTCAAAAGGAGATAGTCCTGCCAGAAGAAGAGCCGCGCACGGTGTCAAACAAATACGAAAAGTCATGATCACGCGACTCGGTAAAAGGGACGAAACATCAAAAAAAGAGACTCTAAAAAAAACGGGAGGGAAAGGGGGAAAGTTTCTGGCAGGTAGGGGGACAGGTAATCGCGTCATCCGCTTCGATTTGGGGAGGAAACGTGCGCGGCTGCCTTCAGAGGACTAGATCATACCGCCAAATTATTCGTAGAAACCTACAAAGACGCGGTCGAAAAACCGAGCGCGAGTGAAGTTGGAGGGAGAAAAGGACTAGTAGGAGGGGGAAGGAAGGAGGGGCGGCCGGTATAAACATGGATGTCGGCTCAGAAGGCGCCACGGGTTCAATCAACCATAAGGACTAAGAAGAAAAGGAGGCAAGCGTAAGAGGTACGGGGGTAGTCAGAAATAAAGTGCTAAGGGGCTCGTACTCACCTTGAGAATCCGCTATCTACTAAAGGGGGGGATAATCTAAATGGAAGGTGGTCCATGGGGGGGGGAACGTATTTTTTCGAGGTTGGGGAGAGACCTTTACGAGGGCATCATCTTCATGTCTCGAAGAGAGAGATGCGTTAGATAGCGAGATAAGACCCTCATACCGATTACCAAAGGACCATTACCCCAACCTGGTGAGAGACGCAGGAGGAGGGAATAGGGGGGGGGGTTTACCGGATTAAAGAACCGCGTGAAAGCCCTAAGCCCTCCTCGCCTCTTTAAACAAGCAACTCTTCCCTAAGGAGAAGGCGCGGTAGGTCTCGAAAGGAAGAAAGAAGAGGGGATGAGATTTCCCGGAAGAATGTTCGCACAAAGCGGTTTGAATTTAACCATCCCACTTTCACGGGGAAAAGGGCAAAAAACCACACACACGAAGAGGAAAGAAACATACACAAACCTCATACAGAAGACCGCACCAAACAAAGGTCTTCGAGAAAAACAGGTGCAAATTGCGAGTGATCCTGTTCAGGACAAGGAAGGGGGGACTACCGCTGTCTTCAACACAGCACTGCAAACTTCCGAGGAGAGAGGGACCGCGGAGGGTGCGGATGGTGCGGAAAGAGTGGGACTCTACTCCTGTTTGAAAACAAGCCGGTCAACCGCAACAGTCAGTCTGGCGATGTGCCAGCGACAAGAAAGGGTGTTCCGCCAACCCGGGTGAGTTTCACCATTAGGCAGGGAAGGAATACGGGTATGTGCTCGTCGGGTGGGGCGCGGGCTGGGGGGTCGCGTCATTAAATGGAGTAATCACCTAATCTTTTCTGGGCTCTGGGGATTAAAGAAAAAGTCACCTTTCCCGAGTTGGGGGACAGGGATGGCTAAAAAGAAAACGACCTCTAGCAACTAGTCGCCACCTATGACGAAACGAATCGTCGCGAACGAGGGGCATTTGCACACGCCCGAAAGACAAGCCAAGACTGCAAAAATGATAAACAAACATCTGCTGGCAAGAGGAGCCTAGAAAAGGGGCTTAACCTCTGCCTGAAAGGTGAACCGAGAGAAGGACGGACTCCCGACGTAAACAGATGGATCAAAAAGAAGGGGGGGGGGGGGGGGGGGAGACCGAAGAGGGATAGGTCAGTACCTGCTAATATACCACGACATTGGTTAGGAAGGGACTGTGGCAAGGACGGTACAGAGACCAACCTCGCACTCGTTCACCCTGCGCAGGAGATTCCAAAGGCGAGCTAAAAAAGAGAGAGGACGAAGGCAAGGGGAAGAAAAAAGAAAGATTTCGTAAAAAAACGGTCAGACCTTTCTTGAGGAGACGGCCAAATTGCATATTTGAGGAAAAAAAATGCGAATTTATCTGTAATGCGAAAATTCACTCATCAACGCCCTGGAGGGGGGGTGATGGGGGTAAGTGTTTCTTAAGTACGAACACAAAGGAGAAAAAAGCGATTTCGAAAAGAAAAAGATAGTATCTAGGGTACATCAACAGCAAGATACAGATGAAGGGAAACGGCTCGAGATATGGAAATCGAGGGCAGAGGGAATCTCTCCGAGAAATATGGTCTTCACAAGGTGGTCCCAGCCTCTGTTAGGGAAAACGGGCAATCAAATGGAAGGAGTAGGCATGAACCGAGAGGCTCAAGAGGTGAGGGAAGTAATCGTAATGGCCAACCAAAAGCAGAATTGGCGCACCACAGGAACTATACGAAGAAGAGTCACAGAGGGGGGAGGTGCTGGGTGTGAGCATTCAAGAATCTGCTCGCATAGCTGCTACATGGGAGGTAGAAAGGATCGGGGAGGGGGGGCCAGTGATAGGTGACGCGCATCCCATGCGTGGCTGAAAAGTGTCTGGTCATGCTAATGCAAAAAAAAGAGGGACTGGCTTTCCAACTATTCTAAACATCATAGCACAAAACTAAGGCGTTTTCGCGCGAGGGGGAAGAGGGGAGGAAGAGGCCCACAGAAACAGAAAGGAGTGAGGCTGCAGCTTTTTTTGTAAGGTGGAGAGATGGAAATTGGCAAGATCAAGGGGGTGAGGGGTCGAGGTACGCGATGAAAAGAGTGGGGGGGGGCGGCTTGCTCCGCAACAAAAAAAAAAAGAAGGAGGAGAAAAAAAAGGAAAAAGAGATCACGCAAAACATACGGCTCCGAGAGGAAAATTTTTCCATCGCTCCACTGGAGAGAAAGGGAATCATGGGGCAAGACGAGAAAAAAAAACAGGATTGGTCTGGTGGCAAGAGCAGGGGGAAGGAAGAAAAATGGGCGAGACAACCAACAACCCCGTTGATCTGATGGAGAGCCTCGGGGGTCAATCCGCGAGACTGGTTGTGGGGAAGCCTAAGAACCAGGAAGGACCCCACGCCTGGTGCGGGCAGTAAAACGGCCAGAGTGGCCCGGATCGATCTTCATTGAATCAGCAATTGTGTAAAAGAAAGGGAAGAGCTGAGGGGGAGGGCCTTTCAATTCAACCCGACACACCCCAGGGAGCGACTTGGCAGAATCGTTACGCAAATTTAGAAACGGACGTTGTGCGGAGTGTCATTGAGAAACACTGGTCCTGGGAACAAGATGAGACTCCATATAAAAAAGGAGGTCAGATCACTCTCCATGTGTAAGGGAAAAGAAGGAACGAAAGCGGCCACCGTGCCTGTGCAAAAGAAGGAAGGGGAGAGAATAAGATGGAATAGGGAGGGAAAGAGGAATCTGAGCCACGTATATGGGGGCCAGTGAAAGAAAATGTCCGAGCTTTTAGAAGAGCGTCCGGAAGTAGCGACTTGAAAAAGTAATCACTGGACCCAAATAAAGGAAACGGGGAAGGGAAGTACCGGGAAAAAGACTTCAGAAGGGGCAGGGACGAACAGTAATCGTCTCCCAAAGACTCATAGAAACACCTTGCCATGACGAACAAGAGGGATATTGTAGCTGGGAAAACCGGTAGAGGGATTAGTATAGAAAGTAGCAAAGCAATTGGGGCTCCTGCTGCGGTTGAAAAGGGAGAACGGGGGAGATGAGAAGGCTTGCCAACTCAAACCAATTCTTAGGGGAGGAAGCTTAGGCAAAGTAATACCTTGCATTAGAGGAGGACAAACACCAAAGGAAAGAGTCAAGCTGCCTTAGCAGAGAACTGGAGGGAAATCAATGCGTTGGAAATGCGACCCGCAAAGCGAGGGAGTTCGTCTGAAAGAAGAGGCTTGCCTGCTGAGTTAAAAAAGACGGAGAAAAAAAGAAAGAAAAATATACGGGGGGGAGAGGCATAGTTGGCGCTGCTGATCGGACTTCACGGCAATGAGGTTTGTAAAAAATCCTAACCCCCAGGAGGGGGAGTTCCGGGGGGGGAAAAGAAAATAACGCCTCATTGAGGTCATCATTCATTTCTGAGACGAAAAAGCCTCCTATCGAAAATACAGACCAAATCTACAGTAGCAAGAAAGAGATGTTGCAAAAGCTTGAGGAAAAGGAATTGAGAATCGTCGCATGCACATGAGGGCCAGAAGAGGGGGGGGAACCTAAAAAGGAGTGTCAAAACAATCCGCCCGCTCTATCCTGTAAAAAGAGCGGAACCGCCGGGAACAAGGAACAACATCAGAAAATTGTATTGAGGGGTGTTAGATACCAGCTGGAAGGCCCCAAAAGGGTCCACTTCTATAAAGGAAGGAGGAGGCCCGTGGAATAGAAGGAACTGGTGTGAGGTTCGGTCTTATGTTGATTGGCAGACTTTTCTTCTCAAATAAAGGGGTGGGGTGTTAAACGTCAAGAAAGTTGGTCTGGTTCATTTTCAAAAAAAGGCTTCCGAATGAATCGCCGGAAAGCGAATGAAACGCTCGTTGTGGCTGTTTTCGAGACCCTAAACGCAAGGAACTCCGGTCCTGGACGAGTGGTCAAAAGGTGCGGTAAAGAGGTCATGATCTGCCCAAGGGAGGAGGGCTCAAAGAGGGGAAGGAGGACATCACAGCAGCGGCTCTGCAAAAAGGAGGTTGGTAGGTAATTTTCTTGAGTTATATTCCGCGTAGGAGGTAGCGATTCAGGGACCGGGGAGAGCAGAGATTCGCGGAAGGAAAGATGGGATACGCAGTACCCTAGTGGAGGACGTAGAAGCCAAAGGGCAGGAAAGAGAAACTCAACAACATGTTAAAAGCCGCCAAATACGCGGAGAGAGAAGAACAGCTCTGGTAGTAATCGGCGTCGTAAGTGCTTGTCCGAGCGAGAACTGTTCCCCTTGCTGGAACCAAGGGAAAGACATGACGCTAAAGCCTTTGAGGGGGGCGAACTGGCGCGTTTACCCGTGGCCGTCAGGCGGCCCAGCACACAAAATGTTCAAAAAAATGTACCATGAAGAAAAGACGTTAAGTCGCGGAAGAGGGAGGCCGTTAGCCGAACAGACCAGTCCTATTGGGAAAAAACGCCGAGTTAAAAATGGGGGGAGCAAAGCAGGACGTTTAAGAGTAGAAGATATGGAAGCCACCGAAAGCAGCCTATAACGGTGTCGCCCAAATCGGGGAGGTCATATTACGCAAAGAGACGAAACTACAGAAAAAAAAAGAGAGACTCAAAAAAAACAACGGAGGGGGATGAGTAAAGAGGATTTTCAAGATTCACGGTCGAGAGGCGCGTGAGCCGGAGGAGGGATGTGACCCAGTGAAAAAAATGGAGGAGGAGGGGGGTTGAGGGGGGGGAAAAAGAGGAGTACAGGAGACTGAAAAGTTTAAACAAGTCTCAACCAAACCGCGCAGAGCTGTGGAGGAGTCAACGTCCTAAAAGAGGGGGTAATTCTTGATCACAGGTCGCACAGAAAAACTCTTAAGGGTGTGTGGGCCGGAAAGGGACACGGGTCAAGGAGAAGGGAAAGATTCGCAATAAAAGGAAAAGAACAGTTACTGCTGCAAAGGAAAATGTCTCATCGACGCCACGAAGGGGGGAACTGAACCAGTCTATCGCCTAAAGAGAGGAGGAAAAAATCTTGAGACGCGAACTGGGGATCTTGGGCCCCTTAAGTCTTTCGATAAAGGGGGGGAGGGCGCCGGATAAGGGTTACTCGCGCGTAGAAAATCTCATGCAGAGAAAACTATCAGTCAAGTGAGATCTCATACGAAACGGGAAAAGGGGAGACGAGAAAAGGACCCTCAGGAAAAAACAAAAGGCGAGGACGAGCGCATCTTTGATACCGATGGAACAGGGAAAAGCGAGGGAGCCCGAAAAAGACGAATTCGCTCTGCGCGGGGGCGCAAGCACGAAAAAAAGGACTTATTGAGGGTCGAGGGAGGAGAAAGAAGCGTGGAGGAGGTAACCGCGAGAAAGTGAGGCAACTAGTTTGTACTGCCCAGACTGAGAGTCAAAGAGGGGCACCACAAAACACAAAGGGAAAGGAAAAAAGATGACCAAATACATACCAAGAACCGAAGAACTATAGAGAGAGGTGCCTAAACCAACTTCTATCACGGGTGTAGGACAAGGCCGGAGAACCTCTTGTCGGCAAAAATACAGGAACACGTAACGGGATCTTGAAAAAAGGGGAGTGACAGAGGGGGGGGACACGCAGTCTATAGGTGAGGAAGGTTGAAAAACGAATGTAGGTACAGACAAAGCAAAGGTATGTAAACAGAAAAGACTAATATGTCGAGGGGCGGTTCCAACCAATTCGATGGGAATGAAGAAAAAGGAGGTAAGGTGACTCTTCTTGGGGGAACGGGGAATCGCTTATGGGTGGAGGAGGAAGGAAGGAAGAGTCAGCCTAGAGTGTGACAGTAGTTTATCTCAAGGGTAAGCGCGGGGGGAAAGGGGATGGGACTACCCTCAACCTGAAAAGAAAAGAGGCTTAAACTCCAAATAGACTGACAGAACCTCTGGCGAGGGAGGAGTGGTGGCACCAATCGAAGCCAATCATCAAAGGATTCACTCAATCTCTTTAGGGGAGGCTCACCGAAGAACCAGAACAGGGAGGGGGTAAGCATTCAGTCCCATCGCATAAGGAAGCTTAAAAGGGTAAAGCAAAAAAAGCAAGTTAAGGAGACTGAAGAAAAGGAAGACGACCAACTCCTACATTGGGGGGAGGGGGGTCAATTCACTTTATCCTACCCCGTCGGGGAAAACGCAGTATGGACAAAAACAAGCTAAGATACGACCTCAAACTGTGAGGAAGTAAAATAGCCGAAGCGGGACGGCGAACGGAGGGACCTCTCTGAGCTGGAGACGTCCCAAATGGGGAATTGTGCGTAGGAAAGAACAATGCTTCACTCATTACGGGGAAAGATGCATAAAGTCAAAACCCCAGTCTTTGTAGGGGGGGACTGGTCGGAATACGAGCAAAACATGCCAACCGCGGATACCAACATAAAAATTTTAGGGGGAAAGAACAACGGCCATTCAAACCCTAGAAGGGGAAAAAGTCACGGTCTAATCACGGGATCGGTGGCCTATCCGCAAGAAGCAAAAGGAAAAAGGCACAAGGTGGAAAGATCGGTCACTTGCATTAACTAAAGGGATACTTTCTGCGGGGGAATGAAGAGAAGGGGAGTGAGAAAACGCGGTGGGGGACGGTACTGAACAAAAAGGGTGCTACGACGACTCGAGGGGGAAAAAGTGTCTGGCACAGTTAGAGATGAATAAGAAAGCTGGAGGTGTCTTGAGGGCCTTGCAAGGGCATCAGAGCGTCGCAATGCTTTAAAAGTGGAGGGAAGAGTCAATTTCGCAATCGTTGGGAGTTGACTGCCTTCCACAACTCGCAGGGAACGTTTAAAACCGGCCCAAGAGGTAAGGGGGACTGTCATGGCGAACAAAAAAAAAATGCTCTCTTGCTAACGATGCTCCTCGAGCAGAGCTATCGGAAGGCGGAAAGTGGGGTTGGCCCATCGGGGGAAGAATATTCCCCCCAATAAACCCATAAGGCGGGAAAAAAAAGGGATTGAAAAAATGAAGTTTATTCGTGGAATTGGGGGGAGAGAGGAGGGTGTTCGGAAAGGATGCCGCGGGAGTGGGCTGATCACAACACGGAAGGATTAAAAAAGAGTCCGCCGCAAAAGAATCGCGTCATCTAACAGAAAAGGAAGTAGGGTGGGAAAGGGTCCATCTCTCCAATCAGAGCAAAATGCTAAGGGGGGGAAGCTAAGTCAAAGGGGATGGAGGGGGGGGGGGGGATCGCCGAAGTGAGATGGGGGGAAAAAAAATTAGGAGTTAGTTTATCAAAGGTCATGGCAAGCCGCTAGGATGGGGGTGGGTTGCAAATCAGAAGACAATTCTTGACCACCTGGGCTGGAGGGAGAAAGAATTTCGAGGGGAAGAGGGCCAACTCAAAAGAAATTGAAGAAGAAAGTGGGAGGATATTCAGAGAAGGAGGCTTTCTTCAATGCACCAAATCCACATAAGAGAAAAGAAGGGTGACAAGATCCCAATCGTTGAAAAGGTTTTGTTTTCGGCTGGCATTATTACCGCAAACTGGTTCAAGTAACGGTCAAAGATGAAAAGGAAAAAATAAATCTCGGGTCTGCGAAGCTAATGGGGGTAAGTCATGACCCGTGAAGAGGGAAAAGAAGGGGCAAAGGGGGGACTTTGAAATGGGTCCTCAAAGATAAAAAAAGAGTGGCCTGATTAGATTATCGATCCGCGTCATCAACTCTATAAGGACGTGGGGATGGGAAAGAAAATGGAATAGCAGGGGGGGTCGGTAGAATGCGGGTCGGAAGAGGCTGAAAGACCCAATACTCACTGCCACTTGGGAGGGAAGCTTGATAGGACCGGAAAAGAGGAGGATTGTAAAACATGATCATCTTGGTTCCACCTACGCATCGAAAAAAAGGGAAACTGCCCTACGAAACTTAGGTTGTTACTGGCTGCGTGCAGGGCGGGGGACCGGTATGGGGAGTCACTGCAAGCAGGGGAAGTCCACTCAGGGTAAAGTGGCGCGGGGGGGATGGATGCCCGGTGCAAAGGGGCAAAGAAAAAAAAGGTGGGGGTGGGAGAATTGGAAATCTTCTTTCAGTTACGCGTGACCTCTCCGAAGAAAGCGGGACGCCCCACCCTGAACATTGAAGAATCAAACTGCTTAGGGCGCTAAATGGGGGGAACACATCAGGGGCGAGTGATAGGTGAGAAACTAATCGCGGGAAGAGGGGAGGAACTGCAAGGTTCCCCAAGGGAGGAAAACGAGAAAGAAGTATGATCGGAGAGGCCATAGGTTTTCTACTGGGGGGATATGCGTAGGGCGCTGTGGCAGTGAGGGGTAGAAGAATTGAAAAAAGGAAGGGGATGGGCCTCAATACCAACTACAAGATGGGGAGGGATCTTCATTTCCGCGCAGAAGGATAAATCGAAATCAAAAAAAATCAAATAAATTCAGGGGGAAAACGAAGGGTGAAACTAACGAGTGGGGGCGAACAGTCTGCGTTAAAGGCTCGCCAAAGATCCTGGACACTCCAAGCGTGGGAAAACCATTATCACCGAGCTATCAGTTGGGAGGGAAAAAAATCAAAAACCAAAGAGGTCCAATGAGAAGTCGTGTCCGGGAAGGGCATTTGTGAAAGACAAGCTACGCCCCGGCCTGGGGGCGAAAAGAAGACAGAGCGGAGGAGTTGGCACGGAGGGAGAAAGGTGTGGTGGGCGGGCAAGGAGGGGGGGGGAGTGAGGGGGCTGGAGCCGAACGTTGTGGTGGGTGATCCGGAGAAGAAAAACGTGGCCGGGGAATTGGTCACACAGATTGCAAAACGAATGGCTCAAAATGAAACACCCATAAAAAGGAACCATTTTCGGGAGAAAAGAACCGCGCGTACTTCTGGACGATTTGACCTGTGAGCCGAAGCATCGAGGGCTTCGGCAAAGCAGGGAGATCAGCCACGGGTAAAAACGGCGAGACAGCTGCAGGGTGTGGTAATTGGCGGCACCAAGGGGGAAAGCGTCGGAGAAGAAAGACTAACCGCGCCGATCAGCGAATTGAGTTGATATCGGTACCCTCAGAAAGGAAAAACGCGGCCGCCAAGAGAGGCAACCAAGAGGGTCACCAACCATTTTGAGACGACCCATCTCTCGAAGGGCAAACGCTCTTGTAGCGATAAAAAGGGGGAGGGAGGAAGTGCATCTTCGACGAGCCATGAACGTCTTGCTTCAACCAGCAGGAAAAGAAAGGGGAAAGAGGCACGCCGGTTTAGAATTGGGCGATCGGGCAAGAATTGAAAACAAGCGGCGCAACCCACTGTTTCAATTCAAGGGGAGGGGAACTTTCCGAAAATCCTGTATCCTGAAGGAAGGTCTGTGAGGCCGGTGAAAACAAACCTCAAGAGAGGAAAGGGGGGGGAAAAAAAGAGTGTAACCTGGTAGCCAAGACTGTGAAAAAGTCGTCTGCGATGGAATGCAACCGGAAGCACAGAAAGGGGGGCTCCCACATCGAATCGATTAAAATAAAAATAAAAGGAAGAGCAGCAAA
>Ga0179593_1474261_pt1 | contig 18792 bp, 36 predicted proteins | sample CZODoug2_1_08_16_FD_185931 | JGI IMG/M metagenome (GOLD analysis project Ga0179593, IMG submission 185931) | Vadose zone soil fungal communities from Angelo Coast Range Reserve, California, USA - CZODoug2_1_08_16fungal (PacBio error correction) | ecosystem: Environmental > Terrestrial > Soil >...
TTTTTGTCATGTACTTCCGGGCCTCTCCCCTGTTTTCCGGAAAAACAGGGGGGGAAAAAAAGAAACTTGACCAAAGCCAATAAATGAAGAATGGTTTCGAGCTACTTGGCCCAGACAGAGCATGAAGGAGAAGTAAAGGGCGGGTGGAAACAACAAAACCGGGTAGTGCGGGGGGACGGGGAAATTCGGGGAGGGAGGGGTGGTGAGAAAAAAGGGGCTCACGGGGACCGAAAGCCCAGTAACGAAAAAACAATTGTCAAAAGGAACAAGACGGGAGGCTAAGTCACAGAAATACAACAATTTTTGGGCGGTAGGCGAGGCAACTGGTCCCACTTCAAAAAAAACCTGGGGCCCCCAAAGCCGGTGAGTGGGTGGGGGGAAGGGGGGGGGGAAAGGGGTTGTGTTCACAGGCGCGACATAAGGTATAGTTTGCAGATCCAGGGGGGAAAGTGACAGGGAGGTCAAAGAGAAAAAAGGGAAGGTATATACCAGAAAACCAAGGTTCGAACGGCAAGTTCAGAACACGGTAGATTCTGGGACCAAACAAGATTAAACGGTGGTCCAGGACAAGGATAGAAAGGGACAGTCCAAACCCAAGTGCGAATACGGCACCCACAAAAAAACACCCCGATATGGAGAGGCAACATCCAAAAGTTCTGAAAAAAAAAAAGCGTTGATAAACTATCCAAACGACTCCGTATACCACAAGGGGCGTAATCCGAGAACTCGAACCCGAACCGGAGAAGCGTATGGGCTCCTTGGAGAAGGTTAGGAAAATTAAAAAGTTGTCGGAACGATTTCCCGCCGCCAGGTTCGCTCCCCAAAATTGGAAATGAAGGAAGACGGATGGGGTCAGGCGACAAGAAACCAGGTCCCCTTAAAGGTTTCAAGGGGAATCCAAAAAACAATACCAAAAAAGATGCAGTTACTGGTGGGGGGAGAAGGGTTAGACAAGGAAAAAAATTTCGTCCGGGGAAAAAACAAACGATTCACTTGGTGGGGGCGTCGGTACTGCATTTAACAGGGCGATAACCTGAAGGAGGAGAGGGGTCGCTTGGGAAGTTGCAAAGGGACGGACTGGGGGTGACAGCCCAAAAGGGGGGAGGGGAAGCAACACCGACAAAAAAACAAAAAAAAAAAAAAGAGTGGGTGATTGTCGTTACAAGAGTCAGTGTGCAATGGGGAGCTAGCTCCAACTTCCCAATTGCCACGGAGGGAGCGGAGTTGGGGAGGGGACCCCCGGCCCCGGGGCGGCACCTCCAAAGAAATGTTTTCTAGGTCCTCGACGCACAAGGATTCATTGCTTTTTTACCTGGGGCCGCTCAGATTGAAATCGCCGGTGTGCACAAAAAAGGAAAAAGCAGATTCAACGACCGAGGTAAAGGAAAATGCGGAAATTGCTAACACGGGGGGGGGGGACCCGGCCAGGGTGGTCAGGGCAAAATATCCGGGGAAAGGGAAGGGAAAGGGGAAAAACAAGAGAAGCTGAGGGACCACAAGATGGAAGTCACTAACGAGGTGGGAACCTCAATAGGGGGGGAAACAAAGGTGAAAAAGGGGGGAAAAAAAAAAATACTGGCACAGGGTACACACAGGGGAACGGGCCGTTTGGACCACAAAAAAAATGAAGACGAAAGGTGGGAAGGGGACGAAGTGTTTCACTAAGCAACTCAGTCCAATTTCTCGCAGTCGGGGGCGCTTGTCAAAAGAAAAAGAGGACCTCAGTAAAGTTGATTTGTGGGGGATGTCCGGACGAAGCAAAGGGGACTGACAGGGGACTAAGAGTGCAAGGGGGGGAAAATTGAAAGGGGGGGAAAACAATGGGCAATTTGGGGGGGCGTCCAAAAGAGAGGGGCTCACATGGGAGTAATTGGCACCAACCCCTATCGTGACAGACAGTTCCGATTTACCGTACCAAGACGATCAAACGGCACCAAGACAAACAACGGATGGGGGGGGCAGGGGGGAATGCGGAAAGGGAGATGGGTAAACCTGGTCCAAAAAAGAAATTAATGGGGGAATATTGAATCCTCCCGGAGCAAGAGGAAAGTAGAAAAAAAAAACAAATGTCACAGGGGCCATGAAAGGGCCAATCTCGGTGGTCAGGATAAAAGGACACGTTGCAAGAGTGGAGAAGAGACAAGGGGAAGTGAGGGGGAAAGACGGCCACTAAAATTAGGCTACAAAGGCATATAAGATTGCGCTTGAAAAAAAAAGTACGATCATGGGGCGCCAAAACAACAAAGGGGAGGGGCAGTCAAAGAACCGGGGTGTCACAACAAAGGTTTGGGAACACGAATCTGGGGGGGGGGGTTTCCAAATCAAATCTTCCAAGGGAAGGAGGTGTGGCAAAACTCGGGGGGATTCCGGGCGAAAATGTCCACGATTAGGTTGCACAAAAACCCAAACGCAAAATAATACATGGGTGCTGTAGGAGATTTAAAACGGGGGAACTTCCACGGCTTTTCATAGAGCGGCGCAAAAAAACCATTAAAGAAAAAAAAAATCCGTATTTGCGACGAACGCCAACAGTTCTTGAAAAAAACCAGGGTCAAAGGGAAGCGGCCTAGAAATGGAAAGGAACTTTTGCCGAAGCCAGCCCCAAATGCCGCAGGAACCCAAGCACCACTAAAAAAAAATTGGGGGGCGTGGAGATCAAGTTAGGAGTGAAAGAAGGGTGGTGCAAAAACCATGCAAACTGACAAGCCCGCCACGAACAGACATAACCGTAGAGGAAAAAAACAAATGACAGGGGGGCCGAAGCCAAGGGGGGAGCGTTTTAAACCTGACAAAAAAGGGGGGGGGGGCACGCTAAAAAGGCAACAGCCGGCGTTTGGAGTGGGGGAGCAACCGTGGAACGACGGGAGCAGGAGGGGAACGCCAGAAAGAATTACGGGCAGGTTCATGCCAATATATGGGGGACGCGGGACACAGGCGCAAATGCTAAGGAAACAGGGGCACTACAATTGGTAAAGGAGTCATAAGGCGGGAGCGACCCGAAGGAAAAGAGATTGTACATGGATCGGATCAGTGGGGGATTCAGCAAGACAGGGATGTGAAAACCAAGGCTCCTATCAAGTTGGTGGCAACAAAGGTAAGCCGATAGGAGGGAACGGTGGTTATGGCACCGAAACGGCGTTGACCATCGGGGGAGAACCGTGAAAGGAAGTGATTAAGGTCAAAAAGCGCCACTTGGGCGAGAAGGCAATAAAGCGGGAAAAGAGTGGGGGTTAAAAAACCGGGAGTGCAAACTTAAGCTAGCACGTAGGCGGGAGAATGCATACCCGGCCGGAATTTGAAGGGGCGACGACAGAAAAATTTGTAGTATTGAATTTAAGGCTCGGTGCACAAAGGGCCGAAATTGGCGAAGGATGGGGAACGGCGAAGTGTTTGTACAGCACTTTCATTGAGGTCGGACGCGCCACTACACCGGTTAAACCTAGAAACAAGAGCAAGCTAGGAAGGGGGGAAGAGCCACTAGAACAAGATCCTTTATCTGCTGGGAAGAGTCAAAAGGGGAAGCAAAAGAAAAATTGGGGGGTGTCAATATTTTAACTCAAAACTCGACGGCACCGGCATAGAAAAAAAAAAAAGGGTTGTACAAAAGAAAAAAAAAACCCATAAAAGCGGTGGTCTGGGGGGTGGATATGGCAAAGAAAGGTTAGAGAAAGAGTGACTACCAGAGCAGTAAAGATTGGTGAACTCTTCACCAAAACAACTCGCTTCTGGCAATTGCGTGGGAAAAAATAAAAGAGGTAATGTAACGCCAATTTGGGTGATTTAGGCCGTCGTCAAAAAAATGTCGCGCGCTGCTTGGGAAAGAAAAAAAGAGAACTCGGGGGTAGGAATGTGAGTAGATCTGGGGGTGGTCGGGAACCATATTAAAAAATATACCTTACCAGCCAAAAGAAGGAAGAGTAGGGTCAAAAAGCAATACTCAGGTGCGATGAACCAGGGAAAACGTAAGGACACCAGGTCCCCTGAAAGGTTTGCTCCAATCAGAAGAGGGCCGGGGGGGTTTAAACAGCTTAAGAAGAAAATTCCCGAAGTGAAAAACGCAGAATGGGACGGAAAAAATTCCAGCACAAGCTGGTGGGATAACTACGAATTAGGAAAGAAACTAGCTCAACAGAAAAAAAGAGTAGATGTTTGTCTAAAGTAGGATGTCCGGGGAATAAAGGCATCCCGAGTCGAAAAGGAGAAAAAATAAACCACGCAAAAAAAAGCAACTCGTTGGGCGAGGAAGCTGGGCGTGGTGTCCAAAAAAGGGAAATACCAGGTTTCAAAGAGGAACCACGTGATGGGAACCGATTGGAAAACCAAGCAAACTGCCAGACCAAACGAAGACTCACCTGAAGCCAAAAGACCGGGGATCGATGGGGAAAAACCAATTGGAGTGCTGTTGCTACGACAACAACGTTCTGGGAGACTGGGTGGTCTTCCAAAACCAACCCGTTGAACAAACAGAAACCGACCAAAAAGGTGGGGTGATTGTCATGGGGTGAGGGTTTCAGGGCGGAAAAGCATAGCCTAAAAAAAAAAAAGGCGGATTGCATGGGAACCAAACAAAAAAAAGAGAAAGCAAAGGAAAGTCTGCCAAGGTGTGGGGAAATAAATAGGTATAAAAAAAAGGGAAGTGAAGGATATCAAGTACACTACGGGTCAAGGACGTACAGGGAACGCTGCGACTGGGTATTGACATTTTTTTTGGGGGAATGCTTTTGAACACGGTCTTGGGGGAAAAAAGGACCAATAAAAAGCCCTTGGAATGATCATCGAAAAAATTACCGCCGAGATATTATAGAAGGTAGTAAAAGATCCGGCGAACGTCATCACGGGCCCGCCCTCACGGTGCGTGCAAAGTCCGTGGGGGGGGGGGAGAATAAAAAAAAAAAGATATGAAAAAAGTATCCGGGGAACATAAAATCCGTCCTCAAAAAAACCCCAAAATAGAAAAAATTTTGAAACGGGGGGGGGGGTTGGAACGAAATTGGAATAAAAACAGGAGCGCCAGGGTGAAAAAACTGGGAATTGAAAAGGCCCACTCAATTGCCATCCAAAACACGAGTAGCCGAGGGGGGAAAAAAAAAAAAAACAAAAAAGCGAAAGCATATCAAGCCTCTCGGTATGTGCTACTGCAAAGGGGGTTTGGGGACCTGGCGGTCGGGGAATAGGGAGGGGTCTTGGGGGACACGAACAAGGATTACAGCCAGCAATCACAAGACGACAAAGGGGAGGGGAGGCTGGTCCCGGCAACAACAGGGACGGGGAAAAAAAAAAATCTTACAGAACAGTTCAGAATCGGAAAATTTTTAAAAGCGGAGGGGGGGAAGGGCACTTGCAAGCCCGGGGGTGGTAAAAAAAAACCTTCCATCACCAAAACAAAAAGGAAACAATCGTGCCACGGAGTGGACACTACCCAAGGGGGAAATGATCAGAAGAACCACACCAAAAAACGGAGGAGGCGAAAAAGAGGAAGACAACTCTTTTGGGTATGCCACTTCAGGGGTTGGGGAAGAAAGAAGTTCATGGTTGAAATTTGCATGGGTGAATGGAGGGAGGGGGAAAATCAAGAAAAGGGGGGACAAAGAATCGAGATGAAAGGGGAAAAATATCAGGAACCCTTTTCGGCGCGGTGGGCGTGAAGGAATTTAAAACGGAAACCGCCAACCTCCCCTGGGGCGCCCCGGGAGGGGGAGGTTTGGGATGGGGGAAATTTGACGCAAAGGAGTTGGGGTGCGAGGGAAACAATGAAAGAAAAAAGCGGCCAAAAAAAAAAAACAAAAACAGTGAACAAGAAAAGGAATCAAAAGTCAACAGCTGGCTAATGGAAAGATAAGGTCAAGGAAAAGGGGCGCGGCTAAAATTGGGGGGGGGTTTCGTTGCCCGTGGGGGGGGAATGGGGGGGGGGAATTAGGTTGTGGAGACAGGCAGGGAAAGTGAGCCAAGGGGGAACGGCGCCGACACTTCCCGTTGGGACCCGAGGAATCCCTAGTTTGTCGAAACAAAGTCGTTCCGGAGTGTGGAAAAGGATGGGTTAAGAAGACAAAGGGTCGGGGAAGAAGGAGGGCACTAAAAATCCGACGAGGGTCAGAGGGAAAAGGGGGTGGGAGTATCAAGGGAAAACTCACGGATGCACTCAACGGAAACAGGCTCGGGAGATGACAGGGGCTGGGGAGCTAGGGGGGGGGGGTATTGGGAAAAAGGAGAGGGGATAAGGAAACTCGGCGGGTCAAAAAAGGTAAAGTCCGAGAGTATCAATTTCATACAAAAAAAAGAGATGGGGGAAAAAAAGGCCGGAAGAAGTGCGAGCAAAAGCAGAGCCCTGTACTACCAGAGGAAAATGTTCCTGTACGGTAAAGTGAAGGGAGGGGGAGTAGTTACAAAAAAAAAACCACGCCTCGGTCTTGTGTTGGAGAAGACGTCGGCAGGGGGGAGGAACTTTTAGTGACCAACAGGGGAAAAAAAAAAAGGGGGTCCGACAATTCCGGGAGACGGTGCATTTGAAGAAACAAGAAAGGCCGAGGAAGTGAACTTGGGGACCAGGAAAAAAAATCAAGCTGCAAAAGACACACAAAGTTGGGATTGTTGCGCAAGGGGTCAAGGGGTTGGGGGGTCACAGAGAAATTGGGGAGGGGGGAAGAAAAGAAACACCGGAGCAGAAAAGGAAGGTCAAAACGCGACACAGCAAGAACTTGGGGGAAAAATGAAAAGTAACAATGAGCTGAAAAGGGTTTTCAGAGGGAAGGGGGGAAAAACGCCATGAACGGTTGGGGCCAACAGGAAATGTTTCAGGGGGTTCATCAAAAAAGAGGGGGGGTTGGGAAATAAGGGGGAGGGGGGAAAAAAGTGGGGGGGTGGGGAAATAGGAAAAGAAAAAAGAAAAAAAGACTAATGAAAAAAAAAAAGCCCAAAATAGGGGGAAGGGGTGACTGGGGGTTACGTTGGAAAGTTTAGAAGAAAGGACGAAACGGGGGGTATGGGGAATGTATAGGGGGGGAAAGGAGGGGACCTGGACGAAGAAGATAAACAAATCTACCTACGGCCAATGGTCCGCCATGGGAAAGGGAAAAGAAAAGGTTAAGAAGCAGAAAAAGGACGACCGACGGGGGGGGGAAAAACAGAGGTGTTAAGGGGAAGTCAGGGGAGGGGGGAACTTGACTTCACAGAAGGGGGAGGGTACTAAAAGGGGGGGAACAAACGGCCAGGGGAAAAAGGGGGAGGGGGAGAAACAAAAAAGGAAAAACTGCTTGAACGGAACAAGGTTTGCTGACATAGAAATGTAGTGAAAGGAAAAGTTAAGGAAAAGGGAAAAAAGGAAGGAAAAAAGAGGGGCCTATCACATAGGGGGGGTGAAAATACAACCAAAAAGAAAGACGTAATAATCAAAAAAAAGTAAGATTCACACCCAGATGGAGATGAAAGAGCCAGGAAACCGGAAGGGAGGCACGAAAAAGAACGACAATCAAAAAAAAAAAAAGGGTCAAAAGGGAAATGAACCACGGGGAAAGTGAAGGAAAAGCGAGGAGAGGGGGAAAAACGGAAGCCACACAAAACAAAAAAAAAAAAATCTAAGAGGGACTTCAGGTTGGAACGGGGGGACACGGGGAAGAAAACCCATCATAAGAAAGAAAAAAAAAAAAAAGCTCAAGGTGAAGGGGTTGGGGGAAACTCCTGGGGGTACAAAAGCAGTATGCACATGGGGGGGGGGGGGGCCCACAAAGGGAGACGGGTGGTCGTAAAAAAAAGGACATAGTAAAAAGGGGGCAAGGGGAAAAAAACGGGGAAGATGCCAGAAACTATAAATTATATGGTTGACACGAAGGGCAACTTGAACACGTAACGAAGAACAGGGGACCGAGAAAGAAAAAAAAAGGCGGGGAAAAAAACAACGGTCGGTGGGAGGCAGGGGGGGAAAATTAAGGAAAAAGGGGAAGGGGTCTGGAAAAAAAATTCCTCGGGACTCAAAAGAAGTTCCGACACAATGTGTGGGGGGAATAACAAACAGCAGGAGGATAGAAGGGACAAAAATACGTCGGAATGCAAAGGACCGAAAGGGGAAAAAAAAGGGGGGGGGACTGGGGGGCCGCTTCAACGTAAACATCGGGGCAGGGGGGGGGTGGGTAGGAGGAATGTGGGGGACTGAAATACAGTCAAAAAAAACCAAAAACATTTTAAAAGGAAAGTTGGGGGGAAAAAGAAAGGGAACAGAAGGGAAGGGCTCGATGGATTTGCCGTGGAAGTATCCGCGAAGAATACGTGACAGGAAGAAATGGAAGGAAAAAAGGGGTATAGGAGGGGTCCAAAATGCCCGGACTGATCGCCGTGTCCCACCCCCCCTCAAGAACAATAGGATCAAATTTGAGGAAAAAAAAAACAAACGGATAGAAAAAGGACAGGGGGAAAAAAATCCAAAAGGGATCTTAGCTGTTGGAATCAAAAAAATCCACGCCGTAAATAAAAAGACTGAAGACTCGCCAGCTCCTCGTGTCAACCGGGGAACCCGCGCGACGGGAAAGGGGGGATCACGGGGAAAAAGAAAGACTTTTCTTGGCCAGGGGTTGCATTTCGCTGGGTATGAAGACCAAAGGGGCCTCACCAGGGGAAAAGAAGAAAACTTGGGGAAAGAAAAAAAAAAAATCGCCGGAAAGGGGGGGAAGAGGTGTTCTTACCAAAGAACAGAAACGGGGAAGGTCACAAAAAAAAGGGCACAAGACAACCCAAAGCCCTTAAACGGGGGAAAAACGACAGACAGGGGAGGACCTTGTTCCAAACATAAGTTTCGGTGAGGGATGGGGGGGTGGGAAAAAGATGGTTAGCAACGGGGGGGAAAAAAAAAAAAAAAAAAAAAATTTGGGAGGGGGACCTGGGGGAAAAAAAAAAAGAAGTCAAAGTTGTTGGGGGGGGGGGCGGTCAGGGGAGTGGAGGGGGAGTGTAAAGGGAAAAAAAGAACGAAGAAACACAGGATAAACTACGAACGGAAAAGGGGGTGATCCCTTGGGGGGGGCGCAAAAGTGGGGAAGGGTTGGGTTGGTCAAGGGAAGAGGGAAATGGTCGGACCAAAAAGAAAGTGTGACCCAGCAAAGTCATGGGGGGGAGATCAACGCGAAAAAAAAATAGAAGTTTGGGGGGGGGGGGGAAGGGGGCGGGAGGGGGGAAACAAGAAATGGGAGGGGCGAAAACAGGAGACAAAATTCCTGGGTTAAAAAAACGGAAGGGACTGCCGGGAAAGGGTTGGGTTTTAGGCCACCACCGACGGATGCACAAAGAAAGGGGGCACGGAGTTGAAGAGGAAAAAGAAAATAAGGAGGGGGAAAAATTCCGTTGTTAAAAAGGGAGGCAAGACATTCTGGGGAACGACTCCCGTGGACGGACCCAGGGATGGAAAAAGAGAATTTCTCCCGACACGGAGGAAAATGCAGGAATTTGTTGGTGGTCTGCTGTTGTGTTGGAGGGGACAAAATAAGGCGGGAAACACTAGCCAAGGAAGAAACAAAAGGGGGAGCAAAGAAAACGAGTTTGAAGTTGGTCCGAAATTTAAGAAAAAAAGGTTTAAAAAAGGCGACGTTGGCAAACAACAACGTTTGGAACGCAAACCGGATGCGTGACCAGACAAAAAAGGGGTTCCAGTGGGGGGAGGCCAGCAGAAAATCGAAACTGGGGGTGTAAAGGGGGACTAGAAGGAAGAGAGAGGGGTCAAAAATGGGGGAAAACAGAAGAAGGTGGCGAAGGTGTGTAACGGAAGCCGAAAAAACAAACAGCGAGGGGGTGAAACCGAGAGGGAACAAAGGGGGGAAAAGGGACAGGCAGAAGGGGAAAAAAAAAAAAATGTCGAGGGGGGGGACAATGTAATTTTGGGGGCCAACCCCCATGGGCGTTGCCGGGGTAAAGGGAAGTGGACTAAAAAGAAGTCCGTTCAACGAAAAAAGGAAAACTCGCAACAGGAAGTGCCGTGAACAAAAGGAGTGACGTAACCAATCGAGAGGAAAAAAAACAAAAAAAGGGGAAAAAGGGGGAGTAGGGAAAAAAAAAGAAAGGGGGGATGGGTTTACCGAACCGAAGGGACACGGGGGTTGGAGTCAAAAAAACGGGTGGCGAAAAAAAGAAAACCGGGGGAAGGCAAATCGCAATGGAAAAAAGAAAAAAAAAAAAGAAAAAAAGTGTTATGGGAAAAATTCAAGGGAAAAGAGGGAAGTGGGCCGGGAAGACAAAAGTGGGGGGGGGAACAGGAAGGTGGGGGACAGACGACAGGGGGGGGGGGGGGGGGGGGAATAAGAGGAGGACTGAGAAAGCGTCAAAAAGAGGAAAAGGGAATGGAGAAACAGGAAGAGATTATGGGAAAGGTGGAAGTTCGTGCAAATTGAACCAAGGGGTACAGATTAGGTTGAAGACCACAAAAAACGTAAAAGGAGGAAAAAAATGGAAGGGAAAAAAAAGGTTTTTGACCACTAATGATGTTTGCCACAAACAAAAAAACAAAGACGGTCGTAAACTAAATCGTGGGGGGGAAGCAGGAAAAGGGGAGGACCTGCGGCCAGTTTCAAAACAAGAGGTTGCAGACAAAACAAAAAGAAAAAAAAATAGGGCAAAGAAAAGAAGTTTGTGATGTAAAGGAAAGAGGAAGGTCAAGAGGGGGGAAAGAGGTCAACATGGATTAAAATGGAAAAAAGTAAAAAGTAGGGCCCGTCCCCAGAAACGGATACTACTTTGGAAAGAACTGTTGAGCAGGAAAGACCAGGGGAAGGTTCTTGGGGGAGAGGTGAAAGGGTGTCTACAAAACATAACTAAGAAAAAAAGAAAAAGGTCGGTGGTTCAAAAACAAGGGCCAGTGTGGCCGAAAAGAGAAAAGGGACCAATTCCTTCAGTTGGTACCCGACCCAATCAAAAACTGCTGTGGGGTTTTTTGGGGGAGGGGAAAAATACAAAAAAAAGGGAAGGGATGGTCCCATGAATTTTTGGGTTCTACGATGTCTGAAAAAACTGGACAACCAACATAGAACGACAAGGGGAATCAAAGGGGAAAAGAAGAAGAAGGAAAGGAATCCAAAAAAAAGGGAAAATGCGTTGGGTTTGGCAACGTACGCAACAAGGTTTGGTCAACAGACTAAGAGGAAAAAAAAAAAAAAGGGAAACAGTGTTGGAGGGATTGTGGGGGGGGGGGGAAATGTCCAATGTTTTACGGGGGGGCCAATGCGGGTCCACAGAACAAATCACTACCAGGGAAAGGAGCAGTTCAAAAAAGTGACAATTTTGGGGGGGTTTCCCAAGGGGAAAAAATTGGAACCGCCAAAACAAAGACCCGCGCTAAGGCAGAGAAAAAAATGGGGGGGGGGAAAAGAACAGGGAGAAAGGAGCATACAGGCAAGGACGGGGGAAAGGGGGGAAAGGATCTAGAGGCATGGGGGGAAAAACAGCGTGGCGGCCCCCCAACGAACCCCTTCTGGTGGGGGGGGGGGAAAAAAAAAAGGGGCGAAGGAAGGGGGGGGGGAAATTGTGACAAGAAGAATGAAGTTGGTTTTGCGAAACCAATCTAGCACGAAAAAAAGGGGAGTGCCTGGTGGGGAGGGAGATGAAGGGAGAAAAAGGGACTTTCGGGGGGGGGGAAAAAAAAGGATTAACCGGTGAATGCCAAAATGTCTGGAAAAATTGTGCGCGCGGGGGCCTGTAAGGCAAGGGGAGACACCTCGAAACCCAGAGAGGGTACAGTGGGATTTGACAAAAACCGACACGGGGGGGGGGATTCAGGAAAGGGGCCAACATTCAAAACTACAAAAAAACCGGGCGGAAGTTACCGGCCCCCTGACGAAAAAAGGGTGTGGGGGAGGTAGGGAAACTTAGGAGAACGAGGGGCGGGGTCCCTCATGGGGGGTTCGAAACAGCTGATAAAAGGCGAAATTGGGGGGGTCAAAAACAGCACAGGGCAAGGTTCCCAGGGCAAAGGAAACAAAAAAGGAGGGGGAAATCCATTGGAAACTAGAAGAAGCATCGAACATGTGGGAAGACGCCTCGGACCATACATGCAGGGTAGCATGGGGGGGGAGGGGGGAATAGAACAAAGTTTGGGTTCCTGCCCATTGTCGGGAGTTTAATCGAAAAACGACGACTGCCAAAAAAGGAAAAATATCATGGGGGAACAATAAACCCCAAAAGGGGGAAAAGCGGGTAAGTCGTGGTTGTTTCTTAATGCGGGGTTGGGGAAAGGGAAAAGCAGCGAAAACAATCGGGCCCGGGGTCGATGGGGGGGGGGTGACTTCCCCGCCCATCGCTCGCAGGGGGGGATTGACAACAAAATAACGATTTTGGGGGGCCAAGGAAAAAGTTTGGGGGGGGGGTTTTAGGGTTGAACTTTGCACCCCCCCAACCCAACAAAAAAAGAAGGGTAACCGGGGCCTGGAAAAAACGCAGCGCCCCGGTGCCCAAATCTACGGTCGGGGGAAAAGAATCTGGGAAGGGTTTCTGGGAGGGAAGGTCAAAAGGGGTGTTCCGGAAAAGGGTCCCCTGGAAGACGGGCAACAACTGGGAAGGCGTCCAAGTGAGGAAGAAGCAAAAACATGAAAGGTATCCCAAAAAGGACCAATCCCGCAATGCTACTTTTTGGGGGTGCGCCCCAATGTCCCGTGGTCAATGGTCAAATTTGGTGGAAAAAAAAAAAGAAAACAGGACTGGGGAACGCCTCAAAAAGAGGAGACGGTGGAAAAAACCCACGCATTTTTCACAAAAAAGTCAACAGGAACGTCGGCAACAAGCGCACAAGTGGTCGACGGGAAAAGAAATTCGGAAAAAGACTAATACAGGGGACAAATGGGCGAGTAATTGGGGGGTTTTGCGATCGGAGGGAAATTTCACCAAAAGGGCAAAAAAAGGCCACAAAAACAATAAAAAAAAAAGGGAGTAAGGAAGACACACTCCAACAAACCCCTCACGTTTGGGGGGCGAGAGAAAGGAAAAACCGGCGTTGGCCCCGAGCCTAACAAGGTTTTAAAAAACCAAAATCAAAAGTATGACCAAACAGAAGTTGGCTGGGGGAACAGCCAGGTGAAAACCAACCACCGCAAAAGCACCCCTGGAACCGAGAACGGAGGTCACGAGTTCTTGCAACCAAGTTTTTGGAATTGCCAGGGGGGGGGGGGGGAAACACTAGAACGGGCCCCGGCCTAAAACGGGGTAAGCAAACACCGGGGACATTTGGACAAGTAAAACAGGGCCGCAAAAGACGTTTGTGGGAGTGGGGGTCAAAAAGAAACGGGGTGAACTGGTGAAGGAAAAAACTGCATCTTTCCTCCGAAGGGAAAAATTGGCCCAATACCCCAAAAAAGAGAAGGCGAAAAAAGTCCGCCCAAGGTGGGACAAAAGGATTAAAAGACAAGGGGAAAGGTGCTGGAAATAAGGGAAAAAGCACATTTTTGAAAAAAGGGACTTAACAGGAACGAAAAAGGGGACACGCTGGAGTTGGATGGGTTGGGGGGGATGGGGGGGGGATACGCACTTCCGGGTGAACGGTTGGGCCAATATGGCACATGACTTGATCATCACGAAATACTTACCGCCTAGGGGTAGAAGAATAGAACAGAAAAGAGAAAAAAGAGAAAGACAAAAAGAAGAACGGGCTTCTTGAGCGCCTCCGTGAGATCAAAAAAACAAATAGTGGCCCCCTGGATCAAACGAAAGGGAGCCTAGGAACCGGTCGCCAACCACGAAACGGAAAAGTAGTAAAAGGGGCAGAAAAAATTGGTACTAAAAAGGGGGACAGGGGGAGGCAAAGTGGGGCACGAAGGAAGAAAAATTAGGCCCAAGGGAAAAAGGCCCCCTAACCAACATGTAGCAAACGGAAAAAAACCCTCGTTCCAGAAAAGAATTCACGCCAGCCAAAGTACCTAATGGATTGGGGGGGCCCTGTCGGGGGTTTGTTTTGGGGGGGAATCAGGAAGGGGGAGATCCTTTTAGGGGGACGCAACACATGAGGATTGCAAAAACCACAAACGCCGAAAGGAGCAAGTAGGGAGCGTTGGGTCCGGACAAACTGCAAGGGAAAAAAGAAAAGACGCCCATAAAAAAAAGGGGGGAGGAATAATCGGAATTTATCCGATGCGAGTTGGGGACAACTGGTTCCGAAAAGAATGGACACCTTACTCCAAAAAAAAAAACCGTAATCTGTCAAGCCTGCAGGGGACAGTCACTACAAAGAGTCCAATTCCCCACGGCAAAAACAAAAAAAAACAAAACTGGATTGCTGGGAAGAGGATAAGAAAAAGAGGGGGCTTTGGGGGGGCAAAGGGGGGCAAGTGAAACGATTTCAAAAAAATGTGGGGGAAAACACTGGAGGGGATGGGAGGAAGTAGCGGAAAGTGACATGCAACAGATAGTCGGGAAGAGAGAAAAATTGGCACTAAAAGAAATCACGTCAATTCTTTCCTGCATTTTGCTGCAAATTGGGCATGGGGGGTTTACGTAAGGGGGGGTGGGGGGCTGAACCACTCCCCACTCCTCCCACCCTTTGCATGGCCCTCCGCGGTTTTTGGGCCGAGAAGCCTAACAGGGTGGGAAAAAAACGACCAAAGAAAAAAACAAATTTAGAAACTCCGGCCAAGAAAAAAAACCAAAAAGCAGTAAAAGCAACAAGAAACCAAAACATATACGGAAAGGGGACGACTGGAGAAAATTTATGAAAGGGCGGAGGGACAGACCAAAGGGGGACAACCGGCTAATTGCTGGGGTCGAACCGGGACCAGTGGGGTGGGGGCTGTGGGGCAACAGTCAGGTGGTGAAGAATCGAAGGGAACCCTCGAAAGGGGGTCAAAACAGGGGGGTCACGTTAAATTTGGCGGAAATTTGGAAAAAAGGGAAAAAACGGTCACGTAGTGGGGGAACAGTTTCGGGGTGGTAAAAACATGAACAAATGTTCCCCGGATACATAACATCCGGGGATGGGGGTTTCTCAAAGATGCGAAAACGAAAGAAAAAAAAAAGAGTCACGGTGTAGGAACGTCTATGGTGTCTATTTTTTTTATGTATATCTGGGGGATATCCCTCAGGGCTGGGGTTTAAAAGACCGAGGGATGGGGGGAAGAGTCACCACACCCAAAAGCACCAAACCATATTGACCCAAGCACGAATGCGAGAAAAAGCCATCTTAAAAAACCAAAATTGGTGAAGAAGGAAAAAAAAAAAAAAATCATGGGGTCCACCTTTAACGGGGTACGTACCCCTGGGGGGGAAAAAGTGGGGAAGGGGAAAGTTTCAGCAGAGGCCTCTGGGTTTTAACGGAGCCCGTATAAACTGGGGACCTTTTAAAACCAGCCTGTGAACTCAAAGGTGAAAAACGCAAAAAGACCCCCCCCAAAAAACACGGCACGATGCATTGCCATGAAAAAAAGGAAAAAGAGCTGACATAACAAAGAAGGAGTTTTGAAGCAAGGGAAGGGGGGGTGGGGTCACAAAAAAAAAAGCAAATGCCCGTTTCCTGAGGCCGACACCCGTTAAAAAAAAACGCAAAGCAGGGTGGAGCCTGCATCAACACAAGAAACTATTTGAAAGAAAAAATCGATTCCCATCTCCGTAAATCAAGGACAGGGGCCACAGGGACGGTTGGGGGGGGGGGGAAAGGGGCAACTTTGGTTGAAAAAAAACTGGGGAATAAAAAATGGCGGGGTTAAAAAGGGGATTGAAAAAATGGTGAAGAGAACCTCCGCTTAGCCAAAACCGCCAAAAAAACTGAATGGGCGGGGCACCCTGGTTTTGTGGGTGGCGTTTAGAAGAACCACAGAACTAACAGGATGGGGGGGAACTTATGAAGGGTGACCCAAACTGGAAAAAAACATTCCTAACCTAAAGTTCGAACAATCCTTACTGGTCGCCATGAAGCCCAGATACTCAGGCCCTAATCGTAATACCTGGCAAACGAGCTTTGTGGGGCCGCCGAGGGGGTTTTGAAGGAAATGTCCCCTGACAGTGGGGAACTTAAATTCGAAAGTTAAAGACGGGGCGGAAAAAGGAGGGGGGAAACGGCCACCAAGTGAAGAATTGGGCGCCCGAACGTTTCAAGCAAAAACCTGGGGGCACGGCCGGAACTGGGTTTCAAAAAAGTCAAAAGAAGTAACAAAAACAATGAAGTAGGAAAAAAAAACGTACTGAAAAAGAATGTCCAGGCCCAAAAGAGGGCCGACAAGGAACGGCCCTGATTTGGGCAGGAAAACCCCGAAGAAACCTTGGAAGATAAAAACACATGCAAAAACTCAAACCAGAGGGAGGAGGGAGCGTGCGCAACAAGCTGGCAACCAAAAGCCCGACGCCCGAACAAAATGAAACCAAAGTTGAACAAATACCTAAAAGATTTAGTTTGGAAGCCAAGGCGAGAAAGCTGGTCGTAAAAAGGCTAAAAAACCAGAAGGGAAAAACAGTACGGCCCCTCAATGGGGGAGCCAGAAGTTCCCGCAAAAAGAAAACCCAGCCAAACCACACACCACGAACTCCCGCTGGAATGGTGTGTGCTTCCAGGGAAAACAACCAAAGACAGCTAATGAAAAAAAAAACCAGAATCTCTGGGGTGTTGCGCCGGGCCGACGCAACATGGCAGGAACTGGATCAGGGTTCAAACAAGATAAATGAGGGGGGTTCAAAAAAACGAGGGCGGGGAATTTACAAAAAACAAAGAGCCCCCTGGGGCCGCGATAAGGGGGCCGGTTTTGTACCGGTAGGGCCAGGAAAGGCATTACAACGAGGGGGCTTGACAAAAAAAAACAAAGTCGCGGCAGGGCAGCCGGGGGGGCCGAAACAGGGCACGAAACGAAGCGAGAATGCACTACTGAACCACATGGGGTTCGTAAGCGTCAGGGTCAAAACTGCCTGGAACCGCCGGGGGGTCATGGTGCATTGGGGGGGGGGGGTTTTTTGGGTTTTTTTGGGGGGTGTTTTGTTGGTAAGGTTGTTTTTTTTGTGGGGGTCTTTTTAAAAACCACAGCCGGGCAACATGAACCGCCCATAGGGGGTAAGGGGGGGGGGCCAAATCCCAAGGACCCATCCGTTTCTGCACCGGCCGAAAGGGAAACCTTAGTAGCCCAGAGACCAAAAAAAAAACGCGAAAACATGAGGCAGACTAAAAGGCCACTTGCAAGTTCATGGGTAAAACCAAACGGGGGTAAATCTTTCGAATGTTAAAAAAACAAAAAGCCAACAACAAGCGAGAGTAAAGCAAAACAAGAAAACAAAAAAACAAAAAAAAAAAAAAACAAAAAAAACCCCCCTCCAGGCGAAAAAAAGTAAACAGTGGGCGCCAAACCCACAAAAAACAACTGAAGGGGAAGGCACAGTCAAAGTGACTTTCGCTTGGTGGGGGGGAAAATAACACCCACATCCGGAAATCCCAAACACTGCAAAAGAAAAGGAAACGGGGACGATATCGTAAAAAACCCAAAACAACAGACAACAGCGGGGGCCGCCCCGTTGGGGAGGGGCGCAGTTTTAATGAGTGGTATGGTTGCCAGTGTCCAAAGGGTTCCGATTTCGCCAAGAGGGGTTTCGCGTGACCAAAAATCAAATGGGAAATTGAAAAAGAAATCCTCCAATGTGGGTTACGAAGTGGAAAGAAAAACCGACAGCGTCACAACGTCCGGGGGCAAAATGGATCAAACCCCCAAAATCCAAAAAACATAAACGCCCGTACTTACGGGGGTGTAAATCTTTTAACGTGGAACACAGGGGGATCCAAAGACACAAAAACGTCAAAATTGTGTTGGCGAGGTTTAAGAAGGCAGGGGGCAAAGCTTTTTTATCCTCCCACTGGGAAGGGTAGGACGGGAGATTGGGTGGGGGAAATGTTGGATGACGGGAGAAAAAAACTCAACAAACTTAAACGTGTTTGGACCCATCCCGAAAACTTGGGGGGGGGAAAAAAAGACTCACGGGAACACCGAAAAAGATATAAGGTGGTGATTGGAAGGGGCAAACCAAGCGGGGGGCAGTGGCCTTGGCCGAAACACAAAGGCACACCTTGGGCACCAAAGGAAAGGCCGGGATTGGGGTTTGTCAAGCCCACCCGGACGGAGAACAACAGAACACATGGCAAGCAAAAAAGTGTTCTTCGCGAAAAACCGCAAAGGGAGATGTAAGCTTTTTGGGGGACGAAAAAGAATTGAAAGCCCTCCGGTGGAGTTCACACTGATGAATCCAATCTCTAAAGAACTTCCTGGGGTTGACTTGTAGCAGGCTACGGTTGTTGCTGACAAAGTGGGGGGGCGTGCACAGTCACGAGGACTGCGACCGAAACTGCATCCACCAAGCACCGGAAAACAAAAAAGTCCAAACGCTGGAAGTGTTAAAAAAAAAAACCCGCAAACGCTGATGTGGGGAACAAAATCGTGGAAAAACAAATGGTTGAAAACGGCACGCGCCGTGCAAAAAACCTGACCAACCACGTGGGGGGGGGGGGGGGAACAGACCACAATTTTAAAAAAAGGAACGGGAGGGGGGTTTTTTACGGGCCCCGGACAGGGGACGTAATATAATTATCGCAGGACGGGAGCAAAACTAAACAAATTGGCGTGGGAGGCACTGGGAAAAAGAAGAATTACCCGCAGCTTAAAATGGCCCGCGAGAAAACAAAGCGCAAGTTCCGCGTCAACGGCAATCTGTGGAACAAGGGCGTCTGGCAATTGAAAGGGGGAAAAAACGCCCAAAACATGGGCGTGCGGGAAAAACATGACAGATTGCAAAACAGGGCAAACTCACGGAGGGGATTTTCATGAAAAAACAAAGAAATCTCAACACCAGGGCAAACTCTTCTTTGCGGTAAAAAAA
>Ga0179593_1551737_pt1 | contig 18792 bp, 28 predicted proteins | sample CZODoug2_1_08_16_FD_185931 | JGI IMG/M metagenome (GOLD analysis project Ga0179593, IMG submission 185931) | Vadose zone soil fungal communities from Angelo Coast Range Reserve, California, USA - CZODoug2_1_08_16fungal (PacBio error correction) | ecosystem: Environmental > Terrestrial > Soil >...
GGCGGGAGGGGGGCCGCAACCACACCAAAAAAAAAACCTACCGGGCCACAAAGAAAGGTGAAAGATTTCCGGCAAGTGAAAGGCGTTCCTCCCCGAAAAGGCACCCTTTCCTGGGGGAAAAAAACTAGCGCCAAAACCCGGAGCCCCGCAAGACCGGGGGAAGGGGACAGGCCTCTTGCAACCATGGAAGTCAACAAGAGGGGGCAAAAAAAAAGGGAAACCAGGGGGCAACTCAACGAAAGTAACAGCTGGGAAAAAAGAAAAGAAAATCCGGTCACGGACTCCTGCCGTGGTTGAAAAAAAAAAAAAAGGGAGGGCGGAAAAAAATGTCCTTGGGGGACGGCTCTTGAAAGAGAGCAAAACTGCGGCGGAGAAGCGAGGTACGACCGTGAAAGCAAGACAAAAGCCCACCGGTCACGACAAAGACGGCCAAGGACGCCCCCCATATGTCGGAGATTTCTACGAAAGGGGGACGCCGTCGGGGGATCAGATGAAACCCCTTGCAAAAAAACGAAGAACCTAGAAGGGTGGACGGCCTCCGTGACGGGGTCCACAAAAAAAAACCCCGCCGTGACCGTAGTCAATCTGAAAAGGAAAAAATTTCTGGTTTTGGCCGATCGCGACCGGACGGGCTAATGGGCATAAGGACTGTAAAAGGAAAGGCAAACAAGGCCCGGGGGGTCCAAAAGGGGTTTCCCTTGGAAAATGGGCCTCGGGAGGAAAAGGGGGGGGGTGTTCCGTTTCAGAGAGACGGAAGAGGTCTATCTCGGAGGAAGGTCCAAGGGATCCAGGCAAAGGGATCCTCGAAGGGGAGGGGTGGAAAAAAAAGAAAGGGGGGGGCTTTCATGAAAAAAAAAATACAACCTTAAAAGTAGGGGAGGCCCAAGCTTGTTCAGGACGATCTCGAATGGGGGGAAAGGACGGTAAAAGGGTTGGGTGACATTTCGGAAAGGTGACAGGGGAAGCGGGACAGCAGAAAAGGACTTTCCTCCCAAAAAACATCAAAAAAAAAAGAGAGACCTGTGACGAGAGGTCCCAGCAAAGTCGAAAAAAGAAGGAATGTCAAATATTAACGAAAAGTCCATCTGAAAAGAAAGCCCGGGGAGATGGAAAGAGAGGGACCGCCTTGGAAAAAAAATTGCAGGCAAAAAAAAAGCCGGCCCACGTAACCGGTGAGTGTGGGAAAAAAGGGAGATTTTCGGGGAGGGGAAAAAGGGGGGCGAAAGCTCGCAAAAAACTCTTGCCAAAAAAAAAAAGCCGGGGGTGGCCGAACCGGCTCCTGGCAGAAAAGGAATCGGGCAGCAAGAGCAAGGGGGGGGCGAAACAAAAAAAAGGCTCCAGAATCGATTAAATCCGAAGTGATCCTGGGGGGGTGAGAGGTGGGAAAAACAACAGCACAGGGGGGTTTCAGTTACCGCAGAATTTCATCCGGCAGGGAGGGTGAACGAAAGCCGACGGGGGAAAAGGTCATGTCAAGCTCGGAGAAAACAAGGAAAAAACGCGTGCTCGTATCCGTGTGAAAGGAAGAACGTGGGGAGGGGAGGAAGAAGAATCCAAGAAGACGTGGGGAACTCCTGCGAAAGGGTTTCACGTCCGGACTGCCTGCCCCAAAAAAAGAACGCCGCCCGGAAAAGGAAAGGGGGCAATAAAGGGTTCAAGAAGGAGGGAGTGGTTAAAAAAATGTGTGGCAAAGGGGGAAAAAAAAACGGGGAAGGTCCTCTCGGGAATGACGTCAGCGAATCCACTAAAGAAGGAATTGAACACCTCCGCGTGAAGGACCCAAGGCTTCGGGCCCAGGAGAGGTTGATCCTAAAAAAGAAGACAATTGGGTCCGGGTTAAAACACAACCAGGTTGGACCTGCGTGCCTGAAAAGGCAGCATTAAGAACACTGGCCGGGAGAACCTCTTTTCCACGCCCGAGGGGAGGACCTGAAAACAAAACAGGCTGAAGCCCTAACACAAAAGGGCCAGGTAAACCCATCAGTTCAAATCCAGACCTCTGCCGAAAAAGGGAAGAAACTCAAGGGTAATCTTGGGGTACGTCGGAAGTATGTACGAAAAGGTCGGACCAGTCCCTTCAAAAGAAAACCCAAAGAAAGGTGGCAACAACGGGGGTAGGGAAGGGTCGAGCGTGGAAATCGGGTTTGACAAGGGGGGCGCAGGTGGGGGCGGGGGTTGGGAAAAAAGAAAAAACTCGTGGAAACCCCCGGCAGACTAATCTCTGAAAAAATCCCAAAAAAAGACCGCACTAAAAAAAAAACACCAGCCAAAATGTTGAGAAGAAAGCATGGAAAAAGGTGGTGTTTAGGGGACCCGAAGAGAAAAACACCCCCAAGGGGAAACCCCAGTTAGTTTATTTCCAGGGGGGGGTAACTTCTCCATTAAACAAAGAGGAAAGAGTCCTCTCCCGGCCTCAGGAAGAAAACCGGACAAAAAAGGGGGGGAAAAATATAGATAATGTAGAGATGGAAAGGACGCGCTGACCTTGGGGACGTGAACCAAGAGAGTGGGGCAACGGATATGGGAAAAACTTCTGGAAAAAACAGACGTGCTGTAACATGCAGGGTGCGATTTCGGGGGGGGAAGTGCCGCCACAGAGAAATTTAGAAACAAAAACCGCACGAGGAAAAGTATCCCGAGGGGGCAGTTTCAACTGATCCTTGAGAAGGGGACTCGGGAGGGAAGATGACTGGCAAACAAAAAAAAAGAAAACCCCCGGGGGGGGGAAGTCCCGGACCTTCTCGCAGGTTCTACAAAAGGAAAGAATAACATTACCAGGGAAAAAGACAAAAAAAGAAAACTGGAAAAGGGAGGGCACTGGGGCAAAGACTCAGAAAAGAGCAGGCGACTCGGCTCTTTTGGAGGAAAAGGACTACGAGGGGAGGTCAAAATTTGGCAGGGAGAGAAATCGAATGTGCCGGGAAAAAGGAAAAAAGAAGCAGGCGTCCGACAAAAGTTGGGAAGGGAAAAAACAAGTTCGGCCTCCTGTTAGAAACGGATGCCCGCTCCGGGAAAGGAAGAGTGTTCTAAAACCGAAAAAGGAGGGAGAACACATCGGACCTAAACGGTGAATTTTCTCGGACTTGGTAATAAAACGACCCCAAGGAAAGAAAAGCACGTTGGAAAAAAAAAGAACCGTCACAATGAGTAAAAAGAAATGCATGAAAATGAGTTCAAAAAAAGAAGAGTGCTTCCTTTTGCCAAAAACTGCCACGTGTACAAAAAAGAAATAGAGCGGGAGGAAAATGGGTCCTGATTTGACTCAGAGGGAGAATGCCAAAAAAAAAAAAAGGACCTGCTCACATCCGCTAATGACGTGCCTAAAGGCAGAAAAAATTGTAAACGGGGGGGCCCCGACACCCTAACAACGCGGAAAACCAGATTAAGGAGCTCGAGCCGGGCGGTAGGGAACGATGTTCTGGAAGGAGCAAGACTACGAAAAAGGGAACGGCCGGCACCGGGGACCGTGGCAAAAGGGGGACGCGCTCCCTGCAGAACCCCAGGGGGCAAACGCTCACCGAAGACCTTTAACAAGGGAAAAAGGTTTTTAACGGGCGCTTTGCTGTGGCCTGCCTAAAAAGGGGAAAAACAGGAGAAAGGAAGGGACATGGTTGGAAAAAACCACTGGTACCGGTTGGTAAAAGTGAAGAAAGAAAAAAACGAGATTTCCCCTCGACCAGGGGGGAGGGACCTTGAGCTCGGAAAGGCATTGATGAAGTCCATGGGGGAAAAAAAAAAAAAAAATAACTGAAAAAAAAAAAAAAATCCCAGGCCATGTCACCAAGTCATGGAACAAAAAGAAAAGGAAGAGAGAGAAAAGGGCCAATCTCCATAGAGAAATCAGAACAGGCCAGAAGATCGAAAGCACAAAGGGGAGGGCCCAGCGCTAGTCGGTAATGAGCGTCAAAGCTCAAAACGCTAAAAAAAAGAAACTAATCGGGACCAGGACAAAAGGGAACAAGAAAGAGAAGGGAAAATTTCCTTAAACAGAAAAAAGGGGAATATCCGTCACCCTCGTGGGTGCCCAAAAAAAGGGCCACCAGAAAGAGGAGGTAGTCGTGAACCTGGGGGAAGATTACAGGGGGATGCTGAAATCTTCACGGCGGTACCACACTTTCCCGAAAAAAAAAGGGGAAAAGACTGAAAAAAAAATGCTCTCGGAGAAAAGAACGCGGAAAAAGTCTTAGCTCAAGAAAAGAGAAACGTCGTGACCGGCAGGGGGGCCTGCCTTTTGCAAAGAGAGAAGGGCTGAGGAAGAGGAATCAGAGAAACGACAGGGTCATGAAACCATCTACCCAAGAAAAGGGGGGAAAAAACCTTACCTATCCGGCCGGTAGGGTAAGAAAAGAAAAAAAAAAAAAAAAAAGAAAATCTAGTTGAATTTAGGACTTCTGAATGACTGCACTCCAGCTTGGCAGAACTTCCGGGACAGAAAAGAGGGGGGAGCTCTTTCGAGGTGCCAGGGAGGTCGGCCGTGGAAAAGAAAGAAAACCCGTTCCGGGTAAATTCCGGGGAGGGGGGGAAAGTTTCGGGAAAGCCGGGAAAAAAAAAAGGTGCCTCGCCCCCGAAGCAAGAAAAGATCTCAACAACAGAAGTGATGATATCATTGGGGCCAGGAGGGGGGGACGGAAACCAAGTGTATGAAAAAAGCTCTCCAAAAAAGAGGGGAAAAGAGGAAACCCGCGTCCTCAGAATAACACCAACCAAAAAGGGCACCTGGGCCCAGTCTGCAGAAAAAAGCCGCCCCCACCATCGAGAAAAAAGGGTGGACTTGTCCACGGAGAAATAAAAAAAAAGAGGGCCCCGCTGAACGGTGGCCCCTTTTAAAAAAAGGAAAGGGGAAGAGGAGAAGGATTGAACGGGCGACGAAAGAAACGGCAACGGGTTTGTTCCTCAAAAAGAAAAAAAGGAAGTCGTCCCTGGTTCGCTTGGGGGGATGAACCGTCAAAGGGAAAAAAAAAGGTCAGTCAGTAGGACCCTCAACGGGAGGGGGGAAAAAGTCCCGGGGAAACCCCTAGGAGCTCGAAAAAATTGTTCAGACTTGGTCGGATTTCATTACTTGTGACGAAAAGGGAGGGAAAGAAAGGGACGCATCCCTTTCCGGAAAAAAAAGGGCCAGAAAGAGTTAAAGGGGAAGGGGGGAGTATTCGTCCGCAAAGAAAGGGCCTTGCTGGCCAAACGTTGGAAAAAGTGTTTGAACGAAGCACCCAGACCCTGGGGGGAAAAGGGGGAAAAGAACGACAGGGTTGGCCGGAGGGCCTCCGCGTAGAATTGCAAAAAAAAAAGGGGAAAATGGGGGGCAAATGCAGGGGGGGTCATGGGGCCGGCCGAAAGGAGAAAAAGCTTCGCGGAAAAGAAGGTTTCGCCTCCTGGGGGCCGCTCACAAAGCAATCCGCACGGATCGGCTGAAAAAGTCGAGGGAGGGCTGTGGTCTGACCGGGCTGCAGAGAAGACCCTTAGACTCGGAAGGGGGAAATGTCATCGTCGACGTATGGGAAAAAAACTTGGGAAGGAAGACCTTTTACAGCGTAAGGGGGACCTTGAGAAGTCTCGAAACCAAACGAGAAAAAAGCCCATCTAAAAAAGAGGGAAAGCTCCGGGAAAGAGAAAGATCTCACTCCCATAAATGCTACAAGTCAAAGCTAACAAGATAAAAAAAGGGTCGTATTCCGCGTTTGAAAAAGGGTCCACAAAAAAAGGGGAAACCGTAACCGGTTGATTGGGGGTGGGGAAAAAACGGTGGGTGGGGAAGGGGGGATCTGGTCAAAAATATCAAGAAGGGAAGACGGCGCCCGTTGTCCCGGAACCCCGTGGAAAAGGACAGTCCCTCAAGAAAAAAGAAAGAATAAAGAGGGGAAAACAGACATTGGAGCCGGCGGACGCGTCCGGGAAGAGGAAAATGATCTCTTGTCTTTGAAGGTGGGGGGGTCTACGGAGTCATAAAATGTTGATTGGGCAGTAACCAAAGAGTCCCATGAACTGGGATTGCCGCGGTCTTTCATGTCTGCACGGGGGGGGGGAAAATCTCAAGCTTCGGAGAATTCGCAGCAAAAAAGAGGGAAGGAAAAGGCGAAAAGGTTTCTCCAGAAGTGGCCAGGTGGAGGGGGGGGGAAAGCACCTCAATGCACTTGTAAAAAAGGGGGAGAACGGGGGGCAAACTCCAAGATCCGGAACTCGAAAAATCGACGGGTCCCAGGGGAAAGGTGAAACTGAGAGTGGAGAGGAGGGGCCTTTGTGCTAGGGAAAAAAAAAAACGAAAAAGTCGTGAACCAACATGGTCCAAAGGATAGGAGGACTGCCGTGAAAAGAGGAAAACCTCCCTCCTCAGGGGCGACATCAGATCAAAACAATGCAAAAAAAAGAAAACATGTACGGACTAAAGTAAACACTGAAAAGGGGTGCAGTTTCCACCGCAGCCAGGGCCGGAAGGGGAGGGCCCTAAAAAGTTGGGAAAGAGAACGGAGGACCGCCAAAACAAGTGACCCATTGAGCATCACAGAGAATTCAAGAAGATCCCCAATAAAAATGCCAATCCGTCGAGAAAAAGGAAAAACGGGAGGGAGGGGGGGAAGGGGAAACAAACAGACAGGAACAGTGGAAGAGACTTGATGGGGGAACGGCCATTGGGGGGTATAGAAAAAAACCTTGGGGGGGAAGTCCAACTTTTGTACCATCGAACGAAAAAAACTGTAAGGAAAATATCACCTTTAGAGGGGGACGGTCGGGGGCGCCCTTATAGAAAGGGGGTGACCCGGGGCAACCAGTAGGGGAGGAGGGGGTTTGAAGTCGGGTGAAAAAACCAAGCGCGCACCGTGCCTCGCGCCCCCCACACAGGGCTTCCGAAAAGCACAGCCCACCAGCAATAAAAAAGGGGTCCTCACAGAAAAGGGCCTTAGGGAAATGGCCCCGCCGCCGGAAAAATAAAGGGTCATTGGACCCAGAGACTTCATCGGGGGAAGCCAAGCGTCCTTTGAGTCTCCTCAGGAAAAAAAACAACGAGTAGTTTACATGAGGAGAGTGATCAGGAAGCTGAAAAGGGAAAGGACCTCAAGGTCTTATCCAAGGGGGGAGTGCCGGGCTATCGAAGAAAGGCTGGGGAAAAGAACCCATGACGTTGGGGGGGGGGGGTTTTTGTGGGGTTTTCAGGATGGTAAGGAAAAGGGAGGGGGGGTCCTCCAAAAAATGGAGAGCGTAGGGAAACCGACCCACTAGGAAAAAAACTCCCAAGGGATGCTACATTAAGTTAAAAATAGAGGGAGCTGTGGATCGAAAAAAAGTCACCATCAAAAAGCGAAGGGTAAAAATACTTCAAAAAAAAATAAATTTCGACCAGGTAATGTAAACCCCATAATACTGTCAGACCAATCACGAAGTTAAGGATTTGCTTAAAGAAAACTAGGGGTTACCTTGAAATTCTGTGAGACCGGGAACGCAGCGGGGGGGGGGGGGGGGGGTACCTAAGGTAAAGGGGGAGAGAGGTTCGGGGACTTGCGGGGGAGGACAGGCCACGCCAGGCGAAAGACCTGGCCCGCTTGGGAGAGCCCAGGAAGGGCACTGAAAATTTAATGGCAAGAGGACCAAAGGGGAACATGACGGAAAGGTTCGACCTTTCACAAAGGAGTACGAAAAGAAGCGATTCCGGGGGGGGAAGGAAAAAAAAAACGAAACCTTGCCAACAACTACGTCCAAGGGGGGAATCCAAGAGGGCGCCTCTGGACCCAGAGCACAAAGCCTTTGAAAAAGGGGGGGGGAAGAGCAGTGATTGGGGGCACGAAGCGTTCAAATCAAGGAGTCCATGGGAAGAAAAAAACCTGCCACGGGGGACAAGTGGCAACACGTGAAGAAGTGGTGTTGGGGAGACGGGGCCACGACTTGTGGGGAAGGAGCATAGGGAAGACTGTTTAGGATGAAAACCGTCCCTAAGGAAAGAAGCAAAAAAAAGAGGCAATGGAAAGGGAGTGCTCGGGGGGGGTCAAAAAAAAAAGAAAGTGGCTTTCACTCGAGGGTGAACACAAGAAGAAAAATCAAAAAAAAGGGGAAAAAAAAAGATGATCAAAGAAAAGAGATTAGAGGAAAGCAAAAAGAGGGTTTGGCGTGAAAAGGTTTCCTGGGGAGAGGAGTCGAAGATCTCCCAAGGAAAGAATGAACGTGCCGGCACCAAAAAAAAGAAAGAAAAGAAAATCGTTCAGACCTCCTTGGAAAAGGAAAAAAACGCACAGGAGGGAAAACAAGAGACACATAGAAAGCTTTTTTTTGGGGGGCAAAAAAAAAAGGCCCTTCGGAACAAAAAAAAAAGGAGAATACGACATCTTCAGCCAAAAAAAAAGTGAAAGGTTGTCTATGGGAAAAGTGTAGCCAAAGGAAAGGGAAAGGTAGGTTCCCAAAGAGGGGGAAGATTTCACCCTCGAAGGGTGATCGCGGGGGGGGGGGAAGCATTCGATGATGCGGCTGTCCACCAGCCACTCCCGTAACTTTGGGAAAAAAAAGAAGTTCAAAGGGGGAGTCAGGACAACCTAAATCAAAGGAAAAGCGATTCCCAAAGGAACGTCTCCATGCCCAGAAGATCGAAAAAATCCGAGTGCACACCGAGGCGTCAAAAAAAAAAAAAAAAGACCGAGTCGTAAAACGAAGGAAGAGGACCAGCGAGAATTTTAAGATTCTCGACGAACTGCAGCTAGGGGAAAGGGAAAATAGGAAAAAAAAAAAGGTAAAGTTGAAAATTTCTTAAAAAGGAACCCTCGGTGAGAGGGGAAGTCAATCGTCCGGCTCGAAAAGGGGGCAAAAAAAAAAAGAGAAAAAAAAAAGGGTCCCCAGAAAAAACTCGGCCCAATACGAGGCGGCCCACCTGGGGGCCTTCCAGAGAAAGAAAGGGATTCACGGCGGATTCAATAAAGAAAACGAACGTCAAGTAAAAAAGGGGGGAAAAGAAACGACAAAGAAAGAAAAGGGGGGGGGCACAGCGTTTCACGTGAAAAAGAATGGGGAAGTCGTTTGGGGAAGGAAAAGACCTCTCTTCTCGCAGTTCTAGAAGAGGAATGTCACCAAAGAAATTTGGAAAACGTCGGAAGGAAAAAAAGGTGAAAACGCGGTTCATCAAATGGGAACGGAGGTCGGCCGAAGAACTTAAAAGAAGGGGGACCCCCTCAAAGGCGTGGAAAAAGGGAAACTGTTAGCGGAAATGGTCGGCAGGGAAGGGGGGGGCTGCTATTACCACCCAGACGGTCCGGGAACTCTAAAAGGAAGGGGGCTTTGAAAGGGGGGGAAAAAGGAGGGGAAATAGAAGGGGGAATTCAAAAAAAAAAAAACCTCGGGGGGGGGAAAGTCCAAAAGTCTCAACACAAACAAACGAACTTAGGGAAGGGGTTGCTCTTTCTCGAAAAAAAAAGGGGGAAGGTCTTTGGTCAAAAAAGAATCTGCCAAAGAAAGGGCAGCCCCCACCGGTCGAAAAGTGCGGACACCCAACGGCCTGGGGTTCAATAAAAAAAGGGGACCTGAGCACCACGGAACCAAAGAGGCACCCAAAAGGGGGTCTCAAAAAACCTTAGCAAGGTCCCACCTTGTGGTGCCCGGGTAACATCGCAACAAACGGCTTCCTACAGGACAAAATCGAAAAGAAAAAGCTTGCCTTGGGGAAGGGTAGGGGGAGTTCCGGTGACAAAAAATGGTTCCAGCAGGATGAATCGGAGCTTCTCTACAAAACTGGAGGGACATAAGAAAAAAGGGGGGCTAAGGTGAAAAGACCATGGAAAGGGAAACCCGATGAGCGGTCCGGCCTGAGAAGATTGTAGGGAACGCAGTTAGCAAACGGGCAGGTGATCCACGCTCAAGGGCACGTCCGCCTGCGAAAAAATCGGCCCAGTGGGAAGAGGAAAGTGACGATGGGTCGGGGGAAAGCCGATTTTGCAAAGGGAACCTGGTCCCTTCTGAACAAGGAGGCACCCGAAAACTAGGGCATCTCGAAAAATATTTCTACAAGGAGAGAAAGAACATTCCCGTGAAAAAAGGGGAAAAGTCCTTGGGGGGGGAGGGGATGGACCAAGGGGGTTCGGCTCGCGGGGAGGAAAAAAAAGGAAAAATTCAAAGTGACCGACGATGCCGGAAGCGGACGAATAAGCATAAAAACAGAAAAAGGGTGGTGCCCGAGGGAGGGAGAGATCTCTGGCATGGAAAGGAAAAAACCTTTTCCTTGAGGAAGGGGAAGGGAAGAAGAAGGGAACTATAGAAAGGAAAGGGCCATGAAAAAGGGGAGGACCATGACCTGGAGCAAAGGGAACGGTACGCTGTACCTTTGAAAAGAAAGTCTAAAAAGGCAATGGTATTCAACAACGAGAAGGCCAGAGGAAAAGTCGAGGTTGAAATCGAAAAGGGGAAAATCTAAGAGAGCATAATGTAAAAGGAATAACACTGGGGACTAAGAAAACTACAAAACAAAAACAAACCAAGAAAAGAAAGCAGGAACGTTGGAGACATGCAAAAAGCGCCCCGTGGGAGTGCCGGTTACTGTCTGAGGAAAAAAAAAAAAATCCTTTTGGAGGGGACAAAACTGTTGTTAGAGCTCCGTGAAGGAAAAACGCTGCCCCCTCACGAAAAGTGCCGTCCTTCCAAAAAGATAGAGTAAGAAAGCCCCAACCCAAAGTCAAGAAAAACCGAAAAGTCGAAAATCGGATTAAATAGGATGGGTCTGTGATCGAAGGGGGTGCCGCGGGGGGAAAATCTTGCAAAGAAGGGGGGGGATGGTTGATAAGATCATCCTTGCAGAGGGACGGTCCCGGCCCTCGACGGGGGTTCATCTCAAAGGAAAATCAGGGAACCCGAGAAGCTGTGGCCGAGTCCGAAAGGGGGTCCCCACTGGGAAAACTGGTGGTGAAGGGGTACACAACTCCAAGAAAAAAATGGGGGGGGGGGGAAGAATGAAAAGGGGTGAATCCCTTCCTGAAAATCCGTGAAAAAGTGGAGAGGGCGAGGACTTGAAATATCGAGGGAGTCCCAAGTTGTCTTAAAGAAGCTGGTAAAAAATTGAAGGTAAATAAAGGAGTTCCCGCCATAATGTGAAATCTCCATAAGGGTGAAATTTAGGGGAAAAGAAAAAAGCCGCATGGCAGCAAAATTTCCCTGGGACCTGGGAAAAAGGCAGGGAACGAAACGTTGAAAAAAAAAAAAAAAACCAGGGGCCCCTGAAGGGGGGGGAAGCCAGCCGGGTGGCAAAAAAAGGACGAGGACGGAAATCCTCTAGAGAGACTACAAAATTGAACCTTGGGGAAAACAAAAAACCGCGTCGCCTGCCAGGGAGACCGGAATCTTTGGGGGAAAAGGGGGGGAACCCTCCGTGCCCCTCTCAAAAGGGCCAACCTCGGGGAGTGACCATCTGAAAAAAGGGGGGGTTCTGGATCTAGAAAACATTAGGAGGGAGTCCGTCCCCTCAAAAGGTATCAAGACAGGGGAGTGTGGGGTCATAAAGAGAGTAAGGTTTGAACAATTTTAGTCGAAATAGGGCTCAAGGGTTTGGGGGAACCCCTCGCTGGGGAAACGCCGAGATACAGAATCGAAAAAGAACCAGTGCAGGTGAACCAACTATGGTTCACAGAAACGCAGCAAATCGGGGTTTTCCGCCAAAGAAGGGGCGTATTGGGGAAAAGGGAAGGGCGCCCGCCCCACCGGGGCAGGGAAGGGTTTCCAAGGGGGAACCTTGTTGTGAAATATAAACAGGGGCCCCAAAATCCTTCAATCGAAAAAAGGCTGAAGAGAAACAACAAAACGGAAGGGAGGAAAAGAATAAAGACTGAAGGACTCAAGCCCTTGAAGAAGGGAAAAATTATTTAAAGACGTTGCCTGATCAGGGGGAAACCACAGACTTTGCGCAGACATTGCACTTCGGGGGGGGGGCTATGATGTGCTAGAGAACCCTTGGAGAGAGGAAAGGTGAGTCTCAAAAAACACAAAGCCAACAAAAATGGAGCCCGAAGGGCAAAGTGTCAACCGGCACGAAAGGGACAATGACCAAGAGCCCCTCCAAAAGGGGTTATCCGGGGAAAATGACTCTACAGGGGGGCTCCATCGTCGGACAGAGAATGAAAAAGAAGAAAAAAAACGGTCATCACAGAAGATGGAGATGGGAATGGTTCCCCCACTAGGGTTAATGTTCCAAAAGAGATGGGGGACTTGGGAGAAGAGGGGTAATATTTTGATTAAAAAAAAAGGAAGAGATGGTCACGGTTTCACTGTAAAATCGTATTTTAAAAAGGGAAAAAAGTCCTTCATTCAGACCTTGAAGCAAGTGAAAAACGTCAAATTGAAAAAAAGGACCAATGTTCCAAGGGGAGCCTTTTTGGAGGGAAAGAAAAGAGTGGTCTACTTCCAAACATAAGGGGAAAAAGGATAAGAGACTCAAGAATGAGGACCCGAAAAAACCTGACCTGGTAAAGGGATGTCCCCCCCAAAACCGTGGTTTCAGAAACTCAGAAGTGACATCAAAAAAGGTGGGAAACCAAGGAGCCGGGGAGGGAGGGGGGGGGTCCTGAGGGCAGAGGTAGTAATTGGCCAGGCAAGTGAATTTCCTGTCCACGCCACCCCTGCAAAGTTTCAATGTCCCACAAAACGTCAGTCTCAATCCGGTGGAAGGGGGGGGAACCATCGCCGTATCTAGAGGAAACCCAGGACCTAAGAAAAAAAACGTCGAGAAAAAAAACGTAGATAAGGGAAAAACCACGGAAAAAAAAGAAAAAAAACATAACCAATGTTCAGAAAGGGGACCCCCTAGAAAAAGAAAAATTCACCTACAACTCTAAACCGGGTTAAAGGAAGAAAGGTTGGAGTAGGGTGATAGTGGAAATGTTCATAGGGCCGGTTTTTTTTTTTTTTTGGGGGGGGGGGGGTTGTGTTTTTGGGTTTTTTTGGGGGGTGGGGGTGTGGGGGGGGGGGGGGTGTTGGGTTTTTTGGGGGGGGGGATTATTTTTTTTTTGTGGGGTTTTTTTTTTGGGGGGGGTTTGTGGGGGGGGGGTTTTTTTTTGTGGGGGGGGTTAGTGGTTTCTTTGTTTGGGGGGAACGGGGGGGGGGGATTTTTTTTTTTGAGGGGTTGTGCGGGGATATTTGGGGGGGGTTTAGTATGGGGGGGGGGGTGTGGGAGTTCTGTTGGCGGGGGGGGGGTGGGAAGAAGGTCACCAAAGGAGGGAAGGCCCAAGCTTTTAATGAAAAGAATCCAAGGCTGAAAATTTAACGCTAAAAAAAAAAGAGATACGGAACTCAATTGGAGGGGGGGGATTGTGGGGGGGGGGAAGCCCAAGGAAAGAGCATCATCCCTCGACGTGGAAAAAGTAGAATTGACTTGCTGGAAGAAAATGAATTCGGAGGGGCAACACGAGGAGGGACAAACGACCAGTTGAGACCGTCGCGTTTTGGAGAAGCAAGGGGGGACGCGGGGGTTCAAAAAACGGTTCGGGGAACAGAAGCCTGGTGTGGAAGAAACAAAAGACCATCTTAGAGGAGAATTGGCAACAGAAGGGAAAAACCGGAACCTCGGTCCAAGAAGGAGGTGACTCACATTGCCCGAAAAAAAAAAAAACCTCTAGCACAAACCAAAGCAAAGCGCCGAAAAGAAAAACCGAGGAATATCTGGAAACCCGTAAACGAAAAGAAGGAAGAGAGGAGGGACGAACTCTCAACCTAGAAACAAGGTCCACCGGAAACTAGAAAGGAAAGCTGGTCCTTATAAGAAGGAAGAAATAAAGGAACCTGGGGGGAAAATCAGAAGAAAGGGCGGAAACCAGAATCGGGGGTAGACAGGTGCCAGAATTACTGAACCGCAAAGAAGGAAAAAATCGTCAATGAGAATGTCCTATGGTGGTTATTACCGCGGCAAAAAAAAAAAAGATTACCTCAGAAAGACTTCTTCAAAAAAAAGGGAAGGGAATCGACAAGAATATTTGAAAAAGAAAATTGGCCTTCAGAAAAAGGGGGGAGGGGGACCGGACTGTCAAACATACTTGGGAAGGAGAAGAAAAAGGGCTCGAAATTCTACTCGACGACCGAAAGCATGGGATGACCAACAAAGCCCAGCCGGGAAAGGAATGGGACAAGGAAAGGTAAAGAGGGGGAAGCAATCTGTAGGAAGAAAGGCGCTTATGTTAAAGGAAACAAACCTGTTCCAATAAGGAAGTTCTTTAGGGAGGAGAAAACTTAAAAACTAAACAGGAAAGGTGGTGGGATTCCGGGAAGCTTCTATGACAAGAGGAGGTCTGCGGGGACTCTAAAAAAGAAAAAGTAAGGAAAAGAGGTGTTCAGTGGAAGGTCAGTTCCGAAGAAATAACACTTTTTCCACAAAAAAAAAAAAAAAAGTAGGGAAGAAAAAACCAACAAAAGGGGGAAAGGAAAAAAATAGAGATGCCTTCTTATGGTGCCGCGTCAAGGAGGTCTCCGTGGGGGGGAAAAAAAAAAGGAAACATCAAAAAAGAAAGAAAAAAAACACCGGAGTCCGGGAAGTCTTAGCACACCACCCCTGAAGAAAAACCCATAGACTCTTCGAAAACACAAGAAAAGAAACCACCACCTTGGCAAATCGAAAACTAAATGAAAGCTTTCCAAATGGGGAAACCTTAAGCAGGAAGGAAAAACCCGTCTGTAAATTGGGGAGCGACGCCACATTGATGACCGAAAAAGAGTCACTCTTTTTTTCCGACAAAAGGGGGGTGAAGACGTTAAAAGACAAAAAAAAAAAAAAAAGTCGGGGACAGGAAGGCAAAAGAAAAAAAGGTCGTACGCGACCACACTTTAGCTTGGAGAAAGCAAGGAAACAAGGGGTGCCAAACGATTGGAAAAACCGGTCATCAGCTCAAGGGAAAAAAAAAAAAGTGGATTCTTGTGGCGAAAGGGAAAAAAACGGTGACGCGGAAGGGGGGAAATCAGGGAGCAGCCTGGGACGGGACGGAAAACCAAAAAAAAACTTGGTAATGGGGAACCCTCCGTTACGATTTCGGCCAGAAGTGCGTCCGGAAGAGGAACACGGTGAAGGACTCAATCTCCGGCAAAAAAAACGAAAGCGAAAGACACAGGGGCCGGCCTATTTCCTCTCGAAGGAGGCGGGAAAAGGGTCCCAAAGGAAAGTATGTAAGGGAGAAAACAAAATTTGCCAAATCCGAGGCAAACAGAGGGGGTGCCTTCTCTCAGCAACGGAGATGCACCCTACGAAGACGAGAAGCCCTCCCAAAAGGGGTGGAGAGGAGGGGGTTGTCCGAGGAGTACGCCATAAAAGAAAAAAGGGGAAAGCGTCCCGTTGAAGCGGGGAAAGGGTTAGGGGCTCGGGGGAAAAACTGGGCCTGGGAAAATGGGGGGAAAAAATTGCAAAGAAAAGCACAGTGAGGGGAGCGTTATTTGACAGCGGAAATCCGATGCTTAGCCCGAGAAATAGGGGAATCCTACCGAGGGGTGAGCAAGGTCAAAAAGAAAAAACTCACTCATATGTAAAGCGACCCAACACCCTTTATCAAGAAAGAAATACCGAACCTTTCGGGGGATGGGGGAGAAAAAAAAGCAAAGGCCGAAGACACACAGCAAAAAGAAGTAACCGGGGGGGGGTACCGGTAGTTTCACCAGGGGGAGAGGTTTCAAAACCACAGCGGTGACTCTAAGCGCGAAGGGAGGGTATTAGAAAAAGGAAAACCAAACTCAAGGGGGGAGCCGGCATGTGAAAAAAAAACCAAAGAGAAAACCATCGGGGGAAAACGAAAAGAGATACTCTACGCATCTCTGGGGTGAGTTGATAATCTTTCGACAAAACCTCTTTGGGGAAAAACACGTGTGGTGAGTGAGCCTGATTGGGGGAAGGAGAGAATCAACTGAAAAGTGGGAGTCACGTTCGGGGAAAGAAGGGCCGGGTGCATCTCAAGCAAGAACGGCTAAGAGCATGAAAAGGAAAAAGAGCTCCGTGAAGAAGGGGGGTGGTCCCACGGGGAAACGGGGAATGGGGGGGTCACAGGAGAGATGAACTTGGGGGATGGGGAAGAAACTGGAGAGAGGGGGGTTCACTTCCGCAATGCTGCAGGAAGGGAATCGGAAGGACGTTCAAGATAACAGTGGAAAAAAAAAAAAAAAGTGGACGTAAAAGGAGTCCGTGAAACCAAGGTCCCGGATCACCGGAAAAAATCGTCGTGAATCAAGGGTCCGTCATAGTTGGGGTCCAAGAGCCAGGGGAAGGGGAAAACAATTGAGGGGTTCCCGGGGATAACCATTGAACAGGAGCAAAAAGAAAAACTTTGCAGCAAAATCAAGGGGAGGGGAAAGAATTCCAGGAGCCGGGGAAGGGAAGACCTAGTGAGGAAATAAACTTGAAGATCGGAAGAACCCTTCCGTAGTAAAAGGGTCATATCCAAAAAGATAAGGGGGTCAAAGGAAGGAGTCAAAAAAGAAGCACAGTAAAACCAGAGAAAACCACAGCGGGTAAATCATAAAGGGAAATGGACACGCAAAATGGCCTTGGGGGGACGAGCGGAAGGGGGGGTCGAAAACAGGAAAAAAGTCCTGCCCAACCTTTAGAAACAGGAGAGAAGGTCGGGAAGGGGGGTCCGCAGGGGGGGGGGAGAATGAAGGGTGTGGATTTACGGCAGAAAGTAAACTTTGGTTGTCAACAAGGGGGGGAACCGAAAGAAAGCCGGAGCATTGCGGGAAAGCCACGCAAAACTCGAAAACCAAAAAGGGTTCCTCAAACAGGAATGGTGGGGGGAGGTAGAAGAAAGATCAAAAAGGGGTGGTAGGAAGAAAGTCCACCGTCATGGGGGCCACTAAAATAAAAGAAAAAGATTGAAAACTACGAAAATATACCAGCCTAAGGGGAAGCTGAAGGCCCACTCTCTAAAAAAAAACAACGGGAAAAATAGAGGGAAACTGCTCGAAGAAAAAGAAAAAAAAAAGGATAAGGTGAGAAGACCCTTGAGGGAAGGCAGAGCTGGCCTACAAGAGAAACTACTACCCCATGAGGTCGGTGGGAGAGTGGGCATTGACAAAATCACAGAAGAACGTCTTAAACCACCGCCCGCAAGGGAGAAAAAATGGCGCAAAGGTCAACCTGAAGGGAACTCTAACGTCGGAAAAAAGGGGGCACAAAGAAGAGTCCCGGTTGAATGAAAAAGAAAAGGCTAGGGAAAGGTCGGAGCTCAAGAAGTAAAGGGAAAAACAAGAAGAACGGGCCGGTAAGGGGGCGAGGACAAGGATCTTTTCAAGTGAAAAACATACAAGGTGGTCAAAAATAACAAAAAGGGTAGAGGAAGAACTACAAAGGTCAACGATGGGAAGTTTTCCTTCCAAAGGGGGCTTGCAAAGCTGCTCACCCTTGGAAAAAAAAAGGCAAGGGAAGGGGGGGAAAAGGTCCGCAAGAATGTTCCAAGGTAAAAGGATGCCGCGCCTTTGGGAGGGACATGACTGAACCCTTACAAACAAGGGAGTGAAGAAAAAAGGAACGGATCCCACGGGAAGAAATCTGACGACCCTGAAAGTCACAGGAAGTCAACGTAAAAAGGCAAAAACCCCGATTCACCCCTGGAAAAGAGTCTATCAAGAACTGGAAAAAAAAGGGATTCAGGACCGGCTCAAAGGGGGGGAAAGCAAGAGGAATATGCCAAAAACCACCTGCCACTTAGGAGGGACCAAAACGATCACCGGACAAAAAAAAAAACCCGTGAAGCAGGAAAGCGTGTTCCTGAAAAAAATACTATCTTGGGGGGGAAGAGAAAAAAACTTCAGACGAGGCCGACGCGGGCAACATAGGGGGTCTTGGAAAGAGAGTTCAAAACATCAAGGGATGAAAGGTTGGTTCAAAAATCACCAGAAAAAAGAGAGCCCCGATGAAATGAGCGAAGAAACAGGGCCACGTAGGTTCGAAAAAACGGCTCGAAAAGGAGAGCGGCGGAACAGCAGGCCAACCCAACCAGAAAAAGGAAAAGAAAATTCGCTAAAAGAAGGGAACGCCATCACCTAAAGAAGGGGAACTCGGAAAAAAAGCCACCGGGGGAAAAAAGGTGGGGTTTTGTCTGTGGGGGGGAACAATGGGTGTCAAAGCATTGAAAAGTAAGAAAAAAGAAAGAAAAAGCGACGGGGGAGGACCGGTGGAGAAGGGAAAGGATAGTGAGATCCCGCTAAACGTAAAGAATTTCCCCGAGGTATCTTGTTGAGAAAGGAATTGAGGATGAAAACCAGAAAAATGGAAAGAAGGGCTGGATTCATGGGGAAAAGGGGAACCAAAGGTTCATTGAAAAGAAAACCAAAAGAGTCTAGGAACATCCTGTGGACAGAAAAGCCCGTACGAAGAAAGTGGAGATGGAATAATGAAACCCATCAAGCGGGAAGAAAAAAGGACTTTTAGTCTCAGAGACAGACCAGTCGCGGAAAGGCCAGCAAAAAAAAAAATCCAAAACGTAAAAAGGATCTGAACTCGAAGACGAGGGAACCCAAAAATTCACGTAAGAAAAAAAAAGTTTAACCCCTTGGGAGAAAGCCTTAAAAAAGAGACTAAAAAAAAAAAGGGACGCCTAGGAGGAGGCCATCGTCAAGGAGGCACGGAGGCCACCAGAACTTGGGGGGAGAAGCATGGGCCAGAATTAAAAAAACGACCAGAGGGGTCAACGGGTCCAGAGGAAAGGGTTTGAAAAAAAGAAACGGCGCAAACCGCATACTCCAGGGGAAGGGAGGAAAAAAAAACTTTCAAACCTACAAGAAAGCAAAAACCAGGAAGGGAGAAAAAGCTGAAAAAGGTCCGGCACATATTGAAACGTGGTCAATCCGGGGAACAAGAAAAAGGGGGGACTCTCA
>Ga0179593_1467446_pt1 | contig 18791 bp, 21 predicted proteins | sample CZODoug2_1_08_16_FD_185931 | JGI IMG/M metagenome (GOLD analysis project Ga0179593, IMG submission 185931) | Vadose zone soil fungal communities from Angelo Coast Range Reserve, California, USA - CZODoug2_1_08_16fungal (PacBio error correction) | ecosystem: Environmental > Terrestrial > Soil >...
AAAAAATGGGGTCATAAGGATACATTTGAGCGTGGAAGCAAGGGGAATGAGGAAATTCCCCTAGCTCACAAAGCTGGGGGCGGGGGAAGATCATTTCGGGGGGGAAAAAACTAACCGGTTACCGGCCCGGGACCTAAAAAAGAGCCAAGACCGCCACTTCGCACTGCCTCAGGACGTGATATGCCTCTGACGCGAAAGGGAAACTCGAGATTACTCGAACCGGCAGCTATAAACTTCTCGTCATTGGTAAAGGCGGCAAACTTTGGATCGTTTCTCAAGTTTGGGAAAGGAGAAGGGAGTTACGCTCCAAGACTGAAGGATTGGAAATTGCTGTACAACAACAGTGAAGCCGCCTCGAAGTAAGAGGAACACGCAGGGGGTTGTCTCAGGGTAAAGAAAAAGGGGGGGATCTCAAACCTGGAAAAAAAGATCAACAACAGGATTTGTGTCAGCAGACACTGGGGGGTCGGTCAATTTGCGAGCACCAATCAGAGAGTGATAAAACCCAAAAAAACACCCGACGAGAAAGCGAAGGGAAATCACTGATGAGGTGGGAGAAAAACCTCCAGAGGAGAAGAGAAAAAAAAAGCTCGACTGAATGGAACAATCGGTCTATTTCTTTCTAGTGAAGACCGGAAGCCGGGGAGGATCCCCAAACGCTCAGGTGGGAAGGGAAAGGTTGGCGTCGGAATCTACTCCAGTGAGTAAAGGGAAGAGGTGCGATATTGCAGGTATGAATGATAAAAGGCAGAGAAAGAAACTCATTGAAAAACTGACAGCGATGATCCTGAGAAATTGGAAGGCATGGATGGTTGGGGGGTGACTCTTCCTCTTCGGTGCGGTGAGAAAAAAGAAAAAGGGGAGGGGGGAAAAAAAAACGCGCGCGAATCACAAAACGAGAGGGGATTTGAAAGACTGCCGAACGGTAGGAGACGCCGGAAATAGTGAGGCTAATATTCCTGCAAGTACGGAAGGGGAGAGCCGAGCCGTAGTGCTGGAGCACAATTTTTGTCATGGGAATGGGGAGGACAATGACACATTGGGAAGCCAGGCATCCTCCGGGTTATTCAAAAAAGGAGGAGGGAGAATTGGCATTGGGTAGGCAGTCATTGGGAGGGTTGCCGTGGATGCGCAAGAAAATAGTGTTCCGAACAAACGCCGGCGAAACTGGCACGAGGTGGTGGGTCGACTTGGAAAGTGGAGAAAAGTCGTATAAATCAAAAGTCCGCGGAGAGAAGAAGGCGGGTCAGGGGAGGGGAAGACCGTTTCAGGATGAAGCTCCCCTCCTCAAAGGGCAGAAAAAAGTTGGAAAACACAGGAAACTAAATCAAACGAAGAAGAGGAGGAGGTTCGACGAAATTGGGTCTGCGAACGGGACGGGATGCCGGGGATTTGGGGAAAAACGACAAGAGAGTAAAGACCGCACACAAAGGGAGTATCAAGGTTAGGGTGCAAGACAGAACGTGACAGTTTGGACACGGACGGAAGGGGGAAGGGGGTTCCTTAACTCCAAATCCAGTTGCGAGAAAGGAAAAAAGACTTACCAGTTAGCACACAAGCACGGGGGGGAAAGACAATAGGTCAGAGTCTCCCCCAAGTGCTAGGAATGGGGGAGGGGGGAAAAAGGGGTATCCGGAAAAAAGCCTTAAATCGAAAAGTTAAATGTCAAAAAGGGGATCAGGGATCTGTGGCAAAGACCGGGGATTCAGTGTCTTTGCATAATCAAAGGTGAAAACGTGATCTGAGCAGAGGGACCAGTATGCGGGAATGACTGCATGTTTAAACCGGGGAAGAGGGCAAGGGAAACGTGAGGGGAAAACTGTCAAAAGGCCATCGTGGTAACCCAGAGTCGGGTCGGAAACTCATTGGGGTTAAGTCATTGGCAGTTTGCACGCGATTGGGGTTAAAACAAAAAAAAAAAAACCACAGGAGACAAGGACAAGGATGGGGGGGGGGGGGGGATATATCTGCGGGAAAGACCCCGAAACCCCCAAAACGTGGTGTCAGGTAACGCAAAGGGCAACATAGAAACGGAAAATATCTACTACACAGCATCAGGGGCGGGACCTTGAAGAAGTAGCAAGAGGGGTTCTCCTCTGAAAAATTCAAAACGCGCCCGGGATGATAGGAAAAATCTAACCGAGAAGAACTAAAAGGTAGTTGGGAGCAGTCTCGCAAAGGAACGCGGCACTACACGGGGAGGCAAAAAGAAAAAAAGACAAGAACAAAATGGACCACCCCGGAGCAGAATGGGGGGAAAGGTCGGGTTCGGTTAAAGAGGAAGGAGGTGCATTGGGGGTGTTTGGCGTTTTGTGAAGCAGAAAGGGAATGCCTCCCAAAAAAACAGTGCAAAAGGGAAGCAGACGCATCAGGGTGCCATGCTAAGGGGATAACTCTAGAAACCAAAGACAAAGTCTGCAAACGAAAGTGAATCAAGAGTCCCCGCAAAAGCGCTTATTTTTCAACGAGGTGGAATGGGAATCGCGACGGTCAAACAACAAAGGAAAGTTGAAGTATAAAAAAGTAAACACCAACGCCTGGATCTCGTCGCAGGGAGACGGGCGGGCGTAAGTTCGTGGCGAGCAGCACAGAAGCTGCGGTCAAGAGATATTATCCGGGACGGACCGTCCACAAGATGGACCCAGAAGGAGGCTCGAAAAGAGACAGAACACGGAAAAGTCACGTCTCAAAACGAAAAAAAGAAGCGAGAGCGGGGTGGCAAAAAAGTCGGAAAACAAAAAAGGAAACCAGCGGGCTACCCCCAAAACGGGTTCGGGAAACGCTAGGGTCGTGATAAGTTTCGGGGGACACCGTGAATTCGCCGGAAGGGTAAAGCCGAGCCGAAAGATGAGAACTCACATTCCAAAGATTAAAAGAAGGGGGGGACAGTATTCAGCGCCAAAGCGGTTGGGGGATGCGACAACCCACCGCCTCTAGCTATATAACCGAACGGGCAGTGGGGAAGGGGACACTATAGCTGACTGAATCCCAAATCCAGGTTTCAGTGGAACATAGTTCTACTTTCACCCAGGAAACAGTCCAACTTGGAAGGTTGCGGGCCGAAATCGTGAACACCAATCGTTGAAAAAGTCAAATACTGTTGTGGGGGGTTTGTGTCCTGTGGGAAAAAAAGGAGGAGGTGCAAAGCAAGGGGCAAAATTAACGAAAGACCTTGAAACGGGGCAAACGGGTCAAAAAACCCATCAACATTGTTAGAACGATACCCAGCTCGATAGGTGGTGAAAAAAAAGGGAAAAGACAAAAAAAGTCCAAAACTAAAAAAGGCAAAAAGGCCATGGTCTTTGGTGTCTCAACCATAAACGGGTTTGAACACACGATCGAGAAACCAAAACAGTAAAACTTTGTCGTGAAGGGGGGAAAAAGCAAGAATAAACCAGAATGAGGACGGGGGGGGGGGGGGGGAAGAAAAGCGAAAAGAGTTAGGCCGATTGGTGGTGCTGCACGGGGAAAGACAAGGGCGAAACGAGGGGTGGGGAAGCAGACCGGCGCCTAGGGGTCAAAACTTCCAATAAGGAAGAGAGAAAAAAACGGAGAGGGTCAACAAAGGTGACAACTAGTTACCACTCTAAAAAAAAACCCAAACCGGAGACTGAGGATGGGAAGAAACCATAAAAGGGCTACAGCAAAAACCCGTATCGCAACGCTACCTCAATCAGGAGTACTAGGGGTGAGATGGGGGGGCCGAATGGTCGGATGGGGTCGTGGTAAAAAAAGAGTAAGCATTCGAATCCAAGGGAATCAAAAAGAAAAGGGGTTGCCCCCCTCAGCGGGGACCTCTTTTCCGGGGGGTTAAAGGCTTGAGTCAAAAAGAGTGGGAGATTGTGTCACATCATAATTAGGCCAAAACAAAGTATCAACTACGAGTTGCCAGTTTGAGGGAAAGTTGGTTGGAAAAAAATACCGGTCGCGATAAAACGGAAACCCACAAATAAGACAGGTAACCCAATCAACACAAATCCAAGAAATATACTTCACACATCAAAAAAAGGGGGGAAAAAGGACATGCGCGGGTAAAACCGGTGAAAAAAAAATGGCCGCCAACTCTGCAAAAAACGCAAAAAAGGAAATACAGGCAAACTCGAGATAAAAAAAAGCCGAGGAACTAAATCCGCAGAAACGGGGAGGGAATCGTCGGAAAAAAAGGGGCACGCGGATCCGTCAAAATTCAAAAAAAATTTATGGCAACGCAAATTAGGGTCAGCCCCGAATTGCCAAAAACTGGGAAAAAACCAGAAAGGATTTCCAAAAGGGAAGGACCGGGGGAAGTGGGGGTGGAAAAAAAACAAAAACCTATCTGAAGCAGTCGCAGGAACTTCAAGCAATCGGGGAGGGAAATCACAATCATCACTAAGGTTTGTTTATGAAAAAAAGGAAAAAAGGGGAACGGCAGGAAAGGTATAAACGGGAACCTGGATATAAGACAACGCTTTGGAGCCGGCAAAAAAAAAAAAATCAAATGGAAGGAGGGACAAATGAGCAGTGGGTGAAAGCAGGGGGAGGTCAAAAAAAAAAAAAAGCCCAGGCCTTGTGACAACGGAAAAATAGAAGCCGCAACAGATGGCAATAAGGAAGACGGGGGGCCTGGGGGGGAAAGGATTTTGAAAACTCTCCAAAACAAAACCAAACGAATTCCAGGCAACAAAAAATGCCGGGGAGCAGTCCGCAAGTCGGTGGACCAATCTGGGGCGGATCGGGGCGAGAAAAAGTGAACAACCAAGGTGAATGAAAAGCCAGTATCAGTGGGTGGGGCACCAGGTAAGGAGCGAACGAATATCAACCAAATACAGGGGGCGGCATGGTGGTGGACACGGGGGGGGGGACGGAAAAAAAAGGGGCTCTGCACTAAAAAAAAATGGGTAATCGGACGCCCTTGGTTTAAAGGAACATGACTTTGGGGAAAAAATGCAGGGAGAAACGGAACGTTAAAAAAGAGGGGGCAAAGGAAGCAACTTTTGCACCCACGCCTGTTAAATAGGGCCGAGAAGATGCCTCGTCAAGGCAGTTCAAAAAAAACGAGGGACAAAGGACCGCGTTTACCACAAAGAAAAGGCCAAAAAACATCCAAAGAAAAAAGGACGGGTGCCGATGTGGTTGACGGAGGGGCCGAAAACGCGTCCAACTGAAAAATGTTATTAGTGGGGAGGGGGGGAGAAAACGGAGGTGGCCCGGCGTCCCTGCCTGAGCAAAGACGGTTAGCTAACTGTTCCAGAAAAAAAAAGGGCCGTCACGCAACTCCAGAGAATAGGGGAAAGGCTGCCCAGCAAACGTAAGCGTCAACAAAAAAACGAGGAGAACAATAAGAGTGCGTTAAAAAATCAATTGGATAGGGGGGGGAGGTTAATCAAACTATGGTCAATGGAAAAACGTCGGCGACCCCCGCAAAAAAGCGGAATGGTAAACAAATAATAAAGACTGGGGCCGGGAAAAGCCGTAAAAGGGCAAAGGATGACAACCTCACGACAACGGGGCGGTCCAAGTGAAAAGCTTTTTTCGGACAAAACAGTCAAGCCGCAAGGAACAAAAGCGGAGTGAACTACCTTTACGCGACACATCGGGGGGGGTTACCGGACGCAAAAGTTTTCAAGAAATAGGGAAAAAAGAATTTATCGCAGGAAGAAAACACAGCTTGGGAAAAAACCTATTGGGGAAACAAGGAGGAAAAAGGTCGCCGAAGCAAAGACGATGTTAAAAAAAACCGGCCGGGGGGAGCCTAAAGAAAACGCCCCTTGGGACAAGATGGGGGAGGGGAAAAACGAAATCGAGCGCTCCTGGCAGGGGGAGGGGCGCTCCAAAAACACGCAAAAAAAAAGGGAGCAACGAACAAGATCCGCGGGACGCTAATTGGGGATCAGCAAGAAAAGGAAGGGGACGCGATCGTCAAAACCACGACCACGTTCAGGAAGAGCGATGTCCATCTGGCAAAGCGGGGAATATGCCGTCCAAGAAGTCGTAATCCACGGAGTTCAAAAAAGAACAGCATGGGGAAAAAAATTGGAGCCGAAAAAAATGCGGGGGGGGAAAGGGTGATGAGGGCCAGGTTCCCAGGGGAAAAGTACGCGAACAGGAAAGGGCGCACATAAAAAACTTCGGAAAACCGACCACTCTGGGTGATTCAGGGAAACAAAAGAAAGGAACAGGGACTAACCTGCAGACCCATGATTGGGAAGGCAAAGGGGGCCCGGGCATTCGTTTGGGCCACATCTAAATAGGGGACGGGGAAGGCAGCCCGCAAGAACGAAAGGAGTCCAATTGAAACAAGGGGAGAAAAACTGAATCCACGCGCTATACAAGGTGGGGAAAAGCCGAAAAAAAGATTCGCGATGTCGCTAAAAAGAAGGGGAAGAGGGAAGCGAAGGACAAAGGGGAGGGCTGTTCCGCTTTTTTGAGAAAAGGAAGGGGTGGGGTGGGAAAAAAGTAAAAGTAAACTTTCCGCGCCGCTGAAAACGACAGTCCTGTGGAATGGTCACGGACGAACAAGGAGAGAGCGCGGGGGGGTCTGTCGGTAGGGAATCGCTGGGGGGGAAACTGGGGACAAGACAAGTGTGAGCCGAAGCGTTTTTGCCCAGCACCCGAACAACCTGACAAAAAACGTTGAAAAAAAAAAAAACGGACTGGCAATCAGAGGGGACAGGGGCGCAATCTCCGATAGGTCAGGTGGACGGAAAAGGGGAGGGAAGAGCAAAAAAGGACAGCGTTTCGAGCGAAGTCAAAAAAACGCCCGAAAAGGGGGCAAAACTTTCCCGCAAGAACCTCGAATCATCGAAGAAGTGGGAGTCATTAGCGCGGGATGGGGAGGCGGGGATGCAAAAGGTGAGCGGCAAAAACCGAGCGGAAAGGACAGAACTCGGGGCCAAAGTGTGGGCGATCTGCTCGGAATGGGGGGCATCGTAGGGGGAAAGGGTTGACGCAGGCGTTAATAGTGGCTTAACCCCAAAACAAAAGGGGGTGTGGGACCAGCCCTTCGCTGGCCCAAAAAAACCTAAGGAGGGGGGGGGGGCCAGGCGAAAAAAATGGGCAGCCACATTACGGGGCCGCCCGAGGGGAGGAAAGACAGGCCTGGGGGAGGGGGATGGTGGGGGGAATCGGCGATTCCTTTCAAAGTAGAACCGGGGAAAGGTCTGGGGAAAGGGAAGGGTCAGGGTTCACGAAGGGGGCGTTCAGGGCCTCCAAAAGGGAACATGGGGGGTCAAGTGGGTGGAAAATCTAAACAGTCAATTCTTAGACAACAGGAAAAACGAGGGAGATTTAGCCACAAAAGCCGAGGAAAGGGGACGGGTGCCAAGAAAGGGCATCGGGAAAATGAGAGCCCAGTGTCCTATGATTGCGGCTAGGTTTCCCAAAAACAAACGGGAAAACCCAACCAAAACAAATTCAGGAACCGGAGTGGGGGGTCTTCCAAAAAAATGACCGCACCGCGGTCCCCTTGGCACTGGAAAAAGACGACTAAGAGCAAAAACCCTAAAAACCAGGGGGAATAAAAGGGACGAAGAACCAGAAAAGCGAAGAACCTTTACAGAAGAGGAGAGAAAAAACTCCTAGGAGAAGGCGGTCCCAATAAAGAGGGGAGATGAATCGGCACCTTGTCGGCCCCAGAGTTCAGAAGAAACGGATGAGTGAGAAAAATATTCGGCTTAACTGAACAAATAACTCACTAAAAACGGCGAAAACCCCGAAAAGAAGAGGAGGCCAGGGGGAAGGACCGCTGGTTTTCTCAAACGGGCACGTGGAGTTGAAGAAGGGCAACAAGGAGGCCTCAGGGAGGTTGTGGAGGGGGAGTAGAAGTGAGACGACTTAAAGCGGCTAGAAGGACCACTGAACGTGCGGGGAAGAAGACTTAGGGAATATCTAGTAAAAAGAAAAACCTTGACCTTCCCGCAGGGAAAAAAAACGAAGTGAAGAAAAGCGTAGAAAAAAAAAAGGAAAAAGGATATGATGGGGGAAAGAGTTCTGGAATGATTCAAAACAGCACAAAGGGGTAGGGAAATGGGAAAATAGAGAGATTCAAAACAGAAAAAAAGGCTTCGGCACAACTACTCAGCAGGGGCTAGCGGGCGAAGGATCAAAAAAAAGTTTCGTTCTGCGAGGTAGCCCTGGCGCCGAGGGAAGAAAGGGCAGGGCGTCCGTCCCAGAGCTGTCTGGGCGCCTGAGCAAACAGAGACGGTTAAGGGAAAAATTGACAAACACCAACCAAAAGAAATCTAACGCTTATTGAACGAAAAAAGAGGAGGAAAACCCAGACGGTCTTACGACCGGGGCATAGTCCAGATATTTCAGGGGCCCGGTAGTAAAACTGGGGGAAAACATGGTGGGACCGAAAAGAAAGAAAGAGAGCAACAGTCGTATCGAAAGGGGTCCGAAGGTTCAGAGGCAGCGAAGGGGGAAGGGACCGAAGTATCTAGGAACAAATCAACCGGCGGATGGAGTCAAAGGTCTTGTCGAGGAGAGTCTTCGCTTCCAGTAAAAACCAAGGGAAGTTCTGGACGCGTCCAGAAAGACCGGGGGGACCCGGCCGCGCGGGAAATGCGCCGGGGACTATAAAAAAAAAAAAAAAAAAAAAGTCTCAATGGGAATCCTGTCGGGGGTGTGGGGGGGGTTTGCCTGGGGGGGAAAAAAGTCGTCAAACCGAAAAGAAAGGAGAAAAGACGCTAGCGCCCAAAACGTGGCAGGAAGGAAGAAAATAAAAAGGGAAAACAGGTTCAAGAGTCCCGGTGCTACCCATACGCCGGAAGGGAAAAGGGGGGCGAAAACACGTCTCCGAAAAGAAAATCAAAAGGGGAAAGGGAACTTTTAACCGCCCAAAGCAGGATCGCCTTGACTATCGATAACAGAAGTTCTGTGAATGAGGAGAGCAACGAGACACAATCAACCATCATTGACTAGAGGAAGAAAAACAAGGGGGGGAGGAACAACATTATTCCCTTAGTGGGGGAAGGGAAAACCTTGGAATGTTTGGGGAAAAGTGGCCGCGCAAGTGGGAAAAGGGCAGAAAAAAATAGTGGTGGCTTCGTGGTAAGAATTCACAAATGAAAACGGACAATCTTGGCCCTACCAGGCGAAAAAAATTGCAGAGCCGAAAATACACAACTACGATCAGAGGAGGAAAAAAAAAGAAAAGCGGGTATTCGATGACCTTGCCGATTATGCGGACGGGCAAACCGTGGGAGCATCGGGGCAAGTGGGAAAAGGAAGCTCTTCGAAAAAAAACGGGCCTGGGAGGCACCAGAACCTATCGTCAGTTACGAGGGAGACCGGAAAAGAGAGGATTCGCCACAAGTAGAATGTAGAACACAAGAGGTGGCAAGTGGGAGGGATTGCATGTGTAGGACAAAGACTTACAGGGGAAGTAGCACAACTCTTCAAAACCACGGCTAATCCCAGGACAGAGAGAAAAAAGCGTCTCCAAACCCTATAAAAGTGACCAACAGTAGGGGAACGGAAAATCTCGGGAAGAAGTTTGGAAGGCCCATTGCCGGACAATGTTGGTGAACGGGAGGCCCGAACAACATAAAAGAAAACCGCTTGCCTGAGGGAAATGACCGGCGCGAGCGACCTGAGAAAAAGAAATTTAATCTTCGATGAAAAAAAAACGCGAAGGAAGGAATTAAGCACTCCTTCATGTGGATGAAACTACCATTAATCGAGACTGCGGGGGGGAAACGGCAACTAGTTCTACTTAAAAACATCCATGACCGACGACGGGAAAAACAATCATTACGTCAGGAAAAAAAAGAAGATACTCCTATGGGGGCACAGTCAGGGGAATCGGTCGAAGACGGGGGGTGGGATCTTAATCAAATAAAAATATAGGGGGGAAGGGTCCCAAGAAGGATCAAAGAAACATGTGAATTGGTTCCTAGAAAATCACGAACAAGGGTAGTAAAAATTGAGTGGGGTGAAGAAAGAGAGGAAGAAACCAGTCCCGGGGAAATCGCAAGTAGAGAATCGACAGATTGCAAACTCGAGAGGGGGGGGGGCGGGAAAGGATGTAAAAAAAATCGAGGAAAAACAAAGCTTCTCGGGGGGGCACTTGGGTAGCGTTAGCTTCGAGGCATGAAAGAGAGAAAAATTCCGTTGCGCAACGTCCAAGGGGGGGCACAGAAAGGATACGCATCTCTTGATCTTTGGAAAAAAACTCGAACTGGGAGGGGGGGTACTCTCATGCGCCAAAACCAAAAAAAAGAAAAAAGGTGTTTTGACAACACAAAAATAGTAGGGAGCAGGGAAAAGGGTGAGTAGCGTGGGAAATCATTCAGTCTGTCACGGATGACTTGAGACCCTAAAGAAAAGAGAGGGAAAGAAAAAGGAAACCTGCAGCGACCAATGCTAGAGCGACCCGCACGGGGGGAACGAGGTGAAAAACGACGTAAGACTTCGCCTCTTAGGCCATAAACGAAAAGAAGCCTTAGCAGGGGTGGCAAAAGGATAAGGGTCGCGGCGGGGGGGAAAACGCAAGATTTCCCACACGGTATTCCGGCCAACCCAGGGGGGGGAAGGAAGGGCGGAAATGCGCCGGACGCGGGGGGTTGTGGGGTAAGCAACAAGTGTGTTAATGTCAACCAGAACACCGAGAAAGGGACGCAGCAGTACCACAACACAAAAATCTCTGAAAAAACTCAAAAACAAACCGGGAGGGGAAGAATCGTTGGTCATCGCTTTCTCAGGGGGGAGGGGAAAAAAGCACTGGTTCTATTTAAAAAGGGGGTCCTAAAAGAGCCACTAATGGCCAGCGGGGGAAAAGGGCGCAAGAAGAAAGGGGAGCTAGATCGGAGAGCTCCACACGAAAAAGTCCGGGAACAGGGAAAGGGGGACAAAGGTTAAATGTACAGAAGTCAGGTCTTATACGTGGAACTCGAACGGGTTTATTACTGGGGTAGGGGACAAACCAAATTGAAAGCTGCTTGGTACCGCCAGGGAAACGTGTGCAACAAAGCATATGCAGCGGAGGGAAGAGAAGAAAAGGGATTAGTTAAACGTCGTAGAAATTTTCGGCCGCATGTAGAAAGGGAAGACGGGGAACTCCGTTGGAAAAAAGCTGCGCTTTTACGACCTTGAGTAAAAGATGGGTCTTCAACTATGAAAGGCGAAGACTGGCCGGGTAGAATTGCAGGAGAAAACTATCAAGGGCTGAACACGGGAACACGTCCGAGGAGAAATGGACCAAGTCACTTAGGACTGTTACAAGAAACGACCAAACTGAAAGCATCATCAAGACCCGGTACGGACAACCATCGGGAGAAAGAGGGGCTTGACCTACCTAAAGTAAATTCTTGAATCAGCGTGAAAAAAAAACAGCAGGTTCACTAAGTGGGACAAGAACAAATCAAGCGGGGAGGAGTTCTTTTAATTTACGGGGGGCGGAACTTAGATGATTTCGGAAAGAAAAAAAACGTCAGTGTACTCGCTGATGAACTGGCAACATACCGAGCTGAAAAAAAACGAACATTAAGTGTGAAAGCGGGGAAGGCAAAAAGAGGGGGGCAAACCGTATGAATAGGGGGGTCAGGGGAACTGTCACCCGATGAGGTGGGGGGTCAAAGTGGGAAAGAAGTCTCGCAGAAACTCAAATAGGGTGAAGGAGAAAAAAAAGTCAGCTAGTTCTCTGCGTCACCTTCATCGACCAACTTCCGTAGTGCGGGGGTAGAAGTGGGGAAGGAAACAGTGGGTTTCTTCAAGGGATGCACAAAGTCAAAAGGGGGGGAATCTCATTCCAGACCTAATGTGGAGGGGGTAAACCGGAGTTACTTCTTGCAACTTGAGGGGGGGCCGCGAAACAATCGATGGGAAGGGGGGACGGGGGGAAATGACTTTGGGGAACCTCAGGGCGAACCTGAGCACGAGGGGGTGAGAGCATTTTCAATCTACGCTGGGAGCAATGACGGAAAAAAAAAAAAGAAAAAAGAGGACAGGATCTCTACGCAAAACGATAATGGGCAACGTGTCAAAACGGGTTTGCCGATCAGCGGAGGAAGTAGTAGCGAAGACCAATCCAAGGGGGGTCACATTCCACCGACAGCCAATCCGTAATCATTAGGAAGAAAAGGAGAGGGGGGGGGATGGGGCTCTGCTGGGGGTGTCACATGAATAGGCACAAGACGGTCACAGAGGAAAAGTGTCGTCCTCTTTTTTAGATTGTTAATTAGCTTTGCGTTGGGTGCGAACAGGGAAGGAGGGAGGTGGGGCTACGACAAACCTGAAAAGGGTGCAAAAAAGGGGAGCACAAAAAAATAGGGCAAATAAAAAAAAGCAGTCTCTGAAAAACCTGGGGGTAGGCGATGAAAATGGGGGAGGGGTACAGCGTCAAAAAAAAAACATCTAAAGGAGTAGGGGGGGAGATGAGATGGTTACCCCAGAAGGGTGGAGGGAAGGTCTCCAAAGAAAAGGCAATTGTCGGACGGGCGGCGGACCCAATATAGAAGAGATGGGGAGAAGGTCCCTCCCTGTACCTGGGTGGATTGCGGGCCTACAGGCAGCCAAAAACGGGGGGGGGAGGGGAATCAGGGGAGCGAAATTATGTGTGAACACGGTGTGCAAAAGTTGGGTGAGGACAAACAAAAAAAAAAAGAAGGAATCAGGGAAATTCCGGGGGGTTGTAGATCAACAATCCCGAGCGGAAGGGGTCAAACAGGAGCCACAGGTAAAAAGCTGCAGTTGAACACGACGCAAAAAGAAGAAGAGAAGAAATTGGGGACGAGGCTACCTCTTGTTTTGCTAAAACGATATCAGGTCGCATCAACCCCTGGGGGAGAGGGGGATCGACCCCGGTGTCGTAGACAGATGAAAACCAAACGCATTATTGGCTCACGCAACGGCAGGGGGGAAAGAAGGGAAAGAAAGGTAGGGCCCCCCGATAATCTAAAAAGCGGAGGAAGACTGGGGTCCGACGCGGGTTCCTGGAAGGAAAGGGGGAAGAAAAAGAGAAACGTGAAGCGTTTGGGGGTACGGGTGGTCAAAAAATCGAAAGGGGTGAAAGAAAAGGGAGTCGTTTGAGTCACCGCATCTCCTTTGAGGACCCAGGCCGAATGTCATTACGGATATAACGACAACGCAAGGAACTAGGACTCGCAAAACTCGGGAGAAGAAAAAGCGCGGGAGGAATGGGTGCCACGAGTGGGGGGAGGGAAAGTCCAAGGATCTAAAACACAAACAAACTTATTAGATTTACAGAGAAAAACCTAGTGCCACCATACTCAAGAAGGGAGGGGAGGGTCGGGACGCGCCAAACTTGGAAATCAAAAAAAATGGTCTTTTCAGAATACGAGAGGTTGGGCGGTTCTGAAGTATAAGAACAAAATCTGAGGGGCGGGGCAGAAGAAAGAAGGGAAGGTCCTTGACAAAGGGACAAAAAGGAGAACTGAGGTTTGGATGACAAAAAAAAAAAGAGAACCCCCGGTACTGTATGGCTAGGGTGCCCTTGCTTTGCAAACAAACGCCGCGGGAAAAAAAAACAAACCGGTCCTCGGAACACCGGCTTCGGGGGGGAAAAGAAATTTGTAGGCAGCCGGGAGGGGGACAGGGTTTTCAAGTGGTCAAGCCTATCATATGCGAACCATCGGAAAGGGAAAAAGGGAGGGGAATGTTTCACCGAGTAACATCAAAGGTGGAACCGAAGGTGAAAATAGAGGGAACGCGGCAAAGAAGTTTAAAGGTTAGTCTGATATGGGGAGGCAGAGAAAAAAAGACACGAGCCAGTGTCCTCAGAACGCCAATCGGTCGCTAACAGAAAAAATGTCCCTCTCAAGGGATGGACAGGGACCGGGGGAATCAGTAATCCACCCAATTCGTTGGGGATAGTTACGTTTTTGTGGGGGGGGGTGAGGGGGGGTGAAAATCTTGGTGTGAAACAGCAACAATAACGAGGAATAGAAATAAAGCGGCCTTTCAAACGGAGAAGTCAAAAAAGTTTACCGGGGGGGGCCCGGGTCAAGTCTAAGCGACCTAAGTATAGGTTCTAAAAAAGTACGAGCACAAAAAAATGTCACCGTAACATTTCGGGTTGGGGGGGGCGACCCAGCACGAAAAGGAGTGAAAAAAAATAACTCGTCTCCCACATCCAGCCGTTTTTGGAGACATTCACTCGCCGAACACCAAGATTATTATTGGGCCGACAAGTGGACCGCGACGAAGTGGAGTGAAACAGAAAGGGGGGGTGCATCACTTTTCTACTGGTTGGTGGGGAAGGCCCGCCCGCAAAGGGAGGGAGACCAAGGGAAAAAGAAAAGCTGAAAGAAAAAACGGAAGAAGGGAAAAATAGAGTAAAGACCTCCTAACGGCCCCTGGGAGAACAAAGAACTAGGGGGGGAAGAAAAAAGAAAAGGGCGCCAATCCCCGCCGAGAAAGAAAGGCGCGAAAAGAAAGAAGAAGATTAGAAGTTAAATGGATATTGCGGTGGGGGGGAAACTTGAGCCTAGAGAGCTAACTATCTCGCACTGGAAAGGCCGGCGGAGCCACGAGAGGGGCGTAAGGAGGAACCAGAGCGCGAATTGGAGAACATAAAACGGGGGAAAGCATTTCCAAAAGGAGAAGATAAAATAACAGGCGGGGACAGGTGTCCAACTTTGGACAAAAAGAAATTTAAGGGGAAGATAAAACCATCGGGTCAAAGAAAAATATCTCACCAACCACAATGACGTATGCTCCTAGGTTGAACACCATCACGTGACAGGGACCGGATAATGAAAAAAGCTAAAAAGTGGACGACCACATTGTCCCACAACTTCTGGGGTCGGGGGAATGCAAAATGACATCCAAATAAGGAAGCCAGGGTAACCCCATTCTAAAGTAATAAATATAAAAAAAATGGACTGGTAATCTTTTAAAAAAAGTTGAGGAGCGGAAAAACCAGGTTCCAGTAGGAAAAAAGTGAAAATCAACGCAGCTTATCTGCTTTCGGAAGACCAGTTACTGACGTGTGCAAACAGCAGGACGGGCGTTCACAAACAAAATCAAATTAAAGGGAAAGGGGGTGAAAAACGGGGACCTGGGGGGTCTGACAGCAATCTCTATCGGTTCCAGTCCATTTTGGTAGTGCGTAGAAGAGAAAAAAAGGAAATAAGAACCTTTTTAAAAGTTATCAAAAAGAAAATCGTTATTCAATCAAAAGACCCGAATGTGGTCAGGCAAAGGAAGTTCGGGGGTGGAAAGCCGACAAAAACAGCACACCCTGGGTGGTCCGGAGAATAAAGGGACAAAAGTCCCTTAACAAAGAAAGGTCATCCCCTTGGAGAGGATGGAGATTCTAATGGTGCAGGGAAGCAACCAACCGAGAGGTACATTTCTAGGCGGCAAAGGGAGGGAAAACAGGAGACTCGGTGCGCGGGCAAAATGAAAAAGAAGAATCCCTTAAAAGGGGGAAGAAAAGCCTGTAAATCAAGTTGGTGGTCCGCAGGGGAGAAAGGCCACCCGGACGTTTGGACGGTAAGGGAGACAGAGGTTGGCGTAACGCCCGGTTCAAAAGAACAAAAGAAAAGCTGGAAAAGACCCACCTCCTGCAACTCCATAAAAACCAATAGAGTACCAGAACAATCAACTTGGTGCTAAAAAACAACAAAGGACAGCTAAAGGACATCTGAACATTCAATGTCGAGTGGGGAGAGAGGGGCCCATTAGAGGACCAAGGGAACAAAAAATCCAACTTCCTAATCCAGGGGGGGGTGATGGTCGGGACCAGGACGGTTTTCACGGGGGGAAAAACGTTCCAGGCGGGAAAACTGCCCAAGTTATATGTCGAAACCATAATATGGCACGAAACGGTATCGACAAAATGTTTGTGAAAAATCCTAATCCAACTGAAAGAGACAAAACCGAGAAAAATTTGAAGGGTCACCACGAAAGCTAGAAGATAAACGCAACAACACACCGAGGAGTAAAAGAGAGAGGCAGGGGGAAAGCAGTATCACGTGGAATGACTGTGGGCATCAAGGCTTCGAGGGAAAAGGTCATAACCCCTCGTGAAAGGAAGGAAAAAATAGATAAAAGGGGGAGGGGCACTTACTGACTGCAGGACAAAAAATAACACAAAAAAAAAAATGAAAGAACGGACCAAAAAAAAGGCACTGGACTTTTGCGTTAGGAATAGAAGTAAACCACCTCAAAGTTAGAATACCTGCGCAGGAAGTAAGAGGATTGGTAAAAACGTCTCACAAGTGTTGATCGTGGCGCAAGAGAAAAGGAGACGAAAGGACTCGTCCAGGAACTAAAAAAGGATTTGACGGCAGGTACGAAAAATTGCGGGAAGCCTCGACAAATCTGTAACACGCCAGGGGGGGAGAAGGAAGTGGGGATAAAAAAGGGGGGAAAGCCAAACAAGAAGATCAGGGAACGGGAAGGGTCAATGTGGGGGGGGGCCATCAACGAGCGAGAAACATGGTGAAAACTCAAAGCCCTCTACGACTAAGTTGAACTGGACGGGGGGGGAGAAAAAAGAAAACCATCTCAAGAGGAACCACAAGAAATGATTCAAAAAAAATAATGTGCGAGGCGTCCCATGGTGCAAAGCGAGGCCGTGATGCAAGCGGGACAACAACAGCCGTTCCGGAATTGAGCGAAACGATCTGAAAGAAATCTTAAATGATAGGACAGGGCACCCAAGACGGTCGATACGTCCAATGAGCGAACGGGTAGCAAAAAAGTAGCATGCCTGGAGGCCACAAGAGGGACGTCTCGACTGCCTCAGAATGGTGTTTTAACTGGGCCAAAGTTTGCCCCGTCAGATTGGGCGAACAAAGACGAGGGGAGGACAAAGGGGATATGTGCAGACTGGAGAAAAATCATAGGCGCGCACGAATAAAGAGGGTTACGAGTACTGAGGACCGGGGTAAACGATTCGCACAACTAACCTGTCAGAAAGGGAACAAGGGACCGCGGCCAGTAGGGAGTGAGCCTTGTTAGGAAGAAGAATATGGGCACGTAAAAGGGGATGCCATACCACATTTGTGAAGACAGGTTTCTACCTCCAAGGTGGGGAAATCGGAACGGGCACTGGAGGGGGAACAGCGGGGGCTATAGCGATAAATTTTCCCACTTGGGGGGGACAACGGTGGATGAGCCCCAAAAAGCAACATGAAAAAACGGGCCACACGGGTTGGGAAATAAAGGGCTGGGGAAAGAAAATCAAAAGGGGTGGTACTCAAGGACACGAAGACATTCTCTCAGCGTTAAGAAAGAGGGAGGGGGACGGGGGGAGCAAAACGACACCAATAAAGCTAGTGGCGCTCTCCCAAAAAAGGGTTGCCTTCAACCCACGCAGTCGGAAAGCCAAATCGGGACAATAAGGATTAACGTCAAACTCAATTGGCAGGATAGGAGTTAGAAAAGAGTTGAAAAGGGCAACGAGAAGAGAGGTGGGCGTTCGGGAAAGATTGTAAAGTCAAAGTATTGTGGGGGGTCACATAGAGTGAGTGGACATCCTTATCTCTAGGGGTTGGAAGCCTGAAAGAACCGGCTCCTTCCACAACCCTAGTAAGGGGGCACATCACAAATCATTTGGAACAAGAAAAAAAAAGATCTTCCCAGGCGGCACAGAACAAAGCAAAAAGTTCTCCCTCATAGGACCATAAAAAAAGGGGTGGATGTGCAAAGAGAGTGGAGTAAAAGTACGCACATGAAAAGTTCAAGGGGTTCTCTCTGTTTGGCCACACCGGGGGGGTGGGGATGACTGTCCTTGTGGTACTAGACAAAAAGGCCGGGGTCACTATAGACGATTGGGGGGGTAGAAGGGAAAGTTACCTGGTTGGAGAACAAAATTGCTCAAATCGCACAAGGGGGGAGGAAAAAAAAGATAACTCTGTCCACCAACTAGGGGGTTTTGAATGTGAACACAAAAGCAAAAAAACAAAGAACATTATATACCAATTGGATAAAATCGTGCGCCATAACAAGAGGGAAGGAAAAAACGACCATGGAAAAAATTGGCTTCCGGAAGGACGAAGGGAATAGAGACAAAAAATAGAAGAGAAACCCTGTTAAAAAAAAAAGCAACGGTTAGAAGGAGAAAAATAGACGAGTTTTCGCATCAAAAACCGCGCATTGACGCAACAGGCCACAAAACATCACGGAGAAAGAGATTTCCATCGGAGAGCGGAAAAGTGAAGAGGAAAAATAGGACGGAACCCAAGGAAATATCTACTATCCGAAGAGGTCAGCCGTCATTGTTTCGTTGAGAAGGAAAACACGAAGAGCCTCTCTTGAGGGTGGGGCAAGGGGGAATCAGAAAGAATTTCAGAAAACAAGTGGAGAACGCCAGACAGTCACATTACCGCCCGGGGTGCCGGCAAACAGAATGGGAAACTTTACAGGAATAATCTCGACGCCAAACAGGCAACGGACATTAAGACAAACGAGAAGACACGCCGAGCACGCAGGAGTAGTGGGGCAAAAGGAAGGGAATATGGGGGAAAACTAAAAACAACACAACGGAGGAAAGGTAAGATTGAAACCTATCAAAATAGGGGGGTGCACAACAATAAGCAAGAAAAAAGGCGTGTTCGGTTAAGAGAGCCAAAAAAACTGTGCGGCGAGAATTGAGCCGAAGAAAGAATCAGGCTTCAAGACGGTACTGAATCTGCTGGCGGCCAACGAGAAAAAGGAAGGAACATTAGAAAAGAAAAAAAAAAAAAGACCAAAGCAACCTGAAGCGAGCGTTGCACTTCATTTGGTTTGGTTTTTTTTCCACACGCAAAAAACAAAGGCGACCAAAAAGGTCAATCAAACGCCGTCTCGGGAGTTCTGAGGTAAAAAGTTCAGGAGTGAAAAAGGTGACAGATGAGAAGAAG
>Ga0179593_1304246_pt1 | contig 18788 bp, 30 predicted proteins | sample CZODoug2_1_08_16_FD_185931 | JGI IMG/M metagenome (GOLD analysis project Ga0179593, IMG submission 185931) | Vadose zone soil fungal communities from Angelo Coast Range Reserve, California, USA - CZODoug2_1_08_16fungal (PacBio error correction) | ecosystem: Environmental > Terrestrial > Soil >...
CTGATTCAACACTGAACGAGCTCGGAAGGGTCGACGAAGCGGCCAGAAAATGGTTTGCAGGAACAGGCGCGAGAGCTAGGGTGTGACAAAAACCCAGAGCTTTTGGAGCACGGAAAAGAGAACAAGAAGGGGAGCGTTCCATGGCGAGAGCAGGGCCGGAAGTGGGCACAAAGGTAAAAGCGTTGGCCGGGATAGGTGCCTGCAAGTACAAATCAAACGCTCAAAACGCCTAGGTAAGCAAAAAATAATCCCGCAAAAAAAGGGGGGCGAGCTGATTCTGAGTAAGGCGGAAGATCGGGAAGTCAAAGTGAAGAGGGGGAGCGAGGAGCAAGCCTAACCAGGGGATGGGAAACTGTAGCTCATAGGGCTAGGACAGAGGAAGAAGTATGCGAAAAAGGTGGGCAGAGGGGGTTCATATCTTTTCTAGACATGCCTGAGGGAAGCTCCTGTCTGTTTGGCAAGAAGTAGACGCGAAGGAGTACAGTCGGAAGGCGTGTGAGTTAGGGGACGAGGGCAAGGTTGACAAAAAAGGAGGGGATACCGACACGAGGTCCCATGAAATGGACCTCAGGCAGGGGAAGGAGAAAATTAGAACAACTGTCGTTGAAAAAACGCATCGAGGAGGGTCTGCATTTGGGGGGGGGGAACAGGAAAGAGGGGGAAATGGAGGTTCAAGGGAGAGGCTTAAAGTCAAATTTCCCCGGAAAAGAACAGGAAGCTTCAGAGAGGAAAGAAGAAAAAAAACAAAAGTAAAATGCCTAACAAAGAAGTGAAGGAGGTGGTCGGGAATAAAAGGATACCTTCAATCACAAGGTAGGCTGAGAAACTACAAAAAGGAAGGAAAGGAATGAAGGACAAATACGAACAAAGGATTGTGGTAATGGGAAATCAAAAATGATACCAACCGACCGTGTTAAATAGGTGAGGCAAAACCACAAAAGGGTCACATGGACAAAAAGAAAGAGTGAAGCAAAAGGAAAAAAGGTCCCTTACGGAAACCTGGGGGGGGGGGTTGTTGTTGGGACACCCTCCAGCAAAGAGGCCGTATTATGAAAATGAAAAAGGTCGCAATGGAGGTCAATACTGATATCAGAAAGGGGGAAGAAAGAAGGTCAGGTCTTCCGTTGGAACATAGAAATCAAGGAAGTCAGGGGTTTGTGGGGGAGCGCAATAGAGAGAAAGAAGGTGGGAGGACAGAAAACTATATCACTAGGGAAAAGACTTAGGTAAGTCATAAAGCCCTATGTTTCGTTAGACGATGTACAAAGAAAAACGAAGGGGGAGCGGGGGAGGACTGGGGGGGTAAAGGGGGGAACAAGAACAAAAAAAGTATAAGGTCGGCGGGGGTTGGTGGTTTAAGGGGGGGGAATGCGGAAGGGAAGGGGGTAAATCAAGAAAAAGAAAAGTCGTGAAGTAAGGACCAAGCCACAAGGGAAAAAAAAAGACGCACTACGGCTGGCAAAAGGTTCCCAAAAAAAGTTAAATTGGGGGGGGGGAATATATCAGGGGAGACAACAAAGCTGGAAGGGGGAAAATTCAATATTTCGAATTAGGTAGAAAATGGGACATTAAAAGGGGTGAATAAAAAAAAGAGGGAGAGCTAGGGTTAACAAACAAGGAGGAAAAGCGAAAGGGAAACACACGTGTGGACTACATCCGGACGACTCCAAGAAATAAGAAGTTGAAGGGGGTCCAGAACTACGCTTTTGCACTAAGGTGCAAACAAAATCGTGGGCACCTGAAGGGGGCCACCAGAATGGGGGCGCCTGAGAGGTGGTGTGGGAAAGGGGGGGGGAAGCAGGGAGAAGGGGGGGACATTCATTCTGTTACGGGAAGAAAAAAGAAATACAGGGTAAAAGACTTAAAAAATCATGGGGACGTCAAAAAGCCTGGTAGAAAAAACACACCGGCACTCAAAGCTGAAAGTACTTACCGTAGAGAGGGACAGCAGGGGGGGTCTCGACATCAGGTCCTTTTTCGTCCAAAACTTGGGAAAGCAAGGGAGAGGTGATCGTTGAAAACCAGATGGTGGGATAATTACGACACATATACGTGTAAAAAGGGGCGCAAAAAAAGAGAAGTGGGCAAGAAAGAAGAACAACCTCAATCCAGAAGACTGATTGGCATGGGTCACCCGGCAGAAGGGGAACGCGGCCGAATACGTTCGGCGATGCTATGGTAGTGAAGAATTGGCCTAAAGCGGGAATAATAAACGGAAGAATTTGCAAAAAAAGGGGGGGAGTCGGTAAGAAAAAAAACAACACCATCCACACAAGCAAAAGCGTCTGGGGGTAAGAGGCAGGTCCCTCACGAACTAAGGCAAGCGGGGGGCGCTGAAGTCCCTGACACCAAGCGAAAGAAGAGGCGGGACAATTTGTTTCGGTTTAGGTGGGGGGAAAAAAGGGAAAAGAATTTCGCTTTGGAAAAGTAGGGGTAAAGGAGGGGGCTTTCGAAGGTACCGTAAGCTAGGAAACTTGGGGGGGAACAAAGATCCGAAGTTGACGAAGAGCTAAACCTTAAATCAAGGTGGGTCACTGGGGGGGAAGGCAGGGTAACTGGGTCGGTTGGGTTCACAGGAAAAGGAGAACGGGAGAGGGATGGGGGGAACTGGTGGATATGACCTGGTATGGAGTGAAAGAAGGTTGATATTGAAAAAAAGACATGGGGGTCAAGTTCAGAGAGTCAGCATAAAGAGGGGGAAAGAACAGAAGGGGGGCAAGAGGAGGTTGCAGGTACGGAAAAATGGATACGGTACAACGAAAGCACACGGCAACTCGCCCCACAAAAACTTAGCGAATAAAAACTGGAAGAACGTCGTGGAAAGGAAGAGGACCTGGAAAATCCTCCTATAAAAATCATCATGAAACAGGCAAGGATAAAGAAAAACAAAGTGGGTGTCGCCTACGGGGAAAAACCGAGGAAAGTTTGTGGTAACCAAGAAGGGGGGATTTGAAAAAAAAACAAAGATTTGGGGGGTACGGGAAGAGGGGCGGGCTGTTGAAAAGGAAACAGTGTTAGGGCAGCACGATCCCAAGGGACAAAGAGAAAAAAGAAAGAGAGGGAGGAGGGAGGGAGTCGAAAAAACAAAACTCAGTAAGAACTGGGCGTGACGTAACAGGAAATGAACAGACAGGAAATTTGGAAGAGATTGCCACGTAAGAAAAAAGGCTAAAAGAGGGGGTCAGGAAAAAGAGACCTGGCATAAAGAAACCTGGGGAAAGGGGAAGGCTGGACAAATAAAATATAGATGGAAAAAGAGGGGGAAGGGACTATCCAAAAAAGTAGTAACCAGAAGAGGGGGGTCAAGTAAGGGAGGATTCAAACGCAGCTTCAACTAGGGGAAAACAACACATTGGAGGTGTAATTTATTACAGTCAATCAAGGGCAGTTCATAGAAAAGCGTATCCACTCGTAGGGAGGAAACGAGTAAGAGCTGAAAAGAAGGTTGTGCGCGAAAGCCAAAATTTGGGTTCGGGGGAAGGAAGCGGTCCTGAGGCTGGGAGGGAAAAAAGAGGGCGAACACGGCGGACTAACTGGACGGTCGGGGGGAGGAAAGAACCAGCAGGAGGTGAGGAGGGGAAGTGACCTTAAAAGAACATTTAAAGGAAGGGAAGAATACGCGATGGATGGTCGTAAAAAACGGGTTGACAGGCTGGATCATTTGCGGTCCTCCGAAGGGGGACAAAGCACAGACTCAAGAAAAAGAGGGGATATGTCGGCTTTCTGGAAACGGGCCGGGGTGAAAGGGATCGTGCGCCTCAATGGGGGGTGTAAGAAAATGGCGACGAACAAAACATTATGGGTGGGGGGGGGGGTACTGAGGAAAAAAGGACCTTAAAAAAAATTGGAAAAAAAAAAAAACAGAAAAAAAAGAACATAGGCGGAAGACTAAGAAAGGGGGGGAGGGGAGGCGCGCGCATGTCAGAAGGGAGGGAGTATGAAAGGTACCTGGTGGTTGGGGGGGTAAAAAAGGGGTGGAATCAAGGGGGTTCCTCTCTCAAAAGAAAAAAATAAAATTCACCGGAGATGCAATGGGACCTTGGGGCCAATTAAATTCTGAAGGGTGCAATTGAACAAGAAGACCTGGGGGTAACACTTAAGTAGTGGGTGGTGGTTTTAAAACAAAAAGAGGACTTAGCGGTCTTCATTTGGTGGAGTTCTTAAACAGTATAAAATAAGCTTGAAAAAGGACACCCGGTCTGAAAAAGTAAAAAGAATAGGAAGGAGGAAGGCTAAACGGCAACAAGTAAAAAGTGAGAGGTCAGAACAATTTGGGAACAGCGACTGGGAAAAAATCAGAATAATAATGATAACCGCCTTAGGGAAAAATTCAGGAGGCAATTGAAAATCAGAAGGGAGTCTAATTGGGGGACGTTAAAACAGGGCACCCGTTGATGGATATCAGGAAAAAAGAAAGCAGGACGGGGGGAGGGGAGGAGCAACATGACGTCTAACTACCTCTTGGGGTAATTGGGAAAAAATGCCAACTTGGCTCTTTGGAGTATGGACGCTGTGGCTTGGTTTTGTGGACTCAGAAAAAAAGGAAAAAGAGGAATCGGAGGGAACCTATTGGGATGGGAGGAGAAAGGGAGTGCAAACTACCTCAGATCAAAGGGGTATGGTGCCAAAACGGCATCACTGCTGTAATAGTCAAGAGGTTAAGGGGGTGTGAAGAGGAAAGCATAGATGGCAGCCAAGGGGGGGAAAAAGACACCAGGGATCGAAGATGCGATATTATAGAGATCACCATAAAGGAATCAAGTTTAAAAAGGGAAAAAAGGAACGGAGGGGAAACGACCTTCAAAGTATTACAGTTTGGGAAGGCTGGGGGACACGGGGGGCCAGGGAAAAAGAGATAAATTGGTTAAAAATGAGTTAGAGAGGGGTGGTGTTGTGCGCCGGGGTGAAAGAGAGGGTCACCACAGGGAATGCATCGGGAGGAAACCAGGAAATTCCAAACAACACGGAGGCTTGGAGGTGGGAAGAGGAAAAACGATTGTGTTTGGAAGGTAATGGGGACCAAATCGTGAAAAAGGGCAAAATTAGAGAGTGGAAGGAGTGGCAGCTGTGTAAAAATATTTTAGAGACAACATAGGAGGCAGTCTCTACGGGGAGAAAAAAAATCATGGGAATTAAAGGAAAAGCCTATACGCCGCATTTGAAAAGAACGCATCTTGGGGGGTGCCTGGGGGAAAGAGAAGGTTCAAACACAATCAACGGGGCACGAAAGGGAAAAGGAAAAGGTGCGCAAGAGGGGGGTTGGGTGGGCCTTGGTTTAGGAAAATAAAGTGGGAAAAGAAGGAAGTGACTGTATAGGAATATGGAGACCAAGGAACGCATCAAACCGATCGAAAAAGAGGGAAGGAGGGGGGGGGGGGAAACCTAAAAAGCAGTCAGAGTAGATGGTGGGAAATCCGTAAAGTTCCTTGCGGAAAATAAAAAGATGAAGATTTTGAGGGGGGGAATCAAGATGGGGGTATCCATGAGGTAGAAGAGGTAAAAAAAAACCTTGCGCGCATCAGGATACCAGATACGAGGGGAGACAGTCAGAACTACCTCCACAACTCCTGTGGGGATCCCCGGCAAAAAAGGGAAGAGGGAGTACGGTAAGGTCGCTGCTGTAGGGCAGAACAAGCGGGCGCAATTCAAAGGGGCGAATGATAACGGCCGGCGAAGATTAGAAGAGTGGCAGAAGTATGAAAGAAAACAAACCATACACAACCAAGCTTCCGTATGGAAAAGAAATCCCTGTCCTGAAGGTCAGAGGCTCCCCTGTGCAAAGAAAGCACCTCCGCGTGGTACTGATGGCTAAACTGGAGGGGGGAGAGGGTGGGGGGGGTTTTAAAAAGGGGAAATTTAGACTCTAATTTTCGATGGTCTAGTTATGCTGGGGGTGAAGATCAGCTTTTACAATCCGGGCTATACGGGGGGGACCAGACGGAGGAGAAAAATAAGTGCCCGACCAAATTCAGTAAATTAGGGGCAAGGTGGATTCAGTGGTACATTTTGATTGTTAGCTGGGGAAGAGACGACTGCTTGGAATGAAGGTGGAGACGGAGGTGGAGGAGGTGAAAAGGTGATAGGGTCCTAGTTTAAAGAGAAGTTAGGACACAATGACGCAATCAATAGGAGGGCCAAGAGGAAAAAGAAAAAAGACACGGGGGAGATTTCCTACAAGCAAGCAGAGGGTGGTCATTAACGACGGAAGTCGGGACCTGCAAACTCAAATACAGGGAAAGAGACAGAATCTTCTTTGTACAGGAATGCAAAAGGGGGAAGAAAGGGGAAGAGAGAAAGCAGTATCCGGAAGTATACACACTACAAACCCTTTTTCGCAAGATTACGAAGGGAGATGGGCAAAAATAAGGGAAGCCAAGTTGCCAGAGAAACAGATGCAGGGGGGGGGGGGGGGGGGAGGGGGAGAAGAAAAAGGGCATCGCGTCTGGATTGGGGGTAACACATTCTCGTGAAGGCAAAACTCGGTGGAAGACTGGGGAAAAGCCATAATAGAAGGGGAAGAGGTGTCGGCTGATTTAAAAAAGATATGCAAGGGAAGGAAAGTAGAACATTACAAAAAACATAAAAAAAATCGGGTGAAACTGGAGCAACAAAAGAAAATACGTATGAAGGCTTGCGGAATTGTGGGGGAGCGAAAAAACGTGAAATAGGACCCAAAGCTGCGGGTGGGAAGTCCTAAAGAGAAGAAACCGCCTAGGTGGGGACCGCATAATCTGGCAAGGACCAAACTCAAACAGGGAGTCCACTGAAAAAGGGCAAAAGGGGGTTCGTCTACTTGATCGGCATCAAAAAAGTATGAAGCGACAACTCGGAGAACAAAAACAAGGGTTGTATAAGAGATCAGAGGTCAGAGAAAGGAGGCTATGAATTCTCTCAAGTATCAAAAGAATTTGGGGAAGCGGAGGGATGGGGAATTGGAATTATTTCACGAACAACAGGCAGGGGAGAGGGGAGTGCGGTTTGAGACGTGCATCAACAAACCAGGATATTTGTAAAAAGGAATGAAAAACGGAGGGAATCGTTTCCAGGGAGCGACGAGCAGGTACCAAATACGAAAAGTTAAAGCCAAAGAAGGATGCATTTGAACTGCTTAGCCGGACCAGTCCGCTAGGACAGGGGTGTGAGACGCAAAAGGAGGAAGGGGAAAAAAACTGAGGCACGGAAATGCTTCCTTTAGAAGGCGAAAGGGGTAAACAACTTATTGTTAAACACCGTCTAGCTGGCAAAAAGAATCAACTGAAAGGTGACAAAACTGGAAAAAGGGAAGGGAGGGAACTCATAAGGGCGGAAATAAGGTGGTTCCGTCAGAGAAGTGGGAAGAGAGAGAGGACTCTTACCAGGTCAAATCTAAACCGGAGGATCCTGGTAGGCTGAAAAAAAATAGTGTGGCCGGGCGGGGGGTAAAGATGGATTAACAGGGGGGTCCTGTGAAATACACGACTGCGGGAGACCGGGGGGGGGGGGGGGAAACGTCTCGAATGCGCCCTTTCTTCAGGGTTGGGAAACGTAAAAGGAGGAAAGAGTGGGGGGGGGGATAAATCACTGAAATAAACCCTTCCTAAGACTGGAAAACTGAAAGGGTATCATGCAGAAAAAAAAAAGAACACAGTTGGAAATCCAAATGAAAAGATGAGGAGGGTTGGGCTAACTAGGGATTGGACTAAATTGGGCAACACGTGTATAAGCAAAGCAGCAGCGATTAAAAACCTGGGTAAAATAAAAAAGTAAATCGAGAGAGCAAAAAGGGGGGGGAAAAACAGGGTAGGAAAATCAAACAAAGACAGTGGGGAACGGGAGGGGGTACATATACCGCAAAAAGTCGGCGGGGACGGGCTGACAAACTGAACGATAACAATTGATAGGACGGGAGGCCAGAAAAAGTCCGGGTTGACGCTGGAAACTTTGATGGTGGGTTATGCCACCTAAAAGGCCGAAAAAGGAGATAAAAAGCCGGATATTATGGGGGGGGGCAGGGGAAGGGGCAAAGTGGCTGTCGCAAGACCGCAGGAGGAGAAGGAAGTGGGTCACGGGGAGGGACGTCAAGGGATCAGAACTGACCGCAGCTTTGGGTTGTAGCGCAGAAAGGGAGAGGGACTGAAAAAAAGGGGGTGTGGGGCGATCACCGAGAGTTGAAGAATGGAAAAATCCTGAGTATAAATAACATGGGGACAAGTTCCTTTCGGACGGTGATGGGGAGAGGAGGACAGAGGGGGGGTAGAACTCTTTGGGGGAAAAGGGAAATAAACGCGCAAAGAAAATGGAGGGAGGGAGGGGGAGGGGGCCAACTGCGGGGCTGCATGAGCGGACACGGGCGAAAGTATTCTAAAGAGAGGAAAAATCTTTCACAGAAAGGTATAAACAAGGACAACATTACAAAAGGTCCCGCGTACAAATGAGAGGGTAGGGGGGTCAAAATTGGGGGGGTTTGGAAAAGACTCCATGGCTTCAAAAAGGCGGGATTGACAGGTGAAAAAAATTCAGAGTCTGCGGTTAGGACGTTCTAAAGGTGGCGGTCGAGCTCAAAGAGGCAGATCGAAGAAAAAGGAAAGGAGAGGACACCAAGATGTTCTGGCGAAGGAAGAAAAGGGACTAAAGAGAAATCAAAGGTGTTTCAGAAAAGCAAGGGGGGGCCGCTAGGGGGAAGAAAGGAACGGGGGAAAGAGGGAAGGTGAACACAGAAACGAAGGAACGACGCCAGAGGCCTCTTTTGTGAACGGGCCGTTTGCATAAAGAGGGGGTCCAGGGTACATGGGTGAATTGTGGGGAGGAAGGGAAAGGAAGTGAAAAACCACATACTTACAGCATTGGTATCAAAAAAAGAACTGGAAAGGGAAAGTTCTTGGCCGTAACCTTCAAACGTGCCAAAAAAATAACGGTCATCGTCGGGAAATCAAGGAAAAAAAGGGGAAGGGAAGGGAACTTGAATAAACAGGATTTAGGGAGGTTGCTCAAGGAGGGGGGGCTCGCCAAGTATAATTCGGGGAAAACAAAGGTTAATCAGGAGGGCTAAAACTCAAAAAAAGCCTTGGGAAGAGGGAGTCATGGGAAAAGACAGAGGGAGGCACTGAGGAAGGAAAGAGTATGTCTACCGCACTGAGCCAAGTTATGGCCCAAATAAGGTGACATTGAGGGGCAGTCGGGGGAAAGAAAAAAAAAATAAAACAAGGCATCCAAGGAGTATGGAGAGTGGATGCAACCTAAACGGCGCTTCATGGGCTAGCAGAAAAAAGGAGGAGGCTCACGCATACTCCAAACCCCAAAAGCAAGGGAAAGGGAAACGGGCTGGTTTACTGGTAAGGGTACCGGGGACTGGAGGATTTGCGAATTGCGCTTTGGCAACCCTCGTTGTAAATGTATAACGGTGCCTTCTTGACGGTTGCCACCATGAGGAGGGCCTGCATGAATGTGCGGACAGACCGGGACGGAGTAACTGTGAGGAGCACTGTGGTTGGGGGGAACAAATTAACGGCTGCGTAAATGGTGCTGGCGTATGCTAAGCCTGAAGGGAAAATGGCACAGGGCCACATTTGGTATTTATCAACCTGGTTTTTTCGCATTCAGGGGGGACGATGCGGACGGAAGGAGGAGTAACACATTCTAGGATTTCCTAACTGGGGGGGGGTGAAACCTAAAGGGTCCCGCGGACGGTCATGAAGACAGTCAAATTTTGAAAAAATAAAAGAACACAGTGAAGGGGAAGCCGCCGGTTTGGGAAGGGGCGGCGGACCGTCGATGTACTGGGCAAGAAGGGAAAACGCGGCCTTGTACCAAAGACGGGCGAATACAAGAAGGGGGGTCTGAGGTGAAAAGCTGGTCCTCAGACATGAAAAAAAGGGAAAAAACGGCCTGATTTACCACCAAATTGGAGCACAACACGTAGTTGAAAGGACGGCCGCGCCCAATCACCCTACCAGGAAAGTTTGGGAAAAAAAAGGGTCAAAGTGCATCGAGAGTGGTTTACAACCGTCAGGAAGTTACAGCGCCCAAGGGAAAGAGAAGAAAAAAAGCAACTCCTTTAGGAAGTGGTCGCAGGTAGACGTTCAACCACGGGAGAGGAGACTGGCGTGCGTGATACAACATCCATCTGCAATTTTAAATCCGCCAAGAACGACGAGGGAAAAAGGGGAGAAGAATAAGAACAGGGGGAAGAGGTCAGGTGACCCACTAAAAAGAAAGAAAGAAGGAGGGGTGGGGGGGGAGGCCAAAAATGAGCAAACTCCTCGTCCAAAATTGTCCGGCAATAATAGGAGCTCCGTAAAGATAAAAGGGGGGAAGGTAGTGAACTCTCACACCGTGATGAAAGCTACTCGAAGAGATCTCAACAACACACCGAGGGAAAAAGAGAATCTCTCTTCAGAGAAGTAGGGGGTGAAACTAAACAAGGGGGGGGGGGGGAAAAGCGGGGAAAGTTTGAGATTATTTGAACGGAGGGGCGGGGAAAGAAAAGCTTTCGGGTAACATACCAAGAAAATTCGCGATGGGGTTGGAAACCGCGAGAGGAAAGTTCTTAGGAAGCGTGGGAAGAAGGGAAAACTTAAAAGAGGGAGGTAAATCGTGGCAGGATGCATGGTGGGGGGAAGGGAGAGAAAAGACCATGGCCGCCTCGACTGTTGAGATCAGACGCGCAACAACAAAAAGGGATTCCTTTGAAAGTGTTCAGGATAAAACTGCGTGCATGGGAAAAACTGGGTGTGAGCCATCAAGATGACCGCGACCATAAAACAACAAAAGATACATGGTTGATAGCTGGAAATCAGGGGGAGGGAAAGGAAGCGAAAAGGTGGGGTAGGAGACCTCGGCCGTTTGGGGGAAAGAAGGGGACGGAATGGGAAAGATCTTGAATGTCCTGGGACGTGAAAGCGGGGAGGAAGGGGAAGGGGGAGATGGAATTGCAGGAGGGGAAAGAAGAACTAAGGATTGGAAGGTGGGGACTTCAAGGAAGATAAGCCTGGCTAGGAAGGCCCTTCAAGGGTGTTTAAAAAAAAAAAAAGCGCCTGCTGACGCAGAATCTGCCCAGGGAGGGTGAATAACTTAGCGAAGTCTATAAAAACTTCAGGAACCGGAATAGGAGCAAAAAAAAGCTCAATGAAACACGCAACACAGGTCAAAACAAAGTGGGAAGGTCTGGAAGGGGGGTAACTGACGTAGGAACAGGCCAATTCAGCTACAAACAGGAGACGGAAGGGAAGATAATGGGGTCCAAAGCATTAGTAATTCAATGGATCGGAAGAGGAGGGTTGGAAATTTGGGAAACACCTTCTCGCCGACAAGGGGAAGTACATCGAAAAAGTAGAACACAAAGCGTCCGTTGCGGGCAGTGGGGGGAGGCGAAAAGGGTTACGGGAAAAACGTAAACCGTAACTTTAAGTCCCTGGAGGGAGCCAATGGAGGAAAATTGGGGTGCAGGGGGGAGGGGGGGTGGTTTTTGTTTGGGTATGCTGAAAGAAGAAAAAGGGAAGAGGTCTTCGCGCCGGTATAGGGGGATGGGAAGCAAAGTGTGCACTTCTAAAAGAAAGGGAGAAGACAAGCTTTATGTATGACTGTACCATCTAAGTCTGGCAAGGGGAGGGTTTTGGGAGAAGTTTATCTCCAAGAGGTATTGTACTCAAAAAAGGGGGGCATACCAAGATCTATATGAGGGGGAGTTGTACAAGAAAGGGGGAAAGCATCTCGCATGTCACAATTTCTTTCAGCAGGGTTACTCAAGGAAGCAATTCCGGGGAGGGGAAAGGGTGGTTCCAAACGAGAAAGATGAAGAAAGGCTCCGGGGGGGGGGGGATGCAGGCGGTGAGGAAATGACGTGTAGAAGAAGTATGCTACCACAGAAAAGAGGGCATGAGGAAAGAAGTGACAATGGACGACAAAGGCGGGAACTATGGTCTGTGTTTCTCGCGGACAGAGGTTTGGGAAATATATCAAAAGAGGCAAAGAGAGGGGAAGGGGGATTTCAAAAAGCGGAGGTCTTCGACTTGTGAGCCAGATCGGGTGACCAACATTATGGGGGACCACACGGGGGGTTCGATGGAGAGGGGACAAGAAAAGATAACGTGATTGTTCCATGAACTGCAGGGTTGGCAAGGATGGAATTAGGTTTGTCCAAAGGGTGCGACACACCTGCTCCGAACGAACAACCACGAAAGGGAAAGGGGGAAGGGGGGGTTTAGTTTGAGTCGAGGGTCTTTTCGGGACTGGGAACCATGGAACTCTCGGACTACGCATGTGTGTTTAAACAGGCAGCTATCATTTCAAGGGTAAAACGCGGGGGGGCATGAATTTTGGGAGGGGAAAGCCGCTTTCACGTGCCGGAAGAAAACGGGATGAAGGGGAAGAAGTGGGAGGAGGGGGGAAAAGATTGTTCTCTCCACCGTAGGTTGAGCGAACCTGCCGCGTCGGCGGGACAAATCAAACGTAACAAACAATACTCGTAGCTTGATGGGTGGACACCGCAGACAGGGGAAGGAGAAAAGACTTAAGGCTTCTGTAGTGCGAAAAGCCAAAAACATATCTCAGGCAAAGCGCTGTAGAAGGGAGGGGGGAATAACAAAAAATAAAAACACACAGGCTCACCAGCAGGAAAAGGGTAAAGAAAGTGGGGAGGACTACTGCTTCAAGTCATCAGGTGTGTGTCTCCCTGGGAGACGCCTCAATCCCGCGCAACGAAGGGGTGAAACTTTGGATCACTGTCAAAGTGGGGAAGTGGTTTGCAATTTTACCAAGTAGAAAGTCTAAAATTTAGATGGTCGTTATTCAATGAAGGGCTAACGCAGGTCACAGTTGACCGGTGGCTTATCCCGATAGGAACTTTTATTGGACTAGCGAAATAGAGCCGAAAAGGGCAACATTGCTGCAAAATGTGAAGTCAAGAAACCACTATAGGTGCGGTCAATCCGGCTTAGGACCTGGGGGGGCTTTCCCCAGTGGTTGGGTGACGTGTTCCAGTGGCGCCGGCTCTGCTTCTGACGGAGGATCAACTACCGGGGGAAGGAAGTGTAAAAGAGGGGGGGAGGGAACTACGGTGGGACAACTTGGTTAAAAAAGGAAAGCAGCAAAGGAGCGGGGGGTCCACACCCGCCCACCGAGGGGGGGCCTCAGGAGCAAGAGTGTTGAAAAGGGAGACATGGGGGGGGGAAAATCATCGTTTCCGTATAAAGAGAAAAGGAAGAGGACGGACCTCACAACCTGCGTACAGGAACGGATTCGGTTACAACGGAAAAGGTAAGAGCCAAGAAGATAACAACGAACCGGGCGGACCATTAGGGTACGCCTCCGGGGAAAAACTATTGGAAGAAGACATTTTGAAACCCAATCCCTCCATGAGTGGGGAGGAGTGAAAGACATGAGAAGGTCTAGGTGGGGAACAAATGAAAAAGTTGGGGGAAAGACTTCCGTAACATCTGGGACCATCCGCCATCCAGAACTAAAGAAGGGGAGCGAGGGGAGGTCCCAAAAAAGAGAGGCCCTGGCTTTACTTGATGGAGACGGGTACATCAGCCTGGCCACCTTACGTCGCTTGCCCTCAACGGCTAAAAGAAAGGAAGAGAGGATGTGAACTTCGACGGGAAATCTCAAATCGCGAAAGTGGATGCGAAAAACTGTAAGCCCAAGAATCGGTGGCGCAACTATATGGCAAGGCCGAAAGAAGAGTAACTGAAACGTCTACCCAATTTTTTTCGGGGGAAGGGAGGAGGAAGACCTGGATCAATCAACACAGGGGAAAGGGTCGAGAAGGAGAAAAGGGAAAAGTAAGTTCCGAAAACATTTGGGTTCTAGTGGAAGCGGGGGGAAGGGAGCGGGGAACAGTATTTTGCGCAACGGGCCGGCAGCGATTCGGGGGCGGGGGGGGGGGGGGGGGGAGGGGGGGGGGGGGGGGGGGGGGGGGGGGGGGGGGGGGGGGGGGGGGGGTGGGGGGGGGGGGGGGGGGGGGGGGGGGGGCGGGTGGGGGGGGGCCTGTTTGGGTCGGGTTGTGGGGGGTGTGCCTTCAGCGACAATTTCGTCGAAGTTTGTCCTCTCACAAAGACTGTCGGCCAAGTCCCACACCTCTTTCTTCGTGGTAGCTGACACGGGCAAGCGTGTTCATGTGCAGGGCTAAACGCCTCCAGTCCGCCGCTCAGGGGATGGTGGAGAAAAATAGCACGAGCACCCTCCCAACTGAATCTGATTCATAGGGCGGGTAATCTTAGGGGATCGGCTGTCCTGTTAAACGGGATGAATGGGGGGGAAACAAATCGTCGAAAACACATGAAAAAAACAAAAAAAAAAAAAACATCGTCACTGTTATTGGGAAATTGTAGACCGGCCGGGAAGGAAAATTGGAGGCGGTAAAGGGGGGGGGGGGAAGAGTAATCAGAGTCCTTGGTCTCATGCTTAATTTGTTAACCAAGTGGTTAAATAGATCGAAGGTCAGCGTCAAGTCGGGATGAGGTAACGGAGAAGAAGTTGTGGCTTTGATTACTTAGTGCGGAGTCCTCACGGAAAAATCTCTCCTAAGGGAATTCAAGGGAAGGGGGGGAAAAAGACTGGACTGCTGGCATGTGGGTGGGGTAGATATGTTAATCGGGAGCAAAAAGAATTCACCTCAATCAGGAAAATAACCGGACATATTCAGCGCAGGAAAAACGAAAAAAATTTAAAAAATGCCCAGAATGAGAATGAGAATTTCACGTACGGAGGGGAATGAGCGGAGGGTCAAGAAACCGTGCTACGGCAGGCTACGTCCGGTACGAAAGGAATGTCAAAGAAGGAGCATTAAAATCGAGAATTGGTCAATTTTTGCAAAGACCTTCGTGCCAAGGTAATCAGAGCCCAAGCCCGAAGGGCGTGCGGAAGGAGGTCACGGAAATTTAAGCCTAGGATTGCGCTAGGGCGACGTTTCCTGACTTAGAGGCGGGGGGGACCGTTGAAATCAGGGTGGTGTTGTGGGTGGTTGTGGAAAACAGAAGCCTCACACGCAGAATTATCTTCGAGCCCGTATTGCAGTGAGCGAACGGAGAGCTACCGAGCTGATCTAGAGGAATAAATCGGAGGCCAGTATGTATCCAGTTACATGAAACATAGGGCAGGGTCTTTGTTCCGAGGGTCAGCGCCCTCGAGTCGGGCGTGCGCGCATTTTTTCCAGAAAGATCTAGTCAACGGAATAAAAAAATCAACTATAAGCGCCATGGCAGTTGTCAGTGAAGAGGAAGGAAGGGTCAAGATTACCTCAAAAAGTTGACAACGTATGTAGTTATTATCTGAGGTCAAGCACTGGAGGGAGGCAGGTTGTGTGGGAAGACCTTGAGATCTGCGGTGGGACGCGGGTGCAAAATTGAAATATAAATCCCAAATTTTGTGCGTAACAAGGTCCACCGAGGAGCACGTCGAGACAGGTCGAGTTAGCAGCGGGAAAGTTGTTGTGGCAAATAAAATAGTTGGTCCAAACGCGGTGTAAAAATTAAAGACGTTAGATCAGGGGGGGAGAGATCCGGAGGTTTACTCCACAACCTGCTTAATCTCTCTAAACAACTGAGAAATAGAGGAAAAGAAGGAGGTTCGGGAAAACATAAGGAGCCCGAATACACGAATAAGCGAACTGGGGTGGAAAAAGAGAAAAGTTTTTTTTGCCCATTGAACGATGATTTGCAAACACAGGTGTTCAGTGAACACAAAGGACGTGAGAAAGGGGGGGAGACCGGGTGGCAAGGTTCCCATGCCAAGCGATTTCAATTGGCGGGGGGAAAAACTGATTTTCTAATAACTTTAGACCGAACGGGCATATTCCGAGGACAACGAAAAGGTTACTCAAAGTTCTTGACGAGTGGAACTGTGCCCTCCCGGAATATCAAGAGTCACCTTTTGAGGGATAGGACACCTTGCCTGCGAGAGGGGGGATGGGGGAGAGAGGTAAGTTGAAAAATTGTGGATAATAGAACCGATTGATAGGTGATAGAAAGCCTCAGCGGAAGAGGGAAGAGAAATCAATCAAACGAAAAGAATTGCGTGGTCATTTCCCCGGAACAGAAAAGGGCCTATGGAAATGAGGCGAAATCTTCTGCGGTATTGAACAGACTAAAGGATGCATATATCCAAGGAGGTTTTGTTGATGATGGGGGCCAGGTGACATACCAAATAAAAAACCAATCAAACAGGAGACAATATAAATGAGTTTCTGGCAAGACTGTCCTTCATAATTTAGCACCAGGTGTGAAGCCGCAAGTAAACAGGGGCTTATTACCCTCTGGGATCACGGGTGGTAGAGGGGGGTTGGCACTTGAACATTTAACACTATTCCTGAGTTGACCGGCAAATGTCATTGCGGGGAAAATTAGGGGAAGGGTGACAGATGACGTATCATCTTCTCGAGCATTGTTTGGGGGGTGGACCATAGTATCAAATAGGATAAAAAGGATCATGATTTGCAACTGGAGTGCATTTGGGGAGTGGGTTGAGTTTTTTTCTTGCAGGCGGCGCTCTAGCGTAGGAAGAGAAAGAGATGTCTCCTTGATGAGATTAAGGAATTGAACCCACCCCCTTACTTTAGAGAAGACGAAGGAGCGATTTTGCAACAGAAAGGACGACCATGAAAGAGTGCGGCGGAAAAGTGAGCCGTACGTTTCGTTTCGAACATGCCAGCCGTTCACAAGAGCAAGATCAAAGAGGTATTCAACAAGAAAAGGAATGGGTGGCCATCATCAGCATGAGCAAGGAGGATGAAGATAAGAAGAAAAAGGGGGGGGGGGGGGGCAGTGCTACAATGTAATTACGGGTGAGTTTCAGGGGCCCGCGAAAAGGGGGACGACCAAAAATGTTTGGTTCTGGGCGACCTGGAGAGGAGCGGAGAGGGGTGGAAGACTAGCACATTTTAAACAGCAGAAAGTAAAAACGGACAAAGGTCGTAAAGGAAAGGAGTGAGGAGGAAAAAAGTACAAGGAAAACTGCTGTGACGTGCTAAGAAGAAAATGACATCAGAAGGCACAAAGATTTAACTTCTCTTCCGACGCACCGACTGCATCCACAGTCAGGCTCCGTCAGAAATTGCGAAAGTGGAAAGAGAAAGAAAGAAAGATAACGGGGGGGGGGGTGTCAACCAGGGGGATAAGTCGGTAGTCTTTCCGTCTAATCTACACCAGCGCTAGATGATCACACAAGGTGGTGAAAGGCACTAAAGGGGGAGAGAAGACAGATCTACAATAAAAAAAAAAACAATAAAAAAAAGACGAGTGTCAAAGAGAGAGATCGAGTAATGCGGATTCATCTTTATGACAACAATAAATGGGGGGGGAGTGAGCGGAAGGGGCGCTGGAAGGGGGGCCGGATATGCGGGGAGAACGGAAGAGCTAGGGAAAGTCAGGGTTTGAAACGCACACAACCCTCAGCTTTATATGTCGAGGCGAGCACAAGTTTCAGATTGAAAATGGGGGAGTCAGGTAAAAGGGGGAACAACTTTAAAAGCGTTGAAGCCCTATGTCTTTGGGAGGAAAAAACACGTCAACGCCCTACCTAGACTTTTTAGATAACGAGCCACATCCTTCCTCAAGAATTTGAGGGGGCCTTGAGAGTTGACAAGGGAAAGCGTGAGAAAAACAGGTTACTGAGAGGTGTTAATAAAAGCTGATCGTACAAAGGGCAACACGAACGAGAACGTTATGGTAAAACGACAGAGAAGGGCTACCTAGGAGTCTTATAGAAGATAGAAACAGTGGTCGTGCGTGCATTGAGAGAGCAGCTGATGATGGCTCCTCAGGTTCACTGGGTTCAACAGAAAAAGATGATTTCTTGCTCTCCAGGTGAGCCGCATAGGAGTTGAACGTTTTGATGACCTAAACAGAAATGGAAAAGGTTATCAGACGGAAATAAGTGTGAATGTGAGAGACCCTAGAGACTTGTAGGAAAAATCGGAGGCAGGCTTAATTTAGCTGTTTAACGTAGAACACATGTAGGTTTGTAAGAGGAGACTATATTAAATGTCTCTCCAGGCACTTACATAAGACAGGATCAGCCAACTCAACACAAAGTTAAAGAGCAGGGGAAGTGGAAAAGAGGTGATATGAAAGAAATCTCAAAGTGAGGAAAATCGTAAACTCAGGACGGCCCGAATGTTCCAGCGACCTTCGAGAGGAAAAAGAGAAAGTGCGTAGAAATTTGTTTCATTGAAACAAAACAGTCCGCCAGGGATAAAAGAACAGTCAACAAAGAAGAAGGGGGGTCTGCTGCAGGAGGCAGGAGACGGAACAGAAGCAGATTGTAAGTCCGTGAGGCAAAGGCACTTATGGGTGACTTTGGGGGGTGGGTTATGGTAAAAAAAGAAAAATTCAAAGATCTTCGCCGCCCCTGATGGGGACGCAAGGCAGGCGCAGGGGAACTACCGATGGATGTCGACTATAAGCCACCAACTTAGGATATGAAACAACTGGCAAAGTAGTATTTTGGTTGGGTAGCTCTCCCACGAAGACTGTGCCTGCACAGGGTTCCAAGTAAACAAGATAGTCCTGGAGAGATTAGAAACAAAAGGAAGGGAAAAGGAAATGCACTGTCAGCATGTTCCGGCAAGTAAAAGGAACTAGTGTCCAGATGAAGCGGGATATTACAGAATTGGGCGGTGTCCCAAGAACATAAAACGAATAAAGCTGACGTTGGGTGGAAACTGCGTGAAGTAAGACTTTGTAACTTTTGATCGTTCGCCGATCATGACCGATCATTCATGGCAAGAGGGGGAAAGCCAAAGTTAAATGCCACGGGCAAGGGAAAGATATGTGTGTTCACATCAAGGAGGGAAACGTTGTGTTACAGCTATA
>Ga0179593_1344257_pt1 | contig 18788 bp, 32 predicted proteins | sample CZODoug2_1_08_16_FD_185931 | JGI IMG/M metagenome (GOLD analysis project Ga0179593, IMG submission 185931) | Vadose zone soil fungal communities from Angelo Coast Range Reserve, California, USA - CZODoug2_1_08_16fungal (PacBio error correction) | ecosystem: Environmental > Terrestrial > Soil >...
AACAAAAGGCTAGAAAAAAAAAAAAAAAAACCCACCAAAAAACAAAAACAAACCCCCCCAACCCAACCAACCACAACCAAAAAAAAAAAACACAGGGGTTGAAAAAAAAAAAAAAAAAAGGGCAGTATCTGAAAAAGATTTGCGCCTGGAAGAGTAGTGTCGAGGGGAGCCGCAAGAGGGAGACGAAGCGTTTAGCAGGAAAATGCCATTCGCAAGACTCTTGGCATCGGAGCAACTTTTTGGGGAAAAGGGAATGGGGGAGTGCGAGGTCGAGGAGAAAAAAGAGACAACAGGGCAAGTAGAGGGACCGCTACGGAGAAAAAAGAAAAAAAAGCCAGGCGAGGGGGAAGAAGCTGGAGCATGACTTAGAAAGCAAAGAGAGAGGAACATGGAGTTGGAAAAATAGAGCTGAGGGACTCAACAAGAAGCTGGGTGACCGTAATTTGCAGAATAAAAAAAGTAAAGGTTAAGACGGTAAGGTCAGAGATCGGTCCAAAAGGGGGAAATTCGGAGGGGAGGGAGATTAGAACATGGTACCATCTATTCAAGTAGCAGAGGGCGCACCGTCGCTAAATCCATTTGGCGTCAGGGGGGAGACAGGAATCTAAGAAGGGGAAAGGGATCGGGAAAAAAGGAAATGAGTCTGCAAAAGAGACCAGCGCGTTATGAGGGAGAGGGCTAGGGAAAAAGATCAGCCTAGAAAGGGAGAATTATAGACAGGAACCGATCGGGGGCCGGGGCAGGTCGAGCCGAAAAGTCGCAGCTTTGGCTTTGCAAGAGAAGGGTGTATGGGAACGATTATCGGTCGTCAAGAGAAGGGGGGAGTCAAGGGAGAAAGGATCACGGGGGGGGCCGCTTTGTTTGTCAGAAGGGGGAAGTAAAAACATCGACAAGCAGCTAGGGTTCCGGAGGAAAAAGAGTGGGAAAGAAAAGGGGGGGGGAAAAAAATGGAACTACTTTCAGACCTAACAAGAGGGCAGAGTGACGACTAAGGAGAGAAATGGTCTCGGGATCATCCTCTATACAGAGGAAAGGATCCATCAGGGAGGCAGACAAAAAAACTTAGATGGGTTCTGGGGGGAGTCTTGGAGAAAATCAGATTTTATGCACGAAAAACAACGGGGTGGGGGGGGAGGGAGGGGAGTCCGGACACTCGCCGGGGACGAAGCTGAAGGGAAGACGGGAGAGGAAGGAAGGGAGGTAATGGGTCGGAAACCGCAGTAGTTAGACAAGTAAGAAAGAACTCTGGCACGATGACAAAGGAAGAGAACCGTTAGCAGAGGAGGCGGGGGGAAAACAAGGGGAGGGAAGGTCAAGAGATATCAAAAACGGGGGAACGTAAAACTGTTAAAAAACAACAAAAAAATCAGTGTGAAAGGGGGAAATGGCAGGAAAGAAGGGGACAAAGTCTGAGTGATTTAACCTTAAGTTGGGTTGGAGGGGAGAGGGGGGTCCCAGGAATGTTGGTTTCAAAGGCAAATTTGGGGACTGAGGGGGCGGGGGGACGTAAGGGAAAGAACAAAAAACATCATAGAGGGGAATTTTCTCGAGGGAACAAACTGGGGAAAAAAGGAAGAGCATCAGAGAGAAAAAAGAGGAAATATGATAGACGACAAAAAAAAAGGGGGAGCATGAAAAAATAGAAAAAGGACAGAGAGGGGCATTAACCTGAGCACATGACAAAGAAAAAAAAGAAAGGCAAGTCTGGGGGAAAGGGAAAAAAATCATCTAATTTACGGCCTAAATCATAGGCCTTGTGAGGAGCACCCTTATGGGGGAAAAAGAAAAAGAACGGTACGAAAGAGGGGGGGGGGGTATTTTCTCTGTGGGGCTCTCTTCGGGGAGAGTTGTCAGCCGAAAAAAAGGGGGGACCGAGCAAGATAAAAAAAGGAGGAATAGTCAGGGGGATACGACGGGGGTTTTTCTTCAGGTAAGGGAATACAAACACTTGAATCAATAAGAGTCAGGGACGAGGACTCAAGCCAGATGTGGAAACGGATATGAGGAATGTGGAGCCAGTGAGGCAAGAGATTTAGAAGGGAAAAAGAGAAGCCAGACTACTAAAACGTAAGGTTTGCTCGAAGAAATAAAGAATCGGGAGAAGATTGATAGGAGGGCATGAACAAAACATACGGGAACAAGGTAGTGAAGATGTTGTTAGGAGAAAGCCGATAACAACCCAAAAAAAGGAAAGAAGAGGGGGAAAAAGGTGGTATTCTAGGGAATATACTCGTGTGCGAAAGGGATGATTAGGGAAAGCCAGGGCGACAGAAAAGACGCGAACACTCAAGCCGATGCTGTTTAAAAAGGAGGAGAAAAAAGAAAGGGAAAGGAATCCGAAGGAGATAGAGAGGTAAAAGCGGCTGAGGGGACCACAAGGAAAAGGGAGCACATGGGAAAAGGAGGGGGTCGGGGCAAGTGTAGGGCTGGGGAAAAAAAAGAGATATAAGGCTAGAGTTTTTCGCAGAGAACAGAAAACGGAGGGGTGCACGCAGCGGGGAAGAGAGAAGGGTTGCCAGGATGCAAAAAAAAAAAAACACAGGAGAGGTCAAAGAGATGGAATTCTAAACCGCAACTGGTGGCGGGAAGAGAAATCTGTGAGGCATCATTGAATAGGGGGGGCCAGGGGTGAGGGAACGCCAGAATAAAGAGAAGGAGCGATGATGACGTACAAAGCATTAAGGGTAAAAGAGGGGAAAGAAGACGTACAAAGAGGGAGGAGTTTTTCGACGTTCTTCCTGAAGTTAAATCAAAAAGGGTCAGCTAGACGGGAAAGGAAAAGGTGGCTAAGGATGGACAGACTTAAAAAAAATGGCTGGGAAAGAAAAAGGAAGGGGTGGGGGGTGGAAAATCTCCAGTGGACTGTTCAGGTATTCAGAGATTCCAAAGGGGGATCAGAATGCTTAAAAACTGGGATATGCTCTGCTCCACTGAGCGCCAAGATCAGGGGAAGGGAGAAAGAAGAGCCGAGTGAGGAAAGAGAGATATAGAAAAAGACCTCTTAGACCGTTTGCGCAAAGAAATTTGTTTGAGGGAGACTCCGAGCGTTGGGAAGGGACGCATCTCTCGAAAAACCCACAAAGGAAGGGGGGGAGGTGGGGTGGGGTATTCATAAAAGGGAAAAAGGGGAGAGGACAAAAAGGGGACAGAAAAGGAGACAAAAAATTCAAGTACCAAGAGGGAGGAAGGGGTCAAAAAACCGCCGGGATTACGTTCAGGGAGGGGACAGTCATTAAAACTGTCGGAGGGAAAGGGGGAAAGTGGAAACAATGGTTGCTGGAACGGGGAGGAATCGAGCGCAGATAGGGAAGCAACAATGAAGGGCATCAAATCATAATAGGTCCTAAATCTAAAGTGTGGACGCGAAAAAAAGGAGGGAAAAAAAGAGTCATGAGGAACTCCGCAGAAACTGTCACTCTTGAAGGAAGGACTAGGCAAATGAAAAAGAAATTTGACTAGAAAAAAAACAACCGGCTTTGAGCAAATAAAGGGCAGGAGAACAAAAAAAGGGTAAAAAAAGACGATCGGAGGAAAAAAGGACGCATTCTGAGAAAAGGTGAAGAAGAGGCTGTCAAAGGCTTGCCTGAATTCGGAGGAGGGGACTAGGGCAAAGGGCAGGTATCTATCAAAGTATTAAGAGGGAAAAAGGAAGTGAACTGGATCTCTAAAAAACACAAAATGGGGGGGGGCTATTCAAAAAAGAATCCCCGGGCCGCGAGTCAATGGGATTGGCCGAGGAGAGGTCAAGCACAGATTCTGGGTGAATTGTGAAAAAAGGAGGGGGGCCTAAAAAGATGTTCCTTTTCTAGCGAATCATGGTTGGAGGGGGAGCAAAATGGGGGGGGAAGGAGGGAGGACGGAAATCTTCCGGTAGAGGCTGGGGGGGGAGAGGGGGAAGAGAGGTGATTGGTTAAGGGAACATACGGAAAATGTCAAAGGAAAACAGTGAGGTGCCTGGACTCTAGGGGAAACCTGGGAGGTACGGGGGGAAAGAGGGAAAGGGTCTCAAAAAAAACTACATCTCAAGGACAATGGATAAGGGGGGCAGAAAGAGTGAGACGTAAATCATAAGGGAAAAAAAAGGGAAATGTGATTGTGAACTGACAGATTGAGACGGTACAAAAGATAGGGGGATTCTTTAAAAGCTGTGTACTCCCAAGTCGAAGGAGAGGTTTCGAGAGGAAAAGGAAGATCTTTTCGAGAGGAAGGAAAAAAAAATCTCTTCAGATGATAAAACGAGATTCAAGGACTAAGGAAGGACTTAAGGGTGAGGAATTTGGTTGCTTTCCAGATTCAGGCGAGGAGGGCAAAAACAAGTTAAAAAAAAATACTGGGACGATCGGAAAACCAACGGGATTTGCGGATCAAAAGGGGGGGGAAAAATTATATAAAAAAAAAAGAAAAAAGAAAGGACCGGAAGGACATTAAAAAAAACAAAAAATTTCGGAAGGGGGAGGGAGTGTTCAAGGGGAAGATTCAGGGCCAGATGAAGTTTCATAAGGAAAAACGGGAAGGTGGTGTGTGCAAAAATGCTTAAAAAAGGGGTGTCTAAAGGAAAAAAGAAAACCAGCTTTGGTGCTGGAAATTCAGGGGGATGGCAAGATGAAAGGGGAGATGGAACTGGAGTCAGCACCGGAAAGAAGGGGGGGGGCGGAAACTTTCCTAAAAAAAAGGACGCAACAAAAAACAATATTATTATAACAAGAATGATGTCAGGTGGGGCCTGCCAATCTTGGCTGGGAAACTGAGTATAAGAGAAGAGGAAGGAGGATTTATGTCTGAAAATGCGACGTGAAAAAAAAGACGATCAGAACCAGAAACAAGAGTGAAAAAAAAGCGACAACATCATCACTTATCATAGGAAGGCTATTGAAGGACCCCGCCGCCCAAAATCACGTAAGAATAAACTAAAAAAAGAAGGTGGGTTTATAGGGGGGCAGCAGACTTGACCTTGTCAAGGGTCTTCAATGGGGCACGGTGCAAACAAGGGAGAGAACACAGCAGGAAGGAAAAAAGAAGAGTATTCGGGGGGGGAGGGGTTGTGGGAGAAGCGAGAATGTCGTGGAAAGCCGAACTTAAAAAAAAAAACAGACACCTTACGTCTGCTCCAGAAGATGGGAACGGGAGAAGGAAGGCTAGGGAAATTCGTTGAAATATGTAAAGGCTGAAGAAAAGGGGGACATTACCATCAAACAACGTGATAAATTATGGGGGGACCTAAAAAGAGGGGGGGAAAGGAGAAGACCATTAAGAGGCGTGAGGGGAAAAGGCGAAACGGGCGTAAAGAGAGGGGGGAAGGCAAGGAAGACAGGTACGGGGTCAGATCTAAAATGGGGAAGGGACTGTTTAACAAAATCTCGGGAAAGGGGAAGGCATCATAAGGAGAAACTTAAACAAAGAGGGAAGAAGTGTCCCTTCGCATAGGGCAATAGAAATCTTATCGAAGATCGGTAAGAATACATAAAAAGAGAGTAAGAGGGGAAGGAGACCTGCGGAAAAAGGAAACAAATTCGAAAGTCGTAGGAAGACATGATTTCTAGAGTGAATAATTCGGCGATGGGGGCAGATATCAAATCAGAAAAAAAGGGGGGAACCCGCGGACTGGAGAATAAAGGAAAATACGAGGGGTTGGGTAAGGTAAAACCTAACTCCAGACTCTTGGTCAAAGTGGTAAAAGGGAAAAAAGGGGAGGAGGAACATAAGGGAAGATGGGGGGGCCTTTCCAGGCAGCCGGAGACTTGCATTGTCCGACGGGAAAATAAAAAGGGAACATTTGAGGAAGGTGAAGGGAGGGCGTAGTTCGAGAGACAAAGGTAAGGGGAGCCTGCGATTTTTCAAAAGGGGAAGAAAACTCTTGGTAGCTGGAGAAAGACGGCTCGAAGCCGGTTCGGGACGATCGGGAGGGGAAGGAATCGGGGTGCGTGGATCGAGGGAAATTCAGAAAGAAAGAGAATGGCTGCCCAAAAAAAAGGCGCGGCTATTCACTTGTAAGAACGGGGCTACTGGACGAAGCGCCAGGAGGAGAGGGAGACGTCGAGAAAAGAGGGGGAAAAAGGGGTTCCGCAAAGGATAAATCGGGGTTGCGCCAGAGGGGGAAGATCGGAGGGAGGGCTAGGGGGGGGAAAAAGAGATATAAAAAACAAGAATAAGATTGAAACACAAAAGGGATCTGAAAACGAGAACTTCCGCTGGAATCAAAGTGGACCTGAAGACTAGCCACTCCGCGGGGAAGACGAAAGGGGGAAAAAAGAAAGAGAAGGTCGACGGGAAGGAGCCACACATCCACGAAAAGTCGCCAGTCCATAAAGGGGTTGGTTTGGAAGAGGCGCTGGCGGGTCAAAGACGCGAAAGTCGAGGGAACACTAGAAAAGGGGAAGCAAAAAAAAAAAACAAATTCACGAAATCGAGATGGAAGTCATGCTTACAAAAAAGACAGTCTACTCTAGGTCACTTCATGGATTGTGAACAAGAGGCGTGCTTCGAAAAAGGGAAAGGGAGAGAAACCACACAAGCGAAGTGGAGGGACCAGGGGGGGGCAGACAGAAAGGGAAGCAATAAAAAGGGGGAGGGCAAGAGCGGGGGATCAGGGTTGCTGCGAGGACCCGACTAAAGCGGGATGCGGCAGGATTCGACTTTCCGCGTAACGGGGGGAGGTGGAGAGGGTGGGTAGAGGGTAGGGTGGGGGGGATGAGGTGTCGGAAGGGCATGGAGAAAGAAGGGGGGGGGGGGCGGGGCGGAGGGGGTGGGGGGGGTTGATTAATAGGGCGGGACGAGTTAAGACAAAGGGGACTGGGGTACAATTATGGCCCACAAGATCCTTCAACTGGGGTCTGATTATGGTGGAAAAACCATAACCAGGGCATTAAGAGGCCAAAAAAAAAGGTGCTATCTTATATTGCAATTAGAGGAGAGGGGCAAGTAGGATGAATGGGAGAAAGAAGAGGGGAGACGGGTAGCTGCTGGGACGGGGAAAAAAAAGAAAAACTAAGGTTTATCACGGGCAAAAGGAAAATACCCGGATTGACTGGGGAACGTGTCTTCAAAAGAGGGGGAAAAGGGGGTAGGCGGGCATGGCAGAAAGGGAGAGGGAGAAGGCGTAAAACATGATTCTCACTGCTGAATGATGGGCACAAAAGATAACCGATCCAGGAGGAAAAGCGGTACTTCCCAGGAAGAGACAGGGAAATATGGACCGGAATCAAAAGTGACAAGCAAAAACTATAATATAACTAGAAAAAAAAAAAAAAGGGGGTAAGAAAAAAGGGAAAAAAGAGGATGTATCTGAGAACCAATCGCCGAAAAAACGCTTTCACTACTTCCCTAACCTGAGCGTAACAGAATCATGGAACCCGCTTAAAGGAATCCTGCGTAGGGACGGAAACACAGGTCGTACAGGAATTAAAAATGTGATCGCAAAAAAAAAAAAAAATGCCAGAAAGAGAGAGTGAGACAGGACAAATCATCAACCAACCCGGAATCAAAAGAAAAGGACCTGTGAAAACGGGCATAAACAAACCACGCACGGAAGCTGGAAAGGGTTGGGGAAGGGACAGAAGGTGCGGGAGAAGGGGCAGGATTAGTGGAACCTTGAGGGGGAGAGGTCTTGAAAACACAAAGGACGCTGGTTTAGGGAAGGGGACTCTGCTTTGTGATGATGGGGGACAATTCCAGCTCAGATGGAAGGAGGGAGCGTACAGCGAAAAAAACAGTTGTGGTCGAAACGTCAAGGGGGGAGACAGAGGATCAAAAAAAAAAAAGGAGGAGGAAAAAAAAAGGAGAAAGGGGCGGGTCGTGGTAGGGGACCCCATGGAGAAGAAAGCGGATTGGGTCTAAAAAGACACTGGCGTGTCAGGAAAGAAAACACATTTCGTAACAGATCGCGGGCAAAAAAAAGAGAAAACAAAAAAAGCAGAAGGAAGAGAATCCATCGAAAGAAGAAGGCTGTCAAATTCCAAATTCTTTAAAACTAAGATGGTAAGGTGCGACATGAAGTGCCCAGTGGAGGTTTGAGCAAAAAAGAAGGGAAAGTGATGACATAACAGCGTGGGGAAATGAGATGAAAAAAAAGAGTTCTGCTAAAAAATGTCTTTGGGGGTCTTAAAACGGAAGAAGGAGCAGAAAAAAAGGCCTAAGAAAAAGCGCAACTAGAATCGACTGGCTCAGGGGAACCAAAAAGGGAGAAAAAAGGCGCTAGACTGGCTGGAGGGGGGGGACTACAATAATCAACGCGAAAAAGAACATTGTGGGCAAAAGAGATAACAAAAAAAATGTTCTCGGATGTGGTCAGGCTACGCGACCTGGAATCCCTAAGTTCAAGTAATTCGTTTCCGAGGGATGTTCGGGGAGAACACTCCATTTCTCCAGGTCCGAGAAAAGAAAAGGGGGGGAAAAAGAGATGTAAGGGGCACCATAGATGTCCTCGCTAAAAGGAGCCGGAAAATCGTTGAAAATCCTCCGGGAACAGCGATAAGAGGGACCCAGAATGGCGGCGACCACATCGGAGGGGGGCGGGAAAGGCGGCATATGAGCAAAAGATAATCTTAAACATAAAACGCCTTTTGGAGACCATCGACCAACGGAAATGGTGAACGGCGCGCGGGGAAAGGAAGGGAGGAAAATATGTGGTAAATTGGACAAGGTCCTACGGGTCGGGAAATTGCCGGGGCGAAAAAAAGGTGGAAAATGTTTGGAATACACGAAAAACCAACCGGTCTGAAAGGAGAACAGGACAGGGAGGGTAGATGAGCTTATGCAACGGAAAAGAAGCAAAAAAGCAGCACGGAGTGGGCAAGGGGGGTGTAGAGAAGCAACCTGGGGCAAAGACTGTAAAGTTTGCCAGGGGGGGGTTGCGGAAGAGATAGCCTTACATCGCTCACGGGTCTTGCGTAGCCAGATGCGGCACGAAGGGGGGAGAGTGGCCGAGGGACGGAAGACGATAATTCGGCCCGCAGGACCGTATGAAAAAGGCCGCGTGGAGGAAGGGGTCAAAGTTCCACGCACTGGACGTAGAACTCGAGAAAGCGGCGGAGGAACACTCGTCAAGGGGAAAGGGGAAGGAAGCGTGGGCCCACAGATCAGTGCAGGAATCTCTCCGGACTGGGATAAAGAGAGAACACACACAAACGGATGAGGAAAAAAGATAGAAAGTAGGCCATCGGGAAGAGCCCTGCCGGGGCCATGACCCTGTAAGGAAGGAGGAGCGACGCGCAAAACGCCATTCGGTGGAGTCGAAAAACTAAAGGAATAGAAAAGAATTCTCATTGAAAAAAAAAAAAAAATCCGGGGAAGGCGCATAAGCAGCGCGTCAGGAAAAAAAAAGGTGCAATGCTCAGATGCGCAGCGAAAAAGCCCACCTGCGTTATTAAAAAATTTTAAAAAAGCACGAACCTAGGGGAGAGGGGCCCAGCAGATACGACAAAGCGAAAACCGCAAAATTCTTGTGGGCTGCTTCCACAGGTACAAAATAGAAGATAGGGGGACGTATCTGCCAACGTCAAGGGGGATTATATAAAAGACCAATCTTCAATAAAAGGCGCAGGGCGGCGGGACAGTGCCCAAAAAAGATCGTCTAAAAAAAAGTGCGCTTGGGAACAGAAAGCTTCGCCGAAAGACCAGGCGCGGGGGACAGATTCACGTGAAAGGCTGAAACACAATATTCAAAACTGGAAAGACGCGTTGAAGGGAAAATATGGGGTATCCTTAAGTTGAAAACTAGAAAAGCGGAAATCTATTCAAGATATAGAGGCAAGAAGGGGTGAAATGGGCGCATCCGAATATGTATCTTTTGACAAAAGGGGGAAAGCATCTGGGGAAGAAGTAAAGGAACCCGATTGTCTTGATGACGGGAGGGGTAGGAAAAACGGGGGTATACGGTCACCCGGGAAAAAAGGATGATGGCGGGGGGCCAAGAAGGGGTGGCCAGGGAATACATCGGAGGAGGAAGAAAGCACGTGATTAGACCGTGCGAGAAGCTTTGGGAAGATTGCCGGGCGGTACTTGGTGAAAAAAGAATCTCAGATATTTCAAAGGGGGAGTTGGGGAAGAAAACGCTATGGAACCCTCAATGATCATAACACAGAGACGAGGGAGAAACTTCTCACCCCCCCTGTCAAAATGAAGTATTCGGGAGAATGAGGGACTCTGGGAGACGCCGACGCGGAAGATTTCTCACACTTCACTAAACGAACCAAAAAAAAACCTAGGTCTACATTTACCAGGGAATTCGGGTGCGGGCCGGAAATCCAACAGGAATAAGGGAATCCGAAGTACGGCAAACGCAATGGGGGGGGGTCGTGGACTCGCGACAACATTTTAAAAGGGGGGGGGGGGAAAAAGGCAGGGGGACCCCTTATACGGACGTCAAAAAAACGAAAAATTGAGAAAATATCACAAAAACATAATGGCAGAGGGAAGGTTACACGGGGGACAATGGTGGGGGAGGGGAAAGAAATTCAGAAGGCAAGATGATTAAGGGAAGGAAATGGATTTGGTTCGATGACGGTGCAACGGACCAAGGGGGATGTGTTTCCGATTGGGCCCGGAGGATTAGGGGCGAAACGTGTGAGAGCTATGTGAAGGAAACAGAAGGAGACATTTGTTTTACAAAAAACTAAGGAGACTCAACAACCCCCCAACGTATGAAGGAGAGAGAGATGCACAGAGGACTGGTCCTCAAGGGGGAAAAAAAAAGGTCCTGCAGGGAGAAGAACACATAGGCGCAAAGGGGCTTGCACCGGACGGGCTCCGCCAGCACAAGGCCAGAACATCAAACTGCCCCAAAGTCAAAAAGCAGGGCGGCCGAATGAATCGGCGGAAGGCGGCAATAAAAAAAATTCAGACCGCAAACTTGAAGACTGGGTGGGGAGGGGGGGTCATCAGAAGGAAATCCAATTCGCAAGGGAAGAAAGGACCCGTGCAAGGGATCGAGAAAAGCGGGGGGGGGAAGTAGAGAGAAAGTGCGGGAGGGGGATGGGCAGGGAAGCCGAGGTGTACGTAATGTCCGATAAAACAACTGGGAGACCCAGGATAACGGAAGTGGAAAAGGCTGGCATCTAGGCAGGGAGGATCACTGCGATAAAAAAAAAAAAAAAAAAAAAAAAAAAAAAAAAAAAAAAAAAAAAAAAAAAAAAAAAAAAAAAAAAACAAAAAAAAAGAAAAAAAAAAAAAAAAAAAAAAAAAAACACATCAAACACCCAACCCCCAAAACCCCCCAAAAACAAAAACAAAACAAAAAAAAAAAAAAAAAGGCCAAAAAACAAAACCAAAAACACAGAAATATCCAAGTCGTTCTTATCCTTTTAAAGACTCATACCAAAAACCCTGCAAAAAATACTTTTCTTTTTTCTCAAAATGAGTCAAATCCTCTTCTGACTTTCTCATTGGGAAAGAGGGGAGTTAGTTGTGGGGGGGGTCTAAGATGCGTCATGCTTGCTCCTTAAAAAAAAAAATTGAAAATATTGTTCGGGGGGGGGGGGTTATGAAGCTGCCATAAAGCGGAGCAACGCGAAAACGTCACGCATCATACGCATAATGGACGTTGGCATTGGAATTTGGGGGTGTGAAAGAAAAAAATGCAAAGGGCAAACCAACGGAGAAAGGCATTGAAGCAAGGAAAGTAAGAATCCTCAAGATCGGGGGCCATTTGATAAAAAAAAAGATAAGTATAACATGGCGGGGGGGGGGGGGGGGGGGGGGGGGGGGGGGGGGGGGGGGGGGGGGGGGGTTGGGTTGGGGGTTGTGTTGTTGTTTTGGGGGTGGGGGGGGGGGGGGGGGGGGGGGGGGGGGGTGGGGGGGGGCGGCACGACTGAAAATAAGATACGGGGGGAAAAAAAAGTCACGAGAAAGGAACGGCGGCGTAGGGGGGAAAATAAATAGAGAGTCGCGGGAGAGAATGTGTGGGCCAGAGAAGACCAAAATTGGGACAGAAAGGGTCAAACGACCAGAAATGGAGTAAAAGCTGTCAGGCGAGCATTGAACGGGGTGGGACCAGAAAAAGCCGCAGAAAGACGGGAGAGGGGGAGGGGTAGAAAAAAAAAAAAAAAAAAAAAAAAAAAAAAAAGAAAAAAAAAAAAAAAAAAAAAAAAAGAAAAAAAAAACACAAAAAAAAAAAAAAAGAAAACAACAACCACAAGCAACCAACAAAAAAAAAAACACAACAGAAACCACACCAAAAAAGAAAAAAAACACACACAAAAAAAAAAAAAAAAAAAAAAAAAACACACCAACAAGCAACCAAAAAAAACAAAAGCACACCACACACACAAAAAAAAAAAAAAAACAGTGTTAGACTCACGGGGTCTTCCCCAGCAAAAAGTTACTCTTTTTACTGAAGAGGGGCTCGATTTTACTCAACTGCATTGTTCACGTTCCAGAGGGCTTCTCTCAGTTGTTGGGAAATCTGGCCCGCCTGTCGGACTCGTATTCTGTTAGGGTAGCTCGCAGATGACGGCAATCTAAAGTTGCCTCTTGGGGACTAATTTGGAGGAACTAGATAGCAGTCGTCAAAGGGAACTCCAGTGTCCAAAACGTACTCTTGGGTGCCAGCCAGCAGGGAAAGGGACGTCGCGAAACGAATGAAAAGAGAGAGGGAAGCGGTCATAGCAACCTCCGCGCGTCGGAATAAATCTTTTGGCAATGAAGCTCGTCCGAAAGGGGGGTATGAACGAACTCTAATAAAAACAAAGTAAAGTCTAGTATCAGAAATCGGAAAAAATTCAGCGATGTAGTCGTCAAAATGGAGAGGAGGGAGACTTGCCAAACACAAGAAAGGACGGACGCACGTCGACCGTCATTAACTGGAGCTGGGAAACAGCGCAGGACCGTGTGTTGGTCAGCAAAAACTGCGGTGCTAAGAGGACAAAAAAAAAGGTAGGTAACAACACCAGGCTTTAAGGAGGGGGAAAGTCGGGCGGAGGGCGCACTACGATTTTTCCGGAGGAGGGGGCTAGAAGAGAACAGAGAAGTCCAAATTATTGGGGTAATGGAAAAAAAAAGATAACTGATATACAAAAAAAAAGCTGATGATCTTTTCGGGGAGACAACAAAAAAAAAGAAGTAACTCCTCTGCAAATAAATTTCGAGGGAAGGGAGGGGATCCTGGAACAAGGCCCAAACGCTGCATGATGAAAATCAAACGACTAGCTTCGCTACCATGAGTGAGCTTTAGAAAAATACCTTGTTAGAAAAAGGGACTTGGCCACAAGAGGATGGACAACTGGCTGCTCAAAAAAAAAACTACCGGTCGTGATGCTTCGAGAAAAAACTACAGATACCTCTACAGGGATTAATTATCTTCAAGATTCGAAAGACCGGGGCATTAGTAGGTCGCCGCCCTTGCTGGGGGAGAGACGAAACGGGTCAATTGTTCAACCTGTATCCGATGGATCTGAAAAAGCAAGGGTATAGATTGCTTCCTTGATAAGTGAATCAAGGTTGAAGTAGCGGGGGGGAAGGCGAGGGGGGGAAGCCTTCGGCGATACAATCTGGGGGCGAACGCGAAATTGGTATCAAAAATGTAGTGTTACCGCGGACTCGCCGCGACATCTCGGACAAAAAAGGAGGGCTACAAGCGCCTCGGTCAAAAGAACGACAAGAAAAGAGATAGGCTAAGATGGAACGAAGACAAAGATCGCGGGGTCGAGTCCAAAAGGGGCCCAATCGGAAGTCCTAAGATTGGAAGACTGGGCGCGAAAAAAAAGCGAAAGGCGGGGAGCAAAAACGATCAGCTCGGGCGGCAAGAATCTTCATATTCGCCCATTGTCGGACGTACGGAAGTGCAAGGACAAAGAAGTATCCAAAGCGAATCGCGAAGAGGACCGGAAAAAAGCATGGGACGATGGGAAAAGTTAAAAAGCCGAAGGAAAAGGAAAGGGGGACCATTAAGACGCACAACCCAAAGGGCGACGTAGTTTCTGGGCTGGTCACCGAGGACCTGGAAAGCAACGAAATCGGCTAAACTTGAGGTGGGGGAGATTGTGGAAGGCGCATGCGCTGCCGAGTGAAAAAGCTGCTTCCAGGAAAAGAGAAAAAGGCAACTCAGATGAAGCTATAGTGGAGGTCAGGAAAAAAGAATCGTTTTTGGGGGCAACGCCGAACAACAAGGAGGAGGAGAAGAATGAGCGGTCGTTGGCCACATTTCTCGTTAGTCCGCGAAATAAGTCAAAATGCGGGAAAAGTGGCTGGGACTCGGGGGGGAAATCCAGGGGCCAATGGACAGAACTCAATCAGGGAACCAAGCAATCGTCAAGTTAGGTGGGGTGGGGGGGGGGGGGGGGGGGGGGGGGTGGGGGGGGGGGGGGGGGGGGGGGGGGGGGGGGGGGGGGGGGGGGGGGGTTGGGTGTGTGGGTGGGGGGGTGGGGGGGGGGGTGGTGTTGGGGGGGGGTGAGGAGAGGAAGTCTAAAGTCCCTCTGAACAGTTACAGAAAACACATTTGGTTGTTTGAATTGTTCAAGTGTCCCAGTGGGGGGGGATCTGGGGGGGGGAACCTTGGCACGTGAAGAGAAGCAGAAGCGTTGGTCATAAAGCTAGTGATATTGAGTCTGGCAATTTCCTGGACGCTAGGAGGACGGAAGGGAGGTCCAATCACACCGAAGTCCGCGCATGAAACTCGCGCGGCGATTTCTGAATCCAGAATAAGGGGGGTATTCGCCGAAAGGGGGGGAGCTATTGGGCGCCTAAGTACTAGCAAAACGACCCCAGGCTGTAGACTTTATGGTCAGGAAGGAGAAGGTCATCGCCTCCGAAAAAATTCTTGATCAAGGAAACATCGGCCGAGTCTCCTAAAGGAGGGGGGAAAACACTAGAATGTCCTCACGCTCGTTCAAGAAAAAGAGTGGTGCGAATAAAGGGGAGAAGAATTAACGCAAAAAAAAAAACGGACAGTATTCACTTCAAAACGCTGAGTCCAATTGCCTGTCGGAATCACACGGAGATAGGACTTCATCGATAGAGGGGCGTGCACCAAGGAAATTAAAAATTCCCGGGAAGGGAGGGCCGCTGGGTGTAAAAAGGCCGATAGCGGGATAGGGGTCTGAAAAGCAGAGAGAGAGGGGCTGTTGAGAAAGAGGACCATCAGACGAAACGGAGGGGGCACAGGCGCGCTAAAAAAGGGGCCAGAGAATAACGTGGCGCAGGAGGCTGTCTCCTACGCTAAAAAAAAAAACATTTAAAAAAAGAAAGCGGATGGGCGTAGAGGGGAAAGAAAAGGAAGCGCCAGGAGGGAAATATCGCGAGGGTCTGAATTGGTAGACAAAAAGGGTGCGTGGATGAGAAACGTTGAAAAAGGTGATCGGGAAGAGGGGCTAGACTCCCAGATAGAATGGCATTCTCTAAGGGGGGACGAGAATGTCCCTGGTAAAAGAAAAATAGTCACTAAAAAAAGTTCGAAAACCGGAAACCTAGTGGGCAGAGGAAAAGGGTCGAGGGAAGGGTCGATCGAGAGAAAAAGAAGGCGCCTTGGAGGGACGTGGGCGCGATGGCGGTCCTAGAAAAAAAAAGAAAGAATTGCCTTCGGAACGCATCCCGTGCGGAGGAGCGGCTGGGAGGACATAGGGTCGAACAAATGGGTTTTGATTGTTGTGAAGATCCAAAATCGCGATCAAAAAAACAAAGAAAAGAAATACCACCACACAACACCAACCAACCACAAACAAAAAACGTCTCAACAGGAGGGAAGAGAGTAGTAGGAGAGCGGCAAAGAGAGGCGAAAACTTTATTAATGTCTGAGCTCAGGTCTACTCAGAAAGGCGGGAAGGTCGCTCTAAAAAAGTCCTGCATTAGCTAAAGCAGGCATCAAAAGAGCCGTTTTGAAAGGAAAAACTGGGAGGTGAGGAGAGTCTCATGAAGACACCAGCAAGGGGGGCAAAAAGCGAAAAAAAGGTCGAAAAGAGTTTAAAGGGGGCGGGAAAAAAGGCAAAACACGTCTCGCAATAGGAGTCCTTCAATAGGGGGGAAAAAAACAATTTCGGAAGGACTAGAAACTGGAAAAACCACATCTAAGCAGGGGAAAGTAACCGCAAAAACAAGGATCTACAACTGAAAACCGCGATGAAAAGGAACGAATCTCAGGCGTCCTGACTGGTCATCCAAAACGATTGCGAAAAGGAAACGATAAAACGGCGGAGTGCACAGGAAAGGCCGTAAGGATTTATCGCCCACAAGATGCGCGGGCACTGTAGCCTAAACGGCGCACCTGGGGGCAAAATAGATAATGGTCTAAAAAAACTATTCACCAGAGGCATAGGGGGAGAAAGTCTGCATCGAACGGAGGAAGGGGGCGGTAAGAAGGACAGCTCTTACTCGTAAAAGGTGGGGGTCACTTGCAACCTAACCGATGGAACATCTCCGAAAAAGCGGGGAGGATCAGGAAGTACGGCCGAGGCCTTCTCCACGAAAGCAATGAACATGAAAAAAAAAAAAAAATTGGTCTGGGCTAGAAAGAAAGGAACGTTGCGAAAAAAAGGGGGAAGTCAAGAAGGCGTGGGTACAGCGCAAGCCGAAGGCAGCTCAGAAAAAGAGTGTGTTGGGCTGCAGCTCAGGAAATCCAGCCGGTGCAACGACATCAAAAAAGATTCCTAAAGAAAGACGAAAAAAGGAAGGCGTCGGCCTTCAGAGACAACGAGAACGCGAAGAGTTCTCGCACGGGAAAAAAGGAAGGGCTGACGCCAATCCCGAAGGCTCCGAAAAAACTGCGCTGCGCGCGAGTTACTCGACAGTAATGGGGGGTTCACTATCCGGGGGATCCAAAAAAAAGGTCAGAAGCAAAGCTCGTTACTGTCTGGGAAATGGGGTTCTTAATGGAGATAAAAACGGTAAAAGGAAAACGTGACATGATAAAATACAAAACACACAGAAAAGGATTGGAAAAAACTGGGCTTGGACCACCTTGTGACTGAAGCGGGCGAATCGGAAATCAGGGCCGTAACTTTGCTGCTTTGAGACCTGCTTGATATCCTAGCAAGTTGGGTGAGTGGTTCTGGGAGGTATCATGGGGGGATAATCAAGAGATTCATTGTGCGCGGACCGAATGGGGAGACAACCTCTACCTCTCAACAAACAGTTTTGGGGAGAGATACTCGTTGCAAAGAAAAGCTTGTCTAACGGTAGGAGAAAAGGGCGTTGTGACGCGCACAGCAAGAACAAACGGGTTACAAGCGGAGCGAAAAGGATACCTTAAAAAGGACTCACATCAAGGCTGATCAAGCCTCAGAAGGAAGGAAAAAAGAAAAAAGGTCCAGCCAGCATAACATCTGGTGGGTGTGTCGGGGGGGAATCAGGAGCTGTGACCGGGGAAATAAACCCCCGGCGTGGGATCAGAAAACAAAGCGGTGCCGGAAGGGAACTTTCTAACTGCTGGGGGGAGCGAGGATCGTAAGTGAATACGAAAGAAAGGGAAAACACTATCAAGGGGCGAACGAGGAAGTAGGGTCTGAACAAAATGTGGGAGAAAATTTGGGGACTAAAGAGAAACGGACAAGAAGCCGACGACCACCAAACAGAAGGAAAGGGGTGTCGCTGCGAAATCTGTAGTCTGTCTCTGAGTTGGAAGATACTTGCGGAAAAACTAGAAAAAGACGTGGGCAGAAAATTCTTACAGGGCGTGGATCAAAGAACGGCCATGGCGCCGGGGAAAGGAAGCGCCCAGCAGAAGGTTTGTGGAAAAAAAGTTGTCTGGGGATTGAAAAAGAACAGATGCAAAAGGAAGGCCCCAAACGCCCCCGTAGGACAGGGTCTGGAACGAGAAAGATCCTCAGTCAGAGAGGCGTGCTCAAGGGAAATCGTTATAAAGAGCGAGACCTCTTCGGGGCAAACCTCGACCCGGCTGCGATGGTGCAATAAAAGCTCCGGATAAAAGAGACTCATCGACGAACGGAGGGGGAAGCCGGGAGAGATACAGTTCCGAATCTGGTCATTGACTGTTACAAGCGGAAGAGGGGACAATGGACACCACACCAAAGGTAATAACCAAAAATCAACGTGGTACGCGCGAAAGGGGAGCGGCTGTGGGGGGGTGGGAAGAGGTCCAAAAAAACGCCCGCCCTTCAGTGAAGATCGGAGGAGCTAGAGACGACGGGGGTGCGGACAGTGAGGGGGGAGCGAGACCGCAAACGGAGGGAAGGGAGGCGTCTCTTCGCTGTGGATCCTGAATGAAACCTAGACGTAAATCGCACGAAGGATGTTTGCAAGAAAATGAAAATCTCCATGGTGAAAGTTTCGTGAGGGAAGGAGGGCGGAGAAGGGGCGCGAGGCGCCCTTGCAAACTCAGCCCAGTAATTGGGCGGTCGGAGGCGAACGCATCTCCGCTGCGAAAAAAGGGGCGCTCATAAAAAAGCCTTCAAAAGAAATCGTTTGCAAACGCGGACATCAAGGGGCTCGCCATCTAGCTTTTAGGAGAGGGAAGACAAGCGGATGAAGACCGTCAAATTAGGCCACAATAAAAAAAAAAAGAAAAAAAAAGATGGAGACCGGGAGAGGTGCGCGATGCAACGCTCCGCCTATGGGATTCGAATCGGCAACGGCCATTAGAGGGCATCGGAGCCGCAAATGGGGGCAAGGCTCTGCGGCTCTATCGCTAACGGCAATCACAACCGTCGTCAAACAGTAAATGCCGAAACTACGAGCCTCACTGGGGAGGAAGTTTCCGACGAAGGAATCTGAAAGACAACTCGTCCAATGAAGAAAAGGGGAATGTGAAATGCATTCGTCTCGACATAGCTCGAGACCACTCAAAGGATGGTGAGAGAAAAAAAAAAGACGAAACAAAAGAAAAGTACTCAAAAGGAATCGCATGG
>Ga0179593_1368389_pt1 | contig 18788 bp, 24 predicted proteins | sample CZODoug2_1_08_16_FD_185931 | JGI IMG/M metagenome (GOLD analysis project Ga0179593, IMG submission 185931) | Vadose zone soil fungal communities from Angelo Coast Range Reserve, California, USA - CZODoug2_1_08_16fungal (PacBio error correction) | ecosystem: Environmental > Terrestrial > Soil >...
ACAAAAGTGAGAACACGGCGAGGGGTTCGAACAAGAGATAAAAAAGGGACCAGTTCAAGCAGAAGGTTCGGACACCATTCCTTGGGGGCGTCTTGCGTTTTGGGGGAGAGGGAACGATTCCCGGTCTAAGTGGGTTAAAATCACATACCAACCCTTAAAAGAGAAGCGAGGGCAAGGTGTTCGCGTATATTGGGAATGAAGGACGGAACGGGAGGGTTGTTGAACCTCAAACCGATACCCCCAAGCAGCAACTACGCGGACTCAGAAAAAAAAAAAAAAGAAAAAAGAAAAAAAAAAAAAAGAACATTTTAACATCTCCTTTGGCAACAGTGCGACAAATTAGCCGGGGAGGACACGCATCAGAGGGGGGGGTGCGTTGGTGCGGTCGAGAGTGGACCACATTAGCACATGATTCAAGAACAGGGCGTGGTAAGGAAAGGGGTAGGGGTTTTAGAGGACGGGTGGGACAGTGGAATGAATCAAAGCAAAAAACGCGAGAGGCATAAACTGTGGACGGATCAGAGCCCGATTTTTGCGGGAGCGGCATTGGGAAAAAGGGGTACCACGACTCACTGAGAAGTGGATCAAAAAGGGACCGGAAAAAGGTGATGCCCCCTGCAACAATCAGGTGAGAGCAGTCTCAGTCGGCGAGAACGAACAAAGACAAGGGGGAAAGAAAAAATTCTTCTGTATGTGGGACTTCCCGGTCCAACCAGGGTCCGGGGGGGGGATCTCCCGAGGTCCTTCAAATGGCTTGTTGAGGAAAGAAGCGGACGAAGGGAGAGAAAAACGCCGCAAAGAGATAAGGAAGGCGGGAAGGACAATGGAATTAAGATGCGAGGTCGCGGAAAAACGGCAAAGGTCTAGAAAAGGTGCCGAAAAAGCGATCATGGGATCGCAAGGCCGTCCTGAGGTGTGCGGCAATACAAAGAAGACGCTTCTGGCGTCCGGTCCCGAAACGAGAGAAGAACTGAGGTAAGCGGGGCTAACAAATTACTTACAAATAGCGAATACGGGGAGGTGTCGGCCCCCACTACGCGTTCCGCTCCAGGAGTCAAAAGGGCGCGCACTTCAGCAAGACGCAAAAATTCGGTAATCGCACGTTAAACCGGCCGGGTTCTCCAAACAAAGCTGTAAATTAGAGACATACTGTGGTCGCCGGCACAGTACGGACCGTCGCCTGAAAAGGCGACCAGCTGCCCAGAGACGCGGGGGAAAGCGAAGAATCAAACGATCGCTCGAAATTAAAGCGAGAAGTCAAGCAAGGTGAACCGGGGGAGCAGGGGTAATGGAAAAAAGTTCACACAAGAAAACAACGAAAGCCTGAGTTAGGAGGTCGGAGGGAAAATAACTGGGGATTCTAAGTCCAGGGTACCGGGAGGCGAGACAGGCTCATCAATGTACTAAAGCCCTGGGCGACAGGGCAGTAGTGTGGGACAAAGAGTTAGAGGGCAATAACATGCGCAAATATAGGGTGCGGTACGGGGATAGCTGGACAAAAGTGGATGAGGGGTAGCAATGGGGGGGAAAAAGGACAGTGTCTCGTTAGCATTGAAGCCAGTGCAAAGATCGAGAGGTCAGCGGGCAGGAGGGAACAGTTGAGTTCAAAGAAAAAAGGTCCACCAGAATCTGGTGACGAAAAAGGGTGTCTTAAGTTTCCCAGCGACACCGGCTGGAGAAATTGAGCGTCCAGGGGTGTCGTGAGCGATGACCAGAGAAAACTTCCAGAACCTGGGGGTGTAGTTGGTGCTCCGGACAGACCCTTGGGGGAGGGCGAGCGAAGAACTCAACAGTCCCATTTTCGATGGGATTTCAGGGGGGAGGCCGAAGCTTGGTTTTTGCATTGGAGAATACAAGGGTGGGTCTTGGCAATGGCACGGCAGGCAAAAAATGCGGCATCAAGAAAAGCGACGTAGGAAACGAATTCACAAGACTGAGACGCCCGAGGAGGAAAATCCATATCGTTCTGCCGAAAAAGAGGTGCAATCGTTAGGTAGTGTGTAAACGAACGAGAACGACGGGGGTACCGTCCAGTTAGGTAACAAACAAAAAGAAATTTCGCGTCTAGTAGTATGTGTGGGGGCTTTTAGTTCAACTCCTTAGGGTTTCGGCTTCGAAGAGGTAGTAGGAAGGTAGAAAACCAATACAGGAAAGGGCTGGGTAAAAAAGTTTGCAGGCTGCCCACGTGACTCTGAGGAGAGGGACGCCAAACCGGAGTCAAGGACGAAAAACCCAAATTCTGACTGTCTGTTCCAAGGGACGATTAGCGGGGACCTTCGGGAATGGGGCGGGAGAAAGGATAATCATCGTGTGCCAGTCGAAAAGTGGTCGCAGAGGCATCTCTCCGGGAAGGTCGCAATGGAGTGAGCGGGAGAAGGGGCTGGGCGGAAAAATGGGTTGGATTATCAAGAGGGAAGTCGCCAGGGGGAGTGGGTTAGTCTGGGGACCGGACGGCATCAGAAAAAGGAGAAAAAAGGGATCGGTCTAGAGGAATAAAGACGAATCGTCCAGACTTGAACCTGCGCATGGTAGAGATCTCGCGAAAACAACAAAGGGGGGGGGGGGGGCAGAAAAAGATCTGAGGAAAATCTCGAAATTCGGGAGGGGTCCTCCCTTCTACAAACGCCCGCGACGTGGAGTCACGTCAGAAAATCTGCTTGAGAAAAAAGGATCCGCGCAAAGCTAAAAAGAAGGATCTGGAAGAACCTGCGGAGAACCAACATTTCACTGAGTCACCGAACAGAGACAAATAATGACCAGCGAAGAATCAAAGAGCCGAAGCCGGGGAACAGGAGAACACACACCCGCCGAAGTCCAATCTTCAACGCATCGCCTTCAACATATCGGTACCGAGTTGAACAGAAGCACAATGCCAGTTTCGGGAGTTCTTAAGCGCGAATCGGGGACGAAAATCGTTCAGATGGGCAAAACGAAACTCACGGTGGGTGAAATAAGGCCGAACGGAACGTCAGGGAAAACGGCGCGAAATCTGACCAAAGCAGCTGGCAAAGCCAATCCGGAAAAGGCAACACGTACCTCACAAGCGCCGCGCAGCGCACAGGAGGGGAGAACCCTGGCGAGTCGGGACCAAACAAAGTTAGAGAAAAAGAAGAGAAAGGAACAGAGATAGGCTGGATCTCTCCGAGTGTTTTAGGCAAGGGAAGGAAAAGGGGAGTCGTGGAGAAGCGTTCTCAAGATCTTGATAGGACTAAATATTTTGGGGGGGAGACCTGAGATGCAGGCAAACCTCGAGGGTGGAGGCACATGCCAAAAAAAAAACCAGTGCATCAGAATCAAGAAAAGCCAAAATCGCGACAAGGGCAACGTGGGGTGTGTGAAGTCGCTCTCGTCTCACGCCAGCTTCTGACCGGAGGAAAAGCCAAAAAGACTTGCCTGGAAGGGGAAGCTAGGGCTCCGGCGAAGACAAAAAAACTTGGAGAGAACGTTCGCCCCGCGAGGTTCAGAGTGGCCCAAAGCATACCCACGTAGAAAAACAGCAATTTCAAGGGTGCCAGCCGAAAACGGGCCCAAAACGCCTTTACAGGCAAACTGCACCGCTCCAAACGAGTCAAAAAAAAAAAACGGCCGGGACTGCTACGGACTAGACCAGGCGAGGGAAGATAAGCCCCCTTTAAAAAACGGGAAGAATGCAAGCTAGTCCATTACGCAAAAGTGGAAGGTGGCGCATGTGGGGCGGGTCCTCGAAAAGAGTGAACACACGCTGGAAGGAGTGCGGCTTCAGGAGATTAGAGTCGCCGCCCGGCAGAAGATGGAAGAATCCAAAGGAAGACACGCGAGAAAGGAGCGAAAATCGCAAGGGATGTGGCCCGCGGACAAAGGGCACCTCCTAGGGAAAGACCCAGGGGTCAAACATCAGGACGCGAAATGAGAAGGCGCGGCTGTCGAAAACGGGTACATCCAGTGTAACAAAGACTCCCGGACGGCGAGATGGAGCCCGGGGCGAGGAAACAACGGCCGAACAGCACGCTGTTTGAAGGGAACACGAAAAGCGCCACGGAAACGGGGGCCTGTGGGAACCCGGAGGAAGAGGAGATGAAACACAGCCGGGGCGAGAAGGAAAGGCCGCGATGAGAATTCAGCTGTAATCCCTTTGGACTCACGACAATCCGCTGAGTCCCTAATTGTGGTTCAAAGGACAGATCCGGTGTATGGACAGAGGGAACTGAGGGCGGGACGGGGGAGAGTAAACTGTCTTAATTGGAAAGAACGCCGGCACCACTTGTTGGCTCACCAACTGCCAGGCTCGGAGACGGGGCCGGCAATGGGATTATTGCGAACGAAGAGAAAGAAGGGTGTAGGCCCGGCCAAGCCAAGCGAACGCAGTAAATGTCGGACGGGGGGGAGGGCGTCAGGAGTTATTAAAACATCCCATGTGTGGTGAAGGACTCGTGAGGAAAAATACTTGGGGTACAAGGGAGCTCAGGAAAAATAAGTCGCGACCCGGCGGAGTCAGGGGCGGAGAGAGATGAAGCAAGAAGAGACCAATTACGCAGGGCTCGGGGATGGGGGCAGTAAACTGATGAGGGGGGGACGGCAGGGCGGTGTACTTTGGTAAGAGCGGAAAAATGCCGCGTACAGACAAATCGTGACACTGGGAAGTCTATGACCAGGGTATAGAAAGTAAGGGGGGTTGGAAAGGATGATAGGGGGGAAACTTGTCAAAAACTGCCCACAATTCAATCGAACTACCACCACAACCACTTGCATAACAACCAAGCCTGTTATACTCCAACCAAAACAAACCCAAAGCGAAAAAATTTAAAGCCAATTTTGTTGCAGTAGAAACCTCTCCGAGCCCGGTGGAAACTCAAACCACGAGGTCGCAGTCGTAGGGTTCACACATTAATTGTACAATTCAAAAGGGGGCCTATCTGAAGACCTGTCGCGTCCAAAGTAGTTTCGTCTTCACGGTCTCGGGTGTGAAATTAACCACCGACTCTAAGTTTAACGACAAGACCTCCAATATCCGCAACAATGGGGTATTAGTTCAGATTCCTCTGTTTTTATGTATTTTGCCCACCGGAGGCAAGTGGCGGGCCTGAGGCAAGCACCAAAGCCACAAAAGAAGTCACCCAATTTTGCCACAGGAAGCGGGAATGGAGGAGTTAGGCTGGACTAAAAAATAGAAAAAACACCGACACCCTTGTTTAATCAAACGGGTTGCACCGCACATCTCTCTCAAAAAAAAAAAAATTATATGCGAGATATGTTTGAGGGCAAACCCCGGATACGAAGTCTTGGGAGTCTGGAGAAGTGATGCGACGCACTTGTCTATAGATCAGGGCACACAACATGTCGGGCAAAGGAGGGGGGGGGGGGGGGGAGAGGGGGGTCTGAGACCGATGACAGTGACTCCATGGGGGTCAAAAAAGGAAAAGTCACACGCCGGAAAGACGAAAAAAACATTAGGGATGGGCGGTCGGGACGAGAGTGTGGTGGGGTAATTTGACAAACCGACCAAGAAAAACGCTCAAAAAGGGACCGTCACAGTGCTTCAGCTCGAAGATTGTACGCTTTATAACCGGAAACAGCGGAAGACTGGGTTTGGAAATTTTACAACGGATAGGAGGCTGAAAAAATAATGCGGCAAAGGCTGCCAGCACAGAGGGGGTTAAATTCGCGTGGGGTGGGGAGAAAGATTGGTTTGCAGACCGCGATCTCCACCGCCCGTCCGACGGACAAAAACAATAATGGTAACGTCAGAGAATTCGACCCAAATTTTGCGTGCCGCGGCGGGGGTCAAGACGAAAAGGAAAAAGAGCACTCAAACCGTGAAACGTCACGTCAAGGATGGGGGGCTGACCTTGCAGAAGACAGGCATCCGGAGAACATGACCGAAGAGAGCAACCCCAGGAGCCCTGCAAAACTAGAGCTTTCTGAGGAGGTGTGTTTTATAGAGGCCAGCCCCCCGGTAAAATTGAAGAAGGGGACCGCACCAAGGCAAGGTGGGGTATAAATGGACTCAACGCAGGCCCCAAAGGGACGCAGACCGACTCTTCGATGGGAACTGCCACAGAAATTGAAAATATTCCGATAAAACAAAAGTAAACCCGTGGCTCATAGTTGCCAACCGAGGAAACCTGGCATGTGGGGGAATAGAATGACGGATTGTTAGTCAGTAGCACTTGGGTCAAAGAAGCGTAGCTTCACGTCCTGCCAGAGGAGACAATCACGGCGAGACGGACCAGTAAAAAAACGCGGAACTGTGAACCGCGACCAATCAGCTGGAACCGCAGACCGGTCGCTTCCTGTCTTCTGAGCGCAGAACCTACTTCTCCAGGGAGTCGCGCGTTTCAAACCGCCTTTGGGGTTCAGAACCCGCCTCTGTCGTGAGCTTAAAAAGTAAGTCGAGCCGTAATCGTAACCGTGATTGCAGGGGATGACAGCGGAAAAAGTTCTTGCAAAGACTCGACCACGGTGTGCGGGTCACGAGGGGGGGAAGTACAACCCATTTTTGCAGCAGATCAGGCCCATAAGGTGCGTGGAGCGGCTGGGGGGATGAACTAGGTATCCCCACCAGGGTAAGCTTGGCCGAGGGAAATACCTATAGTCGCGCTAAACTTTCGAGAGGAAAAATGGTCCTGAAAGAGCACGGCGGACCGCGGGAGTCGAACGAGGACTGGGCAGGTTTACTACCAGGAAAAAAAAGGGGCGACGGCAGGTGGGGGCAAAGAGAGGAGCGCATCAAAAGGGGCGTAGGGAGGCCATTAGCAGTTTCGCAGGGGGGGGGGGGGTAGGAGACCCTGGCGCAGAGGCTGAGACAGTCGCGCAGTGCCGAGATCGAGCGCAGAGGGCAGAAGCAGTTGCTGGGGAAAACGGGCAGGGCCCCGAGCCTGCAGAACGATGGGACGGTGGGCTGACGTTGTCCAATAGAAAGGCGGAAGTGAGCGAGGGGCCCTTGGGAGGGGGGGGGGAACGAGCGAGCGAAAAGCCGCGTTTGGAGTTGGCTCCGGAAAGACTGGGGCGAGCGAACGCCAAGGGGAAAACGGGGACCATTGAAAGAGATGGGGAAGGTTCCGGGGGTGCAGGGGGGTTGTTGGGGGCAGGTAAGAATACGACAGGGGTTTGGCCGGGGCGGAGGGAGGGTCGGACAAGCGGATAAAGTCTTCAGGAGAGCGTCACTTACGCATACGCAACATGATGAGGCGAAGACTGTCTTCTGGAGGAGGGCTTAGCGAAGTAGGGATTTGGCGGAGAAAAAGGACAGGGTGAGACAAGACAAAGAAGGCGACTTAAAGCACGTCGAAGGAGGAGTTGGCTGTGCTGTTTGGAGGCACCTTCGCAAGGTAAGGGGATCGAGATTGGGAGACGGGGGAAGAAAGAAAAAAAGAAAGGATGAGAAAACTTTATTGCCGTTAATAAACACTTGAGCGGGACTACGAGTGGTTCCGCGAAAAGAATGCCCTAGCGGAAAGGGGAGAAATCCCTGGCCTTCGGGGCTGCGGAACGGGAACGATATGCACAGCCGCTTGCGGAAGAAGATAGATACGATCGTTGCCGTCGGAGCGGGGTGTTCGATCAGAAGACGGAGGGCGCGAATGCGCAGGGGCGACGGGGGGGACATGCTGACGTGGCAAGGGCAGCGGAAAGGGGTGGCGTATGACGCGGGAAAACCGGCGCCTAGAAAAAGGGGAGCTTTGCGCAAAGGACGGCATCAGAGAGGGCGGAACGGGAGAGGAGCGAAAGGGATAAAGATGCCAGGAGGACCTGCGAGAGAGTACGGGAAATATAGAGCAAAAAAAAAAAAGGAGAGGAAAAGAAGATGCTCTGCGGGCGTAATCCATACGCAGACAGGTCCAGCCATCGAAGAAGTTGAAGCCTTGGACCCGCCGCTACAGGGTTCACGCCAAGGATCTTCTCGAGCCACGGAGGAAAAAAAAAGCAAGCGGAGAAAGGAAAAAGAAAGGCCAACAATTACGTCGCTTCATGCACCAGGAGTACAGGATCATAAGGCGACCAGAATTAAGGCAAAAGGAGCAGAAGAAGGGGAAGAAACAAACCCTAGAAGACACATCTATTCTCGCGCGCAAGCGCCGTCAGCATAGCGGACAGCCTAAACACAAAATCAAGCATACCATGACAGTGGGACTCAGGGACGTGACGGCGCAATAGTCGGTGGTCGCGGCGGGTCCTGACAAAGGGGGGCAGCAAGGAACCAGGGTTTTTGGTTCGCAAAGAAAGGTGACCCCGGATAAGGTTACTTAATTCTCAAAACAAGCCTAAAGCAAGAAAATTCCGAGTCAAAGAACGCAATCATCACAACACATACCAATCAGGCTAGGAAAAGGATACCGCATGTGACCGGACTTCTCGTCCGCGCCCAAAAGACAACCGCAAAACGACCGTCGATAGAAGGTCAAAAGAAGAAAAAAGATAATATGGGCCCCAACGCGGAAGGTTTCGGAGTTACGTGCCGATCTCTGGAAGAAGTATTCTTGAGGATGCCGTCATTGGGGGGACCCGTCTCCATTAACAAGCAAACCCGTAGTTCGGAACTGCCAAAAAAAAAAAAAGGTTCAGCGATAATCTCGACAAGGGGAAGGGTGAATTGTTTCCCGTCCGATCGCCCGACCAGCAGGCGGTCCCGGAGCCAAACGCCAAAAAAAACGCTGTCCTGAAGGAGACTCTGTCTCGGCGAGAAGAGCGACCACAGGCGAAAGTCTCAATCGAGGATTGGAAAAACTGCAGAGAAAAAGTACGCACCACAAAAAAAAAAAATCAGCTGGCAGGGGTCTACGGGGAATGGGGTCCGCTTTTTGCAAATCAAACGTAGGAGGCCAAAATCCGTGCTCCGAGATAGGGGAAGGGGAGGAGACGTAGACTGACCTACTCTCCCAAATGGCGCGAACAAAATGAAAAGGATAGCTATCCATTAAGAAAAGAAATCTAAGGTTAAGCCGCGAAAATAGGGCCAAAAGACTGGCCGGTCCCGTCCCCAGAGGTAGTAAGAGGAAGCCGCTAAAAGGGCCTGAAATCAAAAGGGATCCCGCCGAAGGTTAGGCGGAACCAGGTTTGGGAAAGCTTCCAAGAACCGCCGAGGGACAACGACTTTGTGGTCAAAAGTGCAACCAAAACATGATGGTGACGGTGAAGCGGGCTGGGGAAAAAAAAATGCGTGGTTACTACGATCCAGATGGACGGATCTCCACGGGCCAGTCGAGAATGGGAACCCGGGGGCGCGGTCCAAGCCCCTCATCAAACGTCGAAAGATTGTGAAATCCACGAAAAATATTGTTACCAAGGCAAGCTCAGTGGGGGGTGGGGAAAACGGGGCAAAAGAGGCGTCGTTGGACGGGAATTTCAGGGTAAAGTCATCGCGCGATGAAGATGGTACAGGGGCTGTAACATGCCAAATCAGATGGAGCAGGGGGGTTCCACAAAAAAAAAATGGCTCCTTTAGGTCGAAAAGTGAGACTCGCGGGTGATCAGAAACAGCATTGCGTGATGGCGCTCCGGTAACAAATGGCTGGGTCTATTTACAAAAAGCCAGGGAGAGAAGGGGGGGGTCGGCATGCGAGAAAATTGCTGGACCTGGCGGGGTAACCATTTCTGTTCAGGGCGCCGCCAAGCTGAAGGATCTTAGGGAGGCGGGGGCGGACGTACTAGTTAAAAAGACCGTTTTGGTTAAAAAGTTACCATCGTTCGAGCACCAAAAAAGGTTGGGGGACACCGAGTCGTCGAAAACTTCAAAGTCTGGGGACAGTTCGGGAGTCAGGGCTCAAGTCAGAGAAGCAAATGATAGACCTGATGCAAGGTCTTGTCAGAGAAAAAGTACAGACTTTATGATACCAGGATAGCAATGCGAGTGTGGAACTTGGCGATACGAACACTTCCGAAAGGCAAAATGGACAATGCTCTGAGAAAACTGGGGATTGTTTTGGAAGGACGGGGCGAAGGGGGAAGCCGTTTCAACGCGCCACCCGTAAAAAAGAGACAACTCCCACCAAGAGGCAATAAGAATGGCCGGGGAGGGCATCTATTCAGGCTAATGGTGAAGAAAAGCATATCCGTGAACGCAACAAACACCGCTCATGAAAATTAGAGGGAGGAAAACCCGGAGACTTTGCAAAAGAAAGTGATATGAAGATCGAAAAAAGTATTTTGAGGGCTTTTCAGGGAGCGGGGGGGAAATGCCACAACACTCTAAGTTCGCGAAGAGCAAATAGAAGCGAACAAGTGCACTATCTGGGCCCGGGATTCCTGGCGGGGTGATGGATTGGGGACCAAACGAGAAAGTGGAAATCGGACAAAAACACGAAGAAAGCAGTCATCAGAAAAACAGAGGGTGCCAGGCTCATGAGAGATCAATGAAAAGCTAGAATCGCCCACAGAAAGTGGTGAAACGGGGGTGGCAAGCCACATCTCGATACAAAAAAAAAGAGGTAAAGGAGGAAGAGAGATGGGCTTCAAAAAACGAGAAAATAAACGCTGTGGCGTAAGAGCGAATACAATGGCAACGCAATCCATTCAAGAGTCAGGCACAATCGTCGAACGGTGTGGCTTTCGGCGGTTGTATCTAGAAAGGAACAGGAACTCCGGGGGAAAATAAAATAAACGGCAAATCCCCCGAGTTTTCTGAGGGGAATGGGCTGTCCTGGGTGCGGAAAAAGGGAGAAAGGGTTTTGGGGGTGAATTGAACAACCGAACGAAGGAAGTATCGCGCCGAAGTTCTTCCCGCTCGGGAAGTTGACACAGTGGGACTTGTTGTCAGGAACGCGACGTCGCAAAGAAGATGGGGTGTTGTCCCGACGGAGAGAGGCATACATCGACCATCACCATGCCGTGGGGAGGGTAGAGGGGGGTTTAAGTGTCGAAGGAAGGGGTGCTGCGGGATCGGAAGAGAAAACGCGTCAGTCCACAAAAACACTTTATAGCGGAAAATCAAGCGAATCCCTAGTGGGGGGCAGTGAAGAATGGGCCGAGCGAAGAAAAAGGACACGAGCACTGCTCGACCCCTATGCATTAAAACTCAGGAGTTCAGGCCCCATACCATAGAGACCTGCATGAAACTCTACATAGCTTCGATAAAAACCATCATTGAACAGAAAGGAAAACGCGGAACTGATTCCACTTCAGTGGGTAGGGAGGGAAGACGTCATTGTATGCGCACAGGCATAACCAATGGCTTGGGGGTTGAAATAATAGGGGACACGGGACCACACAACGCATCCACCTCTGCGAGGGAAGAAGGACTGCCATGAGGAAGCCGGATACTATCACACATTTACATCGAGGTGGAAAGCCCTTCCGAAGAAATGGCAGTTGGGGGGTAAAGAAGGTGGCGGCAGGGGTCTTCAAAGACTGGCCAAAGCGAGGAGCCATCCTAGGTAAGTCTTAAGAACGTCTCCCGGGCCCAGTGTAAACCAGACTGGCGAAATGAGCGTGGGGACTCCACATCAGAACCAATGACGGTGCTGAAAGATCCCCAGAAGCGCGCGACAGTCGTCCGCGCTACGGAAATAGCCGAATCAAAAAAACCCCCATGGTTTATAAACAGACAGAAGGGCAAACTCCATACTGTTTGTAGGGAGGAAGTGAAAGAGGTAACCGTTAGGCCGGGGAAAAAAACCATTAAAAAAAACGGAAAGCAAACGTGGGACTGCCGGTGGTAATCAGGGGGCGTAGTAAACTACATTGGGGTCCCAGCGCTCAGAAACAAAGTACAAAATGTGCGGAGGCATGAAGAGGGGGAAGAAGATGTTACGGAGCGGAATACCTTTTCGATGCACGAGAAGGTGAGGGAGCGGAGACCTTTTTGGGGCTTCATAAGGAGGACAAGGGCGGAGGGGAGAATATCGCTTGGCGAAGAAAGCGAAAAGCCGGGGGGTTCACAGCGGAGGCTTACAAGTACCCACAGACTAACAAGTTTGCACAATGGGGGGGGGTATAGAGGGGGACAGGGGGTATGACAGGGAAGGAAGGGGGTGGTGTGTAGGATTACGATACTCCTACAGCCGAAGCGGGGACGGCAAGGGTAAAAGGGGAGATTTGCTGGGCAAAAGGCACGGTAACGGAGCAAGGGAAATTGGGGCTAAGTGGGTATTCCGGTGGGTTCCAATCTCCGGAGAGGGGAGGTGAGTCAGTCCATGTTTTTTGACGGGGAGCGTTCGGTCGAGAACAGAAAAGAAGGAAAAAGGTCCAACGGTTTGGCGGGGAGCAAGAAAGGTGGATGAGCGCAACGAAAATTCAAAAGGAAAACATGAAGGGGTAAAGAGTGGGATCGGAGGGATAAGGGCTGGTCGTGAGAAAGGGGGAGGGGGTGGGGTGAGAAGGGGGGGAGGAAAGGGGGGAGGGTGAGTAGCGTGAAAACGAGCAGGGGGACGGCGAGGGGGGAGGAAGGGGGCGGGGAGAGAGAGGTGATACAGGGGGGGAGAAAGGAGAGATTAGCGGAGGTGGGAAAAGTGGTAGGTTAGTAGAGAAGAATGGGGAAGAGGAAGGAGGATGTGAGGAGGTAAGGGGGGTAGAAGAATGTAGAGGGGAAAGTGTGGAATAGAGGGGGGGGGTGGGAGAAGCGAACGGGTTTGGGTGGTAGAGGTAGAGGTGGGGTGGAGGAAGAGGTGGAAGAAGGATAGGTGTAAGTAGAGGGGGTGAAGTAAGCCAAATGGTAGTTTTCGGAATTGGCGGCCTGCCCGACCCCCGTTAACAGGTGGTCCGGTTGCCCATTAGGATCCACTGCTGTCGTGCAGCCAGAATCCGGACAACTCCCCCTCCCTGAACGCGCAAAGGAACGTACTAGGGACATCATAACGTGTTGGGGGGGAAAAAGGCCAGGGCCTGTGAGGGGGTTAGCAAGGTAAAAGGCGGGGGGGCTTGGAAAAGCCGACGAGAACGAAGGGCGCCGCCACAATGACGGGCGAGTGGCGCGGCGAGCGGAGGTGGGGGCTGGTGGAATCGGAAGGGAAGAAAGGCACTTATGATGCCGTATAAAACTCTCTACGTGGTAGCGGGCGAAACTTGTCGTGAGGGAAACACGGAGGCGGGCGGAGGGCGATCCCGGCTAAACCGATCTATCGAACGTAAATAAGAAACCTTTGACGTACGGCGGACTGGTCGGGGTGAAAAGCCGATGCGAATCGATACGACGTGGCTAGTCGCTGGGGTGTTTCAGATGGAAGACGTCGAGATCCTTGGGCGGGAAAAGCAGGGGAAAGTGATGACTGGCCGGTAGCGAAGAATTGGTGGCGTAGAACAAGGGGGGGGGGAAGAAATTCGTTGTATCTTTGCCAGGGAAGGGGTCGGAATAAGAAAGGAACCGAAAAAATCTGCGGGGAGGAAGGGAAAAGGGAGGGAGAAGACGTCTCCTAAGGCCTTCGCTGGAAGTACGCCGATCTATCAAAAAAGAGAGAGGAAAAAGGGAATGAACTGCCGGAAAGCGCACGCAGGGTCGCGACAGAGTCTTGGAGAAAACCGGATACGCGATGAAAGAAGTCCGCACGGTCGGAGACGCGCTCTAGTGATGAAGGCCGTAAAAGTCGCCAACTAAAAACAGACGTCGAACTGAAAGAACTGATAGCCAACCAACGGTCCGTAAGACCGCCCGGCGTAAAATCTGAAAAAGGAATCCGCAATGCCCGACGCGTAAGGGTCACACCCGAGCCGAATTCCACAAACGATCGAATGATCTGCAGGGGAAAGACGCAAAGGGAAAAATATGGAAGGGGAAAAGAGAAGCAAACTGGGCTTTCTGGGAAGTGTCGATTCCGTCTAGAAGTTTTTCCGCAGAAAGAGAAGTCCGAATGGGCACACGGAACTCCAGTTTTTCGCAAGGTGAACGGGCGGTTGCTTATACCGGAGGAAGGAAGAGTTCCGAGGAACAAGAGCAGGGATGGTCCAATCCGCACCGCAAAAGCAGAACTACAATAGGGACCGCAAGTCGAAACCTTCAGGCGCAACAGTCTAAAACAAGGGAACACGAAGCAGACCGATAAAGAGAGGAAAATTCATACAAGAACTTATGGGTCCTCAACCTTCGGATTTATGAAGTGAAGAGATAGAGGGGTAAGCCAGTTCTCCTGAAGGGAGGACCAAATTATTGTGACGAAGTCGCCAAGGCGAACAGGCCAAAGAAAAATCGTCGTGTCCTGAAAAACAAACCACAAAGGCAAACTTAGAATCAAAGAAGGACAATCTAGACAGGGTCAGGGGGGGATGGTGTGAGAATAAGACGAAATCCAGAGTCATGAAGAAACACTGCCAAAAGCGGGGCATGAATTTAAGAGCCGTCGAGGCGCTCAAAAAAGCTAACGCCATTTACGAAAGAAAGGAAAGGGGAATGGGCTCCAACTTAATAACAAAGCAAAGCCAAAAAAGACCGCTTCTGAGAAGGGACTCGCTGTGGGAAAAGCAACGTCAGGGCTTAAAACTGCCCTGAAAAGCACGGAGATCGGCACTGGGTCAACCGTGGCCTCCCGCGCCACGTGTAAAAAGAAAATAACCCAACCTGAGAAAAAAAGGAATACAATGGGCCAAGATAGGACCTTACGGGAAAGCGTGTGACTCATGGGGGACGGTCTAGAAAGCTGGCAAAAAAAGTACGGGGCTCCCTAGGGGACGTAAAATGGAGGGAAGGGAGATTCGAATCAGAGTCACGCCGGAGAAAAAAGAAAGGGTCCAGCTCGAGCAAAAATAAAGAAGCAGGGAGGTCCGCGGACAAAAGCGCCCCCTCACTATTTGGTATCGACGGGGAAAAGTAACGCCGATAAAATCTTGATTGGGAAGGCGCGGATTTGGCAAAAATTGGGGGAGGGTAACATAAATCTGAAAAAAGGAACACAAAAAGGAGGGAGAATTATGGAGCTGGAGGTCACGGCACATCTCACGGTCTACGATAGGGTTCCGAAGAGAAACGGTAGGGAGATCGGGAATATGACGAGACCTGCGGGGAAGGCGAAGCGGCGAAAGGCCAGGATCTAAGAAAACGGGCAAAAGCAAGAGCGTCCAAAAAGGCTTTCGCTGAAGACAAAAAGCAAGAGGATGCGATTTGGGGGCGGCATGGGGGCTGTCTTCGAAAAAGTGTTATCGGGGGCAGGGAAGGGAAAACCTGATGAAGGGGAGGGGGGGAAACAACCGGGCGTGTGCGAATTAAAAAAATGCCTCCTAAGCTAAAAAGGTTTTCGAAGGGAGGTGGTACCGGAAACGACTCGGCAGGTCGCTGGAAGGGACAAAAAGGCCAGCCGGGGAAGAGTGGGCGGGGGGGGGGGGACTTTGTGAACGGAGACGAGGATTTCATAAAAATACCTTTTTGGGGGACAATCTGGCGCAGAAAAAGAAATACCGGCTCAAAAGCGGGAAAAAGGGAAGCTTAGCCGGTCCCTGCGTATCAGTGGCTTCCAAGAGAGTAGCAGGGACGGGGTCACTTATGCAAGGGGGTCTAGGGGGAAAGCTAAATAGAAAGATCGTGTCTACAACAGAATAAGTGGGGGGGGACATGGGGGAGGAAACGGACATGGAAACAGGACACACGCACAAAGGGCGCGAATGAGACCTAGAAGTATTTTTTGGGGGACGGCACTGGAAGGGGGTGGAAGTCGGGATTCAACACCAAAATGACCGACAAGACCACACGGAGGAAAGAAGTTCCAGGGTAAAAATGCGGATAAATGAAGCAAAAGAGCTATCAGGGTGGGAACGCAAAAACCCCTAGGGTTCGATTCGCGGTGAGGGAAAATTAGATAAAATGTGCAAAGGGGTGTAAAAAGGGAAGCAAGGGGCTGCAGTCCGGGGTCAGATTGGTGGTTAAAAGACAACCAACACAAGTAAAATCAAGGGGCAACTGATACTCGAAACTGGCGCGCGGCATTTCCGATTCCGGGTCGGGGGGGATGGAGTTGACACAGAAGAAACGGGGCGGGATCTATACAAACACAACCGGGAAATCCACACAAGCTTACTAACAAGCGGGGGGGGTTCCCTGCGATTGGGAGGAAAACGCAATTTACAAACCAACATCCGTGTGATCACTCTTTTTGAACGACAAGTCTCTAGAAAAAAAAAAACAACGGTGGGGGCAACGCGTTAAGAAGACGGGGGGTCTTCTTCGATAGCCATGCTGACGCATTTCCTGCCAAGAGAGGGAACAAGCGCGATGTTTGTGAGGTGGGGGACTAAGTAACGGTACAAAGTTCCAGAACGGTGGTGCCAAAATACCAAAGTCAAACACTCCCGTAATCTGCAGAGAGAGCAAGGGTCGCTTTAGGCTGAAAGAACGGGTGGTGTTAATGCCAAAAGAGAAACCGGCAGCAGCTGGCTGCTGGGACCGGCAGGCCTTTTGCACATTAGAGAAATGGTAAAAAACCAAAAAAACGCATAAGAAAAAGGTGTTTGTGCGTGGACCAAAAAAAGGATCCGGGGGGAGGGGGCATAATCCAGTAAAGCATCTATTCCATCAGAAACAGGACACGGTGGCTAACGTGGTGGAGTTTCAAAGAGGAAATTGGCTGCGTGGGGAAAGCGTATGGACTCACACGAGACGGCATCCAACGTATGAGAATAGGGGCGGAGGGAAGCGCATGCACGTGGGTGCGCAGGGGGGAATTGTAGAAGGAAAAAGACAAAAAGCACTGCTAGACGGTGGGGCAAAATGGGGGGGTTTGTTGGGGGGGGGGGGGGGGGGTTGGGTTCGTCATCCAGAAGATTTCTGCCACATGGGCAACAGGCATCAGGGAGAATGCTAATAGACGGAGGAGACCAAATGATACACAAAAAAAGCAGCTTGTCTGAGGCATTTTGGCGAGTTCAGCCGGTCACCATTGCGGGGGGTGATTCGCACGAGGGTCAGGAAACAAGGAAATTACACGACGAAGTCCACCAACGACGCACCAAAGCTCGTCAAGGATTCCGGCCGGCGGGGAAAGGAACAGAAAAGTGTATGCCGAGTCAGCAGTCGAGGGCACAGGAAGTGAAAAAGTGGCCGCCCGGCGAGAAAAAAGCATTTTGAAAGCAAAGAAATGGGGGGCGTCAAGGGCGTAAAAGGAAAAACTTAGGCCCGCAATCAGAGAGAGAAATTCCATAACGGGGATCAATCACGGTAAAAAGTGGAGGAATATTATGGTTCTGGAACTAGACAACAGCGTGAGAAACGAATTACCATTAGGCATACCTCACCAAGCCGATTCGAAGAGCAGACGGAGGGGAAGCCAGATTTTCACATAATTGTGGGGGAGCAACCCAAAAAGCACAGAATGGAAAGGGACGAAAGAAAGTGTAAAAAAACCCACAGATACCGTTATGGGGATGTAGAAGGTGAACGAAACAGTGGCTTAGGAAATAAAATCGGACGCAAAGGGGGGAGCGCCTTTGCCTGGAAAGGATTACAAAAAGTTTGAACCTCGCATGAAGGAAAAAAAAAACAAAAAAGAAAAAAAAAAAAAAAAAAAAAAAAAAAGAAAAGAAAAAAAAAAAAGGCTTGTCTGCAAGTTAGAGATGGGGATCCACTAGGTGGGGGCAGATGGAAGCGGAGATGCGATTCTAGGCTGAGAAGGGACCCCTCATTCCGAGACCGAAGCGACTACTCGATCATCATTTACGAAAAGCAGGGGGGGGAAGAAGAGTCAAAGTGGGGTTGTCACAGCTGGGAAGTACCCGTCCCACCAAGGACCCAAAGTCAAAGGATGTTGGGCCCGGTATACTTGCAAATGAAAATTTATCAGGGGGGGGGTAAGAAATCGGAACTATACAGTCCTCCGAACAGGAAGAGTCGGGAGAGGTTAACGGCAGGTAAAAGGAAAGTTTGCTTGGGGCAAGCGGGAAAAAAAGGGGAGACCTCTTGTCTAAAGTATCCGTGGTACCAAGGACGCCCTCTCAGGGGGGGAAAATTGGAGTAGGGGAACTGTTTTCGGAGGCTCTTCGGAAGAGAAAAAGAGGTGTCAAAAGGCAGGTGTGGCGGGAAAATATTGTCTCTCAGAGAGAAAAACAGGTACAGGGGGGGGGGGTGGTGGGGGGGGGGGGGGGGGGGGTGAAAAGGTTCTAGATGGGACTTTCCGGGGAAGGCCAGAATTGTTTGAATTGCCAATACGAAGGGTTTGCAAGGGTAAAAATGGCGAAAGGGGCGGAACACTTCGGGAGGCAATGAAGGATCACGAGCTAACTATAGACGACGGGCCCTGAGAAAACTCAATACCGGGAGGAACAGACATAGCTCGAGGGTTAGTCTGGGGACTGCGGGCCTTTGGGGGGGAGCCGTAATATAAAGAAAGGGGTGTCACAGGAGGGCAGCTTTAGCGGATTGTAGTATGTGGGGGGCGGTGCGTGGGATGTAACGTCATCAGAGGGAAAGGCGAACAGTTACAAAAACGGCGCCGGAAAATAAAGAAAACGGCGGTCAAGGAGTTTCAAAAAACTGGAGGGCCGTTCGGGGCCCCAAGACTTAGAGGGAAGAACCGCTAGGAGTCAGACAAAATGTACAGGACGCCTGGCTTTCCCGCAGGCGATAGTCTGCAGGAGCTGGCAGGGGAGATCGAATAGAAAAACTGCTCGGGGGGGTGACAAGCGAAAGACTGTGCGTGACGGTCTTATCGCGGCATGAGGGGACCGTGCAAGGGTCAATGGATCTGACCGGAAAAAAAAAATTGGGTTGGCAGAAAAACGGCCGCCATTTTTTAGGGACGAGGGAAGCAGAAGGCGGAAAACGTCGAAACCGCTCGGATGGATCGGGAATAAAAGTGCGGTATAAATACACTAGGCGGGACTTCCAATGCCAGAAAGACGGTCCTATGATCTCTAAAACAAAAAAAAAAGAAAAGAAGGAAAAAGATCCGTACTAAGGGCGG
>Ga0179593_1328951_pt1 | contig 18786 bp, 19 predicted proteins | sample CZODoug2_1_08_16_FD_185931 | JGI IMG/M metagenome (GOLD analysis project Ga0179593, IMG submission 185931) | Vadose zone soil fungal communities from Angelo Coast Range Reserve, California, USA - CZODoug2_1_08_16fungal (PacBio error correction) | ecosystem: Environmental > Terrestrial > Soil >...
CAATCATATGACAGAGGGAAAAAAAAAAGAGGGTATAGGAAGCACCTGTTAAGAAGCAGCTCGGGGAAGCCTCGACCAATTTCCCAATGATTTAAATCTGCCCCGCCCCTGTCGAGACAGTCTCAATCGACGACAATCCGGGGGGAAAAGACAAAAATCGAATGAAAAAATCTGGGGGGGATTCTTTTACAGCGGGAAATCCCAAGAACTGCAAGACAGTGATCGGGGGAGGAATCTGGGGAATAGCAGGCGCGCATCACTGTAAACGCGAATGCAAACTACGTGAATCTGAGGTAGGTCCAATTCCTGATGGAAGCTGGGGGGACATCCCGACTGAGATGGAAAGCACATCAATGCGGAAGAACAATGGAAGCCGGAGACGGGGTCACGCTCCAATGTCGGCGGAAAACACCAGGCGCGCGACTATGGGAGGGGATGAACGATTTTGACGCGCTGGGCGTTTAAAGGCGCCGGCCGCGCGCCTGATGTTCCTGCCGAACTCGCTTGGATGTTGGAAAAAAAAACTCGCAGCAAAAAACCTAACGTGAGCCAACTATCCGGCTCGGAGCCGAAAAAGGAAGAAAGGGCCGGCAAGGTATAGGGACGGCAGGAAGATACCGGGGGGCGGAGGGGAAGAGCAGCGTTCAGGGGGCAGGGTTTCTCAAGGCTGTTACTCCTCTTGAGAGCATGAAAAAAATGAGACAATTTCCTTAAAGATCAGTTCCGGGAGGCGGTCAAAAGAAATCAAAGGCCCAAGGAGCTCAAGCGATTCAGGACAGATTTTTCAAGGGGGCGTCGACACAATGGGAAACTTCTTGCGGGGCAGTGTCAGACAATTTACCTATTCCTGGAAAATGAATTCGGTTACTCAACTTTAGGAGAGATGGGGCAAAAATTGGGGCCCCGGGGCGTCCGGTTTGAAGACGCAGGAGGAGTACTCGACCCGAGGTCTTGGGAGTGAAAATACCGCCGAGGGTACGAAATACGGCCATAACATTGGGTAAGACATGCGCCGCGAACATCGCTGCGGCGATACGGGATCCTCGGGAGCGCGAGCGATCGATGAAGTTTGGACGAAAAAAATTAACGCGGGGGGGGAAAACAACAAAAAAGAACTTTGTTGAAGGCGGGGATGAGTTCCAGAACAGAAACAATCCGGGGAGGGCTATACTGGATACACCGCAGCAGGTATTTCAGCGTGAAGCAAGGTCCAAGCACGTCAGCCAAAGGGGGGGAGGGTAATCCACGTCTTGAATTGTTGCAACGTGGACGCAGGGTCAAGAACGTAAGAACGAGAGGTGGAGGGGGTTGGAATTCGAACCTCACGCCAATAATCGGCCCGACGGGCTGTAGAGGGGAAATCGTGGGGGGGGGGAGCCAAAGGAGGGAGGCATCTGCCCTTGAAGGTGCTGGAAGATCAGTTACTCCCTAGACTGGGGCTGGGGAAGCGGGACGTCTCAGTAGTCAAAGTAAAAAAAGGTAACTTCCGGATGGCCCAGAGGAATCGTGATCGATTGAATGTGATGTGCGTCAAAATCCCGGAACATTTTTCTCGGGATCGGGAAGGGAATAGAACTGGGGGCACGTGTCCGGAAAAGAGAGGGGGTCCGTCAGCTGCCGGGCAGCCCTGCAAGCAGGGGGCGAGCAATCTCTCGCTGCTATCCAAGGCGAGAAGAGTTAGAAGCACGAGATAATTCGTAGGGACGTGGCAAGCCCCAAGTAAGAGCGGTGAGCCGGAGCGGATCGAAAAAAAAAGTTAACGTGCACGCGGCTGTCGGACCCTACGGAAGATGTCTAACGTCTTGGACGCCGGGAAGATAGATAAGGAACAAAGTAATGGAAAGGGGCAGGGAGTCCTGTAAGGCAGTTTGGGAAGGTAGCGAGTCGACGGTGCCAACTCTAGAGGGGAGGGTGAATAGGTTCTACGCCGACGGGGGTTGGCGAAAGGCACAAAAACCGGATATTTGGCAAGGGAGACTCTCTCAAAACCAACAACGTGACAAGGGAGGATGCCGGAGGAAAGCCGGTTACATACGGTGCTCGCAAGTCGCGTAGATCGCAATGACAGCTGGACCCGACCCGGAGACCGGAAAAGCAACAGGGATACCGTAGGACTAAAAAATACGGCCTCGACAAGGGCCGAGCAATTTCAATCATGAGCTTAGCGGGGGGGGCCGCGTCAGCGATCTTGCAAACTGAATTCGACGGGGTCGAGGAAAGACAGCGGGCAAGACGTTGATCGACCGAGGTCAACGAATTAATGCAGAATGGGAAAAACAAGAGCCTCAGTTCTTTCAATGAACTCAACGCAGGCTGGGCGAAAAGAGGGGGGGGGAGAAGCAAGCATAGAGATTAGTCAAACGGTATCGTGGGCCTGCTGACAAGAGGGACGCTCACCTGGACGGAAAGCCGAGAACACTGAAAAAAGTTTCATGCCCAACTTCGATCAGGGGACGAGACACAGCGTGAGCCGGCAGTGCTGACGCACAGAGAACGTGGGGGGCCTATTCCCCGCGAGAAAGGCGAAAGTTCACCTGGGGTCGCAGGAAAGAAAGCAACTTCCGCACGCGGAAAAGAGAGAATCTCGGTTCAGGGACCTGATAGAAACATAAAAAACATCGGGGAAGGGGGCACGAGAGCAACGACTACGGGGAATGTCCAGCCATCGTGCGCGCTAGACGAAAGACGAAAGAAAGCAGCGGGTCGACGGGCAGCAGGGCGCACATGTGTGGGGTTTTGCCGGTTGGGGGTGAAAACCCACTCAGTCGGGGCTCACCGCTTCCCGTCCATGGCCGTGCGTACGGTTGAGACACACGATCAAAAGTCAATCCAGGATTGCTTGCGGAAAAATATATATCGATAACAAACGTGACCGGCGACAAGGAGCAGTAGAGATCGCACGACTGTTTTCGGTCCGGAAGATGCTGAGAGGGATCATCGCCTGCCAAAACAACGAAAGAAAAAGAAGGGGAGACAATGAATACTGCAGCTGAAGAGAGCCGCCTCTGGGTCGATTGTTTCACTGGTGTTGACTGGTTCAAGGAAATGCCAAGCCATTCGCAGACAACGGGGTCTGGAGAGGTGCGACCGGCCAGCGGCTCATAAAAACAGAGTCCCGAAGGTGTATTGGGAAAATCAGAAATTGATCGATCGCTAGCACTTCGCGATCGGGCACAGACTCGACAGGCAGCAGAGATAGATCCGGCCATTGGCGACAAGCCCGGGGACACGTTTGCGAGGACGGGCCAGGGTCCGAGGCGGGCCGTCGAGGTAAATGGGACCAGACAACTTGTCCACAAAAAACACTCGCAAAAATAGAAACACACACCACCGTAGCGCGGGTCGCGGACGTCGACGGAGAAGAGTCTTCATACTGGGGGCAAGAGCACAAACCAATCAACAAGCAACAAAGCACAAATACAGGCGCGACATCAGGGGAGTCTCGTGCGCACAACGGCAAAGACGTCGATTCAGGATGGTCAGAGCACCGGTATCTGAACTGGGTGGCGACCCTGCACACATGCAAGGGGGCTATGACAGGCTGCGGTATCAAAAGACACTAAAGGGGGCGATCGCAAAACAAAATAGCATCCGCCTGGTGACGTTAAGGAGGGAGTGTCAAAGCAATTCCTTATGGCTCGGATCTTAGGAATCCCCGTAAAGAAGAAACAACGGCTTTTCGGACACAGGGTCAGGCCCATGAGGAGAATAGATGGACTGGCGGACCGGCAAAGATCTGGTCTCAAACGAAAGTCAAGACAATTGCTCTCTGCGACGGCACGATGCGGACGAGGCACGCAAGTAGCCTGGACGACCGTGATACCGACCGAAAAAGCTGCATAATTGCGCCTAGATGCTGCGTAGGGGGGAAACCTAGTGTAAAAACTACTTTGTCGGCCTAGGTTATGAATACCCGCGGCCCGTGCAATCTTTTTATTGCGGCCACGGAAAGGCCGATGGATGTTAATTAAACCTTAGGTGAGCAGCCTGGGAAAAGAAAAGGAAAAAGATGCCGCAGGTCAGAGCTAGAGCAGGTACGCCCGCTGTAAAACGCACATCAAGATGAAGTCGATGGTGAACGTCTTGGCTTTTGGTCGAGACCGCCAGGAGTGCAAGGGGTATCCTCCGTTACGTTCGGAAGAGGAGACAAGGACGTGGCCATGTGGAGCAGCCGAAAATAAAAAGTAAACGCAGGGATTAAGGAATTGAAAAGTCAGGTGACGGGGACGCGAAGACGGGAGCAAAAAGGAGTGCTTTCCCGTGTGGGGAAGTCGGTGGGGCGGGATTGGTGCGACACGACATATATAAACGAACACAAGCCGGCCAGTCCTGGCTGACAAAGGAAGCACGGAACAGCGGCCTTTGGCCCGGGGTACAGCCAGCTGCTGCCAAGAAGAGCTGCGTCCTTGAATAACAGAAAGCAAACACCCACAGGCGACAACTTAACGTGTCTCCGCAGTGGGGGGCTGGGACCCATTGGACAAAGGGCGACACGGCAGCCAGTGTACAACGCGTATATATGGGAGTGACACGAAGTCCGGTTTTACGTCACTTGGATGCCGGCAGTCTTCTCATGTTGAGCGGCGCCAGGGGGAAAAAGGCGGGGGGAAGGGAAGGTAACAAAGAATGTAATTCAGGGGAAGGGGGGAGGGGCTGGTCGACGCGGCCCAAGGTCAACAACAGATTGAGGCTTCTTCACAGGGTACGAGAACATATATCGGTTGATGAAGAACGGGTCCGAGAGTTGAATCAGTGCCGAAAAAGCATGATACAAGGATCAGGGGGGAAAAGAGAGGGTAATTACGTCAGTGATAATTGCGTCCGATTTAACAACATCACGTAAAGGATTATAAGTTCTAGGTGCCGCCACTGGAAAGGGGACAGACTTGGGGTAGAGCCGCAAAGGCAGACACCTCGCAACACCACATCAAATGCCAAGAATTCACTGCGGTGTTCGGCTGGCCAATTAGAAGATCGAAGGCAAGCCAAAGGGAACTCCCACCGACGACATTGATACCCATATTTGGAGAAAGCAACGCGCCACGTCGCACAAGGCAACGCACGGAGCCCGGACCACGATCCCCCGATACAAGACGCGCGGGGAAGACGAAGCTCCGAGGTGCGTTTTCGGAAGTGCGCAAGGGTCGGCGGGGAGAAAGGGTCTGCTGCGGCGTGGCCTGGGCGGACACACCTAGAGCGCGGCTCAGAAAATTGGTCGTTCGAGTACGCGTGGGGAGGCGGCATAGAGGGATTACTCATATCCAAAGGATGCCAGTATGGAAAGCAGAGGAAACGCAGATGCCGTAGAGAGAGTAAACGACGAACCGCGGAAGCTACGTGCGGATCGCACCGTTTCACAATACAGGCGCACGTATCGGCGGCACTAAAAGCACACCTGAGATACGGAGTGCGCCGACGAGACATGTAGGGACCCTGTTGCGAGGACGCGCAGGGACAGCACGCGTACGGGAGACCAGAGGATCACTACAGGGGCGCCACCAGAATCCATTCCATAGGGCTCCCGGGGCGACAGCAGGCAGTCGAGGTCGACTGGACGGGACTACAATGTAAAAAAACCGCAGACCAATAAAACAACTCGCACCGTCTCCAAGACGGCCGGGAAGAAAGCATGAGACCGGACCGTTCTTTCCGGCGATGCGGGCGCGCGCGCGGCGAATCTACAGTCAGCAGGCTTCATCAACCGGGTACGTAGTTCGAAACATGTGGCAGGCGGGGGGCAAAGCAAATGGATATCATAATCCCGGAGAAGAACCAGAACAAGGCTGAAACCTGGGAGTATTGAACAGAGGGGCAGAGACTCAGGTCGCCCAAGTGAGCCACGCTCTCGCGCCGCGTAGATAACTTGATTCAGTACCGAGTTTCAGGCGTCAGAGGCAATGGGGGGGAATAAGGGAGTGCAATGGCAGTACGGACGTAAAAATGGCCGATCAACACGCGACGAGAAGCACCACTACGTGGAACGCTGGAGATGGGACGGTGTTCATACGGTGGTCAATGGAAGGGACCTTATTTGAAGACGCTAGCACGTAAAACGACCAGCAGCGGGGACGCACAATGTGATGGCCAAAAGCGCAGATTGAGAGAGGCCGAACGTCGACTGGTATGTCCTCAGGCGGAAGCGAAAGGACCGCTATAGTCGTCTCGGACAGATCTGTCATAGATGGGATATCCCTGCTAGGAGTCTATGGAACGAAGAAAATGCCGAGAGTGAATTAGGAGGGGAGGCAAGCGGAGAGGCGGGTCTTGGCCCATACACCCATCAAACATCAAAAAAAGCGTGAGAGCAGGCGGGAGAGTGATACACTGAACCAATGAGGAGACAGGACGGTGTTTGGAGCTCGCAGTCAGGATCCAGACGGCGTCAATACCTTCAACAGGTAGCCGCTATTCTCTGCGGCGAAGACAAGTCAAGACGTTGGGAACCTGGAGGGCGACAACAAACCATAATCCTAGTGGGGAGTGATCAAATGCTTAACCTCTGAAGTGTGTGTCACAACTCACGCACATCGGGACGGCAAGGGGAGGTGTGTGCGTCATGATGGATCGTGTACGGTGGTGGGTGTGGGGCGTCGGGCAAAGTTCGACAGGCGCCGTGCCTTGTGGTAAGAGAGGTATGTCAGGTTGACATGTTCGTAACTGTGGAAGCTTCGCGACAGAGACCGCGCGGTGTCGATAGACTAGTGTGAAGCGGAAACGTCGACCGGTAAGTAGCGACGAACCCCGACCTAGGGTGAAGGGAGGGAACAAGCAGCGGCGGAAACTCGTTTGACGGACTACAGCCCGAATAAAGGAAACATGGAGAAATCAGAACGCGTAGACGCCGTCCATAAAATCTGGTCTCTAACTAAGTAGGAGGGAAACAGTTTGCCGTAAGGTAACGAGAGGCTCCGCGGCACGAAGAGGAGAGGAGACGGTCAAACGCGGAAGCCAGGCCCTGGAAAGGCAGGGGTGGCGCGTGCACGCTCGTCAAAGGGATAAAGAAATACGCGAAGCCAGGGGGCAGTACAAAGCGAAAGAAGAGTATCATAGGCAAGAAAAAAGGTGCCCCTATAAGACTCGAAAAGAAACTGCAAAACCTAGGTGAAAAGACCTCAAGGAATAGCTGAGTCAAGGAAGTACGAGCGCACTAGGGAAGGCTGAGAGCGATCACGTGGGTGACGCCCAAATGTACCACCGAGAGCGTCGGCGACAGGTCCCGGGACAGCGCAGTAATAAAAGAGGAGGCTTTGAGTACGTTGCTACATTTCACGCAAAAGATAGCGGAGGCTCGAAGGCGAAATGGGGGACTCCGATGAGTTGACCACGAGTCGTGTCGCAGAAAAAAGCGGGAGTAAGGAGGTAGCAGGGGCCGCGATTTGAGAGTCGGTACGGGGACGGGTGGTAGACGGCCGTCGGCGATGATAGGCGTAGCGAGATTCTGGTCCAGCACGAAGGGAAACGGACGTAGGAACGCTTTTATGTGGGAATAGTACTCGAGGGTGACGTTGCAGGCGTCCAGGGCGGAATCTCCAAGACAAACGGAGACCGCGTCCTGAAGAGGGAAGTACAGAACCGGCACATATCGTATGGAGTGGGGAAAGGGAGCTATCTAAAAAGTTGAAGCACTTCTTTGGCACAAAAAGAGGGTAGATATGTCCGTTCTCGTAAGGGAAACAGCGAAATGAACTTAACACAGAAATGAGCGGGCTTGAATCTCAGAAACTTGAGGCACGAGAAGGCGTAGCGAAGTCTAAGCGCGCGGCAGTGGCACAGAAATGGGATAGTCAAGAATAAGTACAGAAAACTCCAAAGAATCCGCGCTGTGTGCACTCCGGCGCGGGGGTCACGCTGGGCAACGAACCGAATAGAGAAGTCGAGAACAACGAGGAATCTCATACGTGGAGGTGCCATGTGCGTTCTCCAAGAACACAGAACCGCCCCCCAGACCGGAAACTAGGAAGAAAGATCTAAGGTCGAAGGGGTCATATCAGCTGGCAGGTCCAATTTGGAGAAGGGCTTCTTAAACTCCTTAATTTAAGGAAATGAGACTGGAAATCAGAGACTCGAAGCCGAGGATCCTCAGATTAAAGGGGGGTTGTCGTGAGGGTTAAAGGGCAGCCTTCTCTCTGGGAAGAGGTGACAGATACGGTGTGGTCAGTGTTAGGGATACGCGCGTGCGGGGATTTGCTCGCCGGTTTAAGAAGGAAGCTCGCAAGCAGGCCGACGGGGTTCGGGGGGTCTGGCGAAAGGGGACGATGAAGGTAACACGCAGGGCGAAAAAAACAAAAGGAGTTTCTTTCCTACGCTGTGTGAGAGGGAAATCGGGGGGAAGCATTGTTGAAGGACAGTATAGAACGTGGTCAGACGCAATCGGACAAGAGAAATCAGGAATGATTCTTCTGTGGATACGGGGTTTGAACCGTGCGAGAAGGGCTTAGCGAGGATTACTAACGCCAGTTTCGTGATTTTGGATAACGGGTTTGGGACGGTCTTCCTCGGGTCTGACGGAAGAAACCCACGGACATACAAGTTAAATTTTTGGAATGCGTACAAAACTAAAACTCTTGGTGAAGGACATTGGGGAACGCTAGAGAAAGGGGGGTGGGGTGACAGCCCTCCAGGTGGAATTCGTTAAAAAGGGAAAGTTGAGCCGTTGGATGACGACCTGGGGAAGGAAAGCGTCGTGTGGGTCCTGGACCAGGGGGGCATCAAGCGAAAAAATCAGCAACCCTCGTCCAGGAGCTCTCGAGAGTGCGACCATGCAGGACGGTTTATGTGCAAAGGAGAAATTGAAAGAATGAATACTTTCCATGGGGGGATAAAGATGCATATAGTCTTACTAAAGCCTTTGTTCCTGCTGTCGGGGGGGGAAATGAAGACGCCTACGTGAACTATCGAGGTGAAGCAGGACTTGGGGAAATCAGGGGTAGTCTGAGAGCCTCTGGGCCCAACGAAAGTTTGAAGAAAAAATACCCAGTGATGATGAACTCACGCGGAAAAAAAACCCAGAAAGGGGAGGAACTGAGAACGATCCAAGAGCGATAGTTCGCGCCCCGGACAGAGGCAAGGGAATAAGGATGACAGCTGCAATCAAAAGAAGGGGATCGATGGCATCTGGAGTCAGGAGGTGGGGTACCGTATCCCAAAAGGGATTAGTAAAGGGATCGGACACAGAAACCTATTCTACAGTAAAGTCAAGAAAAGTGCATCCGTCATGGGAGGGATAGGGACAGACGAACTTCTAAAAAGAGGACGTAGGTCGGGAAACGGTGCTCTCAGGATTAAGTTCTTACGATACACAGGGTTTGGTCTCAGTCTAATGAAAGACATGAATCAAAAATGGCAATGACAGTGCTGCGCAGGAAGTGGTCCATCCCGAAAACCTCTTATAGAATATTTTACGGAACTACATAATTTTCAAACTCATTGGACGAGGGATCCCGAGCATGAGAAAGGAAAGAAGAATGAGACCGATGACACAGTTCAGCGGTGGTAGTGTTCCCCAACCTGAGGGGAACATGCCTGCAAAGGCAAAAAAAAGGGGAAAGAAAGGAAACAGGCAGGAAAGGTCAGGGACGTAGAACCGCGGGGGAATGGCTTGAAAACTTCTAAGGGTCGACGGTATCCCGGGGGGGAGACGCGTATCAGAGGTACACGATCCGTATCGCCTGCCGGGAAAACGAAAGGGATTACCAAGGGAAAAAAAGGGCCAGAGAACACCGGTTACGAGGGAAGGCAACTACAACTTGGAGGGGTGGGAAATTGTGAGTAGAGGAAAAGTGCTCAGGAAAACAGGGATGCGCACAAGCAGAAATAATAAGGTGACCAAAGTGTAGGCATTGGGGGGGTAATAATAGACGTTAGCCAAGGCACGGCCTAACAGCAACTTCAAGCCAAGGGACGCTGAAAATAGCCTCCAAAACAGTCTGAAAAGGAATGGAAGAAGCATTCAGGGAAATCAAGAGCGGGAAGGTAGGGCATCGTCACCGCTACAGAAAGAAAAGGGGAGAAAAAACTATAAGGACAAGATCCCAAGGGATGAACGGGGGTAGCAGTACAGGGTTCGCCGATGAGGAGAAAAATGTAATCTGAATCGTTAATTGAAAAACGAAGCTGAAAGAGCTTTATATTAAAAGAGAAATGATTTGCCGAAGGAGAACCCCACCTCAAGAAAACGAGAAAAAGTCAGCTCTGACGAGGATGGGCCAAAGGGCTTAGGGGGGGGGAGTAGTCTCTTAGAAGAACATCAAAGGAAAAAGGGGAGAATGCTCCAAGCGGCAACAAAAGATCTCAGAGGGTTTAAGCTCAGATCAGGGAACTTTTTAATGGGAGAATGGAATCGTGGCCTCGTACAAGGAATAATGAAGCAAGTGTCTGTGAGCCATGAAAGGGCCGCCGAGGGGGGAGTCGAACTTACTCCGAAAGAAAAAAGTGTGCTGCAAAAACGCCCGCAAGAATCATGGAAGCAGGCGCGGAGAAGCCCGAAGTAATGCCCCAGGGAAAGGCGAGGAAAGGAAACAGGTCAATCAGTCGAAACGCCGTCATCCTTAAAAGGGCGCTGGCCGGGTCCAACTCCCATCATAATCACATCCGAGAAGTGCAGAATGAACTGGGCGGCGACATACAAAAGGACGATACCGTGGGAGACTGTGCACAGTAAATCGCAAGGAAAACATCTCCCAGAGAAGATCGAGTCACCTGTGCCGACGAAAAGCATTGCTAACTACCTCTCGAGGGCGAGGGGACGGGAAAAGGGGGTATGGTTTCTATGGTTATCGAGAGTGTAAATGAAGCGAGCGAGACTGCTCGGTAACGGGCCGACGTAGGGCGAGGGAGGGCGGAGAAAAAAAACTTGACAGGGAAAATTTGAGGCCGAAAAATCTCACAAAGAGAGGAGTTCAACCCCCCCGAGGGGTTGGAAGGGGCGGGAAAAACGATGTCGAAGGGGCAGGAGGGACAATAATCGATTCAAAGGGGGGGAAATAATCCGGCCTTTGCCAAAGTAAGGAGGAATACTGCGCCCTAACGGAGAACATCAGCTGCAAAGACAGGGCAAACTCTCTCGGAAAAAGGAGGGGCGCCTCGGTGAAAGGAGAGGCTGAGTCTCCCGTAGATTCAACGTCCAGGGCGAGTCTCAGGAGAGGGATGAAGAGAGGAGCTAGGAGTTACTGCTTGCTAGGGAGCTTGACCTAACAAAGAGTCAGAGTAAGCACAGAAGCTACGCCCAAAATTTGGGGGGGGAAATTCAACTCCATCAATTCGCCTCCGGCAAAAAGAAAAAAACGAGAGGGGGTTTTCGGGGAAAACTATCCGGTAAAGCTGCGCAAATGCGAAAGTGGGGACGGGGGGGAACGACCACATCCGAAGAAGAATTTCCTTAGACGGGGTGAGGGTGTGGGGATGGCCGGACGCGAAAAAGCGGGTGGAAGAGATCAAGGGCGGATGAAAAATGGGCCAAGGAAGTAAAAAGAGAGACCCTTTGCCGAGGGCCCTAGACGGTAGAGAGGGATGGGAAAGTGGGGGGCGGAGGAAGCTGTAGCTATAGACTACGAGGTTACCGATCGTGTACTTCTAGGGAAGCGGCCAAGAGGTGGGGGCAGAAAAGGTTAAGCGGCAGCAAGGAGAAAAATACCAGAAACCTCAAAACAGGAATTTGATCGTGGGGGGCGTATGATGTAGGGACAAGCGCCAATGGGCAACAGGATGTATAGCAAAAACCGACTGGATGGGAGGAAAGGTGGGTTTGGATGAGCCCATCCGAGGACCATTAAGAAGGTGGGGCGTTGCCGAGAAAAAGGCACTGAGAAGGCGTCCTTGATCAATTCGTACGAGGAATCCATGGCGCGGAAAGTGAAAAGGGTGTCCTGAGGAACGAGGCCTAGAGAGAGAACAAAAAACGAGAGATGAAAAGAATAAGATAGAAAAAAAAACGAAGGGGTTGAAGTCAAGGAGGTCCACGCGACGTAAAATTCCGAGGGCGGGGTTTAAAAGCAGGGTGAAGGACGACGGAGTGAGGAAAAAACTGCAATCGGCCATGTGGGAGGGGGGGTAGAGCACAAAAAAAAATCAGAAATAAAGAAAGGGGGGCGAGGCCTGAAGGAAAATCCTACGGCCAACTGGAAGAGGCGCGTTACGGCACTAATAAACGACAAAAATTCCCAAAACCGACTGGAGGGGTCGGATGTAAAACTAATCGAACGGAGAGGGGGAACAAGCTATCTAAAGCTGGCAGTTTTAAAAGTCAGTTTCCATTGCTAAGTAACGGGAGGAAGTTGAAGGACGGGGATGGTCCTGCGTTACGACAAAGGGACAAGCACAACGAAAAAAGGAAATCCGGTCAACGGGACAGTGGCGAAATCAAAGCAGAAGCCAGAGGAGCGGATCTCCGGAAAGGAAAAGACTGTCGTTAGCTGCACGGTGGAAAAAACGCCGAAGAGGCTTTAGATGGGGGCGACCCGACAGAAAGAAAGAAGTTTTGTGTTGTGGGGGGGTTGGGGGCGAATGCGTCACAGGGAGAGGAAGAAAGAATCGACGGGAAGCCGTGCGCGAAAGAGGGACTGGATGTGGAGTTAGAGAAAAGAATTGCCGGCTCAAAAAGTACGATGACAAACGGTGAACCGGGGGGAACCGGGGGGCGTGACGAAGGATCGAATGAACTATCTCAAGACAAGAAGTCCCGAAACAAAAGAAGGATGCACTCGGTCGCAGCAGAGACAATCACAAATATTTCTGGAAGTGGGACTGGCGCGTCCACCAAGAAAATGCACGATCGCCTTCGTTTTAACCTAGTCAAGAAAAAAGGGACAAGCTCTACGATGGGAGGCGCTTAGGGGGGCACTAACTAAACGGGGAGAAAGATCGCAAGCCGAAGGGGAAAAAAAGGGAAAGAAACTTGGGATCTTAAGTTCGAGGGAGGCTCAGCGCTTACCGCTCCCAGGGGGGAGCGGACAACCCGAATTAAAGAGAACCAAAGGAGTTGGCGTTCGAAATTAGGGCAACTAAAAAGAACACTAATGACATAACGAACACTAGCAGAACACATGACTGTATACATGGGCGTGGCAGGAACCGAAGGTTATAAGGAAAATCGGGCCCAAAGAAGCGAAAAAATTTGGGGGTGAGCAAATTTCGTCCTCGCGCGCTCGAAAAACCAGTTCCAAAGCTCAGGGGATGCTCGCTATGGGAAGCGGGGCGCATTTTTAGGGGAGGGAAAAAAAATTCCACAGAAAGGTAGAGGTGTGGGAGGGAAAAATCTTTAGAGAGGAATAACTCACTACGGCTTCTATAGGGTGAGGGGGGCGGGGAGGAAGCGTCCCGCAGTCGTCCTAATGTGGAAAGAACCGGGAGGGGTTGGGAAGGAATCTACTAAAAAAAAAAGTGAGCACGTGGTAGAAGGGGGGGCGCAGAGAGATAAATCGGATGAAATTGTGCATGGAGAGTAAATCTATAAATTACTAAAATGACGCGGAAGTTCTTCATAAAGAACACCCTTCTGGGGAGGAACAAGGGTAGAAAACAGGGAAGAAAATTTCTTTCTCAGAAAGGGGGGAAGCGAGACACAGGGTCAGTGAAAGTAAGATCCCAAGAAGAAAGGTTAAACCATTTTTGGAACATGCCGCGGTCTCAAGAAACGCGAGAGCGTATTTGCCTAGCTAAGCGCATGAAATATGAAAGGGGAGTGGATGTCGAAAGCGTAGCAGGGGAAAAAATGGAAGAAGACATGGCCCAAAGTGAAGAGACGCGCGTTTGAGGAAACGAGGGGGGGGGGGGCTTCCGTGAGGAACAAACAAGAAATGACCCTGTAAATCTCAGGGGGGACCGCAGAAAGTAGGTAGTGGTTATCAGATGAGCGGTCAGGTCCTGGGTTTAGCAAAGAAAGAAAGAATCCTGCCTCGCCGGTGTGGCAAAGCAGGATCCGGCCTGGAAAAGGTCCGAGGAGGGGGTCTCTAAGGAAACTGGATGGAGGAAATCCATGCATAAAGGTCGGGAGGGGGCTTCACCAAAATGAGGGAGGGGTCAGGACGTCTTTGTTAATCATTAAAAGGGGGCGGGAATTTTTTCGAAATCAAGATCGTCCTAGGGGAGAGGGACGCTATTATTTACTCACGGACATCATGTATTCCGGCTTTTGGAAAAATCAGTGCAAACGGGAGGAGGGAGATAACGGTCAATAGGGTGCCTGAGCACGTTTTGGAAAGCAACCAACGTAAAAGTGTAGAAGGGCATTGGGATACTCGGGGAAAGGGGATTTTCGGCCGGGGGACTGGGGTTCAGGAGACCGGGAGATGCCGTTCATGAGAAGGTCAATTGCGAACTGGGGGGGGTCAGATCAGGGGGTCTTAAAACCGAGAATATAAAGGACTCCGGAAACTAAAAAACGGGGGCCTGAAGGCTGAAGAGAGAAAACGCACTGACTGCTCGGTCGGAGGTCCCTTTGCCGCATTGGAGAAGAGCGGTAAGACGGATCAACCTTAAAAAGGGGGTCCCTAGGATTTGGGCAGGATAGATGAACCACGCTGCTCGAGGGAAAAAATGCTCTGGGTGGGAATGGGGTAGTATCCCTGAGAATAGGTAACCGTGAGGAAACCGAAATGAAGACCAGCAAGGAAGGAGAAGGAGTTGGAGGGTGGCTGCAATGGTCCGGGGGAGCGAAGACCCCTTCCTGAAAAGCCGGCTGATAAGGATCGAGTCCTTTTCGGAGCCAGGAAGGGAAGCAGCAAGAAATGAAATAAACTATCTCGCTCCAAAACTGGCCGAATGAGAGGGGATATCTGTCTAAGGACGGGTGATTGTACCGATCTAGAGAAAAAACCAACACCGGTGAGAGGGGATATCGATCACAAGAAAAACCTTCGAAGGGGAAGTAGCAGAAGTCAGTTCTGTAGAGGGCCGAATGGGGGACTTCCTCGCGCTGGGGGAAATACGAAGGGGAATATGGAATCGATCCTAGGGGAATCCGAGAAAAAGGACTAATTCATCTACCGGAAAGAAAGAGGGGACGGGGTCTTGCCATTTGGGTTCACTCCCGTCAAGGAGGGGGAGGGGAAACAAATGCAAATAGGGGGACTCGATTAAATCAATCAGTAACCAAAAGGTAACCTTCCTGGGAAAAGTCACTTACAATAACCTGCCTGGCCAGGGGAAGAAGGAAAATGACAAGGAAGCTCCCCTCAAAGAAATCTCAAAAAAGAGCACCCATCCTCGGTGGAGGGCGGGAAAAAAAAATGTCCTATTGACGTAGAGATGTTGAAAAAACAAGTAAAAAATGCAACATGAGAAGCACCTGGGCCCGCCGGGAGGGTAACCATCGACGTGGGACGGGGAAAAACGTTGCTAGGAAACCTAGTTACAGCAAGTCAAGAAGGAAAAACCCTGGCGTTGTGGGCGAAAGGAAATTGACTTTTACTGAGAGAAGGGCGGGGAGGAACAAAAGCAAAGAAGAGGACGTCAAAAAAAAATGTCGGGAAAGGGCCGTCATAAGAAACGCCGAGCATAAGAAGAAAGAAAAACGGTGCCCCACAGGAAAACAAGCAGCACGGGAGTATCACGAAAAAGGACGCAAAAGTCATGCGGGAGGCTCCTGAATATAGAAAGGAAGGCATAGACAGCTAGCCAGCGCTAAGATAAAAAAAATCTATAATACCCAATAGCGAGGAATCTTAACAAGAAGCTTTCCCTATTAAAAGGGGAGGGGCTCCGAGGGGAAGAACCAGAAAATCGGCATAGGAGGGCGAATTCTTCGGGAAATCCACAATCTGAGGTACCGAACCAGAAGGCCTTTCCGAGGGGAGATCACACACCGAAATCCCTTAGGGATCAGCGGAGGCCAGCTAAGAAAGGGCGAGCATGTTTGAGATCGGAAAGGGAAGGAACCGAAAACGAACCATGATCAGGGGGGAAAGTGGAAGCTTCTACATCGTCAGGAAAGGATCTTGATCTTTGTCTAAGTCAACGGAAAAAGAAACAATGTCGTAGGCAAATTGGCAGCTTCTCCATCGAACAAGGATCAAGTGGCCTGGAGAAGACCAAAGGGGAGTTTCCCTAGAATGAAAGGCGCCGCTTCACGTCGCTGAAGCCGGCACGGTAAAGTCGAGCGATCAACGAAAAGGAAATCAGGATTTTTAAAGGGACGCGGGGCGAAAGCCTTCTCTCGGAGCAACAGTCTACTAAGCGCCCAACCTACAGGGAAGGGAGAGAATAGCGGACCGAAGACGGAACCGCGTTTCAGTAAAGAAAAAAAAAAATCAAACATCTCTATCGACAGGTCCAAGACCTCGCCCGCAGAGAGAAGGCGCTGCTCATAGGAGAACAAGTCCTGCACAAAGGGAAACGGAGATCTAGAAGACCCCGGAATGCGGGGGGAGGGAAGTCTCGACAGGGATGTAGGCGATTGTAAGATAAGTCTTTTTTCTCGAAATCGGGGGGGGGAGCGGGGATTTCCTGAAAAAATCCGTCGAGCGCGCTGGACACGGGAAAAACTCCGCGCCTCGGCGGAGGAAGATCGGGGGGACGTGCAACGATTTTAATGCTACTCAGGGAATGAGGTCTGAGAGGGCGGGGCCTTGATGCAACCGGAGGGGGAGAGGCGAAGCGCTGCGCGAAATAAGAACAGGGGTCGAACTGCAAGGGACCAATGGGGAAACCGTCGGCTAGAAATGAAAAAAAGGTGGAGTGAGAGGAAAACAACAAAACGGACGAGAACTGACGAAGGAGTGAACGAATAGACCGGATGTGAGAAAAGGGGAGAAAACCGCATGCGACATTCACACTCAGGTTGGCTGGTGTCAACTCCGTTCGACGCACGCAGACGGTTCGCCGTCGGGGATCAATTAACCCCTGACTACCCTCGCAGAAAAATCAGGATGTTTGATCTGACGGACAATCGGACGCATGGGAAGGGAATACAAAAAAGACTAAAAAGAGCCCACTTATCCTGGGAATCTGGTTCCGATCCTTGGGAAAAAAAAAAGGTAAGACTGGCTGGATGGAAGGGGTGGCTGAAAAAAACAAAAGGAAATTTATGAGGGTTCTGTGGGTAAACGGGGGGGCAAAAGATAAATTGTAGAGTTAAGGGAAAAAAAAAAACACTAGGAGGGGGGTTAAAAATGGCTGTGGGTGGTTACAACTTTCATGTTGTTTTCCGGGAAAAAAGGGGTCTCACTGTTGGGATGTTACGGTGTGTGGCGGATGGGGTATCGGGGAAGAAGACCACTGGAGGGAATTTAAGAGAATCGATCTCAGGAGAGTGCAACCAATTAGTTGTAAGAGTCAAAACTGTTGCAAAATTCGGATGGGGGAAGTTGCGGGGTTCTCATCCAGTAAGCAGAAAAGAATCAAAGAGAAAAGACTTTCGCTGCTATCGTTTAAAGTAGACAAATCGAGCAAGGGGCCTAGCGGGAGGAGCGTTAAAATCGGAAAGAGGCACGCGCAGAAAACTTCCGAACAAGAAACATATTCAAGGCCTGGGGGGGGGGGGTTGTGCTTCTGGGATGGACGCGCAAAATAGAAATAATGCCGTAGGATGGGGAAGCAGCTAAACTCAATCTGGAAAGGGGGGAGGAAAGGGAGTTTCTTGTTTCGATAAAAGACTAACCAGTTATTTGAGGGAAAAGGAGTCGTCGCGCGAGAAACTGCCACCTTCGAAATTCCCTGCTCTCGGAAACAGGAAGCTCGAAGATAAGGGAAAAGCCGGTCCGAAACAACAAAAGGAGGGAAAAGAGAAGAAACTAGGCCTCAGGGGTAAAAGAACCCCACCCGGGACTTGGACCGGAAATTGATCCTAGAAGGGAATTCAGTACTAAGAGACTAAGAATCGAACTAAAAAAGAGTGAATAATGACCAAGGGGTGGGGGGAAGGGATTACCTGGTCGTAGGGTGGCAAGCGAAAAAATCAATATACCCAGAGGTTTTCGCAGCGGAGAGCTAAACCCCAGCTTGCCATTTAGTACGTGCCCTTAATACAGCCGACAAGGGAACCGAAAATGGAAGGAGGGAACGGGCTGTCGCTGCTCTGGAGGAAAATCGCTCGACACGGCGGAAGGGGGGGGAAGGGGGGCTCTATTAAAGTTCGGTAAGGGGCATCGCCTTCCGAAGGGGGTGGCTCGGCCGAGCGAAGAAGAGAAAGAAAACGTCGGGAACCGTCCATCACCGGGGAGGAAGAGGGGGGGCGATACCTGCCGCAGAAGGGAGAGAGAAATCCCGTGTGGTGTAACTACGCGGGTCTTCCGAGAAAGGAAAAAGGAAAAGAAACAAACGCCGGAAAGAGGAAATCTGAAGAGGGGGAAGAAAACAGGCAAGCAAAAGAATTATTGCGCGAGTAAACTAAAAATAACGATTCGGTCTACCGGCTCGAACATGAAGGAAGATTAATACACGGGAGTTCGCCTAAGAACGGGGAACGGCCGGCGGGGGGTTGCGAAAAAGTACTGAGGGGAAAAAAACTGCCCTAAAGAGACCCGGTCCAAACGTTAGTCGGAGAGGATCAGTGGACAGCCCGACGACGAAGACAGACATAGCATACGTGAAGTTGTAAAGAGCTGTTATACTAAGCGGGCCCACAGATGAGATCACATCCAGAGACGTATATCTTCCACTTCGTGATTGCAAAAATCCAGACTCACATCCTTCAGTATGCTCGACGAACAGACCCTGCAACAGGCAAACATAGAAAGCGAAAATCAAGAGAAGGCAGAACCTAAAGGGGGGCCGGGGGAACGAACAGGCACGATCCGGGACATTGGATCGAAATTTGGCTGGGCGGTCGCGGTGAGAGGTATGCGAATGAAG
>Ga0179593_1441847_pt1 | contig 18785 bp, 19 predicted proteins | sample CZODoug2_1_08_16_FD_185931 | JGI IMG/M metagenome (GOLD analysis project Ga0179593, IMG submission 185931) | Vadose zone soil fungal communities from Angelo Coast Range Reserve, California, USA - CZODoug2_1_08_16fungal (PacBio error correction) | ecosystem: Environmental > Terrestrial > Soil >...
TCTCGGACGGGGGGGAAAGTAAGGTTCTTGACAAAGGAAAAAGGGCAACTGGAGACCGGGAAAGGGGAAGAGGTAGGTCGAGTATCGGCGGTCGGGGGAGGTGGTCCCCGAACAAGACTCGGTGAAGGAAACGAGGGCTCGAAAGGAACGCCGGCACTAATGTTGGGTTAGAGGGAATTTCAATGGACCAATTCCACAGATTTGAGGAAAAGTAGCGACGATGGAGGGGAGACGATGAAAAAAACGAACGAAACGAGGAAGCGCGTTGCTACATTCGATAGATGCCAAGACGCGATGAGACGCGGAAGGAAGGTCGGCCGTTCCGGCAGGCGGAGCACATGGAGGGGAAATAAAGCGATCCTAGTACGGTCATCCGAGGTGAAAGATCAGAAAGACGAAGTCATAAAAGAAGACCGAAAAAAATACAGGAAAGAAAAAGAGTAAAACGTTTATTCCACTCTTATCAGGAGAGGACGGAGGGTGGGGGGGTTAACTAAATCGCTTTTCGCAGCCAATATGGGAAGTCGGAAAGGTCATGAACGGACGTGTCAGACAATTCCCGCAAAATGTCAGCTCACAGAGAGGAGTAAGAGGAAGAGCCTGGAAATAAACGGCCAGGAAAAAAAAAAAGAAAAGGGTTCAGGCGCTTGTGCTGCCTTAATGAGGGGCTGTCCAAAAAGGCCCGGGTGGCGGAAGGGGGCCTGGGACGCCGGAAAAGAAAATATATAGATAGATGAAAACAGAAGACGCAAAACGATTCTTTAGGGAGGGAAGAAACCGGCTCTCGTCTCATGAATCGAATACCGCAATTGAAAGCCTGCCATCGGACATAAGCGAGTTTCGCCTCCACGACAAGGAAAAAAACAACCTGGGAGTCAAATAAATCACTTTCTGTGGAGGAAAAGAGGGGAGAGAAAGCTGAATCACAAAAAGCACACGAGGTTGCAAAGCTGAGGAGGGCTACTAGACTAATATGAGAGGGAGGCGTCGGAATTATTGATCCTAGTGTAAGAGTGGGGAGGGGGAAAAGAGGCAGACTTAAGAATTGACAAAAGAGTAAGCTGAAAAAACCGATAAAATCGGAAGGAGGAACTCCGGGGAAATGCGTGCAGATAGCACAAAGGCCATCCAAAGAGGATAGGGGAAAAGATTGGAAGATGAGAATGTTTCCGCACGATTGTAGCTATTTCTGAGAGGTTGTGAAGTGTAAATCCGTTTCCGCTCCAGGGGGTGCAATCTCCGGTTGGGGTTTCAAAAAAGGACAACGGGAACGGATGCGGAAGGTCTAGCCGAATGGGGTTGGGTGTAAAGGGCGGGGGGAGAAAGTTTCCGTCTGGTGGGGGCCAAGAGCCTATTGAAAAGGGGGGATCTCGTAATTTCTTCGATGGCGTCAAGGTCCTATGTCTCGAAAGAGGAAAAGAGCCGTCATGGGAGAAGACCCACCTTATCCGCCGGGAATTTTCTGCAGGGTACTGGGACATCAGATTAAGGTGTACCACTTAGTAAAGGCCATGCAAATCATCGGAAAAGGGGGGGGGGAAGTGCAAGCGAATCTTTTGCAAAACGACTGGTTGAGGGCAAAGGCGAGGCCGTACTGGGGATGAAGTCGCGTAGCGCGGCGAAAGGAAGGCCGTTGGCGACTCGTTTTCTTAATGAGCTTCGCCAGCATCAGGGAAAAAAGGGAGGAATACAATTGGTCCAAGAATTGACGACAGCGGCGCAACGATAATGAAAAGATTCCGTTGTAACAAGAAAATCACGGGAAAAAATGCCAAAGCGCGAGCGCACGGGGAGCATTAAAAAAGAATAACCCTCAAACCGGGGTGGCGCAAAACAATCAGCGTGAAACGATCAGGAAAAAAACGGATGAATAAGAGCAAGCCCTGAGAAAGGGAAACTATCACCAAACAGGAAGGGAGCCATCCATCGCGGGGTAGAGGGAGGAAGAATAGCAGACCAAGCGATGAATTTCGTCAGATGAAAAAATTCAGGGCCTCGTCGAATTGAAAGGGGGGGAAGGGTCGGGGTCTAAACCATTTAGGGAAGAAAGGGAACTGAATGGTATGATAAAAAACACTGGACAGAAAAGGGCGGACACTCTAGATAATTTGTTCCCATAGTTTTGTTGGAAACAAAGCCATGAGGGAAAGAAAGGCAACGTTGTCTAGCTAGGAAAAGGATAGGTGCCACCTGATGGCAATTGAAATAGTTGAGGGCGCGGCTAAGGCAAAACCAAAATGTAACTCGTGAAAGCCCGATGGGGGACGGGGACGACTTCGTCAATAGAGAAGATTACCATAAAAACACTCCGCAACAGGGGAACAAGACGTTGCGCAGAGGGGGGGAGCGGTTTTCCATCAAGGCAGAGGAGTCCGTACCAAAACGAACTCCAGGGGAAACTGGACAAGAGAGGAAAAAAAAGCACAGAAAGCAGTTGGTAAAAAAGGAAAAAAGGGGGAATGGGACACAACAGAAAATTGGGGCGCCGGCGCAACACAGGGTGCAGTTTAGCGCAAAGCATCAGGGACAAACGGATGACAGGCAAGGACGGCCTTGCTGGAGGGAGCTCATTACTGCACTGCTAGAGGAAGAGGACGAAAAAGAAACCAATATTGAGAACTCGGACAAACAAGGGTAGGCACGTCCAGGGACGGTGCACCGGCTGCCCTGCTTTTGGCCGGCTCACAGGAAAGCCATTTTATAGGGAGATTTCGTAAGGAAAGAGGAGAGAACAACAAAACAGAAAGGCGGGAAAATAGAAGGTGTAGTGCGAAAACTGAATAACTGTGCAGCACAGGGGACTCCGGCAAACAGCAGTCATACTGTGGCAACGTCGGAAGGCGCCTATGCCCAAAACGTGAAGGCTGATAAAGATTGGTTACGAACAAATGAGGAAGGGAGCATTACCCGAGAGGAGAGAAGAAGGAGATTGCCGGATAGTTATTAAGAGGCTGACGCAGCCACGTTTGGCAGTCAAACTGAAAGGGAACCGACGCAAAGGTGCTCTGTCCAGAGAGGAAAAACCCCTTTTTTTGTTGGTTTGAAAAAAAAAAAAAAGACAAAAGTCAGTGCGGAGTTTGTTGTGGAATCTCGTGAGGGTGACCAGTGAAGTTCTGTTCGTTAATCGAGCAGGGGAGGATGTAAAACCCTTGCAAAGGGGGGTAAAAGGGGAGGTCGATGGAATGAAGATGCGCGATTGAGGAAAGACAACAAAAGAGGCGTTTCAAGAGGCTTGGGCATAGCGCGTAGGAAATATTATAGGGGGAAATCAGAAGAAAAAGTATCCGAAAGGGGGAAAGAGCTCAGAACCACTGCGTATCAGGCCGAATGCTGGGTCAACAACACAGAGGAACAAAGGTGAGAGAGAAACTGGGCTGTCTTGATCAAAAAGTTCATCACGCTGCTTTAACGCAAGTTGGGGGAACCTGAAGGGTCAATTTTTAACTCGACTCGAAGGGAGGGCTTGCCTCGACGAATTCAATCGCTGGTTAAAGCGATCAGGAGGGAATCAAAAAGCTGGTGGAAGAGTACAGATTATCTTGTGAGTAGGGTCAGGTCTCCTGCGCTGAGGGAGGAAAAAGCCGTATGCTTAATCGTGTTCACGCTGAGGAGCAAAAAAAGGGAGGGGGGCTGTGACTGCGCCTCGCTCTCGCTGGGTTCTAGGGGAAGAGGCGGTGTTTTTAAAAAAGAAACCAATAAGATTCTTGTCATTAGATGTCTCACGCTCAGTCGTCACGTCTTGGGGGGGGGGAAAAAAAAAATTCATTGAGACGATTTCTGGACAAGGAGAGGAGAGCGCACCGCGGCACGTAACACGCGGAGAAAAAAGGCTGGCTTCTCCGCGACAAACTTCGCTCAAGTACGCGCTAAAGGAAAAAAACCAAAACGCTCGAACTTTTCAAAACTAGGAGCTTCAATTCGAGCCGAGGAAACCATGTCCTTTAACGAGGGGAAGGAGATTATGCCACAGGTCCTGCAGAAATAGTCAGGCAGGGAATGGGAGAATGAACAGATTGGAGGAGGAGATCAGGTCGAAGAGAAGCGGAAAAAAACGATACAATTTTACGAGCCTTACTGGTATTCAACTAGGGCTTGCCGCAGATCCGCAACAAAAAATGGGAGCCACAGCCCTTGCTTACAAACACTTAAGAAGAAAGAAGAAAGACAACAGTCACTTAGTTTTGAAAAAACACCAGGGGACAGTTAACAAAAGATGGACACGGGAGGCAGATAAAAAGACTAAAAATATAAGAGGGGAGAAAACATAAAATCGCAATAGAGGGGGGGTGAAAAGAAATGGCATTTGTGCCGTTGGGGATATCTGCAGATAACGCTTAAAGCTCCGCATTAGAGGAAATGGAAGAATTGGTGTAGACGTGTAAATCTTGGTTAGAGGAATTTACGAGGCGGCAACACTAGAGTAAAAAACTCTCCTTCGTGGCGCAGGCGTCGAGACAAAACCGCGCCAGAGAGGAAAGATCAAGCTCCATCGGCAAAAGGGGGAGGTGCCCCAAGGGGGTGCATAAGTGCGTACGGGTCTCTTGGGATGAGAAAGAAGTCCAAAAAGGGGATTGTGCTGGCGCAGCCGTGGTTTGGGAAATTGTGTGGATTGGAAGGCGCAAACTTAGGGAGGGAGGGGCAAGGGAACTCGTAGGGAGGAATGCAGGCGATAGAGAAGCATTTCTGAACGAAAAAAACTATAGCTGCGACGGGAAACGATAAAAAGATCTCGATATTTGAAAAATTGGACGGCGTCAAGAAGAATACTGCACTCGGAAGTTAAAGAAACAGAAGAGGAATGCACAAGCGCCCTTTGTGTCGTTTGACGGAAGGGAAAATCTAGGGAGAACTAACTGGGGAGAATCAGCTTCTGGGAGCGGGAAGTTGACGGAAAGGGTGCTTCAGTCGTGGGGAACATAGAAATCCATTCATTTGGGTGGAGGGAAGGGAAAAAGCTAGATGTACAAATAAAAGAGGGGGGGGAAAAAGACGACAGATAGGGGGGGGGCATATACCTGGACCTGGCTGCTTCTCTGCTTTTTTCGGCTCAATCGGCAGGTTACATGGAAACTCTCGTATGACGTTGGTAAATTTTAGGGACTGTAAGGAGGGGGGACATGACCGTAACTCTGCGGCTATTCGGCTACAGAAGGGGGGAGAGGAGGACAACTGCCTTACGGCCGATCATGCCCGGCCGCGGGTCTACCACAGTTCTAAAAGAGGAGGACTTACGTTCTTCATAGAAGAGAAGAGGGGAAGGGAACGCGGCGAAATAGTTTGAAAGTAAGCCGGGAGATGGACTCCATCAAGGGAGCTTACTTTTGTTACAGAAAATCGTGAATTGAAATTGAGGAGACACCTAGGGCAGGCTGTCCCTTTCTATCACGGAAACTGAGGAGGGGCTCGTGGGGGGCGGAACCAGAAAACCGAACGACCAGAGAAAACATACGGAGTCAACGGACGGAGCAAATTGGGGACATGAAAAGGGTCAGTAAAGAACACCTTACCTGGGACAAAAAGTGACACGGAGAACGAGCAACAAAAAAAAAAGGGGAAGGATAGACATTCGATGACAGTGGGTCAGGAAGGGTGAGGTAGCTGAAGGGAAGGGGCACTGTGGATCCGTCCGGGGAAAAAAGTAGGGATGGTGATCAGGCGGAGCTGGTCTTCGGGGTCTGGTGGTCAAAAAACAAGGATTTCAGAGGAACCGGGCGCGGAGGAAGGGAACGCCTGGAAAAAGGATGTGTGTAAGAACATTTCAAGGACCGTATTGTGGAAAAAGTGGAGGGGAAAGAGTAGGAGGACAGAGGCTCTGACGAAAACAATTCAACCGCGTTGCGCACGATTATCAGAGGGTTGCAAGGAAAAAGGAAGAGCGAGGAGAATCCAGAATAAACCTTGCATGAGTCGGAAGGACGGGAAAGTGGCGGACGCGACACAAAACGGAGGTGAGGGAGAAAGACTCGACGAGTGCGCAGGACCGAGGGAAGAAAAGACTAAGAATACGAGAGTCGAAAAATAAATATCAACAGAAAAAGAGAAGCTAACTCAATGACGCAGGTATTAAACTCAAATAGGCGCTAAGGATGGCGGGTGGAGGTTGGGGGGCAGAATCTGAAGTGCCACGGCCACGGACAATTAAGGACGTGCAGCGTTGTCCTAACGGAGGAAGAAAGGAGAAATCAACTGTCGGATATACAGAAACGTTATGCTCAGATACGGATCGTAAGGAACATGGGGTGAAAAAAAAAAAAAAGCGAAGAGCTTGATGCCTTAAGTCTTATGCAGATTGCACTCCGGTGTGCTGATAGCACGGGGGGTCGGTCCGTAAAATAAAATAAGAGAGAGGAAAGCCGAGGAACGCGCTGATTAGTGTCTTGAGTAATAACCTCTGCTAAGAAGAGGGGGCTTCAATGACAGGCACAGCAATTGAAAAACCTCATCAGAGTGACGGGTGTGAGCCGGGTCCACGCCGTCAATGCAAAAAAAAAATCATTCGACCAAAAATAAAAGGGGCCGCAGGTTTTCCGTAGAGCTGAAGACAGAACAAAGAAAAACAAGAGTGGGGGTCAAAAGCGGAGGATTCTCTCTATATTCTCGGAAGGGAGAAGATGACGATCGACAGTTAGAGTTAAGGAAAGGGGGGCACTCCCGAGCGAGACGTAGAATGTAAAAAAATATTTACAATGAAAAAAAGGGGGATCAGGAAGGAATCATTACTTAGAAAGGGACCGTGGAGCGCAGATGATCACAAAGCATAAAAGGAAGGCTTAACCAAAGATATGCAGAAAGGGAGGAAGGTTTTTCCTCAAAAAAGGGGTTTTAATACTTTCAGGAGATTTTTCGACGTGAAAAAACATGGACTAAGGTTGGGATTCTAAAGGTTTGCAAAACAATCGGAGCGAAAAAATTACGAGAGGGTTGCGGTTCTAACAAAAGGTGGGGGAAGTGACCCCTGGCGTGGCGAAAGTGGCCTCACTGGTGGGGGATATCGAGCAATCCGATGGTGCAGCATGCTCTTATGGAAGTGGATGGCGGGAGTAAACTTCTCTGGCACGCAATAGTAGGCAGGGAGTACCAACGGAACCCCGTAATAGTGAGGGAAGGAATGTGAGCATAGGGGAGGAAAATGTCCACTTCGTAAAGGGACATTCTGTGCAAAACCCGACGCCGAGCAGGGTGCATGACATCTCGTGGGCAACAAACGGTGGCGAGAGTGGGGGGGTGGACCAGGGACGCGTACTTAGCGAAGGGAGCGACGCGTGAGGGAGAATAGAAGGTTGGGACAGGAGGGGGGGAGGACGGCGTATTGAACCTCTCAAGATATAAAATGTCGCCGGTAAGGGGAATCCTACAATTCCAATATGGGAATAAGAGCGTAGGCAACTATCATAAAAGCTGGGGTCCGTGGTTGAAAAGAGAAGCCATCCGATAGATTAAAAATGTCAACGCAGCTTCGGGCAGGAAAAAAGACAATCACGCGTTTTTAAGAAAAAGCAACGTTGGAAACTATTCCAAAATTAAACGGATGGGAATCGCGACGGAAGCCACGTTAGCCTATCACCAGTAAATACGGGATCGTCCATCGCTGGGGGAGGTACTGAAAGGTCGCGGGAACCAAGCGATGATGTTAAGGAGATGAAAACTTAACGGAAAGATCGAATTGTTGAAAATGGGACTGTCCGGCGCCCTTGGCTTTGAAGCAGCGACCGGAACGGGCCGGTATCACCCGTGGTCGCTAAAGTCGGTTTTTGCGATTCTTGGGGGGGGGGCCCCCAAGTCTGGTCCAGAGGAGAAAGGTCGACGTTGTGCTGACTCTCTTCACCCTGCGGCACCTTTGCAGACGGTATTGCGGGATATCAATATGTTCCTTGGACGCGCGAAACATAGGGAAGTAATCGGCAATAAGAAGAGTGTGACGGGCCGATTGGGAGGAAAAAAAATCCGCTCATCTTTCTGCAGAACCGACCACACCAAGACTTTTCCAAGGCCGTCACTTTGTGTTGGAATCAAGATTCTCGCTTGCAAGTACCCACTAAACTCTCTGGGGGCAATCCGGATCGGACGGGTGAAAAACGCGCTTACCCAGGTGGCGTTGCCATCTGCGTATCGCTAAGAGGTAAACAAAGAAAAAAAACAGCGGGTTCAGGTTCTCACTAGCATCTGTTTTCCCTCTCTCCTTTCTACTCTCCTTCACCGGGGAAAAAGAACTGGCTCTTACCCTTCGTCCCAAGGAAAAAGGGGTGGCGACCGGCGCAAAAAAAAAAATGCAAGGGAAAAGTAGAGAAGAAAAAAAAGCGTCAAAAGAAGGAGACAGGAAGGGTCCGGATCCAGCACTACTGCCGGATCGGCGGGCAAGGGGACAGAAGGGGAAGAGAAATTGAGCAGCGCTGACAAAGAATCCAAGGGGAAAAAGGACGAAAACCTAGTGCCACCGGCTGCCTGGCCTGGTGCAGGGAGTAGCTGGGGCGGAAGGTGGATCGGTGAGGAATGAGAGTAAGGTCTCAACTAAAAACACAACAATTAGGGTAACGTAAGATTCGAGAACATCGCGTATACAATGCCTCAAGGGTAGACACACTCAAAAGGTGGCACGAAAAACCAGGAAGAAAAATTCGTGTCCGCCGCTGGCATAAATCATGTGTGTGGTTGGGGGTGGTGGTGGGGGTTGGGTGTTTTTTTTTTTGTTGGGTGGGTTTTTTTTTGGGGTGGGTGTGTGGGGTGGTGGGTTTTTGGGGTGTTTGTTTTTGGTTTGTGGGTTATAAATCAGGCCGGCAGGACCAGGAGAAGCGCTCCAAAAGGCGGCATTCCGGATCGTTTAAGCGTTGACTGAAGGACAAGGTTAGCACTAGTGCGAAGGGAGGAAAAAAAAAAAGGGAAGCTCGCAAGGTGATCTTACCAAGCAGTGCATGGGGAAGAGAAGGGGGAAACCATGTGAAAGGTCGGGTACGGGACGAGACTGAAGTGGAAAACACCGGACAACTTATGTCAACGTGCGGCGCGGGGAGAACGATTGAAGAAAGCGTCCGTCAAAAGGCATTGAAGGTTAATTTCATTAAAAACGGAAAAGGGAAAAAAGTGAGAATTGCCATAAAGCGCAAAAAAGACAACAACAGGGGGAGGATTCAAAAGGCTTTAATGGACAAGCTTAGGGGAAAAGAAATAGGGACAACAATTAAAAAATCGCGACGAACGGAGGGAGGGAATCAGAAAGGACGGGTAAGCATGAAAAGGTCTTAAAGATGCAATTTTAACTTTAGAGAAACGTGGGGGAGGAAGAGAAAATTCATCGCTTGGGGGAAAAGAAGACGGGAAATCCTCTACAACGCTTGAATATTAAGCGGAGGATCTGTGTCGTCAGGGACTCGGCGCGCCGGATTCATCGTTGGATTCGTAACGCGTGTAACAAAGGGAGGCGACAAAAAACGCGTGCTGGTAAATTGTGGACTCGCAGCTGCGATCGAGCTGTGGAAGGAAAGAAGGGAGTTTAAACACATCGGGAGGAATCGTGATCCAGGAGCTTCTCAAGTAGAGGGAGCGGAATAATGGCGCCATTCGCGATTGAGAGGGCATCCAACGGCACCCAAAAGACGAAGAAAAAATCTAGGAGCAAAAAGCGACTTCGCTCATTACTCGAGGAAAGAAAGAATCTCGCCTTGAAAAAAGTAAAAAAAAAAAATGGGCTCGGGAGAGAATGATCATTGCACTGGAAAGACCGTATCTGATTCTCACAGTACCTTGAAATAAATAAATGACGGTCCGGTGGGGAACTCATACGATTGAAACGTAACTTCAGCTAAGAGAAGACGCAATCTATTGAAGGTCATGAATAAAGCAACTCGCTTGATAGAGAGAAATCGCGGCAAGCTTCGAACACTCCATTGAGAAAGGACGGCTGAACTCCACTCCAGAATCACGTCTGGTTTGGGGAACCAAGGAGAAAGGGAAAAAATTAGGTACCCTGATTTACAACTGGATGAAAAAAAAAAGTAAATCTAAGAAAATAACGGGGTTAAAACATTATCAATAAAATAGCGTTGGTTCAAGCGGGACCCTGTGGAGAAGGTGCTTCTGCGCGCCCGGCGGTCTAGATAATTTATCTACTGACGGTGTGGTCCGTGTACATCTGGGAAGGAGGACGTAGAGAGGGGGCGAAAAACTCATCAGAGAGAAAGAGGAGAGCTAAAGACGCGCCGATAATCTATAGGAGGACAGAGACGCGTGGAAAAAAGCGGGGTGCTAGTGCTTAAAAGGGCGAAAGAGAACCACTGACCAGTGTGATTTTCGACGCCGTGGTGTTTTGGAAGGGGGGCGTAAGTGGCGAAAACGTTGATCAAAGCCATTTCAGATGCGATGCAGGCTATCGAGCGCATTGGAAAGAAAGAAAGAGAAGAGGCGCGCGGGCCTCGCGTATCTAGAGTCTAAGAAAATTGTGTGGAAAGTGAAGCGCCACAAACAATCCCTCATCCGCGCATGACAACAACGAAAGGGTTCAGTTGAAAGGGCCGACAAGAGCCGGAATGGGAGAAAAGCGATGTACTGACAGTTTGGCGGACTGAGGGCAAGGAAGTTCAAGCAAAGAATCAGTCCCGTTGGCGGCCGAAAGCAGACAGGAAACCTAAAAAAGAAAGTGACGAAAGCGACGGATATAAAAACAAAGCAGAGGGGGAGAAAAAAGGGCCTGATGCGGCGAGGACTGAAAGTCTCTGCTTTCTTTTTCAAAAACTTGAAAGGAGAATGGTCGGCCTCTGTCATGAAGGAAGAGGAAGCAAGTCCGAAAAACATGGAATTTCGTACAAGGAAGGAAAATAAAATGCCCTGCGCTTCATGATCGCGGGATTAGGACGGCAAGCTACTCATGTGCCGCAAAGACGGCTAATGGGGAAGTGAAGCGGCAATCTGTAAAAAACAAGAGTCTCTGTACTTTTTCCAGCAAATGGGGGAAGGAAAAAGGGAGCACATAGGCAGGCGTGAACTTTCGAGCAGCACAGCAGCTGAAAAGCGTGTGTTCTGGAACACAAAATAAAGAAAGGAGAGCGAACCAACCAGTACACGAGGTCCAGTGCCAGTTCAGGAATGGTAAGAACACCGAGGAAAAAAACAGGAGAGAGATCTCAGCAAACAAAAGGATGAGGAGGATAATTGCGATGAACCGGGTTGTCAGGCTACGGAAGGAAAAAGGAAGGAACTGAAACCAGAAGTCCTTTGAATAGTTTCAGCGCGGCGTCGGTTCTGGGGTCCTAACCCCCGAGGAAGGCAGACTGCTACTGGGGAAATGCCCTATTTGTTTGAGACAAAATTTAAAGTCACATTTTGCTGTTACGGGAAGACAAGAGAGGGTCATATGCTCTGAAGAAACCGAAAAAGCATGGTGGAGGGAGCGATGACGAGCGGCGAAAAAGAATGTTAGAACCGCTCCTGGAAGATTACGTGCACCCTTACGAGGGGATTCGGAACAAAGTATGTGAGCGAATCGAGACCGTAAGAGAGAAAGAGCAGAATAAGAGAAAAAGGAAAAATAGGAAAAAACAGTAATAAAACCTCATACCGTAATTCACTCTAAGCGCGGCGCAATGGATGTTTAGGTTGACCTCATAGAGTTCGGAAGAAAAAATACGTCTGGAGCTGGTCCTTACGGGCAAGCAATCCGCCAGAATAGAAAAGAATAAGGGCATATCCGTCGCGAGAGAGGAAAAAGGGGCAAAGAAAAAAAAAGGGGGAGGGCTTGTGGCGCGAGGCGGGGGATTTCCAAGTCAAGGTGTGCGTATCAGCGAGCGGACCGTAAAATAATATCGAAAGAGAGCTGGAGCGATGCAACCTCGCTTATTCTGGGAGGACGTCAGAAAATGCACGCCTCCGAGAAAAACTAAGGATAGTGAGAGAATTCGCAGCATAGTTGGAGCCTTCCACTACCCAGAAAGAACCAAAACGGATGGCAGGCTAGAAAAAAGCCAAGCTCAGGGTTTAGGAGAGATACCGTCGAAGAAGCAAACACACAGGAAGAGTCGCCGCTCTAGAGTTCTCGTAGCTCGCAAGTATAGTTCGAAGAATTGGAGATTGTTGCAAAAAAAAAAGACGTAAGAATTTTAAAACAGATTAACACGGGAAAAAAAGATAAAGAGATAAAGGGAGGAGAACGCCGGGAGAGCAGAAGCACCAGCATCCAGACGGAAAAAGAAAAAAGGAGCCGATTGCGAATGTTGTCAAGAAAAAGAGTTTTATCTGTTCTTATTGATAACGTGTATAAGTGCCCGACGTGGGGTACGAACCAGGTGTTGCAAAAACACGTGGATGAGGGGAGTTGCGGTTCGGAAGAAGTGGTTGTAAGCCAGGGCGTGTGCTACGCCGAAAGGCGGATGGGGAGAGCACGCCGGTTGGAGAGAGGCTCGTTAAATTTCTTGACGGTGCTTCTTCCTCTTCCGAAAGCGAAACAAGAATCGTAGGCAAAGACCACAGATCCACGTAAATAGTTCATGCAGGACGGGGGAACAGACAATGACTCCCCGTCTTCCAGAAAGTAAAGTCACGACGATCGAGCAGGGGCAGAGATCGTGTTGGGAAAAAGCAGAGAGTGATGTACTTCGCGCGTCGGTGGACGAAATGAGACGAGATCGGGGAAGCATCCAAACGGTCTACGCTTGCAGAAAGGAGGGTCTGGCAAGTGCGCAATTCGAAGGATAAAATACAACTTAAAAAACCATTCAAAGGAGTCGAGGTCGCAAAGAAAGGAAAAAAAACCAAGAGAAGGGTATAAAACTCCGCAAAACGAGGAAACGAGTAAAAAAACTAGAGTAGCGTCAGGGGCGGTCACGAATCCCCGAACTCTTTGTGGGAACAGAAGACGGTGAACGAGTCATAAGAAAAAGGTTGCAGCGGAGCCTTCCGGAAATGACGAGAAAAAGAAAAATAACAGGGAGGGTGAGGACTTCCAAGCGAAGAAGGAGGCGGGAAAAAAAAAGACTATGGGGGGCGGAAAAGTTAAAAAATTGCTCTTAGAGATAGTAAATGGGGGGGGAGAATCGCCTGGAAAAGTCAGAATCGAAAGTGAACTGAGTCAGCACAGACGCAAGTGTTCCTAGCCGGAGATAGCTTGTTGACAAAGAGGGTTTGACCACAGCCATGAGGAATAAGAAACCTTTGTCGAGCTCGTACAGATCTCTTTCCGCAGGGATGATAAAATAGTTTCCTTGAAGCGCGAGCCCAAGGGGAGCGCAAGCCAGAGTTGGGGAAGGAAAGGGTAGAAAGAAGAGTCGGAGCCCGAGAAGGGGCAAATGGGCACGGTTGCCAATGTTTTTTTAAATAAAAAACGCTTCCCCGTACCAAAGAAAGAAAATCACCTCACGTCTTCAAAAAAGCCGCACAAATAAGTTGGTAAAAAATTCACCGGGGCGCAGCCGTAACTCGCCAAAGTTTGGAGCAAAGTGCTAAACTTCAGTTAACGGGGGAAAAGGTGGACGAGAAGCAAAGATTCAAACATTCCTGGCAGCCTTCAACTGAGGAGCAATCGACGGCCTTCTAAGAAGCGAGTAACAAATATGTGGAAAAGAAGGAAAACGAGCTAGCCTTACCCGGGTGCAACAACTTCGTACCCTTGCTGGGGGGCAAGTATCTCCTTGCGGGGGAAAGTGTTAACTCGAAGTTTGAGACGACTCTTCGCATCAAAAAAAAACAACAATTAGGTTGAACGATTAGATATGAAAGGGAAAGACGGCGCTTATAAACTGTCAGAAAAGGGGGACTCATCAATCCAAGATCCTGGAAAAGGCCGTTACTGCCTCCCTGATGTAGGAAGAGAGGGGGGGAGAAAATCTTGTTACGAGCAGCAGCACCGCAAGGAAGAAGAGGTCGAGCTCACAGAAGAGTGAATGCGGGCCGGAAAGAGGTTTGGAAATCACACGGCTTTGAGGAGACAGGCCAACGTTCACACTGAGTGCGCCTGAGGCAGGGAAGCAGGCCGCGCGGTGAATTAGTAAACAAAAATAAAGGGTGCTTAGTTTTTTGAAGCGTCGTAGGTGAGCAAGGTGAGGTGGGGGGGGGGGGGGGTGGGGGGGGGGGGGGGGTTGGGGGTGGGGTGGGGGGGGGGGGGAGGCGGATCTATCCGAGTGAATGAACTATTTTAACCGGTGAGGGCGCTTTAGTGAAGAGGCTCTGGGGGGCGCCATCGTACAAAGTCTATGGAAGTTAGGATTGGTGTTACGACAGAAGGATGATGAACAATATTGAGATAACATCAAGGGGAGGCAAAGATCCGCTGTAAAAGAGAGAACGAACCAATATGCTGTCGAGAGGGAAGCCTGGCTTCGGGCAAAACGAAGCAGTCTCCAAATTAGCAAGAGCGACGAGTAAAGAAGGGAGACCACTCAACGGTTAAAGGCGGGAAAAGCATTGCGAATGTCCGCATTTAAAGGACAGAGGGAGACAAATTTAAGGTTTTCCTTCCTCGCACGAATTATCGGGGGTCAGCGAGACTGAGGAAGGACATCTACCCAAGAAGATGTACGGATTTATTCTGGTGGAGGGGCATGCGACGGTTACTCGAGTCCTAAGTGTATCGGATGTTTCAAAAAAAAAAAAACGTTATTGGCCCACACCGCATGAGGGAGGAAAATCCAGCGGCGCTCGAGGAGGGGGGGAAGGGACCGAGATGTAGGTGTTTACACCAGGAAATACTTTTCAATTATCGGTCAAAACAGACTCAGCAATTCTGTGGAAGTGAGGACAAAGGGACGGGCCAGCTTGCGCGAGGGAACGAGATAACCACGCTAGAACCAAAGGCTGCGGCGAGAGAGAGCTCGGCTCTCGCGCGCAGGGAAAATCACTTCGCCGTGGGAAAAACGAGCGCTGCGAGCTCAGGTGTCGATGAGCAAATCACTGAAAATTTGTACTCACAGGAGGAACCACGTCCTCAAGAATATCCGGAGGCAAAAGACAAAATTGCTGGCTTCGCTCCGCGAAGAGGAAGCTCAGAGAAAATTTACGGGAAAGAAGAGGAAAGTTCAATCGGCTTGCAAACCACGTCGGCCTTCGGAAAAGCCCGTGATACAACACTTCGGAATAGAAAAGAAAAAAAGACACGGACTGGGGGGGGGCAAAACACCGGGGTGAAACCACTGTATGAACACTGAATTTAACGAGAGAAGCAAAATCGGTGGGGAAAAACGGATCAATCGGCATTGTGGTTAAGCATTTCCTTGGATGCCGGTGTGCGCGTCATGGCTACCTGATATAAGAATTGAAATCTCTTGATCGGTGTGTAAATTGAAATCTTGGTTACATTCCTTAAGAGGGGGAGAAGACAAAAAAGAGCAGACCGCTCCCTCGGTCGAAAAAAGGAAAACTAGGGAAATCTGAGCTCGACATCGCCGCTTTGCCCAAAACGGCGTTGCTGTATTAAGGTCGGCGCGACAGACGAAAACGAGACAGGGGATTTTCAGGGGAAAGCCGGGGGGGGTTTTTGAATTGTTCTTTGAAAGGAGGAGAAGGGATGCGCGGCAAAGAGGACATGGAGCAGGGGCGAGGCAAGTTCGACAGGAACATCGGAGAGAGGGCCACCGGCATACTATCTAGAAGTTGGCGGTTATCGGAGAAAAGATCACGCACACCGTAAGGGGGGGGGAAAACCAAGAAAGAATAACAAGCCGCCGATTTGGGGGGAAGGGTACCCTGTAATAGTCAAGATGATCTAAAGTCAGAAGTCAATGGAAAAATGGATCGACGTGTGAGGAAAAAAGGGATGCCGACGGAGCACCAGCGCAATACTATGGGAGGAAGAAAAATTCAAACTAAAAGAGTGACGAAGCGCACTAAGTGGATTACCGAAGGAAAAAGGATGAGCTTTTCTGTTGCTATGCGCTGAAGGACAGAGCGGGGGGAACTTCGATTTCTTCCCAGAAAAGGGTAGGCCGAGTCTCGAAACATCCGGGTAAACACAATGCCGGGAACACCGAATCAGACAGGAGCGTTCTTCAGAGGAGGATTTCCGTCAAAAAGCGCATCGCATCGTGCCGCCGCCCCGGAAGAGGAGGTCTAAAGCTATGTCCTCATAAAGGTACTGGGGCCAAAGAGTTGGAGGAGGCGTTAAACACCAGGAGGTCCTTCGAGCAAACCGGCCTCGCGAGTTGGTCATGAAACAAAAGAACGCTGAGAATAATACCTTCTAAAAGGGACGTGACAATTCGTCCCGTTCCTTAAAAGGGCAGAACGGACCTGACAACCTGTCATCGAATGAAAAAAGAAAAAAAGGGAGGGGGAGATAGAGATTCGATAAAAGGGGGGACAGTTAAGGGGTTCTGAAACTGAGAACTGCCACTGGGGGAGCACTGAGTGATGAAGGGAAGGACCGAGATCGTCTTTGTTCTGGAAACACTATTGTCAGAGCCCAGGCAGAGAAAGAAGGGAACTCCTGAAATAGTTTTTAAGACCACTCTTAATGGAAATAAAGGGGAGGGGAAAAGTAGCGCCCGCAGTGATGGAGAAAAATCGAGGAAGACCGTTCTCCCTGTACATAGCGCGTCTTGCAAGGTAACGGAAGCCGGGGGGGGCGAGAGGAGAAAAGCTCCATGAATTGAGGCCGTAAGGAAGGGCCGCGACAAGGGTCGCGAATCTGCGAATAAGGGGAGAAGAAGGAAAATCGAATAATACGCGAAAGGAAAAGCAGAAAAAGAAGAAGCATCCTAAAACAGCACCGTTAATTCCACTCATAAGAGCAAGAGAAATGCTTGTGTAGTTTACCGCCTCTTGAGAAGCAGTACGGACTGCCGGGTGGGAAAAAAGAAGAATTCTCCGAAATGTAGCGAAAAAAGAGCGTGGATAACGCAGGTCCTGCGCAGGCTAGGGAAAGACAAAGAGGCAGCGTGTTGCCGCCGGATGGGATTTGAAACGGACCGTGTGTGCTGATCTGGCGCAGGGAGGAAGGGTAAATAAATTAGAGAGAATCGAGAGAGTCGAAGCCAACGCTCGATAGTCGTGTTCTATTAAGTAACTGAACCTGGTGACTAGATCGAAGGTAATAGACATGCACAAGTAATATATCTTCATCAGCGACGGGGGAGAAGAAAAGTATCAAAAACACCGCGTGGAAGAAACCAGAGACTTGTCTAGGTCTATCAGTTCACAAAAAGAAGAACGAAATACCCCCTTTGGGCAAAAGGAGAAAAGGGCGCGAAGATAAGAGCGGCGCGTCAGCCGAGTCAGAAAAGTTAGAATGGGGGCGGAGGGGAAGGAGAATATGGCGTAGAAGGGGAAAAAATTTTACACTGTACAAAAGTAAAGGAGGGTAAAGTACGCAGAACAAGGGAGCGTGAAGATACACAAGAAGTAATCCAATCGCCTTAAAAAAGCATATTGAGAATGTTGTCCGAAGACGGGGTACTCTTAGATTTATTGGACAGAAAAGGTAAGAAGGAAAAAAAGTCCCGTGGTTTCCAATATGTCTCCTGGGTGTTCAAAAAAATTTTTTGCTGGCTGGATGGCGTTTAGAAAAAAGTTTGGGTCATAAAATCGGTGGCGAGCGGGCCGAGCTGTTTGGGACGTCAGGATCGAGGCATCTTAATTTCTTCGACTTTGAAGAGAGAGCAAAAGCATCGCTCGCTGAGGAAACAAAAGACGGAATGGGCTGGGGGAACTTGAATACGTACACAAGGATAAGCCATAGCAGCGACATATAGACGCAGAGAATAAAACACGTCAAATCGTTTGCAAAAAATGTTTTGCCCTTTCTCGAGTAAGCAGAGGGAGAAGCGAGCGAGAATGGTAGAAAGCGCGTTTGGCTGACCAGCGTGGCGTGCAATCGGCTTGCCCTCCGCATCTCAGAGGCGCCATCGGTCCAACTACAATTCAAATGGAAAAAACGGCCGAGCGGTCGCACATAGACAAATCTTCCTGGGGGTTAAACCTCCAACAAGATGAGCGATCCAAGCGCGTACGAAAGCAGACACAAGAAAAACTCATCAGTTGGTGTAAAAGCGAAAAGGTACAGAAACAGAAAATACGGATGAACTCCCGAGCAGGGGGAAGCAAGACAGAAGAAAGATCAAATCAGGGAGGAGTATCAGCGGAGGTAAGAGAAGGACTCATCAGAGGGCAATGCATGAAGTTCGTCGGACGACAACCTTCAACGGAGAAAGAAAATTGCGCGTCAGGTCGAGAACGTCGTTCAGCAGCTTGAACCGAAACTTTAGGGAAGAAAAAAAACTCCAGTTAGCATGCGGATATAGGGGCATGCGTAGTGTGAAACATCCGGCGGTACATAGAGCAAAACGTCGTCGAGCTGATTAAAAGAGAACTAGTGCCCGCCTGGAGGAATCTCAATCTTGGTTAAGGGGGGAGCGAGACAGGGCCACATGTTTAAATACGAAAAGGGGCCAGAGGTGGACTAAGAGGGCTACGCGCATCTGTAATTCAACAGCGCCGAAAGGGGTAAAATACGGGAAAAGGGGTGTTCAATACAGCAGGCTCTCTTCAACACAACTCACCTGGTACACTCACGACGAGGACCAAAAAAAGCCGCATGCTTGTAAGAAAAAACGAAAACTCACAGCGAAACTTTTCGCCGAGCGTCAGCTCAGTTATGAACTTGGGCGCGAAGCAAAAATGAAAGAAAAGGAGAGAAATCCTTATCTTTCGCGCGCGAGACGGCCGGCTCTTAGGATAATGCTGAAGAGTACAATATTCGCGCGTGGACAACGACATCGCGGTGCCACCAAGACAGGAAGTTGCAAAACATCGGAGTGACTGCGGTCGAAGTCGTACATGGGAGGACCAGGTTATCTGGGAGCAGTTCGACA
>Ga0179593_1282807_pt1 | contig 18783 bp, 22 predicted proteins | sample CZODoug2_1_08_16_FD_185931 | JGI IMG/M metagenome (GOLD analysis project Ga0179593, IMG submission 185931) | Vadose zone soil fungal communities from Angelo Coast Range Reserve, California, USA - CZODoug2_1_08_16fungal (PacBio error correction) | ecosystem: Environmental > Terrestrial > Soil >...
TGCCAAGGGGGAGAAATCAATGTGGCATCTTTAACTGGGTGGGGGGAAGGAGTAAGGGGGGGCAAACAGAAGGTCAGCACCCCCCCTGAAAAACTCGGGTATAAAGTTTATATTTTAAACGTTGTCAACGACGCTTTGAAGAGTGTCGGAATGGGCGGGAAAAAAAGGCGTTGATACGACTTATTTGCATCATGGGGGGAAAGTAGTCGGAAAGAAGATTGGATCACTACAGACCGCGTAATGGTGAGCCACTCGGGCTGCCGGCCAATGGCCTCCAATGGAGGGAAGGGGGAAATAAGGACGAACCTTTGAGAGGGCCGTGGATTCGGAGCAGTAGATTAACAATTAGAGACATGGAAGGACGGGAAAAGTTGAGAGGGAGAGGAATGAAATCCCGATTATTTGCTCGAAAAGGAAAGACGACTTTGCAGCACTGAGTCTCATGGTGTCTGATTACGTCCACTAAAGAACACAATGAAAAACTGATCAAAGACTGAGGGAATGACGAAAAAAGTATGAAAAATGCTTCAGGCATATCAAGGAGGCTGGGCGGGAAAAAGGGTCCGGAGGAAGTGGGTTCGCAGCGGGGGGGTTTCAAGGAAGCGAATCTGAAATGAGGGAAGGGAAGAAAAGGGGACAGGTGAGCTTTGGGGGGACACCGGCCTCCGAGAAGCCTTCAGGTTGGTAGGGACGGGCCTCACTGTTGCACACGAGAGTTTGGGGGGGATGAGAAAGGACTGCCGAAGAGGGAAGGAAAAGGGAGGACACGACAACCGTATCGATTAAAAAAAAAAAAGGGGGATGGGGAAGGGGATAAAGGCGCAAGCGTTCAATTGCAACGAAAAAAAAGACGTCACTGGAAATCAGACTGATTACTTCCACAGCGTAAGGGGGAGAATGAATAAGGCCGATCATCTTTGAATTGGAAGTCGACATAAGTGAAAAGGGACACACCGGGGCGGAGAATGGAAATGAAAGGGAGAAAGTTATGGGGAACGTAAAGTGTTTAAGTACCTCTTGATAAAGAAGGGAAGGGGTCGAAAGGGAAGTCGAAAGGAACAGGTGACAAACTATGGTTGATGAAAGGGAATTGAAAAAAAAGGAAGGTCCAATTGTGCCCAATCTTAGTTATTGTAAGAAATTCAGGGGAATACGGGAGAGCCCCACAAACGGGAGACTGTGGATCTCCCATCAGTCAAAGACCAATAGGATGGGAACCTATCAAAAGTTGGAAATCAGTCGGATTGAACGTCTTATTGAAAGGAAAAAAAGGGGAAATAAAAGCAGACAAAGGCACTTGGGGGGGGGGGGGTCGCTATCGATCTGCCCCAACCGTTGTGTAAAGGGAGGTTATGATTACTACTATCCAGGCGTAATCGATTTGAAAAAAAGGGTTACCGCATAAATACCAAAGATGGGTGCTACACTGTAAGAAGTTTGGAGGAGGACTGGGGCTCAAATTTCACGGCACCATACCTAGAGCGAAAGGGGGGGGGGGTCAACGATATAACCCACGTTTAAATATTGTGTTGGGGGGAAGGAAAACAGGGGGTATCGAAGGAAAGGGGGGGGGGGTTGTTTCCACTGGGCAGTCAGGTAGTTTCCTTCAGGAAAGAAAAGGCTCTTCAGGGGAAAAACAATACGGGAAGAGATTGCTAGGGGGGTGTCGACAAAGAGAAATGCTTCTCAAGGTTCAAAGGATTGGAGGGACAGACAAGGGGGGAGAGAACTTCTCGGGACTTGACCCAAGAGGAGGGGAAAGGGCTAGGGCCAAAGGGCAGAAAAGGGGATAGTCAATCAAAAACATGACTTGATGAGGGTAATGCATCTTACCACATACGAATCTGAAGAGAAAAACAAGCGGGAAGGATAGGAAATTAGGTGGGTAAGAAGTGGGACGAAAAAGTGAATTCAAGGGGGAGAAAGGGAAACTAGAAAATGTGGGGATTCCTGTATGGTACTCTGCATACAAATGGAGAAGAAGGGCAAAGCAAGGGGAGGTGAGAACAGGAGTGAACAACCGAGTTTTTTGGGGTTGGGTGGAATTTCACTGGGAGTGATAAGCAAGAGGGGGGAGAACATGTGTATCATCTACCGGCTTGAAAGGCGAAGGAGAAAAGTCTGCTCTTGGAAGACTAAAAGCGGCCATGTGAAGAGGGGGCTCGGAGGGAGAAGGGAAGGGGGGTGAAACAAAAAAAGGAAGGGAGAGACCAAAAGTTTCAAAGTGAAGGGAAGAGGGGGAAGTGGGCGCACAGCCTCTTTCCTGAAAAAATTCTATAATTGGGGAAAAAAATCTGGGTGAGGGACAGGCTTGAAAACGCAATACGATTAAAAGGATCGTTCGCGAGAAAAAAAGAAGAAGAAACATGGAGGTGGGGGATATCTATCTAGATCAAACCCAACAAGCCTACCGGGGAAAAGGGAGTGAAGGCAGGCACTTTTCTAAAAGTAGTACATCCAGGGAAAAAAACTTGTAGGGTAAAAAGAAAAACCTAAGGTGCAGTCAACTAAAGCGAGCTTCCCACGGGGGGGAGCTTCATCACAAGAGAAAAGCATTTTCGTACAATAAAATGGAAATGATTTTGCCAAATTGGAAAAAACAAGGGGGGGAAAGTTGATGCACTTGCAGGATCAAGCTTGCGTGCTGTCAATGAGGAGGTATACCCAATCGCAGAAAATCGGGTGAGAAGGCCGGTAATTAACCTTTTTGAAAAAGGAGAACGGTAAAGGTTACCTCCCGGGAAGTCGTGAAACGTAATTCTTCGACAAGGAAGGCATCGGATAGGATGGTCCCCTGGAAAGGGGAGAAAAGGAATATGGGTTAGAATACTCAAAAGGCACTTTTGAGAGGAAGTAGATGCGTTGCAAAAATTTAACTAGGAGAAATGACTCATCCATGCTGGGTACCCTGGTTGGCAGCGAAAGGTTGAAAGGAGGGGCAAGATGAGGAAAAGCGCGCGCAGAATCAAAACGGCTCATGAGTAAACAGGGGAGGGAAGAATAACACCAGGAATGAAAAAGGGGGGAGGGCATTATAAAAAGTTCGAGCGGGGAAGGTTTACCAAAAAAGTAAAATTACACGAAGCAACTCATTGAGGTAAGATTTCGCGGAATGACACAAACTCCAGAACACCAAACTTCAGCAAGCTCGTTCGACAAAAAAAAAGAAAAATATCGGGCCAAAAAGAGGGGATCTTGGGTTCTCCTTAGGCATTTCTGAAAAGTTCCGGGGGGGTTAAATGGACAAAGTTCGGCTTAATCAAAAATGCTAAGCAGGAGAAAGGAAAAGGAAGAAAGACAGGGGGGGGAGAGAGAAAGCGTGGGGTCAGGCCGCTCCTCGAAAAAAAATGTAGGAAGTCAAACTGTCTCTATGAGCAACTGCGCACCAGAAATAAGGCAGGGAAAGGGAGAAAAGGGTCGTCGCTTGTCAAGTTCCGAATGAAAAGAAAAGGGGAAAACTTCAGACAAGTTAGGGGGGACGCAGAGGCCGTACGGTGAAACGCATTCCAGATGCTCGGGCAAAAACACATAGATATAAACGCCGGCGTCTTAAACCCATTGCGACAAGATGGTCCAAAGACGTAGGGTTCAAAAGTGATAAACGAAACGGTGGATACCCGAGTGGAAGGAAAGTCAGGGGTGGGGAAACCCTTATCCAGCCTTAAAAAGTATTAATGGCAATGAAGTCAGGACAAAAGGGGATAGGGGACAGCTGAAGAAAAAGGGCGGAGAGGGATGAGGGACGGACACTCAAGGTTTCAGCATGAAATACGATTCTGCGAAGGAGCAAAAGGGGGTTAGGATCGAAGAGATCAAAAAGAGATGCACATAGCGGGAATGGTTGCAGAAAAAGTGGGGCAGGGGGAGGAGAGGAGGCGAATCTTTAACGAAGACAAGCTGCTAGATACCAGAGGTTTCAACTGGTTGCCAATTGCTGAAACTCCGGGGATTTGGTGGATTTGGATGCCACGGGACACAGGGGGGGACGAACCAGATGGGACCACATAAACCAGTCAATGGAAAGCCATTTCACACGAAGTATTGAGACGAACGTTGGGGGAAAAGGAACAGTCTTCATGATAGGTCAATGGGATTGTCGCAAGGACAAAAAAGAAAGGAGGAGGATGGAGGCAAAAAATGAATGATCATCCCGTGACGTCCTTGGTCCACCATAGGATAAAAAGCCAAATGGGGGAGAAAGCAACGGACTGAGAAAGAGAAGAGAACAAGGAAATCAGAAAGTCGCGAATATGCGGCTATATGCGATTGAGGGAAGAAGGGGGATAAACAACGCATCAGAAGGTAATTCAAGCAAAGGCCCTTCAGATTATTTTCAAGAGAACGCCCCCCGAAAAACAAAAAGGATCCAAGAGGAAAAAATGGAGACAGCCAGAAAAAGGAGAGGAAACGAAAAGAGGTTGGCACATAGAAAGCCCACCGGCAACAGAAAGAGTGAGAGACTGCACTTATCTTAAAGTCTCTGATCACCAAACAGAGGAGGAAAGATGGGGGGGACAGTCATTCATAGAAAGGAAAAAACGTAAAAGCGCTGTTTGCTGCAGGTGGGGTCTTAACTGTGGCCAAACCGAAGGTGAAAGGGGAAAAGGGAGAGCGAAGGCTGGGAAGTCCGATGGGGGGAAAAGAGGGGGAGGGAAGCCCTGGTCGTTGGAAGTTCTCGGTACAAAGAAAAACTGAAGCCATCCGGAATGCTATTCGGCATGCGCTCGTGTTTAGGAGGGGCAATGGTTGTATCAAGAGGAAAGATCTCAGGCAGAATGAACATTGAAGAAGAGGATATCACGAGTAAAGGCGGGGAGTGAAGAAGGGGACATTTTTTTATCTGAACAAGGGGGTGAAAAAAGACGGGTCAAAAATAGCAAAGAGTCCTTCGATGGGGTAGGGGGGGTTGGGGTATCCTCTGGAAAGCCAGAGGTTAAATAAGTCGTCATGAAGAAGGCATCAGGTAATTGAAAGGAACAAAATGTCGAGACTGGGAGAACTAAAAAAAAGGAATGTAATGGTCTTGGGCGGGACGGTGACTCATCTTGTGGAATTGGGGCAGAAAACTTCCGGGCTCCCACGGAAACAGGTCCTCAACCAGAGGAAGAGAAAGGTGGACAATTCCCGGGGGGATAGGCCTTCTGTGGAACTTATCATGGAAATAATTTCCAAAAAAAAAACCAGCGAGACATGATTCAACGCTGGTTCAGTGAGAATGAGGGGGAAAGGGGAGATCTAATAAAAAAGTGGAAGAGTCATGATCACAGATCGGAAGTTCATGCTGCAGAAAGAAATCAGTCAACGAGAAGATGACGCGTCAGCTGTACAGTATTCAACAGGTTGGGGGGAAGGAGTAAAATAAAGCGGGCTTGGTAAGTGATAAGGTTTCAAAAAAAAGTGGCACGCCAAAACTGGGCAAGTTCAAGGGGTGAAACGGTGAAAAAAAAGGGGACGCAAGGGGCGAGGGGGGGCTTGAGACTCTTCGGGGGAACTATGTGAATAGGGCAGCATAGGAGCGGTGGGGGGGGAGTTTGATCACGCGACGAAGTGGTTGGAGAAAAAAGCTGGGGGGTGGGGACTGTGGGTCAATTTCTTAAAATGCTCATATCAACTGCTTAAAAAAGGAAAGGACCAATTTTCGAACGGCAAAATATTCTATTCGCAAGGGGGGAAGGTAGAAGGGGGGAATAAATAGAACTTCGGTCTGCGGGTAGGGGATATCCCTCTTATGGCGAAACTGCGCAGGAGGCGGGGAGATGAAGGGGTGCCCTGCTAATGGTGTCTTGTGATTCGACGGAAAGGAACAAATGAACAAAAGAAAGCTTGGACCCGGGGGAAGGTCCGACCGGATATGCTGACATGAAAGAGAGCATGAGGGCTGGTGGCGTAAAGAAGCTTGCTTAAGTTGTGTAAGAGGGAGGGTGGGGAAAGGGCAAACTAAACTTCATAAATAAAGTCAAATTACCCTTCGTTTAAGGGGTGACTGTTTAACGAAAAAACGCCGCGGAAGGACATTCAGGGGGGAGAGGGGTTTAGGCATTAAATCCGGTTGGAAAAGAGCGTCCTTTTTGCTTAGCAAACGAAGTTTGTCCTCGGCGAGAGCTCAAACATGAGGGAAAAAGGGCTAAGTGGTAGGGAAGGGTAAACAGCGTTTCATGCAACGGTAACACAAAAAAGGGGACCTAGGACAAAGAAGGTCCTGATGACGTCGACCCACTTAGTGAGAAGGAGACCTTTGAACATCCAAGAAATAATATTTTGACTTGGACGTGGAAAAAATGAGGAAGCCGGAAAAAGCCGGTGAAGAAGTTTTGGAAAAGTAAAGGGGTAATTAAAGAGAGAAAAATGGGGTGGGGGGAGCTAAGGGGTGGAGTCGAAACTAAGAAATCAGGTTGACAGATGGATTGAAAAAAAAAGGGAACCACACGGCGCAGTCCAATTGCCCATCCATTGTACGTGGGGGGGAGAAAGGATTGGTTAACTGACTGGAAGGGAGCTCAAAAACATGGTGGTCTTAACACCCAACAGTGAGCAGAGTGGGGTAACGATACTGGGTCCGCTCATTGCTGGAGGGACTACTGGGCAGTAGGGTATAACGTGTGAAACGAAGCCGCCTCTGTCCAGTCGATTGCTCTAGACGGGGGGGGGGAGAAAAAAACAAAGAACAGTTGACTGGATAGTTTCGAAAGGGAGGAGCAAAGTAAGGAGGTAATAGGAAGGATTTTATCATAAATACCAAAATCGCCCACGTGAGGCATGTTGTTAACGGAAACGCTGGCGCCCCAACATGGAAGAGGACGCCGAAGACGGAGGTAAATCTCCTTTTGGAAAACGTGGTAGGTGGTGTGGGGTGAAAAAATTAAAATCGCAACTGACCTAAAAATGGGGGGAAGATTTTCAGTCAAAAGATAGGGGGAAGGAAAAAGGGAGGCTCTTCATTTGTTCTGTACCTGTAAAGAGCTACTACGGGGGGGGTGTAGCGCCGCTTATCAAGTATTCCAGATTAAAGGGCAAAAGGAGAGACTTCTCGGGCTGAAAGATATTAAAGGTCGGAAAGATTAAAAGTCTAAGAAAACTGAATAGAGGCCAGTCCCGCCATTACGGACAACTTTACAAGGGAGTACTTTCAAAATAAGAAGGAGAGCACTACAACCAAGTATGACTGCATTAATATGCTATGCGGTAATGTGTAGAGTGATAAAGAGGGGGACTTAACGACTAGGAAGTTTTGATCCTTTATTGGCGGAGGAGAAATGAGCAGAGGGAGGGGAAACCCGAGAGTGAAAGAAAGGAGGGACCGAACACAACGGGAATACTTGAGAAGCATGGCGAAACAGTAAGCAATTCGTACAACAGGGCAATAAGAAGCGATTCGTCCCTCTTGGCAGACTAACGGCTGCCCAGTTGGAAAAACGTAGAGAGGAGAGGCGGGGGGGGCAAAACAAACGTGACCACGGGGCTGAAAAAAATAGAGGGGAAATATTCTCTTAGCGTGCAGGCGGGACGAGGGAGGGGACATGTAAACATGGGGAGACGTAATGCGCCACGGCTGATGTTAAGGCTTATGGGTCACCGTCCACTATATTAACCCTGAGAGTCTGCAAGAATGCAAAGGAGGGTTGGAGAGCGATAGGAGATCTGCCCAAAGCCTACTTCGAAGCGGGGGGATGAGGGGTTCAGAAGAGGCATTATTACTCCGACAGAAGAAACTGGAGGAAGCACGATGGTAGGTGAAGTCTTGGCGCTCCTTCACCAAACCCCGTTTGTGGGAGCAAAACGGAAAAAATAAAGCCATTTTCGTACATAACGTACAAAAGGATTGGAAGGGTGGGGGGCCCGTTGGGCCCTGCACTAAGAAGAAAGGAGAGGTGACCCAACATAGTGATTAGTTCGCCCCGCCTCACCACTAACAGGGGGAATGGGAGGGATTAACACGATTGAAGGGAACAGACTTTAGTAAGCGTGGTCCTCCCGTCTTCGTGCACAAAAAGACTTCTGGCCAAGTACGAGAGAGAATGGGTTCCACAGCAGCATATTACTAAAGGATGGGTAAAAGGACAAGAAAAGGGTGAAAAAAGGGACGAACGGGGGGGCATTGAAAGAGGACAAGATCAACGAAGGCCAAGGGGGTATAGAGTTGATTCCGGTCCCTCTTTGCGGGGGTATGGGAGGGCACCAAGAAAAAGTGCTAGGGGGCATTTGCACCGCAGGGCCTCGCATCAAAAAACCTGCAAATAAAATTGAATGCTTAGAGGGAAGGGAATTGTCACACGAACAGTAACGGCGGAATCAAAGCTGGAGGAAAAGGTAAATGAACGTCAAAACAAAGGATAAAAACGAAAATAGTGAAAACTGGACGCCAAACACCAGAAAAAAGCATAGAGGCAATGTAACATGACCAAGTCCGTCTTGAGCAAGTTCACTGGTTTCAGTGAGGGAAGAGGGAGAAAGAACTAATAAAGGATATCAAGAACTCGAGACATCCTAATCTATCATAAGCCCGGGAATGTACATCAAAAGCCGCGAACTGCGGGAGGAACAACAGGGCTCAGAATTGATCTCAAGACGAGCAAGAAAATAAATCCGGCCCTCTTGGGAGGGAGAGTGGACAAAGCAGTTAATGAAGGAGGGGAGACATTGGGTCAAAAACAAGGGTTTGATAACAACTCCAACGGGCGTGAGACAACGGGAAAGAGCTCCTTGGCACAAGGGCCAAAAAGTCGTATAAGACGGAGGGAAGCACATTGAAAATGAGGGCAAAAAGCGAGGGGCCAACGTTTGAAGAAATAAGAAACGGGATACCCATTTGGCCGACCACTGCCTGTGGAAAAAGGGAAAGAAGTAAAAAGTCCTTACAGCTATTGGCCAATGATCGTCGAAAAAGGGAAAAAAGACTGGAAACCAAAAACAAAAAGTGCAATTTAACACTCAATCAAAGAAACGGGTTCAATGAAGACCGATTGAAGCTAATGACGCACCATGGGCGAGAGGGATCTGAGAACCATCCCAGCAGGGGAGAATAAAGAATGAATAGAGGAATAAGTTTGGAGATGCCAGCTGTCAGGAGGGAGTTCACAGGATATCCAAAAGACGGACGATAAACTGGCACTTGGCAATTGGAGAGAAAGCATGAAAGATTGGGGGGCGGGGAGGAAAAGAATAGGGAAGTTACGGGTAAAAACGGTCCACATCGAAGCAAAAAATTGCAACCATGCCGCTTTTAAGCCCTCGAAGTATTTAAAGGGGGTGAATTGTCCACGAGGGCATGACGAAGGAAATGGGTATTGTTCCTTTTAGGCCGAAGGACCCAAAGGGAGACGTAGAGGGAACAGAAAAGGAGAAGTGAGATAAGTCCCTTGTGTCACCACGAAAAAAAGAGTTGAAAACGGGCAGGAAAAAAAGCTTGGAAATAGTCAATAGAAATCGAACTTCGTCTCCACTTGGTCTGAGAAGGGGATGAAAGAATAATTCACAGAACCACGTAGCGCCTGCGAATAGAGAAGGACGGGGAAGACTGAAACGGAGAGGAGGGCGGGGTGAGAAAAGAAACGTCAAACTACCATCCCATACCGTTCCAATTAAAGGAAAACAAGAAAGTGAGAGCTGCCTAAAAGATGTGGGGACACTTGAAAGACGAGGAAAAACAGTCAAAGACTAAGATTATGTGTCGCGGAAATAGCATGGCTTAGGGAGGGATCAAAAAAAAAAGAATTAGGATTCAAAGGAGAGGGGTAAGTAGCAAAGTCATACTCGAGACCAAACTCAGTCTCGGGGGAAGGCTGATGTGTCAAAATCAGGGATGGGAATTACATAGAGGAACGAGCCTTTCCGATTGGGAATCAGGGTCCGAGAGGGAGTTGGGCGGGATCTTGAAATAAAAAAGCTAGAAGGGGATGATCCCGAAATGCTTTACGGGCATGCTCGTGGTTGCTTGCGTCTGGAAGAAGCGCAGATGCAGAAGGAAGAAGAAAGCGAACGTTCGAGACGTAGAGGGTGGGAGAAAATGACGTTGGGGAGTTACTTCTTACTCAGGGGAAGTTTTGAGTAGCCGCATGGTGAGGCAGTCACGTGAGAGAAGTAATTAGGAAGAAACTCCGGCGAAATTTTCTTCGCTTGGGGGTACAAAAAGGCGGGAAGTGGAAAGAAGATTCATGAAAGAAATGACTCTTACTCGGAAGAAACGGGGGTCAACAGAAAAAAAGAGATTCAGAGGAAAGAGGCAATGGGAAATTAGTGGCGTCGTAGGTGGACGATAGGGGGTAAAAAAAACCTGTTTTCAGAAAAAGACAATTCCGGGGAATCCACGCACATGGAAGGGATGTTCTACATACAATGGCCAGGTTGACACAAAAAAATGGGGAACTGGGACGGATGGGGGGAAGGCTGGTATCTTAGCATTCACAAACTCCGCCGCAAGATTTAAGCACAATGATTCAACAAGGGGAAAAAAACCCAGAAATAGAGGGCCCTTCGTGGTGGCTGGGAAAAGATCGCTATAAACCCATGGTGAGAAGGGCAGAAGAGGGGAAATCAATGAATCTAGGAAAGGGACGGGAGAAAATGAATAATCGACTTGTTCAACGGGCAAAAATTCAAAAAACGGTGGGGAGAATAAGTGGGAAGATAAGTACTTTTTACTGCGAGGGAAGTCAGGTTGAAGAGGGGGGGGCCAACATATATTGTATACCGTTGACAGGGGGGAGGAAATGTTGCAAAGATTTTGGAACGCAGTTGAGAAGAGGAAGACGCCTGCGGGGGGGAGGAAACTTATGGGTGTGGGGGGAAGGAAAAGAGTCTAATCGCTTGAGAGAACGAAGAACGTGGGGTAGAACAGCGTGGCGTTCCGGCGCCAGGGAGAAACGAAAGGACCGCCTGAGGTAAAAAGCGATCCCCGTGGGAGGGAAAAAAGGCCCTGGATTTATTCTGGCTGGGATTCCCAGATCAGTGGACGAAATAGAAACATGTCAGGGGAGGAGGCATGACATCCTGAACAGAGTATATCAAAAACGGACCCATAGTCCCAATTGAATTACAAAGCTTGAGCGGGAATGTGGTATTACGAAGACGAATTGGAAAAAGGGAAGATTCAAACGTTACTTTTTAAGGTACCGACGGATAAACTATGCCTAAAGCACTAGAGGGCCGGGAGGGGCTTTTGGCGTAAGAATGTCTTGCTGGGCGCAGGGGGACAGACTACGGTGGGGAAGCCGCGAAATAGAGAATGCAGGTCCCGGCGGGGAGGGTGCATGGACTGTGGACACGACCGGGAAACGACGCTTGCAAGTGGGTGGGGCTTCGGAATGGGGGTTTTATGCGCGGCCTCACGAACGCAAAGGGGGTGGGGGGAGTCTGCCGTCGGCCAACAGGGAAGGAACAAAACGGGGACCTAAGGAGAAGCAAAATTCGATGCAAAACGCGAAGGGGGGGGGAGGATGAGGGGCGTTAAAATTTCAAAGCCCAGAAAAAAAGGAAGGAAATCAAAAGAAGGAAGCTGATACCAAGCTTACTTTCGATCGCGGCCGGGAATACTGTCAGCAGAAGTGTGTAAGGGGCCATAAGAATGACCTGCAAAGAACGGGGAGAAGAGGAAGGTTGGAAAAAAGTTTGGATGTAAATGTTTAATTAACTCATTCTAATAAAGTGGGTGGGGGAGAGAGGAAACAACTGACATTTGACAGCAAGTTTATTGTATGAAAAAAAAGGTAACCAAGGCGAAAAGACAGGAAAAGAAGAACATGGTACTTTTATTTTAACGAATCTTTTCAACGCTAGTACGGAACTCCAACACCACGGGGTGGGAAGCGCGCCACGATCAGGAAAGGGAAGAGCAGGTGGGGGGAACAGAATTTGTAGCTGAAACCCGTTGGATGTACTACGAGTGAAAAAAAAAAGCCTTGGAAAGGTCGAGGTGAGATCTCTATAATAAAAAAAGAAAGGTTTCGGGAGAGGTTTTATGGCAAGAAGGGAGTGGGAGTGGAGGGTAAAGGCTGAAATACCAACGCGGCTCCTCCAGAAGAAAAAGGGGGAAAAGGGGGAATAGGGGCTAAATAGGGGGTGCACAGGTCCGTAATCATAGGAGTGTCACAGACCAGTGGGTCAGTTGGTTTTTGCCACCCCCCCTTAGGGGGGGACAGGAAAATTGGAAAAGCTCAAACTTTGTAAAAAATAGGGGGGTGGGGAGGCATATTGAGAACCAGTGAGATTCATGGGTACCGGGTATTCACCTCTGTCTCCCATAGGAGATCAATGGGGGAACATTGAAAGGTGACAATCAGGGCTTGAAACTTGGGACTCGGGGGAAAAGCGATGGATAGGGAGAAAGAAAAGAAAGTAATCAACACTATCGTCCAGTGCAAGAGAAAGAAGTTCACTGGCACTAGGAAAATACGAGACAAAAAAAACACAACAACTGATTATTAGGAAGAAGTGTGGGATCGGTGAAGTAAGGCGGAAATGGTATGATGTTGATTCTGGAAGGGGGAAAAGAGGACCTGAAAATAAGGGGGAAGAAAACGATATCTACACCCGGCGGAATCAAGGACTGAAGTTTTGAGTATAACGAAGAAAAATAGACTATCGAAAGGAAGGGAAAGGAAGAGGTAGAATCGCGTAAGCATTGAACGAAGAATCAAAGGGGTAAAAAAGGGTAAAGAGATACAATGTTTCAAAAAAGGAAAAAGGGAGCGGGGAACAAAAGAAGAGGGGGTTAAGAAAAGTGAGCGGGAGCCTGGACATTTTGCGCACATCCTCTGTCCAGGCTCTCCGGAAAAAAAGTGGTAGTGTCGTGCTGGAACCGTCCATAAGGAAAAAGAAAAGAGAAGAGAGAACGAAAAGTCCGATAAAAATTCTTTGGGAAGGGCTATAATCTCGCCCCACAGACCGACTTATACAGAGGGAAGGAGGAGACTTTCTAAATACGACGTCGTACATCCGACTTGAGAAGGAAAGAGGGGGACAAATGGGAAAAAAACCTAGAAGACTTCGAAAAGACTGGCGCGCTTCCAAACAAAGTGGGGAACTGGAAGTCAACAAGAGGAAGTTCGTAAATAACGTACAGGGGCATTGACCGTTGGAAGGGGGGGGGGGGGAAAAAAGAGAAGAATGAAGACGGGACATAGGGGGGATTTCGCAGACCCGTCGCTACTAATCTTGCAATGAGTGGGGGAGGGGAGGGGGGAAAATGAAATAAGGTCAGGATAGAAACGGCAGATTCAAAACGAGGATTGGGGGGTGTGGGTGGGTTGGTTGCAGATTATTCGGGGCACACGGTAGGCAAAATTATCGATTGTTCAAATTGAAAAGATACACGAAAGGCAGGGAGAAGGCAGGGGAAGAAGTGACGTAAGGAATTCTGAGTGTGAAAGGTGCAATGTTCGAAAGCTACACAAAGAGACCAATTCGCCCCCTGTGTTAAGGGGGTGTAGAAAAATCCATTAAGGATGAGAAAGATTCTAAGTAAATCAAACTTCATGCATGAACCTTAAAGGCCGAATCAACCCAATGAGAATCCACCATTTAATGTCAGGAACGGACGAAAGAGGGAAAAAGCTTAACACGGAAAGGTACATGAGAGGGAGGAATTTAGCTGTGGGCTAACCGAAAAATCTTAGCCTAACATTAACGGCACAAAGACTGGGAATAGGGACGGGAAAATACTAGCCGGGGGGTGACGCCATGAAATGGGACATTGAAGTGAGCGGAAAGGGTTAGTGGAGGGTTAGCGTAACACCTTCAGAAGAAAGGGAAACTCGTACGTGCGCCGGGTCGAGCTAATGTGCGGAAGATCCGCGAAAGGGAGTAGGGTAGGCAACTGGAGAGAGGGGGAAAGAATAAAGCTTCGCACGAATAAATAGCCGGAAAAGGGGCTGAGGGGTTGGCAGAGTCAGGATAATTATTCCAGTTGGCGACCGCACGCCACGAGGGGGGGAAAAAAAAAAGGACGGGAAGGGGGGGAAGAGAAGACAAGGAAGGAAAACTCCTTCACCATAGTCGCATTAAAACAAAGGGGGGAGGAGACAGAACGTTAAGGCAACTTCTTTCAAGGGAGGGGAACGGCAAGAACAAGCCTAAACCTGGGACAGAGGGTTCAAGGATGAAACTGCCGAGGGTCACACCTTGACGAAGGGTTAACAAAAAAAAAAAATATGATACATTCCATGAATCTTCTCCCCAACCTGGTAAAATGAAGGCAAGGAGAACCAAGTCTAGATTGATGGAGACACGACGAGAGGTTGGCAGGGCGGGGGTGGGAGGGGGGGCTAAATGACTCAAATGTTGGAGGAAAGGAACGGAAAGCAAAGAGCCCAATCAGTAAAAAAGGTAACTACGGAGAAGCCATTCATAGACGGAGGCAAGGGATTTAAAATAATCAAGACGAAAAGAGACAATAGTGGCACCTGGGAAAAAGTGCGAGATAACAGCAGCAAAGATGGGGTTAGGAAAAAAGAAAGGACTGTTTCGTACCAGAATTAGGGCACAAAGAGAAAGGGCCCAAAGGATGTGCCATGAAGCGACTTTCGGCCTCAAGAGAGGTTACACGGGGTGAAAGGAGGAGGCTTATGCAATAATAGGTAGGTCACTGGGAGAAGGATACCCAAAGAAGAAAAAGGGGAGACTAGTAGGTCCCTTTATCTCCCGTTACTGCCTTGGAAGGGGAAAAAAAGGAAAATGATAAGCCGAGACGCTGATAAAGTCTCGTACGCTCGAACGTCGCAAAATTCATATCGGAAAGGGGAGGAAAAAGGGCGGCAGAAAAAAGAATGAACAGCCTGAGCACATGCCTCCTATAATCAAAACGGACAGTAGGGCGGATGGGGATTAACGAGAACGGAAACAGGAAAAGGCCACCGATTACAATCGGAAAACGGAACCAGAAAAGCGATGTCAGATGACAACTAAGGAATTGAGGACTCCCCGACTGGAACGAAGAAGGATTTTTCGCGATTAGGAGACGGGAAGCTCATAAACAAACAACGGGGAAGGATCAGAGATGCACGGGGAATGCAATACTCGCGACACCCTCTTGTCACGGGTGCGTATTAAATTTGGCCACGCATTTTAAGGGGGAAGCCATGACATCTCGAGAAATGTGGGGAAAGTTACCGTGAAAGGGGAGGGGAGATGGGTGGGGGGGGGAAGTCTAGGGAACTACCAATCCTCGGAGGAATGCGTGCTAAGGGAAGGGAAAATCAGTGGGTTATGGAAGTATTCTTGACTCACTCTTGAAGAAGGACGAGTGAAGGTAAAGAGTAAGATGTATAGTCAATCGTGTCTGCGAGCTCAGCATTTTTTTCCATCTGGTAACAAAGGAGCACGTAAAGATTAAGTAGGCCCTACTAAGAAAAAGGGTATTACAGCTGTGGGGGGAAGTGCAAAAATCGGGCAGAATCAAGACAAAAGGATTCATGAAGAAGTCCCTGATGCTCCTCGCAAGGTATCAAGCTTCTAGGAGGAGAGGTGGCGACTTCTGGTTAGGGTGGAGAAATCGGGGTACAGGAGTGGTCAACTGATTGATCCCACCCAAAAAAATGTGAAAAAATAAATCCGCCGCGGTCGAGGGAAGGGGGGGGGGGAAGTTTCAAAGTTATCGGCCGTCGTTGATCTTTGAGGGAGTAGAAAGCGAAACGGCCTAATCTCTGCAAGATAACGATATGGGCATCGGTCGTCCTTGTTGAGGGGAGATTAGCGATCAAACAAAGGGTGAGTATTAAAAAAGCGGATTTCATGCTGAAAAAGATGAAGTAGGAGAGGCGAGCAAATCTCGGAAAGGGGAAGACATAGTGATCGTATTCAAACTGTTGTGTAAAGAGCATTGAAAAGCAAACTTTGTACGGCGGAAGGGGGGTGACCACATGCGTGTCAAGACGGAACCGGGTATCCAAACGGTCGAGGGTAAGCAAGGTTGGGGTCAACGGAAGGTTGGGGAACGCAGTTGCGAATGGATGAATACTCCGGGGAGAAAGAAAGGATGGGTGGAATAGGGTGTGCAAGGGGCTCGGAAATAGATTTATAAGGGACTAAACGGGGGATAACAACGGGGTCTTCCTTAAAAAAGGGGTCCTCAAGTCCGGAACTTCTTGACAAATAAACCGGACAAAAGGGGAGAGGGGCAAATGATTGATGATGATCAGGGAGTTTACCTTATATACGTGACTAATCGACAAGGAAGCGAAGATACCTATTCACATCCAGCTATAGCGAACCGTCTCCGGCTTAGATGGAGGGAGCCAGGAGATCATGGGAGTTGTACTTCAGAAGCGAACTTAACCAGTAACTGCTAGAAGGGTTGTAATTGAACAAGGGAGAAAGGAAGGCACTGCGGGAAGCGCCTGACATTTGGGGGCGGGAAAATCGTGGCTTAAGGGGGACGCGGTGTTGGGTGAAATTGAAAATCGAAATCGAAGAAAGATGTCCCAACTAGGAAAAATGTTATGCTGGGGGGGGACACGGTACCTCCTAGGGAACGAAGTCAAAAGGGTGGGTTTCTAAGGGTGTGAGAGCCACGTTGTTCACGAAGAGAAGTTTTATTTAATCTGCCCTTCCGAAAGGGGAAAAGGGGCACCGAAATAGGGACCTTATCCAACCTGAGAGGAAAACACCGGACGTTTGAACGGAGCAAGTGGAAATTGAAACGAACACTAGCCTTCCCTGGAAAAAGGAATGGAAATCGTAACACACAGAGGTAACTGAGTAAGAGAGATTCAAGGGACAACAAAAAGATCAGGATTGACTTGCTTTTGAAGAGTAAATGGAAAGAATCCTTGCGAATCGCCGTTTCAAGATGGAGGGGGAGAATTAGTGTGGGCAGAAATAAGGGAGAATAAATGTGGGAGTTCAGGGGGTTGGTAGAACTTATTCGAAAAAATCACGATGTGGAATCAAAGAGTTATGGGTTCACAGTAATTGCCCACAGGAGAAGGGAATTGGAAAAAAAGAATGACTTGGTAAGAAGAGGTGAAGTCAAGGGAGGAAACTAAAAGTTCTGGGAAAGATCAAAGAGCTGACCTCAAGGATAGGGTTGGACCTATCAAAGGTGAAGGGAAATCGTGAGGAAAGGGTAAGCTCGTATTTAAAAGTTAACCTCCCCCGAATGTCGGTGGGGTGGGGAGAGAGGAATCGACCCAAAGCCCTAGGATAGTTCGTGTCAGAAGGGAACATCAGGGAAGAAAGTCTGGGGGTCTTTAAACGCAAAAAAGAGCCGGAAAGAAAGAGTAAAGAATCAGGTTGGGAAAGGCGGCGAGCAAAGGGCACTAGTGTACGGATCAAGGGAGACTCTCTTTGGTCAGCCACGTTTGGAATTGGGTTTGACAAAGACCAAGAAGTAAGGATCGTCAGCTTAAGGGGGGGGGAAAAAAGGTAGAAGCATGAGGGGGGACGGAGGCCAAAGTGAAAATAATAAAATTCGCGAAGGGGGAAAGCGGTAAGTATATTGCTACAAATGTAAAAACAATTGGGCTTCGAAATTTACCGTTGAAACGTGAAAGCTGGACTGGAGATGGCTGGTAAACGAGAGGGGGGTAAAGGCAGAGGCCAAATAAGTATAAACAATCAGAAGGGAACTTACAGCCCGCTCAGAGAGGGAACTATCTTCCAACATCGAAAATCGCTACGAAAAACACCGGGAGGAGGAAAGGAGGCTTATATGTGGGGTAAGAGCTTCATGGCGAAGGTAAAGAGATGAATGGTTTGTTCCGTGGGTGGGACTCTGCTACCTGGAGGAGAGGGAACCGAGAGGGAGACCTAGGGGGGCACAAGTGCCCACTGTAATAGGGAGAATCATATGGAGAAAAGATTGCAAGTCTCTTACCGGCATGGGGGGAAAGAAATAAAGGAGGCGGACCGTAAGAGAGAACATAGAATAAAAGCCATTGGAAAGTCACTTCTATCCCGAATCAAAAAAAACGGGGAAGGGGTCGTTGACAAAAGAAAGGTTGGTCCTAATGTAGAGAGGCAGCGGGGCATGGTTCGAACAGCAGGGAATGGTTACGGGAGCTGGAAGTGGGGTATTTCATCGTGGAACCTGCCAGAAGTAAAAGGAAGATCAGTCAAGGAGATCCGACTGAATAAAGAATTGGGTTAATCGTAGTCTCAGAAAGCCTACTTCAAGGAGAAAGGTCGGGGGAGGCATGCCACTTTTCTAAAGAATCCGTGTAAATACCTGACGAAAAAATGTATATGGTCCCAAAGAAAGCAGACGGTGTCTTCCTGATCAGCAATCCCAAAAAAGTGTGGGTTGGAGGCTTCAAAAGCAGCGAAAGCATTGGTAAAGGAAGAAGAAAGCAATGTATTTTAAATTGAAAATGGGCAGGCCGGGGTGAGGTGAATGGATAAATAACTTACGATGGAGAGGGTGCGACGAAAAAAGAAGGAAGCAAACACGAAAGATTTATGAAAATGAAGGTACGACACACTTTAATTTGCAGCTGGCGGACGGCCGGATGAATCAAGAAAAATCTTCTTCCGCATGGAGGCGAAAGCAATAAGCGATAAGGAGTTTTCCCTGTAGAGTAGGACGGGCATGCAGCAGACGGAGGGGAAATGGAGGAGAGGGGCAAGTTGGAATGGACTGCAAAAGAGACCCACTTATCCGGTTGGCATCGAAGGCAGGCGAGGAATGGTAGAAGAAAGAAGAAAAACGGCGCTGCCACCCACGTGGATGCCGCTGATAAAACCACGAAGGAAGACAAAATTGGGCTTAAAGAGGCGGAAAGGTGGACACAGCATAACGTCAACAGAGACATAGGAACCAGCAATGTCAGGAAAGGGAATTAAACACAACCAGGT
>Ga0179593_1499091_pt1 | contig 18782 bp, 20 predicted proteins | sample CZODoug2_1_08_16_FD_185931 | JGI IMG/M metagenome (GOLD analysis project Ga0179593, IMG submission 185931) | Vadose zone soil fungal communities from Angelo Coast Range Reserve, California, USA - CZODoug2_1_08_16fungal (PacBio error correction) | ecosystem: Environmental > Terrestrial > Soil >...
CTCGTCATGACCCAAATGAGGGCACTGATGGTCAGAGGAAGCAAAAAAGATCGAGGCCGCAAGGAGTTGTGTGCATCCTGAAAGGAAGCATGCAAAAGAAACGCGGGAGGAATAGGGGGGAAGGCGAATTGAGAGAGAGAGAAATTCAATAAAAAATTTGTCGTGGCAGTTTTATCTTTAGGGCGCTGCTGTCGCTAGGGGTGGTGGAGGAAGTTGTGGCGTCCGAGTGGCGGGAAGAGTGATCTATAGACGGATGCACGCGAAAACCCTGATCATGAAGAGAGCCAATCGCGAAAGGGGGAAGAAAGGTCTACGGGATAGCGTGGGGCGGAACGAACCGGGAGGAGGAATACTTTCTTGGGAGGGGGTTCGATCGAAACGGCACAAGCGAGGAGGCGCTGAGATCAGTCCTTTTCCGGAGGAAGAAGGTCAAAAAAAAGCAAAGGTAAGAAGCAATAGGCCGTTCTCACGATCAGTAACAATCCGGAAGCTGGGCAAAGCGACACGCGTGTTCATTTATGTCAGGGGCGGACGGATTGGGAGGAGAACACCCCTCAGAAGATGTGCCGGACTGCTCCGAAAGAAAGCCCCAAAGCTGCTTAAGACACAGAAGATGTTCCTTGTGGACCCGCACAGGGGAAAAAAGGGGGGTGGATCGAGCAACAGAAGCCGGGAAGCACCAGCCACCATCGGACGAGAAGAGATTACAAAAAGCTAAAACTCCCGCTCCAGGTCAAACGACGGACGTGCGTCTGGAGATACAGGCCTTCAGGTGACGAAAAAAGGGTTTCCAAGACGTGTGGAAGAAAAAACGAAGAAGGCAAAAGCACCCTAAGACCTCTCAGGGGGGTCGGAAAGGAGGAGAAAACCCATGAATTACGCCAGACGCGGACGTCCACGACACGAGGGATAATCGTGAGCTGGGAAACCCGGGGGAGGAGAGAAAAAGACGTGAATATCGTAAGCATGGCCAGGGGGGGCGCAGAAAGTCAGGATTTCTTAGGGATGCGAATCGGACGAATAGAAAGCATCAGTGGAGAGAGGGAATAATTGAGAGCGAGGGGGAGCAGGGGGGTGGGTTCGCTATGTGGTTCACCTTGAGCTGACGGGAACAGAGAGAAGAATAGCGGCAGATTTCCTATATTGAAGGGGGTTTCGAAGGAGGGAATCCTATTGGGGGACGGAACAATGGGCTGAACGACACGAATCTGGCGTGGGGAATAGGCTTGCGGGAAAGTGGACGTTCTAAACTGGCAACTGACAAAGAGGGGGGATCGGGGGGAAATCGTTCATCTGCTCGTGGGGGAGAAAAAAAGGTGGGGTTGGGGGGGGGGAAAGGGGCAGATCACAAAGGTCGCAACAGGCCCTTTTCGGTATGAAGCAGTGGGAAAAGGGGCTAGGTTTTGGGCACGGGGCTTTGAAGAGAGATAGACAAACGATCGCAAGAAAGGCCTTTTCTACAAAACGTGGAGGAAACCACATCTGGCACAGAGGAGCAACTGTTCAACAGCAGAAAAAAAAAGCGCGAAGCAGTGTTCTTCTCACGACAAAAGATTCCCGGAAGTAAAGGTTGAAACACAAAAAAAGAAAGGGAGCTCGGCATCATCAGCTCGGAAGGAAAGAAGGGGAACTTCGAACTCGTCAACAAACCTTAACAACAAGGGGAATCGCGTCTATGTTCCAGCGACTACATGGCTCGGGGAAGGAAGGGGGTGGGGGGGGGAAGCCCTCTCTACCCGGCCTTACGAGGCTCGTACTCGGGATAACGCCCGGTCGGGAGACTCCAAAAGAGTCGAGAAGGAAAGAAGCTCGCGCACAAGATCGGAATCCGAAAAACGAGGGGACCTTCCATTTGCGCGCACGATTAGGAAGTACAGTTATGAACACGCTCTTATAGCAGTAGGAAAAAGGATACAGCTACAAAAACCGGGACGCAAGTTCTATAGCCTTGGAGTAGAAAGAAGGGGAAGCGAACTCTCCGAATCAGGGGGGGTTGAATGAGAGGTCCGCAGGGAAAAATGTCATGGGAGGAAGCATGAAGAAAAAAGGACGCTAACAAGGAGTAGGAGGGGGAAACTTAGTCAGAACATAGCAAAAAAAAAAGGGACCGACTATATCTGAAAAAAGAGTCGGACTTGTAGGCAGACGTGACAGGGTTCATCGAATAGAAAAAATGAAAAGATGCACCAGTTTTGTCAAGAGTACGTACTGGGCATTACGATTCCGACGTGGGATAAGAAACGTGAGAACTCATCGGCGGAAAGGAGGGGGGGGGGGGAGATCTGCGAAAAAGCTGGGGACGAGAGGAATAAGAAAAGGGACTTAGATTCCGCGAGGGTACAGACCGAGCGGGAGGAGCCTGGAGCCCAGCGGCCAAGTCGAATTCGTTGGGGATGCAGGAGAAAACAAAGACACTTGAGTAACTGGTTTACAGACAGGATAAACATAATCGGGACTGGAACTCTACGGAGCGTAGTGGAAAAGGGGAAAAGCACCATCTATGGACGCGATCAAACAAGTAGGCTTATTCGCAAAAAGAACCCTCTAAGATCCGGGGAGTGCCGAATTCGAACTTGGGTACGGGTAACAGAGAGAGTTGCTTAAGGGGGATGACAGATTGGGTGGGGGGGGGATGAATCAGAGGAGGATCGATCACGGACAGCGCGTTAAACGTGCTAAGAGCAGAAATCAGTTATTCTCATAATTACTCCAGTGAACTCGAAACTGGCAAAATGCGATGCCAAACGCAGAACCGCGGGAGTGTAGAACAATCGCATTGGAAAAATCGGAAGACGAGATAGACTGAGAGACCCAAAAACTTAGGAAGTTCAGTCTAGAAGGCTAAAAAAAACAAACGAAAAGCGTCAAACAGAAGATCGAGAGGGGGGTGTAGGACTGCCATGGTTCCAGCACCAAATCCAAGGAGGGACACGGGAAGGCTACAATCGAAATATCGGCGTTTAGGCAAAACCCAAGGGAAGGACCCTGCCGTCACGCTCCAAAGGCAAACCATCGCGAAAAAACCTTGACAATCCTCAAGAGGAAGGAAAACAGCCTCAAAGCCAAGCATGCAAGGGGAAAGTAGGAAAGCGGAGGGGAGACTCCGCCACCATAAGGGGAAACACATATCCATGCCTATCAAGGGACAACGGGCAAAAGGACACGCCGAAAAAGCAAGAGGTTGATAGAAACCGGAGAAGTAACCTAGTCAGACGAGCGCGTTTAAGTCGGTAACCGTATATATAGAGACGACGCTTCGGAGAGAGGATCTACCACGGCATTCGGGGGGAGGGATGGATGGGAGAAAGGAACGGATGGGAAAAAAATAAAGAAGCTTGGTAAGAGAAGGCATCGGGGAAGACTAAGAGTCTCTTGTGCCAGAGGGGAAGCGCAGGAAGAGGGGTTCCTTTCGCGTCCGAGTGAGTGGTGTTTGGTCTCCGACAAATAGGGTGAGGACTAACATTGAAATGGTAAAAAAAAGAGTCCGGTAGGTCTGTGAGGCAGAGCGGGAGAGAAATTCCGTCTATTGAACCGGTGTGTTGGGCGAAAAAAAAACCGCAATCGCCTGGAAACAGCCGGGGGGGGACGGCCGGTGAACGGGCAGGACAAGGAAAGCTGGGCAAGAGAGGGACGAGGGAAAAGCATCGAACGCAGAAAAGGTACGAAAATTCGGAAGACTTCCGAAAGCGTCGAACGACCAAACGCCCCTGTGTTTGGCCCTCGAAAAAGAACAAGATAACGAAATCATGAACGCCCTCGAGGGGGGGAAAATAAAAAGTAAAAAACACTTGGAGAGACATGGATCCGAACCGTTGGTCACTAGCGCAATGCTAGAGAGATCTCCAACTCAAATAGAGTATCGGGTAGCCTCACCAGACAAAGCAAGATAAAATCGCCAGAAACAAAAAATAAATCACATTAAACAGACTCAGGGGTTCTCGATCTCGAAGATAATGCTTGAATTGATCCTGACAAAGTTACGCCGCAAAGGTCCAGCGGGAGGGGGGGGACCGGAGGAAATATCAGCTAAGACTGGGGAAAAACAAATTCAGACCGATTTCTCTCTGTAAGGGGGTCAAAAACGACTCATGCCACGGGTGAAGGGGGACGGGCAGGAGGATCTACTCAACAAAAACAAGATTTTACAATCTGGAAAATCGGAAAAAGAAAAGGCAATGCACGGGGATTTAACGGGTCAAGCGGCACAGGGAAAAGAGTGTGCCATATGAGGGCAGACAGCCAGCGAACCGCGATGAAGAGGGGGGCCGAATAGAAAGGAAAGGAAAGGAGAATTCTAGATTCAGGGAAAATTCAGAAAAACAGGGGGAAGGGAAAGGAGTGGGGGGGTCATGCTATTGGGGTTCTCAGGAGTTCATGAAATTGGGGTGGGTCTTAGTGGGGGGTGAAGGGGGAATCTAGAAAATCGTCAGACGCTAACTCACGTGAGGCAGGAGGACGAGGGAAAACTTACTAACAGGATGGAAAAAGCGCTGGCAAAAAGACCATTTCTCATGGGGAGTTAGAAGTCTGTGCAGCGGATGTCAAAAAACCTGGTGGGGAGAAAAGGATGGGTGGGATTTTAGGGTTACTGACGCAACCACGTGGTGAAAACAGGGAAAAAGACGAGCCGGGGGAATGTTGGAACATCTTGAGTTACTTTCCGGAGAAGTAAAAAAAAGACTCCTGAAAAAGGTAGAGCGGTAACGTGCCTGTTAGAAAGAAACTGGACGGAAAATGGCCCCTATGGGCTGGGGCACTTCTACAGCGGGGAGTTTCTATGTGGTACTGCCGGGGGGGATGGGTCATAAAAAAGCACACCGAACTCTCACAAAAAGGTGCATAAGAATGACTCACAGTCGACGATGGAGTTAACAGCAATGAAGTCCGGGGAAAAGGGAGGAAATGAATCAGCTCAGGGTCACTCCAAAGCGGAATACTAACTAGGAAAAAGACGAGAGACTAGAAAGGGACGTATTCTTTCGGAGATCAAGGGGGGATCTGCAAGAAAAAAGGAATAGTATTTCAGAGAGAGGGTAGATCAAATAAGACCCGGACCAAAAAAGAGGGCGAAAACCCATGGCTCAAGCTAGACAAACAGGAAAAGGATTCGGGTAGGGGACTACGAGGATGTCGGGGGGAAAAGAAGGAGTTACCCTCGACAGGACGAGCTACTCATTTCTGGGGTCAGAGGGTCACAAATCGCCCCCGGGTGAAAAATGTAATAAAGGCAATTATAAAATGATGGGGAAGGGAGGTATCGAATGTGCGAAATTCGGAGTGAAAAGGTAAATTGTGAGGAGATTCCAAATAAAAAAATGGAGGATAAAAATCCCTTACTCTAAATGGGAGAATGATATGACATTGAGGTTGGGTCAAGTTGTGGGGTTCAAAGTCGATGGGGGGAAATGGATCTGATAGGACACATTGAAACATTAAGGGGAGGGGGAACGGGGAGTAATTTGTCGAGGGAGTCTGGACGCCAGGGGGAGAAAATGACGACACTTACAACACGACGGAGGCTGGGTGGGACGGAACGATGGCGGAGTTCCATTCTAAAACTTTCTCTGGGGGGAACTGAAGAGGAGCAACGTAGCAAATCGTGAAGGAGGCAAGGCGACGGTTTAACAAGGGAAAAACATGCGGGGAGTTGTACGCTTTGAGAGGGGGAAGTAGGAGGTGCATATAAGGAGGCTAAAACGTATCTCCCGACGAGCCTGGATCAAACACGTAGGGGTTCGAACGGGGGGATCGAGGGAAAGAAGAAAATGCGCTCTCTCAAAACGGTAAAAAGAAGTAAAAGCAAAGGGCGGCGCACATTAGGTTCTCCTAACAAGGCAGGAAGACAACTCAGAATGAAGAAAAGCGCAGTAGACGGGTGTCATCAATAGAGGAATAAGCAGGACGAGAAAGGGGGTGGATGTTGTCAACCTCAAACAAGTGGGAGAGAATTCGTATCTTTTCAACGGAAATCGTGGCGTTAAACTAGTAAACCGTGCAGGGTGTTTTAATGAAAGAGGGCTACCGACTTGAAAGGAAGTCGTTGACAAAAACTCGTCTCGAAGAAAGCACAGCCAAGAAAAAGGCCTCTAAGGGCATGTCGATGTCCATCTCCGCCAGAGAGGGATCGAACTAACGACCGGGCTCGCTCAGAGGAGTGCAAAGGTTTATTCAAAAACGACGCGGTAATAGAGGGACGGACCCATAACCTGATGAAAACCCAGGGAAGGACGGGCGGCTAGGGGAGACGCGTTGGATGAAAAAAAAGGCAACGGGTCCCGTGTGAAAGGTACGAGAAGGGAAGGAGGGGGGGACTGGGCTAAACAGAGACCACTTCACCACAAAGAGGGGGAAAGAAAAGAGAGAGATAAAATATAAACCCGAATTATCCGGCGGTAAAATATGAATGAACAACGAATGCAGCCCTCGACTTATTGCAGAGATTATGTCAAGGGTTAAACCGGGGGGGGAAAATGGAGCTCGGAGCGCTTAATAAAAAAAGGGGATGAGTCCGCAGGAGGAGGAAAGGAGAAACTCATAGAGGGTAGACCTTGACTCACGTTATCAAGAAGGGGAGAAAGGATACTCGCATGAACGAGCGGGAAGCGAGTGCAGGGGAAAGAAAGGAGTATTCAGGGAAGCCGAGTCCCAAGGAGTAGGACTGAAAAAAACACGGTCTTCCGGGAAGGGAACGCCCTCTCCTAAAAAGACGAACTTAAGCATACGCGGACGAAGTGTTGGTCGGTGGAAAGAGAAACGCGGAAGTCAAAAGGAAAGGAGGATTTTAAGGCACGGACCCGCCTCTGATAATATGATTGCCAATTAATAGAAAAAACAGGAAGCAAGCAGGGGAGGGGCTTGTAGGACTCATTTTAAAAAAGGCAGTCTGCTTAGAAAAAATCAAACACCTCCGACAGAGTGCGAAGGCTCGCAGGTATATCTGTTTCTGTCTCTCATAGATTACCAAGAAATGCAAACAGGAGACTGAAAAATAAAGGCCGCATGGATACTTGGAGAAAAACTGAGACTTGAAGACTCACGAATAGCCGAGAAAGAGAAGGAAGGGGACGTTGAAGGGAAAAGGGCCACTAAAGGGAAGCGACGTCACCCAGATCGTGGTAATTTGAGGGAGCCTAAAAAAAATGTTACAAACCCCGGCGAGAAAGAGGGAGTTCTGCAACATGACGCCAAAGGAAAGCTGGGGAAGTAAGATCAAAGTAAAAAAATCAGGCAACCACCCGTGACGCCTAAGAATGAAAAAGATCTCATACCAAAAAGAGAGGGGGAGTGAAGAGTCGCCGACTCGCAGATCGAAGAGGGAGGAGGCCGATCACGCAAAGGGGACCTGCGAATGGCACGATCGAAAAGGGCGAACCCGGGACGGGACGTCAAGAAAGGAAAGCAGCAAATGGAAGAGTCAGGGTAGCAAATAAATCGGGGACTGGTTCAAACCAGCAAGGTCGATGCCGTTTGACCTTGGCCTTTAGGAACACTCTGCTCGAAGAAGAGGCTCTCATTCAAAAAAAGACCTCTTGAAAAGACGTCAAAGTCTGGTGTCCGAGAGGAGTAGTTTAAGCTTCAGTGGGGGCGGTTCCGCTCTAGTTTGCGGAAGAACGGAAATGAAGAAAATGCGCTTTATAACAATCAGCTAGGGAAGGGGGAGTATGTTGTAAAAGGGGGGAACTTCTAGTTACCTGGGTGGGGTGGTGGTTCGCAGAAAGAAACCCAAAAAAGCCCAAGAGGGGAACATGAAAGGTAAGTTTGAACAGCATATGGCTGACCAGTTAAGAGAGGGAACGACCAGGAGCACTCGGTTGGACCCGGGAGTTGCATTAATTCAAACCGGACGGAGAGCGCCAATCCCAAAAGGTTCAAAAAGTGCACGGGGAAAACAAGAGAGACCAAAAGACTCCACTTTTAGGGAAGAACGCGAAAAAAAAGGAGGCAAATGTGTCTAGGAAGGGCAGCGCTCCTGATTCTTTTTCGGGCTAAGCGCGTGAAGATAAAAGTCTCGCAGGTCTGCGAGGGAAAAAGGGGGGGTAACACCCAACTGGGCCAAGCACTGGACGTACGCAAAAAAATAAAAAGAAAGGAAAATATCACATCCCTTCTCTTCTAAGAGAGAATGATGAACCAAAAGTTAGTCCGAAGGCAGAGGGGGCTGCGCCGGCCAGGCTCCTCCCGAAACTGTGGGGACAATCTTCATGGCGGCCGATTGCTAGAGGAAATGGTGGGGAGCCAAAAAGGAACTGAAAGGGTGGTTCAAGGGGGACGAAAAAAACGGAAGGAAAGGAGAATGAAAAACGTGAAACCATGGGGCCTGATTGTGACATGCCAATTCAAGGAGAAATCACCAGCAGGAGAGGTAAAGGGGATTAGGCAAGTCAAGCAAAGGGAAAATAAGGGGGGGAGTTCAGGAAGGAGTCATTCAAGAATGGGTGGGGTATGTGACAGGGGGGATATAGGTGGTCTGCGAATTCTTCTGGGAGGGGGGGTAAGTTGTGGGAGTGAGCATCCGAATCGACGGGGGAAGATCTCTCGTTAAAGCGCAAACCACGGCCGCAAACCGCATGAGGCGAAATGGATTTCTTCGAGGAAGAGAGAGACTGGAGGAACGAAAACATCTTTGGACGGGGGGGCGGGACGAATCACGGCCGTAGAGGGGAGAAGGGTGCTTCGGGCCTTCTGAGGAGAAGGGGGAAGAATAGGAGAGGAGATTAAGGTCATATGAACTAAGAAAATGTAACTAAAATGTAATGGGGGGAATGGAGGATAAAAACGATTTTGTCAGATAAACCCCACACCGAGAAAAAGAAGGCTCATGCTCAACAGAAGGATGCTCAACTGGCCAAGAACGGCGACCTTTTAAAGTTCGACAAAAAAGGCAGAAGGGGAGAAAGAAACTCACCTAACAACTAACGAAGGGAAACTCTAATGGAAAAGGAAGGAAGGGATATTACCAGGAGGCTACCTCCCTCCATTGATTCAAAACCAAAAGGTGGGATCCAGGCAAAAAATCGCACCTCGAAGGGGAAAGAGAAACATATACGATCGCGCCGCAGAGAAAGACGGGAATTGACGCAAACTGAGGATCCAGAACGAGATTAATCAAAAGGTGCAGTCAAGACCCAGGTCGGGAACATCGTCCGAGTATCGAGACGGGACGGGTCGAAAAGGGAGATCGACCTTTTATTTCGGAGAGATAAGTCTTTCAATCATTACAGGGGAGGTCATTTATGATACCGGTCAGAAATGGGACGAAAAAGGTTGGGGTCGCTTGTTTTTTCCTGGAGCGGACGAAAAAAAATCTCCGTGTCAAGACTGCAAAGCGCCGGGTGAGGAGGGTCGACGTGGGTCCACCGGGAGAATGCATAAAAGACACTGAGCCAAGAGCGGCTGGATCGCAGGGAAATAGTTGGGGGGGACTCTTGCTAGGTCCAGGGGCGGTGAAAAAAGAACGGGATCATCGAGGCAGTAGGAAAAGAATGGTAACCCAGGTCAACCGAGGGAATTGACGCGAAGGGCGTGGGGGGGGACGGAAAGGTGGGGAGCACAAACCTTATCAAGGGAAAGAGCTTGGAAAAGAAGGCTAGGCCGGGATCAGAAGCAAAGGTTATCGATCAAGCCTCAAAAGGAAGGGTTCCCAAATCATCCAAGACCAAAGACATAGGCATCGCCTCTAAAAGGAGGGCAAAGAGGGGAGACATCATCCCTCAGGGCGGAAAGAGTCCCTAATTATTGTCAACGGAAAAAGGAAGGACGACTTCAAGGAATGGGCAGCGGCTGGGGGATGGAAAAAGAGAAATGCTCGGGTTTCCGCTGCGAAGCCTGTAATCGCTAGTCAACCAAGGGACGAATCAGAGGAAGGGAAGAGTGCGCGGGACGATCAAGGCACAACGGGCAGCTAACGCTCCCTAACAGGGGACTCGGGGAAAAAAACTTGGGATTCCCTACTCTTAATAAAGGACGGTACTGGAAACGGAAAAAAATGATAAGGAGGAAACAACGGGCAGGAAATGTAACATTTCGAACTGCGTCGACAATAAGGTCAAGGCCTCCAAGGCCTCGTTTAATTAATATCTTCCAAAGACTTTCGGGGGGGGGGATCGGTATCCCAAAGAAAAAAAAAAAGAGAAAAAGGGTGGGGACGAAAAAAAAGAAGAGGAGCTGAGATATTCATTCCAGCGATGAGGAGGAAACGGCCGGACCATTGTCGAGCGGATAGATCTACCCGGGAGTCCGTGAAAAAAGTTTTTAATCGTAGATACAGGAAGAAGCGGACTCAACGGGAGGAAAACGGAGAAAAGCAGAGCGGACCAAGGACGGAGCATTCGAAGATTCTATTTTCTAAGCCGGAGACTCAAAAAAGAAGGCGTCCGCGATGAGGGGAACATCCGCGTTATTCGAACCGAACCCGGAAGGAGGGAAAAAGAGGCTTCCAAACAAAAAACAGCAAAAAAAAAGAAGTTAACCTCAAAGAGAGACGAAGCGTCGACCTTGTGGGGGGGCCTGGGATCTCCAAATGAGAATCTGGCACTCAGGAGGAGGATGACCCGAAAAAAGGAATCTTCGATTATGTTGTCAGGGGAACGAAAAGCGATGGGGGTGCACAAGAACGCTTTTTTGCAGGGGGGACTGAGGGGGACAGTGTCGAATGAACAAGATAGATAAAGGAAGCACCTGACGCTTGAGGGGCTAAGGAAGCGGGGGAAGAGGGTTTACGGTCTGTAAACATCTATGTCAAGATCGCACTACGCAGGCACGCTGAAGAGGGGGAAAGCTTCGGAAAAGAATTATGTAGCTGTTCGACGGCGCGGGAGTGCTGCCTAGATGACTCTACAGTAAAGGAGAGGAATTTCAAGGTGGGGCTATACTAAAGAGAAAATTGAACGACCCCAAAGAGCGTGGGGGTTGTTAAAAGCTGGACAATGTGAAACAAACTACCATCCTCGGGATGACGCACCGCACGGCGGAAATCGAAGAGAAAGGGGACTTGGCATTCAAAAAAGGATTTTCTGTTCCCGTCTCGCTTTAAAAATAGCAACGCGAAAAAACCGTGACGGGCAAGGGAAGAGCAATCAGGGCCAAGGGCGCTCGAATGAAGATCGAGGTTTCATAAGCAGAGGGAGCTAGTTGAGACAAGGGGGGGAAGGCCTTCGAGCTCAGAAATCAGGAGAAATCACAGGCCTGACGACGGTACAGCTCTCATTATTCAATTGGGGCATCACCCGATGTTGAGAGAAAGGGGGGGTACGGAACAAAAGGCACTGATTCGACTTGCTCTCGTTCTAAGAGAGGGGCACAAAAAAGGGGGCAATCGGAAAGGAGGCGCAACGCGAATCAAGAGGCATTTACCAGGAGAAGAATGTAAAGAAATCGAGAGGGAACTTAAATGCGGCGCATCATAGCCAGGGGGTACAGCGAAAGGGTTAAGTCGGGGGAAAGGGACGCGAGGTTTTGAAGGGCGCCTCTTGGAGTGGGGAGGGGGGGGTCCAGGCGCTGGTGGACCTACACATTTAATCAGGGGCTGACGAGGAGAAGTGGGTCAAAACACTAACTTCGTACGTGGGAATTGGGTAAAAGGGGCATTGGGGGAGAGTTACAGGAAAAGAGAGGGGAAGAAGAGGGGGGAACTAGAAACCCCTCCCGACATCAAAAGAACAGGGCATTTTCTGGGGGAGGCAGGATTTGGGCGGAGAGCGATCTGTCGCAAAAAAACTAAAAAACAGCGAGAACTAAAGGGGGGCTCACTCGGATTCCCGTCAATTATTAAGAGGCACGGTCAAAAGGGATTCATCACACGAGTTAAGCTGGGTACGGGGAAAGCCATCTCCATAAAGAAGGTGTCAAAAGCGAAGGAAAACGACAAAAGGGAAAAGTGCAAATGAACGGACGGTATTGTGCGAGCATTAGTCGCTTGGGGAGAGAGAGAATCAAATAGATCGAACAAGGAGAACTGGATCGATGGACATTGGCCGGGGAAAGACCTAAAAACCAAATACTGTGAGCGCAACAATGCAAACTGCTAATTATCCAAACCAAAGGCCCCAACAACCAAGATTCTTTGAGGCTGCGTAGCGAATTCGATGGTTAATCTTCCCGAACTTGTCGCCGCCACTGGGAATCAAAGGTTCAACGCGTTCCAGAACGAGAGTCGACGGATAGAACTCCATAACTCATGCGAATTGGAAGAAAGGGCGTGCTCTTGAAAAGCGGGAAGGCTTGGGGGGCAGATGGGCAGAGCTGATCAGGAAGAGAACAAACCACAACCGAGCGAGAAAAAAAAAAGAATAGAGGGTCCATATAAAAAGGGGCAGGGGACGCACAAATAGAAATAGCTTTTGTTCTAAGGAGGGGTGGAAGGAAGTGGACTCGAGAAACTTATTCCTGCCTAGATGAAAAAGGAGAATTGGGAAGAAAAAGAATAAGATAAGGGTTCAATGGGCAAGATATGGTAATGTGATATGATGTCAGGTTTATGTGTAGAGTGAAAAAAAAACTGAAATGCCCGGAGGGGGGGGGGTCAAGAAAGGGAGGTCATTCGTACAACTGGCATCTCTGAAAGTGGGGAGGACTGATGCGGGAAGTCAGACAACGAGCTCAGGATGCGCGAAACATAGCTAGAAACAGCATGGTGCTACCTGAGGAGGACCGCGGCAAAGAGCGTAGAGTGAAAAAGGGGCGGGAGGTTGGAGGACTCAAATCGGCAAATGGCTAATTAGGATGAGGGCTTTATGAATATTTCCTGTGGTGAAAGGTGGAAAAGAGCCGGAGATATAGGAGGGACCTGAAAATCTGACAGCCCCGGGAGGGGGAACGGGGAGGAGAGTCGGGAGCGTTAGGGTTGTGGAAAAAAAGGCCTACATCCTCGAAAACGCGCTGACGACATGCACGAAGAGCGTGCATATGCATACCTGGGGGGGGGGGGGGGGGGGGGGGGGGGGGGGGGGGGGGGGGGGGGGGGTCGGGGGGGGGGGGGGTGGGGTGGTTCAAGAGAAAAGGCTGGAGCTCGTGTAGGGGTGGTGGATTCCTGTGGTCGAACGAAAACATACCTGGGGGAGACACGGACCAAACAATAGAAAAAAAAAAGGTCATTCACTACGCAAAGGGTAACCTAAAAAAGAAATGAGTGAAGTATCTGCCGAAAAGCCCACCGAGGATGTCAAACAGAGGGGGTGGGTATATCAGACGTCTTCAAGGGCAGGAGACTCGCCTCTGCAATCAGATGAAGAGATCCTAGGAAAACTCAATGCACGGAGGAGCGATCAAGCAGACACTGCTGGAAACGGAGAATCCTTTAGGGTAACGGTCAAGGGAAAAAGGGGGGGTTCAATCAAAAAAACCTGATCGCTAATCGTACATCCTGGCCGGGGATCGGGAGAATGCTCCGATGGCGGGGTGGTCATAAGGCAGAACTGTCTAATAGAGTACAATCAGGCTGAGTAGGATTGAGGGCTCTTGAAGGAGGACGGGACAAGGTTTGGTGACGAGCATGGTGGAAAAATTGGCGGATAGGGGAAAAATCCGGGGCATAAAATTCGGGTCTAGGACGCGGAGGGGATATTCAGGTCATTACTAGGACCCGCGGTAGTGGGGTCGGGAGGTTGGCAGGGACGAAAACAATTCACAACAAGATACTGTGTACCTCTGTGAGGGAGGAGGTGAAAAAAGGAAAACTGGGCAAAGACAAGAAAATGTTTACGATCCGGGAGTTGTAAAAGGTGAAAAACAAGGCATCACGAGGGAGGGCGGAAAGTGGACTCTGGTACCGTCGCGGGGTGGGGCCAAAGGTGGATAGGGGGGGAAACACAAGGTCGATCTCAAGCAGTCTCAATCAAAACAACAACAAGAACGCAACCAGGGCGGGACGACTCCGGAAAGAACATTGTTTACTAAAGAAAAGGGAGCGAGACATAAAGCGGGCGAGAGGGGGGGGACTCTAAAACGACATGCAAAGGTGCCTGTGTCAATCAAGGGCGCTCCCTTCTGAGGAAGGGATTCGGTGCATCATCAGTCACTGCGGAACGCAAAAAAGGAAACATTTTAATTCTAAAAAGGTTACTCGCCATTCTTATCCCACATCAATTCAGATATGGGCTTCTGCGTGGAGAGCGAAGCTCCGTGGCGTGGGGGGGAAAAAAATCATGACTAAAGGGCACTATTCTGAATGTCAGTCTAAAACTCGCTCGAAATAACGGTTACTCTGACTTTCGGTTCTAGTAGAGTGGGTTAAAGGAAGGGGAATCACGCAGGATTGGGAAGAAAAAAAACGGGCCGTAGGAGCATGAAGACACAATTTAGGGAAAACCTGGAGGAGTCCGGTTCTTAAAGGGAGCGAGAAGCAAAAAGGAAACCGGACTGAAATCCGGGCCAGAGAAAGCCTTTGCGGGAGACGGGCCACGTGCAGAGGAGGGAGTGAGTATCGTCCGACCGGGCTTGCGGTTGGGAAAAGAAACGAACATAGAGCACAACACTACGGAAGGATGGGGGTAGATGATATCGTATCTGGACTCACAGAAAGGAAAGAAGAACGATAGAGAACATACGCCGGTGAAACGGACGGGATGAAAAGAGACCAGGGGCTTAAGGCGCAGCGAAGGAAAAAACGGACCCGGACTAGTGCTTCTTGAGGGAGAGGTATCCAAAGTAACTGGGGGTCTCGTTAGCAAAACGAAGCAAAAGATACGACTCATTTAACAGGGGGGTCGCGTCAGTAGGGAGCAAAAGAGACCGTTATCAAAAGAGTTCCGTCGAAAAAGCGGTACTTATAGTAGAGGAAAGCTTAAACAAAGAGTCACGCAGGTCCGGTGGGGTCCCGCCTCGCGCACAGATCGCGAACAGACTGGTTCGCGGTGTAAAGAGGCACCAAAAGAGGCGAAGCTTGAAATCCGCTCGAGGCGGAGGGGAGCAAACAAGCAGACACAACCTATGGATAGAAAGATTTAGGTTTGAAGCGGTCCTGGAGGAGTGGTTTTAAAACGAAAAGGCGCCAAAGGGAAAATTCTGGCATGTCTGAACTCGCGGCAGAGGAGGGAATCTAGTATGATTCGAGGTGAGGAAGAAAAAGCTCGCAAGCCCTAGATGAGAGACGAAGGGTGAGTCGTAAAATCAAACAGGATATTTCCACTCGAGACGTGGTTTGGATTCCAACCTGAGAAAGGGAAGCGTATAAAACAGGGAGACAAAGGACGGAAAAAAAACCCTTGAAAAGGGGGATGCCACTCAAGAGTCTCTAAAAAAAATACTTCTCTTCTGGAAGGGAAAAAACTTCGCAGAAAGTTGGGGGAAGAAGACACTTAATCTTAACGTCCCCAGGCAAGGAGTCGAGGGAGGGGTAGGTGCTAAGCAATCCGCTCACAAACCAACGAACTCAAGAAAACAATCTATAAGAGCGCCGTTAGGAACAACCCGTCCAGTTCCTGAAACAGAGATCTGAAAAATCAAGAGAAAGGGGGAAACATCGGGGAAAAAGAAAAAAGACAAAGCCCTTTACTCCAAGGAATGATCAGGTGAAAGCGAAAGCCGAGAGACAAAACGATTAGGTCAAGGAGAAAAGTAAACTACTCGCTATTAAACTCAACCAAAATTCAGGTGATCGAGTAATCGACCTCGTGCCAGGGGGAAAAGGAGTGGCAGAGACAAGAGCGCGAGTGGGGAACCCGGGGAAGGATCCTCCAAGGAACTGAAGGCGATAACGCACAAAACGTGGGGGAACAGACGAAGTTCTCTTCGCCTCAGGGAATCAGCCAAGTCGAAAGCGCGTACTCAGAAGAACTAAGGGCGGGGGGGAAGGCAAGTTCAAGGTTATTATCCACAGAACGCTGGAATCTGTGCGGAACAGTAAGGGATTCACGAAAGGCGGAAAGCGTTATAAAAAGTGCGAGCAGGGGTGGCCAGTGCTGCAAGGGTGGAGTTGGGACGGGGACCAAAAAGGGTGTGCATAGCGATTCTCTGGAAAAGGCAGACAAAAAAAAAGTCTGTCTTCATATGAAAAGTATACATAACGAAGGGTGAATAGAAAGTGAGGACAGAAAGAGGGGGGCAAAAAAGTTCAAGGAGTTGTTATCAAAAAATATGAACCGAGCATGATCCACACGTGTCCGCCGGTCCAAAAATAAGAGGACTCCCGGGAAAAGATACCCAAACGTCATCCTCGGTGGTGAAAACGGGGAAGGTGAGGAACATTCAGAAGGCAGAATTAAATCTTATTCTGGCGAAAAACATGGAAACGAAAGTCCTGGAAGGAAAGCGAAAGCTCAAAGAAGAAAAAAGGTTCAGAGAGGCGAGCAAAGACAGAAATCGGGCGATATGGGAGAGGACGGAGAATCCTGTCAAATGTTAGCTCGCCTGTCATCTAGGATCCAGCGGAAAAAAAAGGAGAGAGGGAGGCTCCGACCTTAAACCCGGAAGAATGCCCAAACCAATATCAAGGTGAAGACCTCTATCAGAATTCGTTCTCAAGAAACCTTGATCTGTCAAAAAGTTCGAACGACTTCAAGAGTCTTTCGCTCTGACACGACTAAAGGGGGAAACACAGACTTATTGAGCCGTGCTTAGCAGGCCCTTAAATGGGAAGCCTCGGATGTCGGCTCTAAAGAAAACAAAAGAGGGAAAGGTAGGATAACAGGGAGAGGTAGGCTAGGCGCAGGGAAAAAGGCGAAAAAACAAAAAATGGGTTTCAAAGACCGCATTGCATTCAAAATAGAATGAAAAAGGGCGAAGAAGGCATATTAAAGGGGGAGAAAAGAGAGGGAATGGGGGAATGTGGATTTTTTCTCATGGGGGCTAGATTGAAGGGGTGGTCAGAGTGCACATCGCAAATCGCTGGACTTTTAAAGACTATGACAAGAGGAAGGATCGCGCACAAAAGAGTCGACATTTGTAAGGAGTGGGGGGGCATCGGCTGTTGAACTAACGCTAGTGGGGGGGGGGGAGGAGATTTTTAGCCGCAAAGTTTTGGGGGGGCACCGCTGAAGAGTAGAGAGAGGGGGAAAAGAGAAGTCGTCTGCAGGGAAAATGGCACTACGCAAGAGTGTCTGCAGGTCGGGACATTAGAGGGGCAAGGTGAAAAAGAAGAAGAAAAAGGACTTTTTCGCGTCATACACGCTTTCGTCAGGTTGAGGAATCTTGGCTATTTGTCCAGGAGAATGAAACTACACTACGGACTCAATTCGCTGAATAATTAACGAGAAACTGCTCCAAGTCTTCCCGCGGATGGGGGATGGTAAACTGGGGAGGGGTTGAATGGCACAGAGAAAAAAAAGGACTATAGGGGCAAATCAAAAGTTCAGGACAAAGGTCAATGACCATACGAAATCGAAGAGATAAATTGAACAAGTAGAAATGACATATGTCTGCTCTTCGCAGGAGAAAGAAGGGGAACAGCGTCATGTGGATAGAATAAAAACTGACGGCGGGGCCGCAACGTAAGAACGCAAAAAAGAAGGGACGAGGATCGAGCGCGAGGAAAATTTCGAGATTAGCAAGGAAGGGTCATCCGAAAGCGTCGATATCATTGACGGCAGGGGGACGAAACGGGGTTGTCCGTCATTGAGGGCATATGAAGGAGGTGCGGTGTAGGCAATGATTCACGACGTGACTGTTGTTTAAAGAGGAAATAAGCAAAAAAGAAAACTTGAATTGGCGAAGGAGGAGCAGTCGTGCCAATGAGGATGCGGAACTGGTTCAGCATATGTTTTTCAACAAAGAAGAAACAAGATGGGAAGGAAATTGGGGGCGGGGTCAGAAGCAAAAGTGGCTTTGTTAGGAGAAGAAGGAAAAAAGGAAAAAAAACAAAAAAAGGAAAAAAAAAAAAAAACAGGTCAAGAAAAAAAGAAGGGGGGTAACATCCAAAAAAGTGAAGAAAAAAAAAAACATAAAAAAAAAGTTAGGGGGTAAGAAAAAAAAAGTAAATTTTTGATGGGAGGTGCTTCAAGGAAGGGAGGGAGGACCTTGCGATCGAGGCAGTATGGGACGTCAGAGGATTTTACGTAAAAGCTGTCAAGCGGTGGCACTGGAAAATCAGGAAATAGCGCATCGGGGCAAGGCAATTATGAGCACACTTGTTCTAAACGTAACATCAACAAAGAGGGAGGGGGGAACTTGGGAGCGGCAACAGTCAAGAGTGAATTAGATGATAGCCTTATGGGAAGCGAAAGCGGTCTCAAGCGGAGAAAAGGTCGGGGGGCGGGGATCGAAAAAAGTTTCAGATTGCATCTCCAAGGCGGCAAAAGACTCAAAAGCAATCGCCAGGTGCGTGGAATCATAAAAAAAGAGAAGGGAAAGGAAGGCGACTCAAGATGGATAAAAACGGGGAGGACGGGTAGATGGTAAGCAAACCTCAACGGGGGAGCGAAGATTTCTAAGAATGGGTTAACAAGAAGACAAAAAGGCTCGTCCGTAAGTGCAAAGTAGAGAGGGCAAGGCAGGAAATAAAAAGGGTCTTTTGGCGCCGCAGTGAACGGCCTCCGGACGAAGGGGCTCGTGAGGGGGGAAAAGACCTGAAATAAAAAAAAGGAGGAAGACTCCTTTCAATGGGGAGGTAAAAAAAAACATCGCTCAAAGAAGTTTCGTCAGAACGCTGAACGTGCAAGGGTCCAATCATCTTGTCTCATCCTTTGCAAAAACTGAAAGGAGAAACTGGGAACAGTCGAACGGAAGATAACGGGGACGTGGTAAACGGAAGAAAGGGGGACCAAAAGGAGTGGGTAGAATCCGTCACGTGGGGCAGGACGAGGAGTGTGGACTAGGCACGGCCGAAAGGGATGGTCAGGGTCATTCAAACG
>Ga0179593_1300873_pt1 | contig 18781 bp, 20 predicted proteins | sample CZODoug2_1_08_16_FD_185931 | JGI IMG/M metagenome (GOLD analysis project Ga0179593, IMG submission 185931) | Vadose zone soil fungal communities from Angelo Coast Range Reserve, California, USA - CZODoug2_1_08_16fungal (PacBio error correction) | ecosystem: Environmental > Terrestrial > Soil >...
AAGTCCCGGGAAAAAGCAAAATCATAAAAAAAAGGGTTTAATGAAACCCGGGTCTTCCGGGGAGCCTCCGAAAGCCCTGCCCAGGGGAAAAAACGAACCCTTGAAGGGGGTTGCTTCTGTTGTACTAAAAGGGCCAAGCTCAACGAGCCCGGGCGGTGGACAAAAAGGGGGGGGTGTCAAGAAATAACCGCAAGCCAAGGCATCGCGTCGTAAAGGGTCCAGAAGGGATTGGGTCGCCCGAAGACCAGGAGGACACCTCATAAGTAACAAAAAAGCTCCGGAAAAAAAGCAAGCTTGATTAGAAGAGAAACGAAGGGAAAACAGGGGGGGTCATCTCATGCTTTCGTGACAGAGAAACACAGCGGGTATAGTTTCTGTGGCATCAGAAAAAGACTAAAGTGGGGGATTGAGACCCCTTGGTAACGGTTCGGAAGGTCATCCGCAGGGGGAAAGCGTCACCATGCTCCCTGGCAAGTTTTTTATTGCTCACTAGGGAAGGAGGGAAGGAGGTCAGATAAACGAACTTATGGTTACAACACGCGACCGAAGGGCGGGGGGGAAGCTCCCCCCCCAGATCAAGCCACATCATCGCCGAGGAAAATTTACGTCACAAGGCAAAACACGTGTCAAAATTCCAACCGGAAGGAAGAACAGCTCGGCGTCTCAAAACTGCAGAACCACTGTCGTACAAGCCAATCTACCAACCGCGAATAGAAGGGGAGGGATCTACGCTCAGGCTCATCGCGGTTCTTTGCACTGCGGTCCTAACAGGGAAGGTTGTGACACTTAATGCAGTAAGGGGACACAGACAAGCTTCCATTCAAGTGCCGAAAGCTGGGAAACCGGTTAAACGGAAAACCATGAAGAGTGGGGGGGGGTACAGGTTCATAAGCCCCGAAAACGACACAAAAGGATCAATCACAAAACAGAACAACTCCCATCTAACGTGAAAAACCCCGACGAAGAAAAAACGAGGGGGGGGGTCCTCCCCAGGAGGGTGGGGGGGAAAACTTGCGACACACGTCTCACCACCCGAAAGGGTCTAATGCTCCAGGGTGAGACCCCAGCACACACACCTCCTCACAAAAAAAAAAAAAGCACTTAAAAATGTTGTGGGAAGGAGAAAAAGTTAAAGAAAGCTGGAAATAGCTGAAAAAATAGACTGGGGGAGTGGGTAGAAATGAGTACAAATAAGGGGGGGAAGAAACCGATTAAAAAAGGGATTTGTCGGGGGGGAGGGGGGTTGGGGGGAAGATGACTGGTTTGGGGTGATTTGGGGGAGGTGTTGTTCAGGGGGAAGAAGCGTCGGGGGGGATCAGAAACATTCGAGGTTGCTACGGGGGGGAACACAAGGGCACCAGAATGCTTGGTTTAAGGGGTAGTAGCTCGCAAAAAAAAAGCGCTCGGGACAAGGGGGGAAGAAAATTAGACCCGTGGGGGTGGGTTAAAGAAAAATGCAAATAATCGGGGTTGGCTGCACAGCCAGGGGAGTTAAGGTTTAGAGGGGAAGGTATTGGGGGTGCGTGGGTTGTCCAGGGGGGGATCAGGGAAATGGGACCACTCCGGGGCCTGGTAGAAACTCCGGAGGACAATGTGTTAAAAAAAAGCTGTTGAAAAGGGAGGCGGTGTAAAAAAAGGGCCATTGTAAAATAGGATGAACGTGGGGCAGTTGATATATCCCTGAAAAAGACAAGAGATGGGTAAAGGTGCCGTGACGCAAGCTAGAACCCTCGGACTGTGGTGACTTGAGGGGCTGGTCTTTACAAAAAATATGGGAACACAAAAGAGCGGCTGGTGTGGCTATAAACCGCCGGGGGCAGAGAGGGTGGGACACTACATCCACGCCACAAACACCAGCACCCGGGCAATTTCCTGGCTTTATGTGAAAGACCCCTATGCGAGGTTGCGCGACAATTGTTTCAGACACGAAAAGGGTCTTATTGGGGGAAGAGCTGGAAAAAACGGAAAAAAGGAAAAGCCAAAGACATGACCCGGTGCACCTCAGGAAAGACGAAGCCCCACAAGAGGATGACATGTATGGGATGAACAACGGCCGTCAGCGGACAAAGGTGAAAGACAAATTGTTGGCCCGCTGGGAGGGGTTGGACCTGAACAAGGGGGCATCGCTGGTCGCACCGTTAAACCACTCGAGACGGGGATGCAAACTGATTGGAAGGGAAGGGGCAACCTGTGGGGCAAAAGATGTCGACCTAACTCTAAAAAAAAAAAAAAAACTTGTTATTAACCCTCTCACGACTGATGTAAAGTTTTCGAAGGACCAAGGGAATTGTTCCACAGACTCCTGTAGTGGGCGAATGACCCTGGGAGCTCCCATTACCAAACCCACTGAAAAAGAGCGCACCACTGCCCTCATGAGTGGTACTTAAGCACAGACAGGGGGCCAAGCCCTCATCTTGCGGGGGGGGGGGGACCTGACAGCGAAAAAGGGTCGAGGAACCAAATCTCTCAAAAAAGAAACACGCTGTCCGGGGGGGGAAAAAAGTTAGGAAAATCGGTTTGTTACCCGAACAGTGCGCGGTTGGTTGTGAGGGAAGAAAAAAGAACGCCAAAAATTAGTCTCGTTTAAACGAAAAGCCATCCGCTGGGGGGGACCCGGGGGGGGATTGTCCAGGGGAAAAAAAGTCTACTGCCGCAAAAGTCGATTGAATGCGTCAAACAACATCAATCAGGTTCACGACCCACAGGAAGGGGCACTTTAATATGAAGTCAGCGGAAAGAACATAGCACCGCCCTAAAATTTGGGTTCAGGGGAAAAACAGTTGGGGACAGCGGTTGAAAATCGAGCCGTGGGGGGAAGGGAAACCTGAATAAAGTGGAATAACGGCAACCAAACACAGACCCGCAAACGATTAAAAAGAGGGTCCGTTGGCACAAGAAAAGAACAGTTAAAATTTGTAATGTCACACACAACCTTCGGTCTCATGAATAAGGTGTGCGAGCAGGTGTTCGCGCGAACTAAACGGAACCTAAACAGTCAAAGGGGGGGTGCGTTGCAAAAAAAAAACCGTATCAAAAGGGGGGAAAATTTGCAGATGAACCAAAAGCACATTAAAACGAAAAAAAAACCACAATAACCCGAAAAGGGACCAAAACCCTTCATCTGGACAAAAACAACGCCCAAATCCCGGAGGTTACGCAGAGGTGGAAAAACCGAAATGTGTCAGGGAACGAAGGGGAAGGGGGAAAAGGGAACTGCACAAGTCGTCCGAAGCAGGGGAATATTAAGTTGATGGGGGGGGGGGGGGGGGGGTCGGAGGTGTGGGGGTGAGGGTGGGATAAAGCAACTTATCTTCAGTATGAAAATCTATGTAGGGTGGATCTGCGGGAAAAGGTTCCACGCGGGACGAGGGTGTTGCCGAGAAGGGGGGGGATTAGGGGAAAATTGCACGGGGGAGGGGATGGGCCCGTGGGAAGGTCGAAAACACTATCAAGGCAGCAACTTGAGACCCTCGGCATGGGGGGGGGACGTGAGAAAAAGAAAGCCTGGGGGAGCAAATCGATTTTCCTGCATTCAGTGTTTTGCCACCTGGAGGGAAACGAAAAATGAGGGAGGGAGCCATCTCGAAGCGAGGACAAAATTCTCGCGTGTTGGTAGTTTGGAAACTGAACAGGAAAATTTCCGGGGGGGGAACATGAAGACGACTAAACGAAATTGCAGAAAAAAGGAAGTTTTGGAGGGGAAAAGAACGGGTCGGGTGGACGTAAGTCTGAGAAAGGGATTGGGGTGCAGAGGGCGCGGGGAAAGGACATGTAACCGCGCCGGGGGGGGGGACCAAGTCGAATGGGGGAAAAAGTCAAAAGAGCACAGAAAAAAACACACTATGAAACACGGAAAAGAGAAGATCGAAAAAAAAACCGATCAAGGGAAACCAGAACCCCGGAATGGGGGGAAAAGGAAATGTGCACTTTATTGAGAAGGTTGCAAAAACATTGACGACAGAACAAACGACGGTCTCAAAATGACACACCGTAAGGAAAAGGGGACAGCGGTTCCAGGAACACGAACAGCAGGTATCTTTGGGGGCAAGAGAAAGCTCAGAGTAAGGGGGAAGAGAAGCCTACGGAAAGAACCACAGGACAGGAAGTTGTCGGGGGCGGATACGGGAAATGCAACCGGCGAAGACCACAGGACGGATTTTGGGGGGAGGAAAGTTTTTTTGTGTGGGTGAGCCAACAAAGAAAGAAAAAGGGGCGGGAAAAAATTAGGTTGGAGAAAGCTTAGGAAAAAAAAGCGTCTCTTTGGCTCGAGGGGAGTGAACAGAATAACGCCAGGTGTGTCAAAACCATGTGGGGGGTAAAAAGGAAGCGTGGACGTATTCTTAGGCTCGATATGTAAATCAGAGGGACTGATTCCATTTGGGAAGCAAGGCCAATCAATCAAACAACTGGTAGAAGGGGAGGGTCAAAGTTCTGACGAAATAAGTTAAGGGGGGGAGAAAGAATGTCCACTTGATTTAAAAAGGCCGCTTTGGAAAACCATGATGCCAAAGGTACGCGACGGAGTTGGAGGTTTGCGACGAAATAAGAAAAGACTGAGAGAGGACGGAACGGCCGAAAAGAGAAACCAGTCATGGGGAGAAAACGGTTCTAAATCGAAACCTGACCAGAGAGAGAACAACACGGAGGGAAAATAAGAGCTGTAGAGGTTCTGACCATAAAGGGGAAAAACAAGGGAGGGGGGGTGGACGGTAGAACTCGTCGTCTCAACCGGAAAACGCGGTAAAAAAGGACGAGAGTATGGATCCTGTGTCTCCCCAAAAACCGCGAACAGTCGGTAAAGAAAAAGACAAAGGAAAAAGTCAAAGGGCCTCCAAAGGGGAATCGAAGGGTACACAGGGGCAAAAAACAAGGAAATTTGAAAAAAAAAGAGAAAAAAAAAAAGGGCCGGGTAAGACTAGAAAATTTTGTCAGGGAAAGGAGTGAAGAAAGCAAAACTTTCCCATAAAAGTTGGGAGAGGAGGTGGGGGGAGAGAGAGGAAACCAGCTCCCTGGGGGAGGAAAAGCAACGTTCAAACAAAACCAAGAACAAAGGGAGCCGGATCTCTTAAAGAAAAAATGGATACAAAAACAAGAACCGGAGACCGGAAAGAGCTATTGGACATGAATTGACACGAGAGAAAAATACCTTCAACCAAGACTCCAAAAAAAAGTACCGGTCCCTGGACTTGGGGAGAAAAAAAACCAAAAAAATGGGGAAGACAAAAAACAAAAACGCCAAAGACCAGGTGGGACTACCATTGAAAAAATAACGGATGGAACGACAACAATCAAGTTAACTCAGGGGGAGGCTGGTACCAGTAGGACACTTTAGCGATAAGACCCGACCCCAGCTCACTTGAAAAAAGAGCAAGGGAAAAAGTGCTTTATGAGAAGAGTCAACTTTACGAGCTTGATGGACGATGAGACCATCGGGACGCGCCAAAAAGGGGAGATCATCCCCTAAGGGGGGGAACAAAAAAACGGGAATTCACGGGGGCAACTGGCTGCAGACAAGGGGGGGTTGCAACCGGTCATCCGAAAAAGAAGTGGGGTCTGGGGGGGGGGGGGGCAAGACGTAACCGGGAAAGCAAGAAGATTTTAAGAAATATAGATGTTCCCGGTAAACGCAGCAGAAATTCCTCAGACCGTTCAAGAACGCAAAAAAGAATCGGAGGAGAGCGGGGGGAGGAGGTGGGGAAGGAGAACAATACCGGAGAAAAAACTATGGCGGTTAAAGGAGTCATGTAACTCGAGAGCCGGCAACCAAAGTCGTCAAAAAAGAGGACCAGCAAAGGGCCTGCACGATCGAAAGAGAGGTCTTAAGAGGGGGAGGCTTAAAAAAAGGGACCGGACACAACTACAGGTGGAAACAGGGTCATCTGGAAAGTAAGAGGCGCAAATCCACGTTGTCAAAAGGGGAAAAAAGCGCTGGGGGGAAGGACCTTTCCGGCCTTCCTTCGGATAGTGGTAAAAGGGGTGTGATAAAGTCACAGCCCACGGGCAAGGACGAGGCCCACTTAGAGAAAAAAGGGAAGAAATCCTTTGAAGTCCAGAAAAGCACGGCGACACCTTCCTTTAAAAAATGGCTGAACGAGCTCACGCCGAAGTCAGGCATAAAAAAATACAAAAAACACATCAACAAAAAAAAAATACCTCACAGAAACAAAATAAATATGTGGGGGGGAAGGAATTCTAAACGAAATTGGGACGGACTATGGGTGAACGCCTAAACTGGGGGAAAGGCGTGTTAAAAAGGGAGGGTCTAACAAGTAAGGGGGGGAGTCTTTTTTGGGTGGGTCAAAGGGGGGGGTGGGGGGGGGGGGAGGGTTGAGTGGTGGGGGGGGGGGGGTAAGGGAGTTAATATCTTAGGGGGGCAAGAAACGGGTCCGGTGCCGAAGTTTGTTAACCACTGGAATGTGTTTCGGTTTCTGAAAGAAGGAGGGGAAAAAACAAACACTCAACGACCATGTTTTTTGGAAAGAAGTGAGCCAACCGGTGGGTAAATTCAACATTAAAGGGGGAGAAAAGAAAAACGCTTGAAAAGGGGAAGGATGAGGGGGTGGGGTCCGTGTTGCAAATAAAAAAGTTCAAGGGGAAAAAAAAAATCGGATGGGAAAAAAGCCGATAGGGGGGGTTTTAAAGTAAGAGGGAAAAGGGTCGGAGTGCGATTTCTACCAGGAACTCGCCGAGGTAAAAATGGTTGAAAAAGAAGGGGATTAACGAAGAAGGGGGCCAAAAGAGGGGAAAGGGGGTGCCGGGACCACAATATAATACCCGACAGGCCTAGGGTCGTAAAAAGGGGAGGGACGCAAATCGGCAAAAGCCGGGAGGCTGCATCAAACAAGCGGACGGGCTGGGAATGTCAAAAAACCGCACCAGGGACGGTAGTATTTGATAGGGTCAAAAAAACGAAAGGAAAAAGGGGACTGGAAAACTGGGGGGGTTAAAACGGGTCTTGGAGATGGGTGGAAGAACCCTCCGTAACCGGGGGGGAGGGGGGGGCATGGACAAGGAGAAAAATATTGGACATCATTTGTCTTTGGGAGAAGAAAAAAAACTCAAGAAGGGGCCGCAGGTCGCATGAGGCTAAAAAGTTGGGGGGAATCTCAAAAAGGGGGGGTGCCTCAAGGGAAAAACATGGAAAAGGAAAGAAAAAATGAGGCCAGGAGGAAAAAGAAAGAACTCTATCGGAGGTGAGGCAAAGTCAAGGGCTCGCACCTTTAAGGTCATCTCTAAGAAACAACAACTTATTATGGGGAGAAAAAGGATAAGGAATAGGATGGGCCAGGGGCGCCCAACAAGGATTGCACAAGAGAGGTTGGTGTCTAATGGCGAAAAAACCCCTGTCCTATGCCAAAAAAGGGAAAAAGAACAAACTACTATGGGCCAGGAGCTGATCAACATACACCAAAGGGGGGAAAGACCATTTGGTCTGTGTGGCGGGCATCAACCCACAGTGATATTGGGCCGGAAAAAAAGAAGAAAGGGAGAACAAAACTCAGGGGCGTGGTTAAAAAGGAAAAAAAAAAAAATTCGGGTTGGGGGGGGGGGCCCAAATCCTCCCGGACCAGGGTGTGCGTGGGGGGAGGGAAATCCAGAAGGAAAGGCCTGAAAAGCAAACACAAATTGGGGTTGGGAAACAGCTTCCCCCGCAAAAAGAACTAAAGCCGCAGAGAGGGGGGGAGACAAGGTGCTGGGGTCAACGGCACAAGAAATACAAATATGGTTTCCAAAAGCAAGTCGGACGGCAAGGCGACTAAAGAGGGGTTTTTTGGTGTAGCGGCACATGAGCAAAACCGCACGAACTTTAAAAACGAAGGTGTGAACTTGAAAAAAGTAGGGGGTTCAACCGCAGGAGAGGTAATTGGCCAAAAACAAAGTCCTGACAACGACGTGTGGGGAAAAACAAAGACATCCAAGGGGGTAAAAAAGCTGTCTTGGGGGTAGCAACAAAAGGGCCCATGTTGCGGGGGTCAAACCAAAGGAGGACTCATGGAAGCAAACAAAACTGGGGGGGGTACGAAAAGGGTTCGCGGGCGGGAATTAGAAAAAAGACAACTACGGAAAAAGTGGCCATGTCACCGGAAAAAAAAAATGGGGGCATTACAAAAAAGAAAAAAAAGATCCGGACCACGAAAGGGGACCCACCATACCGCCAGAAGAAAAACCCTTATCTTTGACAAAGAAAACGGAAAAAACCCAAAATCCTCGGAATCGGGGCAGCCAAGGGGGTTGGAATTGGATAACTGGGAAAAAAAGGGGGACAAGAAAAGAGAAATCGCCGGAGGGTCCAATAGGGGGAATCAGTAGAAAAGAAGGGAGGGGGGTGAGGTTTTTTGGAAGGGGGGAAAAAGGGGGGGGGGGTGAGGTATAGGCAAAATGACTTCAGCTTGGGGGAGCGTAGGGGGGAATGTGGGAAAAAATGGTCACCGGCGTAGACGTTTCTGGACTAGAGGGAAAAAGGGCGGGGGGAATTCAAAGGGCGCGTACAGCGTGATAAGGAACCCACTAGAAAATTCCTTGAAAGGGAGGACAAGTCATTTGGGGGGAAAAGAGAAGTGAAGAATCTTTCTGGACCAGTTTAAACCTGTGAGGGGGGAAAGATTTCTAAACGACGATCTACAACAGAAAATCGACTGAAAAAGGGAGGAAAAAAACGGGTTAATTGGGGGGCAGGGGTGGTCCGGGGGGATGGACGAGAAAAAAAAAAACTGCGCGTAAAGACTAGGGGGTGGGCAAAGGGAAACTGGTGGGGAAAACGGTAATCGGGCGGTTCAGTAAAAAAGGGGTGTCGAGGATTGTTTACTTCCAACTCTGCGCCAAAAATAACCATCTTAAGGAAAAAACCATCAGAAGAGGAGGACAAGTTCGATAAAACAAAGAGGAGGGGGGAATACCCTAGGGGAGAATCATAAAGCCCTGTGACCTACAACGTGGCACTGAGGGGGAATGCTTGACTGTGTTCCATAAAAAAAAGGAGAAAAGAGGTGATCATTCCACACAGGGGGGAGAAAATAACCTCTGGGAAGGGGGGGAGAAAGATTCCTTCTCTTGTTGAAAAGAGGAGAAGAAAGAGTCCACCTAAAAAAAAGACTTTAAATATCGACCTCGAGGGAAAGGGTAATGGAGGGGGGGGGGCCTTATAAGGAGTAGAAAAAAACCTTGAAAAAAGGGCCAGTAAGTGAGTTTTGGGAAGAGGGGGGTTGTGAACATACAAAAAAAGGGGAGGGAGGATTAGGTGAGAAAGGAGGAGCGGGATGAAGTGAAGAGGAAAAGAGATCCTCGACACCGGTGGGAAAAGGGTTTTGACTCTGTCTAAGAAGCAAAGGGGGGGAAGAATGATCACACTAAGGCGAGCCAACAAAAGAGAACGGTAGTAAGAATCCCCGCAGTTTTCATCCCAAAGGGGGAACTGAAGATACGCGGGGAACAAGCTATTCCCCCGTGGGGAAGGACGGGCTAAGGAAACCGGTTGAAAAAGGGGAAAAGGGAAAGACGGCAAGGTTGAAAGGGGGGGTGTACGGAGGAAGAATCACGGGGAAGGTAAAAGCTGAAAAAATGACGAAACGCGAAAGAAAAGGAAGTAGCTGAAGGGGTTCTAAAAAAAGAAAATGAAGACAAAAAAAAACACGGAGGAGGGGAAGGAAAAAGGGGAACAAGTGAGATTTCGACGAAAAAACGGAGCAATCACCCGGGGAAAAAAGAATCATCAAAATTCATCCAGGGGAAAAGAAAAAGCGTGACATCGCGATGACGGGGGTCGAAAAACGAAAACAAAAAGACCTGTCGGGGTCACTGCAAAAAGGGGAAAAAAAACAACCCGGGGTCAGCAGGGGAGGTTGAGTTCAAGGGGGGAAGAGGAAAAAGTCCAGTTTTGGCCAAAAGTCGGAAAAAAAACGAAGGTCCCGACCATGAGTGGAGGGGACCAGCAGTTTCTTCAACCGAAGGTATGTCAATAACGAAGGAGGAAAAAAACACCTCCAAGCTAGAAGAAACGGCAACAAACCTCAACTAGAACCATGGAATCAAAGTTCTCCTTATTCAAAGGGAAAAGTACAGTTTCAAGCCAAGAATCATTACGCTGTCCCGGGGGGACCACCTGTTGTCCCAAATAGAGTGCCGGGAGAACTCATAAGAGTGGACTTGGGAAAAAAAAAAGGGGTTTAGGGGGGGGGAGAAACAACAGATACAATAAAAAATATTATAAGGAGAAGACCTCGTCAAGAAGGTGGGGGGAGGAGGAGGAGAGGACCGCATCCAATGATGGAATAGCAACCCGTTGATCGTAGGAAGCAGAATTGGTGGGGGGATAAGGGGAGAAAGGGGGATAGGTCCCTAATCCTGTTCTGTTTGAAGAAAAAAAACGAAGGTTAAGTCACCCGATAAATATTCCGCCACGGAACGAGAAGAGTCGGCGACTTTGGAAAATGAAGAGACCGGGCCGTCGCGGAATAAAGGGGATTTCCGTGGCAAAAAGAAAAAGCTCCGGCAGAAAAAAGGGGTGAGTATGTAGGAGAGAAAAAAAACGAGGACGGGGAGCCTCTTAAGGGGTGTGAAAAAAGGGAAGAAAAAAAAACACGGGGGAAAAAGAAACGCCAGGGGTGCAGCAAGTACAAGGGAAAAAAAAAAAAGAGGCAACTAAGTGAAGTTTGGCAAAGAAAGCCAGGTCTGCTTCAATAGGAGAGGGTGGGGGCGAGAAAAGAAAAAGAAAAAAACGGCAGGGGGGGGGGTTGGGGGGGGGTTGGTTTTTTTGGCAAAAAAGTGGCCCGCTATAGGGGGGAAAAAAACATTGAGGGGCAAGCCGGACAGGGAATCTCCCCTGAGAAACTCAACCTCTCCCTAAAATTGAGACAAGACAAATAACGGGAAAGGGGGGGAATGTGTAAAAAAACCAGAGGGGAAAAGCCAGATAAGTCGTAGCATCCGGCGACCAAAAAAGAACCTGGAGAAAACCAACAACACCAAGTAAGCCGAAAACGATCTACTAGAAAGGGTGGTAGATCCGGAACGACTCAGGTTCAGGTGTTTTGGGGGGACCAATGCAGGGGAAACATAAAAGAGGAGACATTCACCCAGTAAAAAAAAAAGAGATGTCTAACCCGGACCAAAAAAGTAGGTGATAGGGGAAAAAACGAAGTCAGAGCCCACAAGGGACGAAAACAGGAATAAACCGCAACCCTCACGCAACCGTCCAGGACACAACTCTCGAACGGAAAAAGTTGAACACTTCCCCCCCTTCGCTAATGGCCAAAACGCCCACGGTCGTGGCTCCGGCACGAAAAGGTGGGGGGTCGGAAAGAAAAATGTGAAACATCACACACCGAAATATACTAAAGAGAGGAAAAAAAAACCATAAACAAAAAGGTACGTATTTTACCTAAAAAAAAGGGGCCTACTACTTACGGGGGGTGGGGGGAATTCCCCTAGTGTGACTGAAAAAGTTTTGTTACAAAAATCGGGCGAACAGGGGAGTTGGGACTCTTTTTTTTGAAAGAAAAAAATATTTTTTTGTAAAAAAGGGCAGGTTATGGGGGTGGCAAGAGTCGTATGGAAAAAAGGGGGGGGCCGAGATGGGGGCTATGGGGTACGAAAAAAAGTATTATTTTCATGGCCAGGGTAAGGAAAAGAAAAGACTAACCTCAGCTCTCCGGTGCAGTGTTTAAAAAATCACAGAAGGGGGGTGTGAAATGGCAAAGTACTCAGGGGTCTTGGGAGGAAGAACAAGCAACGCTATCTGAGGTCTTGGTGGGTTGGGGAAACTGAGTTTGGGTCAGGGTAAAATCCAGCTAACAAAACGGTCAAGTCATGTGGGGAGGATTTAAAGGGGCCTGTAGGAATGTCGGCACGATTAAAAAGTTTCACCGATGAAGGGCTTCCTTTGGGGGGATCTATCTCTGCAAAGGAGGGTTGCCGTTGAATACAGCCTGAGGAGGGGACTTTGGCCAACGGAGGGAAATCTGGATGGGAGGGTACTGAAAAAAAAAAAAAACAAAGTAATCTGGCTAATCCCAAACACACGACAAAACCAAGCACATCTCAGGGGTCTAAGGATGGGATGTACAACCAAGCGGAATGGGTAAAAAAATTTGGGTTTTTTTGGGGGGGGGGAAAAAACAGGAAACCGGGTCTTGGGGGTGGAGGGGGGAATCCCTCACCCGGTGAGGGGGGTACACCCCGGGAAAAGCCCCAAGAAGAAAGGGGAAACCCATGTGCCCTGGGGGCTGAAAAAAAACACTCCTGTGAAAAAAGAAGGATTTCCCAATGGGTTGTCTCTTTCCAGTGAGAGAAACGGTGGCATTCTCACTAAAAAAAAAAAGGGTCTGGTTGGAAATATTGGGGGGGGGACTGAATGCGCGGAAAACGGACGGTGGTAAAGCGCCTCTCTCAACCAAGGGGGGGGGGGGGGGGGGGGGGGGGGGAAGAGGTGGCTGAGGGAAGGGAAAAAATGGAAAAATTCCCACTGCAAAATGACCCGGTATGCAACGGCGAGGGGGGGGGGGGTGGGCAGGGTAGTTAATGGGGGGGGCGAAGCACGATGCCCGGGGATAACTCGCGCGGGGGAGGTGAACAGTTGCGGAGCCAGAAAGAGGGAAAAAAAATAGGGCGGGAGGTTGGTTTGCCAAATTAAAAACAAAAAGACAAACCTTGTCGAGTGCTTCCAAGCAGAGAACAAAAGGACCGCAATTAACGGGAAAAACTATTAGAAGGAAAAAAGTCGCTTTTGTACCTAGGGGGAAAAGGGGGGGGGGGCCCTAAACTGGCTTGTTATGAGGGGAAAAAGGAATAAAATGAGGAGAAACCAGGTCTGCGAGTTCAGGGAAAAAAAGGGTCCGCAAAAGAGGGGTGCATTGTGACCAATAATAAACAAAACGGACACAACCAGAAGAGGAATGGCGTTCAAAAATAATAGAGAACGAAGAATAGAAATACTCAATGCCGTACGCCAAAATAAAAAAATAACCAAAGGCCGCACGGGGGGGAAGATTTCCCAGACGGGCCAAAAAGAGGGGAAAAAAAATTTCAGGGGAAACCAGTGACTAGAGGTTCCCAGCGGCTGGAAAACAAAAGGAGATGGACACTATCGTCACCAGAAGACGATTAATCTCAGGGCTGTGGGAGAAAAGACGCCGCTAAAAAAGGGGGTCATTTGAACACGGCGGCTGAAAACTTTGAAAACGGGCGACCGGTTCTCTCCCACTAAGAAAAATCAAACTACCCGAGTAGAGCAACCAACGATGGAAAAAGGACGCCGTCTTCAAAGGGGAAACGAACATAAAACAACCAAACCCGTCATAGGGAAAGCCCCGACCAAAATCCGAAGGCGCCAGATTTTGTAAAAAGCATTTTCAGGACTAGGGATCTCGTGAACCAGGGACAGTTCAATAATTAATTGGAGGGGGGGGGGGGGGGGGGAGTGGGGGATGGGGAGGACGGATAAAAATGTCGCCGTTCGATGCCGGTGTTAGGAACAGCTAAGGGCAATTGGTAAAAAAAAAAGGAGCTGGATTGAACCCTAGAAGGGAGGCGTTGTCTTCCGGGTGGGCGGCCCAGCTGGGGCTGGGGTAAAGACTACTTCCAATGAACCAATTCAAGGGTAAAACCAACACATTTGGGACGGATAAAGGAGGGACTATGTCAATGCAGCGGGGGTTGGCAAAAAGGGGAGGGGATCGAAAAAACCGAGAAAATCTACAAAAAAACTACGGAGTCAAGGAGTAGGGGAAAGCTTCGCAGGGCGGGTAAAAGAGGTGGGCGACGACGGGTGGGAAAAGAAAGCCCAAGAGGACCTCCCATCTGTTGGAGGAGGTTCACTGGGCTTCCGAAGAGGAGGCCGAGAGTGCGCGTGCTCCGCGGCCCATTCTAAAGGGGGAAAAAGAGACAGGTGACCAAACGAAAACTCTTTTCTGGAAAAAGGGAAAAAGCAAAAAAAAAAGAAAGCAGCCAAAAAACAACCGAAATGAAGCAGACCAGAGGGCCGCAATTTCACGGGGAGGAAAGCATTCCCACTTAGCCTATACGGGGGGAAAATAAAGAAAATTAAGGAAGCGAAGAGGAATGAATAATCACGCAGCGGGAAGGAGGTGGGGAGAGAGGAGCCGAGTGGGGAAAGAGGCAACAAATGGGAAAGAGACGACCTCTGGAGTGAGGGAAAAGGCGGCTACGTTTACGGAAAAACCGGCAGGGGGGAACAAAAAAAGCAAACCCGGCGGGAGTTTGAAGGGGGGGGGGGGGTGGACATACATAATGAATTGGGGTTAATTTATGCAGAAAAGAAACAATGATATAATGCGAGGGTGAAGGGGGTGGGGAGGGACGAGATCCCGAGGTGTTCGAAAAAGGGGGGGGGGGGGTGAGTATCCGGAAAGGGGTCTTAGAGGATATCAAAAAAAAACTTAGATGGGACACTCATCGGGGGGGAAAAGGGGGAGGTAAATAAGCAGGGGAAATCAACAGGTTTGGGGGGGATAAGTCTGCAAGGCCCCTGGGGGGAAAAGAAAAAGGTCAAACTTTGGACAGATACCCTTAGACAACGGTTACTTTTACCAGGGGGGAGGTTCCAAGTACCGGAGTTAAGTGAGGACGGGTTTTTCGAAGAAATCCATCCAGAGTACACAGAAGAGGAAAGGAAAGAATAAAGGGATCGCGCAACACGGGAAAGGGGGGGAAGAACTTAAAGCAGAAAAGGGGGCCAAGGGGATCACCTCAACAAACAGTGGGGAAGAGAATATGTGCCGTTAAAGAAAAAATTGTTCTATTAGTCGAAAAAAAAGGGCAAAACGCGAAAAGAGAAAGATGAATCCGTGAAAATCCCCGACTCGCGAAAAATCGCGGAGACTTTTCTCCAAAACCGCCCGGTAAGGGGGGGGAAAAAAAAGCAAGACCACCGGGCCCCCCAAAAAAAGAATGGACGAAAAAGTCAAGGAATCGCCCAGGCCATTAAGGAAGAATCCTGAAACTGAAACTTTTTGCCCGCTAGTAGAAGACACGGTGGATCCAGCAATGGCGAGAAACAACTCACGTGCCAAAGGGATGGTCCCATCTCGGCAAGGAAAACAGACCGCCAAAGGTAAACACGTTCAACCACCATTTCAGAACACCGGTCGCAAAATACATCCCAAAAAAGTGGCGGGTCAGCACGCAAAAAGAACTAGACCCTGGCGAAAAACAAGAAACCAAAATACAAAAAAAAAAAAAAAAGAAAGGTACTTGTGGGGGCCTCACATACAAATTAAAAACAAAACAAACCGCCGGGCGGTACAAAAAACAACGGGGGGTTTGATCCACTGGAAGATTGGATTCCGACGAAAGGGGAAAACGGTCGTCCTTCTCAGGGTAAAAAAGTCGCCTGAACGACGCCATGATCCTGGAAAAAAGCTACGGAAAAAGGAGGGTCAAAATGATACCGACCAAGGAAAAGAGAGATCTGGGGGGAAAACCTCGGTAGACGGAAAAATTGCAGACTTAAAATCCCCGTTAAGTGAAAAGGGGGGGAACAAGCCCCCTTTGCTTGGGAAGGGAAATCTCGGGGGCCGACCCTTTCCTGGGGGAGGGGGGGTGGTTTTTGCTGACGTAAAGGGGGGGGGGGGAGCCAAAGGATGGTCGCTAGGGGGAAAAAAAAGGAACTCCATGCAAAAGGGGAGCCCCGAGGGAGCAAAGCCGTCGCACTCGAGATGAAAAGGCATAAAAGGAGGCATGCACTCAAAAAATGGCCTTAAGACGAGGAGAAAGTAGGATGACACATAACACCCACCAGGGGTTCCCGAAACTCTAACGTCGCCCGAATGCGTCGAAGACCGACGAGGAAAAATCTCTGAGGTAGTGCGAGGGCGGTCCGAAAGGGGTTAAAGTGCTGTAAGAAAAAGAGAAAAAAATGACTCGCATCAGTATCCATTCAACAAGAAGCGGGGGGGGGTTCAACCTGCCCTTTAAGGGAGGGGGACGGTTTTCGAGCACCCAGAGGCCGAACGTAAACAGCATCCAATCATCGAAAAAAAAAAAAAGCTCGCTAGGACCCTTATTGCCCGCAGACAACTCCATCAAGATAGAAAAAAGCTCCGTTTTGGTCAAAACTCAAAAAAGATCCCCGGATACAAAACACCTCCTCACCCACACAAGAAAAAGGAGGGAAGTATTGGGTACCTTAATCCGGAGTGAAAGGCTTTCTATTGTAGGGTGTAACAACACAATGGAGACTACTTCTGAATTGGGGGGGGAAGTTGGTTGGTTCCAGAAGAAGGGGGGGGGAAGTGCGGAGGTTTGAAAAGGTAGAGCGATTTCGGGGGAAGAACCAAAGGTCATGGACTGTTGGGGGAGTGCCGGGAGTTGGCAAAAAAGGGGGAAGGGGTATGAGCTGCGGAACAAGCACCGCCGTCAGACCATGTGTGATCCATTATCCAGACCGGGGGGGGGGGAAGTGCAATTGGAAGCGGGGATAACAGCCAAAAAGGTAAAAAGCGGTGCTGGGGGGGGTGTTGGGACATCAGGCAATCCAGCGAGAAGTTAACCTCCGAAACGGTCAAAGGGGGGGGGGGGAAAAGCTTTGAAAAATGTCAGGCGGGCTGGGGGGGGGGGGGGAGCTATGTAAACCTCTAATTAAGGGAAGCTTGTCTCGAAGTAGAAAAAAAAGATTGATGGTTGACACGCCACGGAAATCCAAAAAAAAAAACGGGCTTCCTTTCGAGGGGGCCGGGCTCAGGGAAAAAAAGACGCTGGAACTTTACGAATCAGACTTAAGTCGGGGATTTTCAAGGAGACACGAACAAAAAAGAAAACGGGGACGGAAGGGGGAGGGTGAAAACCCCAAACACCCGAAATGTCAAAAAAGGACCACGACAGCAAGGGGGGGGGGAGTTGGGGGGGTAGAGCCTTGGGCCAAAAAAAGGATGCGACACACTAAAGACCAGAGCGTCTTACCAGGTAGGGAACCAATCAAAGCTTCCTGCGACGCTAGTAATAGGCATGTTTGTTTCACAAGAAGGACTTTGAACGCTCAAGCCAGGGATTGCGAAAAAATAAAAACACACAGACTCTAAAGTGGATCACTTACGGGGGGAAGCTCACCTTTTAACGATAGCAAACACAACAAAAAAGAATATAGATGAGGGGGGACAATGCGGGGGCCGCGCATTCAATGGAAAAAGCTCCTTTGAGTGCACTAATTACCCGGAAGGAGGGAAAAAAGACCGGTGCCACAACAATAAGAAGGAGAAGGCCCGAAAAATTAGGGGGGGGGGTCCCCTGAACAAAAAAAGAAAAAAAAAACAGGGTCCCAAAAAACGGGTTTTCAAGGAAGCAGAAAGGGTCTGGCCTTCACTAAGCTCCAAAAAAGGTTGAAGTTCGCCGAAAAAAAACTCGCGGGTTTTGGAAAGACCAACCCCGCCCGTGTTTCAGGGTGAAAAAAGACCAAAAAGGGGAGCAATGGATCGCAGAAAAGAAAAGCTGTTGCCGAAAATCCCCTGCCAGCAAAAAAAACCAGCTGAGGATTGCATCCTTCACATAAAAGAACTCGATCCGCAAACAAGGCAACGGCACGGTCCAATCCAAATCGGCGACCCAGACACGCCGGGGGGGGGGAAAAAGCAAGGTTCCTTTGAACAGTGGAAAAACCGGGGTAGGTTAAAATGGGAGAGGAAGGGGTCGATGAAGAAGGGGGGTAAAGGGAAGGGTGGGAAATGGAGGAAGCGGGGAGATGGTGGGAAGACAGAGAGGTGGGAAAGAGGAGGGGGGGACTTGCAAAAATCACTGGACAACTAACCAAAAAAAAAGAACCTATTAAATCTTTGGGGGGTAGCACATCAACAGAAGCAGTTTCCATTTCACCAAAAAACTATGCGCAAACCTAAAGCTGGTTTCTCAAAGAGGGGAAACGCAATACGCCGTGGGAGCCAAAGGAAACCCGATTGCAGGAAAAAAAATCCATCCCAGGGTGAATCGACCACCAAAGGACCTCATAAAACCAAAACGGATGACAAAAAAACTCCGGACCAAAAAAGGAAAAGAAGTGGTCAAGGCCATAGGTTTGTAACAGAATTTCAAGGAAAGAAAAGCGGAAAGTCCGGCGAATCAGGTTACATAGAGTGGATGGGTGTGGTTGGGGGGATGTAGCTAAAGAAGGACGCGTCGATGGAGTGGAAGGACGCAAGTGAAACGCAACGGGGGGAAAAGAATGTTTGAGGGGAGATATTGAGGAAGGTTGATTTCAAATTGAACAAAAAAAAAAACAGGGGAAAAAACGACAACAGGAAGGACGAAGAGCTTTGGGACGGAAGAGGGGGCTCAAATCTTTTTATGCAGCAGGGGGAAAAGGTCAAAAAAACGACGGAAAGACCAGAAAGAAAGTGAACGACATCAGGGGAAAGGAATCCTTCAAAAAGTCCTTTTAGGGGCTACTAAGTTGTAACTTAAGTGATACGGACTATAAAAAGAAACCACCCAATATGTTGGACAAAACGGTCAGTAAAAAAAAAAAAAAGGAGGGGAAAAATTTTGCAAATCTGCTAAATTTCTGATTGCTTCGAGGTGAAGGGGCCATTCTCTAAAAGGGACACCCGGGGGGGGGAGACGATGCGACCATCTAACGGTAGGTCCCTGGGAGGGAGCAAAACCCATCAAGAGGGGGAGAAACGACGAAATTCCAGAACCCGGAAGCCCTCAGGGTTGGGATCTGTCCCATGTAGCCGATACCCCTTTAAAAAAAAAAAAAACTAAGTCCTCCAAAGATGAGGTCTCTTCTCGAAACGCAGATGCTTGGGTTTGCAGGAGGGAGGAAGATGAGTCCGGC
>Ga0179593_1527030_pt1 | contig 18780 bp, 16 predicted proteins | sample CZODoug2_1_08_16_FD_185931 | JGI IMG/M metagenome (GOLD analysis project Ga0179593, IMG submission 185931) | Vadose zone soil fungal communities from Angelo Coast Range Reserve, California, USA - CZODoug2_1_08_16fungal (PacBio error correction) | ecosystem: Environmental > Terrestrial > Soil >...
GGGGAAAGACGTCTTTAAAACCGGGCCGGGAAGAAAAGGAGAGACCAGATAAAGTCAGGGGGGGTATAAAAAAATCACGACACGAAAAAAAATCTACGACACCCTTAGGCTTCTCAAAAAATGTCAGAAGGATGGGACACCGTTCCGGGCAAAAAAACCGCGGCGCCAGGGTACACCGAGTGCGAACGCTGAGGGCAATGGGATTTTGGAAGGAAAAGGAGGAAGTAGACCGGAAAAAAGAACGACAGGAAAAGGGGGGGGGGAACGAGTACAGGAAGGCTTTCCAGAAGACGGGGAATTTCGGGAGAAGAAAACCTCAATAACCGCGAGATTTGAAAAAGGGAATAGAGGGGACGGAGAAAACAGGAGACCCGGCGCTATCTTCATCAGTAAAATGTAGAGAGGGCCCGGGAATTTGGAAAGATGGAAAAAAGAACTGGAGGGATCATCATCTCGCCTGGATCATCGAGTAGATCCAGACCTCAACCGAAGGGGGCCCGCCTGCGTACAAGCCGTACCACAAAAAGGGTCCCGTAAAAGGATCTGGAGCAAAGAAAAAATACATCCTCAAAAAAAAAAACTGGTCGTCGAAGCGGACGCCGTCAGAAAATCGTGCTCAACCACCTGTAACAAAAAAAAGAACCAGCTGCCGGCCTCAGGAGGGAGGAGAACATTCTCGCGGGCGTGAAAGGGCGGGAAATGGGAGAGACACCATTAGGAGGTCAAGCCAGAAAGAACACCAGGGGAACCGCTGCTCAAGGAATAGCGCGTCTCACATCCTTCGAATTCTACAGAGACGACTCTATAGACAGGTGAGAGGAAATCCTGCGGAAAAGCAGCGCTAAGGGGGGGGAAAAGGGGTGGGGGGGGGGGGGGGTGGTTGGTGGGGGGGGGGGGGGGGGGGGGGGGGGGGGGGGGGGGGGGGGGTGGGGGTTGGGGTGTGAAGAGTCTCCAGGCCAACTCTAGCCTTAATGCACTGAGGACTGGCTTCCCGAAGATACAAAAGGGTGGAGATGACGAGCCCTAATGAATAGTACATCTGGGGAAAGTCAAAGAAGAAAGAGATAAGGGGAGCGAAGAATTTCTGCGAACGACACCGGGAGATCGTGCCCTTCAGGGGCGACATTTCATCGATACCTTATCGCAGATGAGGACTAGGAGTCACTCTCACCCGCGAGGGGAAAGCCTAAAACAAAGAAGGGCTCTCCAGAAAAAAGGGAAGCAAAAACGAAACCACGAGGAACACAAAAAACCACTTGATCCTGTCTGTCAAGAAAATGGCCGTGTCTACCTTCAATGCGAGATCTGTCCGGACTAGGGGGAAAAAAAAACGATTACACAAAAAAGAGAAATTCCAGCAGGAAGGGTGGGAGAAAGAGAGAAGTCCCTTAAGAGAAAGGGGGAAAACCTGTTTTTGGAGAAGACCCGCTGAAGACTACGACTCGCGCGTCAAGGAAGAGCTCAATCAACCGCGAATACGACGAAAAAGAAAAAAAGAAAGCTCTGCTCGGAAAAAAGAACAACAACAAAAGGGGACCTCTGAAAAAAAAGACTCCGGGGATCGTCGTCTCGCTACAGGAAGCGATGACAGCCCGCCGACTCGCGTCCTTCAGCGGGGTCTGATTCACAAATCCACTTGTGCCCACAAGAACAGAAAAGGGAAAAAAGGAATCGATCACCGTGCAGACCTGCGGGAAAAAACGTAAGGGAGAGAAAAAAAGAGGACGGAAAAAGAAGGACGCCTGGAAACGGTAGACCCAGGTCGTGAAGACAGTGGTGGGTGGGGTGAAATAAGGGGTGAAAAAAGGAGTCCTGCTGGAAAGGACACAAATCAAGAGAAGCGAGGTACTGGTCGAGGGGGTGACACTTCTCTAGAAAGCCCGTGATATGACACTCTGTTCCAGACAGGATGTACAGGGGAAATCTCCCAAAAGGGGTCTGAGTCTCGGAGGGAAGGAAGTCTCGACGATCGGGCAGCGAAGATGATCTGCCGCTCGCTCCGGCGAGATGGATCGTCCTGTAAAGAGGAACCGCAGCATGGAAGCGTGACGAAGAAGTCAAGAAGAGGAGGGGGACACGCTCAGCTGCGAAGAAAAAAGGATCGCAGAGGACAGGGGATCTCGACTTCTAACTAAATCAGGAAGAAGCCGAGCGCTAAAGAAAGAAGAGCTGACGGTCGAGAAGGAAAAAAAAAAACAAGAAGCCTTGAGCATTAAGGCAGCGCAACGAAGGACAGAGACTAGGCTTTCTCAAGACACTTACTCGGGTGCGCCGGGATTCCAGAAAGTGAAAAATCTGAACGAGGGAACGTGAAAATTGGAAAAAAAGAAGAAAAAGGAATTCCCTAAGCTGGGAAGTGGAGGGGGGGGGAAAAAGTGAAAGGTCCTAGAGGACCGAAAGAACTGCTCTGACCTTTCGTCGGAAGGTCTCGAATACCTCAGAAGTTCCTGGGAGACAGTTCGTCTAGAAGAAGGCTAGTTTTTCCAGGTTGAAATGGTACGGGTCAGGCAGGGGAAGACATGAAAATTCTTTGAATAAAAGAGAAGCGAAACAAAGGATTATACAAGCGTTGGTAGGCAGAAAGATGCCGCGTCTTCCCATGATCCATTAGAGCCGGGGCTTTAATTAAAAAGACCGCTCCAGGACGTAGGGAAGGAGGGCGACCAGAAAGGGTGATTGCTAAAGAGCGCCCCATCGGCGAAATTTAACGGCTCAAGGGGGGGAATGGGTAGGGGTCAGAAGGAGGCCCGTGAAGGGGGACGAAAAAAAAAGACTCAAGGGGAGACCTGGAAAACCTGCGAGCGACACGTCTTAGTTTCCGGAAGGGGAGAAAAACTCGTCGATGTCACCAAAGGGACATGAAAAAAGCGGGAAAAGGCCAGGCGGCCGGTCTTACCGCTATCCGCAGTTCAATTGCCGGACCCACCGCGGAGAACAGCGGGAAACGAGCAGAGGGGAAAGGGTAGGTCCGGGACCGGGGGGTTAGACACCCAACTAGCCTAACGAATCAAGGTCTCAAGGTAATTAGTAATCGGGAAGGTATACAGATTAAAAGTAAAGGCTACTCAAAAACAAAAATAGGATGAGAAAGAAGATATATCGGCAGAAAGGTACGAATAGGGGGGGTCCTCCCTTACGAATCGGCGTAGGGAGGGGGCTAAAAAAAAATTGCGAGAATAAACAAAACCCTGTGCGTTCCTAGGCAGCTGGTAAAATGGGGCTTTCAGGGTACGAAAGTCGAAACCGGGCAAAAAAGAGAAACGCGGCCAGGGAAAAATGCGTTACACTGAGGGTGCTCTCAAAAGGGAAGGGAGGTAACAGAGGGAAACCGAGGCCAAACTACGACTGGCCGCTGGGACCTACGATCTTCCCGAAAAGAAAAAAAAAAAGGGATCCAGAAAAACCCAAAACCAGGCTGTGCGCATTGCGAAGACACATGTGCACACCTTCTCTTTAGAAGGCCTCAGTGGGGGACAGGAGAAAATCGAAAAAAAAAGGCTAGCAAAAGAAACGGGGAGGACTGAAAACCCGGATTCATGTTAAGCATCGAGAGGCTACCGCACAGAGCCTCGATCATCATGCGAGCCTTGTCTAGTCGAGGAGATGAACCTCTCCTTACCGGTCGTCAAAGGGGAGCAAGGGAATCAACAAAGGAAACCAAAAAGAGAAAAAAAAAAATCTAAGAATACCAAGGTCAAGCAAATCCAAAAGAGACTTGCAACAAAGGCCGAAAGCTCAACCGCCAGACGCCTGGTCGTCTGGAGAAAAAAACCTCCAGGGAGGTTCAGAAAGAAAGGGAAAAGGAAAAACCCAAGAAAGCTTCAGCTGAACATGCTCCATGGGGACGTCGTGCCACCGCACCCTTAAACAAGGGAGACGGGTCAGGAAACGAAAATTTTGAGGGGGGGGAAAAAAAGTCGATTTCGAAAAACCGCTTCAGTCGCAAGCCAGTTCGAGGTCATCAAACAAAAACTCGGGAAGGTAATCGCGACTATCCGGAAGACACGAAAGAGGACGCGCGAAAAGACTTCCTGATTGGGAGAGCCTTGAGATAAAAAAGAAGAAAGGATCCGAAAAACTCCTGGCGGCCAAAGGGTGAGAAAAAAAAAGGAGGGCTAGCGAACGATCATAAGCAGGAGCGCAGCGGCAGAACACAGAGAGCGAACGGCTAGTCCCGAGAAGTGACGTCTGACGAGCGGGGGGGAGAAAAAAGTATACTCTTTCCCGGGAACGAAAAAGAGGGAGAATTAGAGAATCCGTCAAGGAGGGGCTGCCGGGTGTACCTGGCGCACAACAAGAACCCCAAAATTTTCGGGGGGGGTAAAAAGCGGGAGGAACCTTCATCTCGCAGAATCGCGACAATTTCTTTCTTTGAGGCGCTGAAGCATTCCTCCCTCGTCTGCCTCACGTCTTCACCACCAAAAAAATCCCACGGAAGAAGGGAGGAGTAACTTTCCAGGGGGAAATTCTTACTAGGTGAAAAGGAATTTAGAAAGGAAAAGACTGAGACAAAGCCCACTATTCATAATCGGGGATAGGACTGCGTACTACTATGTCTCAGGAAGTGGTGCTGTCCCCATAAGGGAATTGGTGAAATACCCTCGGGGGAAGAGAGCCTCTCTCTCGGGCAGGATGCTCTAAGAAACTAGGGGGAAGAAAGGGAGAAGCTCAGGCCAGGAACACTGGGAAAGGAGGGGAAAAAGGAAGATTAGGTCAGGAAAAAAGTCCGAAAGGGTATCGCTATGCACGCTTGTAAAGAGATGCAGGCGAGTCGTAGTCCTTCGCTGGGCTTCACCAAGCCCTTCTGGGGGGGGGAAAAAAAAGACGTGTGATACAAGCAGGTCAATTCTCGAGTTTCAAAAAGTGAAGCGCCAGGCCCGAGTCCGGCAGGAACGCCGTGACCCGGGCAACAGCCTTGGCAGGGGGGTAAGAAAAAAAGACATTGTTGCGTGGGGGGGAAAGGTTCTGAGAGGAGGGAAAAAAAAGGAGCGGGAGAAGACGAGTTAGGGAGAGGTCGGGTGTAAGGTAAGCTGTAGCGAGGGGATATGACTACAAAATCCCAATCCTAGGAGGGAAAAGTTCCTCCGTGGGGGGGGGAAGCTCCCTCGCAGTAAAAAAAAGAGAGTGCGACGAAAGCGAAAGGCAAAGAAGTAGCTGCCGCCGCTCCGGCACAGATCGCCTGGGAACCTGGGGAAAGAAAAGCATCAGTTTGGAGGAGGGGGGAATCGTCCGGGGAAACTGCCGCAGAGAGGCAGGGCGGTGCGCTGGATTCTCGTCAAAGCACGCCATCAAATAAAACCGAATGAGCGCTTAATCTGGTCGTGGAGGAGGGGAAGGGCCTTATAGGAAATCGATCGCGGGAACAGCAGGGGAGGAGAGGAAGCTAGAGGGAAGCAAGGGTGGCAGGAGATGACCTCACGGTATAAAGACCCGTATCCTGATCGAAAAGAGGGAATTCTCATGTTTCAACTATCCAAAATAAGAAAAGAAAGGGGGGTGGACAGTTGTTAAAATACCTTGAGACTTCGAACGCTGTCAAAGGAAAACTTCTTCTGGAAGGGAGATAGTATTAATGGAGGAGGGGAACGGGTCCAAGGGGTTGGAATCATCGGTTTGTCCTGAGTTGAGGCACTCGTGGTCCCAATCGGCGAGGTTAGGGAAGGATCTACCGAGAAAACTTCTTAGGAAAGGAGGATCTAGCCGGGGGGGGGGGGCTTGGAGGGCGGGGAAGCGGCGTCCGGAAAGAACGGGCCCACTTGAACTACTCTCGAACGAAGAGGAAACTCTTCCTGGTGGGGGAAAAGGTTGTTGGAGAAGGGAGAGGAACTGCCCTACGGACCGAACGCAGGTTTTTTTCATGGGTTTGTCAGGAAAGGGAAGGGACCGAGCGGACTATCCTGGAAAAAAACAAAGAAGGGAAGAGAGGCAGGAAGAAAGGCTCCTTAAGAAAACCTTCTTATTTGAAATGGAAGTCGAACGTCCTCGTCGATGAATCACAAAGATAAAAACGCAGGAACAACTACCAAGGGAAGGAAGGCGTTGCCCTTAGAAGGTGTGCCGTTGCGTCCACCAGCCGTCTCAAGAAATCTCCTTAGGCGAGAAGAACGCGGGGGGGATATAGCAAGGGGGAACCCTGAATAGGACGACGCGTTGCGCCAGTGTAGTAAAGTTCCGGGCTGGTCATCCGCCGAATCTGGAAACTCTCATTAAAAAAAGGAGGAAAAGTAAAGTCGACTGCGGATAAGAAGCCCTGAAGGGCTACTTCAAGCCGGCCAACGGGATCGGAGAGGGCAAAGGGTGGCTACCAACGACACTTCCAAAAGGGACACCAGGAAAGAAAAAGTCAAAATGGCCGGCAAAAAAAGTCTGCTGCGGAACTACCCCTCTGAATCATGGCTTGACACCATGCAAGCTAGAGCCAGGGGGGGGAAAAGAGATGGACAGAGGGTGAAAGCAGGCCAAACAGAAAGCTCGCATGATCAGAAATACTGCCCTCTCGTTTCCACCAACAGGCTGGGAACGCTCTGCCGGGGAGAGGAGCCCCTTAAGAAAACATAAAAATTAGAAGGGGGGGACCTGAAGTACCTCAGAACCCGAGCGACCCCGTCCCTAGAGGGGTCAGATTCAGAGAAAGAGGAGCTTTTCAAGGGGGGCCGGGACTTTAACAAAAAGAAAGGATCATCTGGGGATGCCTAGGTCATCACAAGTCGGGTCTATGAGAGAAGAACCGCGCCTGCGGGGTCACGTCACCTAGCTGCCGTACCAAGTTCAACCAGAACACCCTCGCCCTGAGATCTCCCGAGAAGGAGGGGGGGGGATGGAAAAAAGGGAGAGTGCTCGAAAGAGCCCCACCGTTCGCGCGTGAGGAGGGGGGAAATGCGGGACGCCGGGACGACAGTCAGGGGTCTAAAAGGAAAAAAACCCAGCTGACAAACAGGAAAGCTGGGGAACCCTGAGCAAGGTCGTCCGCTACTGGAGAACCAGGTCTAGGTCATCGTCCTGGCAAAAAACTTCGAGGGGAGGAGCACGAGTAGCGGAGGGAAAGAACGTTGCTCAGCTCAAAGAAAAAAAAATCGACGAGGGGACAGCGAAAGAAGGGAGAGGAATCTGAAGCTGCTGAGATCGACGGCCAAACGCTATCCTGGATGCGCTGAGCCGCCAGGGGTCTTAAAGAGGAGTCGAGGATAAGGAGAGACACTAAAGGAAAGGAGGGGGGGGGGACTATACAAAAACAAGATCATCTCCGAGGCGACTAGAGGGTCGAGAAGTTAGCGACGATCTGCTAACGAGATCGACCCTTGAGGAGGGGGAAGGGGTCCCTCTCTTAAAAAGGGAGAGGTTATAAAAAAGGAGGAAAACCCGCAGAAGAAATAAGGAAACTCGAACGGCAAAGGTGGCGCAATCAGGGGAGCATGACGACAATAGAAAACTCTTCAAACACCCCCTCAACACTTATAAGGGAGGAAATAACAAGGGATCGGGTATACCGGGAGGCTTACGACGAGAAAGGAGAGACGCGCGAAAAAAATTAGAGAAAAGCATGGGGTCAGGCTATCAAATTCCTTGCAATAGAAAAAGACCACCCGCTGAGGCCTACTACTCACGAAGACGTCGGGGGAGATAAAAAGGATCAACGCGCGAAAGAAAAAAAAAAAGATCCGCGGAGCTCATGAAGAAAGAAAAACTCTCACGTCAAAAAGAGAGGAAAAAAAAGGTCATCAGAAAGATTGAAAGAAGAAAGCCGCGTCGATTCGTAGGAGGAGGACATTAACAGGGCCTTCTCGCCCAAAAGAATCGGGGAAAAAGATCCCCGCAGGGAGGGAGGGGAGAGGAGACTGCTCGTCCAGGAAAAAAAAACATCGCAAGGGGAGGGGCGGAAGAAAGATACGGAGACCCTGTCCGTGAAACGGATCCAGTTGGTGGAGTGTGAATAAGTTTTCAGGGGGGAACGATGTAGGTAGAGGAAAGCGCCAAAAAAAAAATGCCGATACTGGGGAGGGGGGGAATTAGGCCGCCAGGGATAGTGACGAAAGGGCCTCCTCAGTAGGGTATCAGGTATCGATGACATGTGACGAACTCTAATTGCAAGAAGAAGGGGTCGCATCTAGGAAGAAGGCGGAGAGGATGGCCCCGCGCGCAAAAAAACGAGCCAGGATAGGAAGAGGGAGATCCCATTCACGGGTTCTCGGTCGGGTCAGGGATCCGCTGAGGACGAGTGCCGCCAGGAGGCGGAAGGGCATCTAAGGGAGACGTTGGGGGAAAAGGGAGGGAGGACAGACATCAAAGAAGGCTTAAGGGTGTGTTCGCTGCGTCGTCGCGATGACATAGGCGTCTATCTCCTTTATCACGACTATGATGGGGGGAGGAGCTCCTAGGCAGGGGGAGCAGCACTGGGGAACAGGAAGTCAGGAAAAAAAAAAAAAACAAAAAAACGGACGAAGCTAAAAAAGGACAGGTTCGAACCGACGTCCACCAAATAGAGAGGGGTTCGCAAAAAGCTGTCCTGAGAGGGGGGGTACATTTTGGTGGGGGAAACCTTGGAGAAAAGAAGTTATCAAAGAAAGGGCCGGTGCGAAACGGAACGAGGCGCTCACAGTCACGCGATGCCGGGGCTTGGGAAGAGGGGGACCATTTCGAAAAATCTTCCGAGGAGGGGAGTTTGTCGAGGGGAAAGGAAGTAAAGAAGGAACTAGATGGATCTCCAGGACACAAAAACGGACGCGATGAGACGCTGCCGTGTCGGAAAAGTCAGAAGATGGCCAAGAACTGGAGATGAAAACACAAGAGTAGCAGCAGCTAGCCGGTTTTAAGCGAAGGGGGGGCTTCATGTACCACTAACGGGGCTACCTCAATAGCAAGTTGTTGTGTTGGTTCGTCGAAGGCCTACCGCGATGAAAGGGAAGGACCTTTCAAACGTTGGAAAAAGAAAGAAGCTCAGTTGGAAGTCGGGTCGATCGTCGTGTCCAAAAAAATATCCATGTCCAGAGTGACGATATACACGAGGTGACGCAGGGCGGAAGAGGGAATTTTCAAAAGGTTGCAAGGGAAAAAGCATAAAGGGCGGGCGAGCAACGGGGGGAGGATCGCCGTGTCGGCCGGGTGGTATACACCAATGACAGGTCCTGAAGAAAAGCGGTCGGGCACTTGAAGGAGAAGGGGGAGGGTCCTGGCTGGGGAAAGATACAGCTCGAAAAAAAGAGGAGAGCTCTACGCGAACAGCGGATTACCGCAGGCTAATTCAATGATCCTCAAGGGCGGGGGTGAATTGGTGTCAGTAAAAAACTTAAGGGAGGAGACACCAGAGCCGGGGAGAAAAGATGGACGGCAACTTCGCTCATAGGACAAATACCCCGAAAGAAAATGCGGTACACCGGATCATCCCTCGAGACCCGCTGGGGGACATAGGGGGGAGGGGGGACCTCGGGAAGAAAGAAAAAGGAGGGAAAGTCCAGAACGAAAGAAGGGGCAGAAAAACCCGCCGCTTTCCCAACCTCGGATACTTCCGCATCGCGAATGAGGAACAACATCCCCATGCCCAAACGCTGAGGGCTCCGGGGGGGGAAGCAGGGTACCTGCAGAACTGGGAAAGGAGCAACTCTATTCGCTGAAAATTGGGGAAAAGGGAAACTTCCCGTCAGTAAGAGAAAACTAAAAAGAGCGGCTGAAAGAAAGAGAGGCGCGCCGTCGTAAAGGAGGAGAGATCCATAACCGCTCCTGCTTGTAGGGGCATAAAAGAGCTGCAGGAAAAGTCCAACAACCGACGCAGAATGGGGCAGAAGGGGAAGTGCAACTAGGGGCAGCCTCGCGCAAAACCTCGCAGGGGTATCGGCTAGAAGGGAAGCTTCGCAAAAGGAGGCTCAAAAAACCCAGCTGCAGGAATGCAGGAGGGAGTGGCCACCCTGAGCCTAGAGTCTCCGCTACTGGGGAGCACCAGTGAGGGGTCATCGTCCAAACAACCGGAACGGCTGAGGAAAGGAGAGCGCGCAGGGAAAAAAAAAAGGCTTCTCAGAGGGAGAAGGAGAAAACTAGGTCAAACATCAAAAAAAAGCGAAAAAAAAAAATGGGAGAGGAGATCGACGAGAGGAAAAAAGCAGATCCTGGAGATTGGAAGGCCTGAGGCCCTTATCTGCCGCGGTCAGGGACAAAAGACAGGGAAAAAGGCAGGATCGCCGATACCAGGAGAGCAGAAGAGGAAGGGAGCTTCAGAGGGGAAGAAAAAAAATATCTGACAGAAAAGCGACGAGGACGGGAAGTTCCCAAAGGGAAACCCCCCTGAGCTGCCGAAAGTCGTCACGTCACCCGCGGCGGGCTACGAAAGGACAAAGACGGACTCATTACCGCGAGAAGAAGCAATGAGCGGGGGGGGGAGAGGAGTCAGTACGACCTCGAGGAAAGAAAAAAACCACGCACCACGGCATTACAAGGAAAGGGAAGGATATGACTCCGTACGCGCGCGGACAGCGGAAAAAGACTCTCGTTCCAAGCCTGGAACAAGGGGGGAAAGGACCTGCGGGACAAGAGGGAGAAAAGAGGGGGTGGCCACCAAGAAGAGAGCTGAAGGAAAACTCGGAAGTAGCAGAGAAAAAAAAGCTGAGCTCAGGCGAAGAGGAATCTCTCTCCAAAGGAGGATGGAGGAAAAAAAAATAGAAGAGAGCCACTGAGCCGAGAGAAAGGATCGCTAGGAGTCTGAGAGCGGGGAGAGGAATGACTAAAGAAAAGGAGGAGTCCTTAAGACCATCCATTCGTATAAAGAGCACCTGCGCTGAGAGAGGGCTAAGAGGGGGAGGGAAAAAGCAAGCATGGGAGAAAAAATTTCCGCGAGAGGAAACCCTAGGTCAAAAAAACGAAATTCAAATCCAGGGGTTAATAGTAGACGATGTCGTCCTGCTAAAACGGCAGACACTCACTCCTGCCGGACGCCTTACTGCGAGAGGGGTGGGCCTTCTTGGGGAGAGGAGACGAGCCCTCCCCGATAAAGCAAGGCGATCAGGTCCTCAAGAATGTCGCCCAGAAAGGGGGAACGGAATGGGGGGGAAAAAACTCGTTCTTCAGAACTGTACTACAGGATAACTTAGGGAGAAATCCTAGGGGAAGGTCGAAGCTCCTGCAAGGAGAAGTAAGGGATCTCAGCATCGTCAGGGGACTCGTAAAATGGATCCGCTGCAGCTAAGGGCGCCCATTAAGGAGGACTGCATAAAAGTGGACTAAAACATAAAAGGAAACATCAGCCGATGCGCAATTCTGTCGGTCAGCTGCAAGATCGTCGCGAAAAATCGGGAAGTCGAGAAGAAGGAAAGGAGCGGGAAAGTAGGGAAAAAAAGATCCGAAAGGACGCATGGAAGCGGGTGGACGGGAACGATTACGCTCGACTGGGAACGCGAACAAAGGGAGGAAGAACTCGTAAACGATCAGTGGGAGGAAAAAAAACACCATCGAAAGAATGTGAAAGAAAGGTCAAAGGAATGGTGGGGGGTTGTGAGTAAGGGACGAAAGGCTGGACCGCTGAGACACGAACGGAAAAAAAAGGCTCTTTGGAAGGGGAAAAAGAGGAAAGAGGGAATCAGACGGAAAGGGGGAGGAGTCGGCGATAGGAGACGAGTTTGACCGGGGTTGGAATGGGGAATGAGACGGAACAAGAAAAAAAAGTGCGAGGGGAGGATCTCATCTGAAAGAAAAAAGGGGAAAAAATGAGGCTAGGGTAGTCCAAATGCTCGGCGGCCCATTAGCAAAAGGAAGGGAGGAAAAAGTCGGCCAGGACCTCTCAAAAGGAAGGGAGGAAAGATCATCTCGGAAGGGGAGGGAATAAGGGGGAGGGTACACTGATAGGAGAGGGGAAAGGAAAGGTGCTCGACTCCGAAAAAGTTCAAGGAAGAGAAGGTACACAGGGGTTGGGAAAGGTCTGGTCATGAGACAGGAGGGACCGTTCGAATAGAAAGGAAGGATTTTTGGAAAAAACTTTCCTCAATCCCGATAAAGGCTTTCAGAATGGGTACCGCATGGAAGGAAAAACTTGTTCTTTGCATATAAAAAAGTTGCCGGGGGTGGAAGGAAAACATCTTGAGAAGAAAGAGGGGCATGGGACTCACTATAGCGTGCGGGTGGTAAACATGACCATCGCCGAAAAGGGGACTTGAATTAACCAGGGCCGTTCGGGAAGAAGGAGGGAAGAGTAGAGAACAAGGAAAAACAAAAAACGAGGGTAAGAGCATGTACGCAAGAGGGACCGCCAGAGGGCATACTTCACTTTCAGAGGCGCGGAGAGGGGGGGGGGGTTTTACCACCAAGGCTACGGGGGAAGAGACCCGGGGAAACGCGGCAAGAGTGGTGTAAAGGCAACTTTCGGAGGTGTGCCCCTCCGTTTGGTCAACTAAAACAGGGCGCCATGCGGTGAAAAGAGCAAGTCGCGAAAAAGGGGGGAAAGAGGGACGAGAGCTTCCAGGCAAATAGAAGCCGCGATCCTGGCGCGTTTCCCCAAAGGGGGAACTTCTGTCAAAGTCGAGGGGAGGGCTACGAACATCCCAGAAAACGCAACGAGTACCGATTGGAAGGGGAAATGCAGAACAACCGAAGTCTTGAAGAGAGACTACTGGAGCGGGAGGACGAAGGCCGACTTTGGGGGGACAGCCCTGCATCTAGATACCTCAACCGAACGCGGCAGTCTATAACAGCAAGACTTCGATGTCTATGAGAACCCGAACAGGTCTAAGAAAAGCACCGGGGAGGTACCTGAGAAATAGCGGGTTTAGGGCAAGATTCGGGAAGAGCTGAAGTTCCGCGGGGACAGAGTCAATCGCGCACAGGCAAGCGAAGGGAGGCGTTGGGAGAAGAAGTCGCAAAGGCTTTAAAAACAAAAACTTTCAACTTCTAGGCGGGGGGGGAAGGACATGACCACTGAGACTTACGCGTGAATACTAGGGAAGAGAAGGGGAAACGTCGGGAGAAAAAAAGCAAGGGCCTGAGCGCTGCTCAAGAAGAATCGACGAGGTCATCGGACAAAGAAGTCTCAGCTACAAGCCAGGGGGACCGGATCGAAAATCGTCAAGGGCCGCTGCTGGAGATAGAAGAAAAGAAAGGGAATGCCAACGAGAGAAGTATGCAAGAACGACTGCGGGAACCGAAACTGTGGGCGGATGGAGGAATAGTAAAAGGCATCCTTCCTCGCAGATCGGTCAAGAGAAGCTCAGGAAGGAAGAATCGGGAAAAGAAAAGGACGACGAGAATCTGGTACAGGGGCATTTCCATCTAGGGGAACTGATCGCCGAGGGGAAATCTTCTTCAGTCACCACCGGAGAAGAAGGACCAAGACTGACCAGTGAAAAGATAGAAGCTCTGGGTCAGGGTGGGAGGGAGGGGAGGGGGGCTGGCGATGGGGACCACTGGATAGGTGGAAAAAGGGCCGTGTCTAAAACGTAGTAGCTGCCGGACTAGGCAAGAGAGGGAGGGGGGAACACACTGTAAGGCTCAAGGGGGAGTCCGGACAAGCTCGGGAGAAAAGGGATAGAATTGCTGTAAAGAAAAGGAGCCGTTCCATGTGAGCCTTGTGAAAAAAAAAACTCGCCGCGCCGGCAGGAACCATCGCGTCAACTGCGCTAAGAAAAGGGGATCTCAAGCTGGGGAAGGATAGGATACAACGTAGGCTCAAGAAAAAGGAAGGTTGAAAATAGAGAGATTCAAGAGAGGCAGATCTCGCTGATATGATGAGGAGAGGGGAAGGGGCGCAGGTGGGGAAGGATATCGAGGGGAAGGGAAAATTCAGAGGTCTTCAGGCAGAGGGGTGTCCATCACCAGGACGGGGGGAAAAGAGTGTGTTCCCAACGAAGGGGAGCAAAACTATCTATGACATCAGGGCCCAGAGGGGGGAAAAGAGGGGCCAGTGGAAAAGGTCCGCGAAATCAAGAAGCTTCGTACTCCGAAAGGACCAGAACTTTTTACGTGAGAACAGGCATGTTCGGTGTTTTTTTTAAGAAGGGGGGACGAGGGAGGGAATCATCTCCTCGACAAAAGCACAGACAATTGAGCCAAACGAGCGTTACGGGAAGACCTAGTCGGAAGAGGGAGGGGGATAGTAAGAGTCCTCCTCGGCAATGGATCTATGTGACATGGAAATAGAAGTCAAAAACAGATATCGTTGCAGGGGATTCGCGAATTCCGAAGTAGGCTTTCAGCAGACTCGGGAGAGAAAAAATTCCTCGGGGAAGGGGAGAACCAGATAGGCTGAGATAAGAAGGGAGTTGGAATCCGCAAAGATTGGGAAGGAAAGGACTGCACAATTCCAGATCTCTTTGGCCTTGGATAGGAGATCCAGCATCCAAGAGAAGGGAACGCCGAGGGGAGCTTCGCAAAAGCGTAAGTTCGAGCGCCTTGTATGTAAAAGGGATATGTGCGCGCTTAAGTCCCAGACGGAGTTCTGCAGAGTAATCTGGTGCGCAAAAAATCGGGGGAAGGGGGGAAAAAAAGCCAAATTAAGTCAAGAAAGGAACGAAAAAACAGATCAGGGGGGGCGCGCCTGAAGCTAAAGCGGGGTTTTCCTTGGGTTGTATAAGAAAAATTGGAGAAGGCGTCCAGGGGAGCACGGAAAGAAAAAAGGGCATAGGGAAGTCCAATGTTGCCGTCCTTGACAGAGGCGATACGTCGGGAAAGTTTGTACGGGGGGGAAGGTTACGAAAGGCAAGCCAGAAGAAAGCCGTCTCAAGAGAAGAATAGGCGGGACATTATTATCTGTCAAAAGGGCAGGGGGAGGGGAATAAAGGGTCAAAAGGGGAGGTAATGGGCCCTGACCAATCAACAGTATCTCCATACACACTCGCCAGGGAAAAGCCTCCGGGTGAGACAGTGTGAAAAGAGCGCGCACATGGCGCGGGTTTATTCTACCTGGAAGGACTAGCCTTCACCTCATGGTAAACGTCTCTTTCAGTCAGGCCGGCTCCTGCGAGCAAACTTCTGTGTTGGGGGGCCTGGGAAAAGTCTAAGGAGAAAAACCAATGAAAACGCGAGCTTTAAAAGAGCAGGCGAGGAGGGGGTCCTTTTCCCGGCGAGAAATTTGCCAGGGGCCGGACAATCAGGAGCTGACAAATTTGTGGGGATCGTCCGGGGAGGGGTTGTGTTAGAAAAAATGACAGAGGAAAACCGGGGCGCACTTGTAGCCGTCGGAAGGGGAGTAATCCAGGGTCGGGTGGGAAGAAGTAAACGAGGGAGTTCGTGCGCCAGAGATGGAAGACGGAGACAGGTGCCGGGAAGGGGGGGATACTTCAAGTTCACCGAGGACGTCGCTGGGGGGGGTCTAAAAAACGGAGACGGGGCCCTGGGAGGGAGATGCCGCTGGGTACTTCAACTGGGGGTGAGTCTCGGAAGGACAACGACCCCGCGAAGAATGGGGGTACCCCGGAAGGGAGTAGAAACATGTGAGGGGGAGACAGGAGCCCGTCGACTTCCATAAAAGCTCTTTCTCTCGCATTAGTAGAGAGCAGAACTCGCGGTTCCAATTCTGGTGAAAAGCTCTCCGCATCGATTCTTACAAGGGGGACGACTAAAGAAACATGCGTCAGCCGTGACAATGCATACCCCGGGCAGGAAGGAAAAAGGAGAGCAGGCTCAAAAGGCGCTACTGGAGATCAATGTCCCGGAACTGAAGAAAGTCCCCTTAAGAAGGGGGGGAAGGGAAGGGACGCATCAGAGGAATCACAGGCCGTGCACCGCGCCCCAAAAAAACGGCGAGGTGCTATGAGGAAAAAAGAACCCAGATTGCTCTTCGGGTCAACCGCGCATGCATCGTACCAAAGGGGGGGGGGGGGGGGGGGTCAACCCGACAAGGGGGGACTTGGTCTAAGGACGTGAAAAAATGATCGTCGGACGTTAAAAGAAAGTGACCTAAGAGGAGCAAAGCCGTCTCAAGGTAGGAAGGGGAGGTCGTTATGGCTCCTGTCCAAGGTCGTGCTCAACAAAAGGAGGGAAAAAACTCTTCAGAATGTCAGAAAGAAGGTTATAGTTCCCTGACTGCGGCTTGCGTCGCGTCTTACTAGAGACACTCAGTTCAAATATTAGTGCTCTGACCAACCTCTTCCGGCTGCGGGACAAGGCCGAGAGGCGCTCACAGAACTTGAAATCAGGTCTCCGTTAAAGCTGACGATCAGAAAAGTCGCAAACCAGATGTCTCGCTCGAAGGAATGAAGGCTGCTGAGAGGTAAGACGAAAGAATATTTTACAGGCCCAAATAAGTAGTTAAAGGAGAGGCATATTAACGGGTACCTGGCAGTGGGAAAAAAAAGCGAGCGGAAGCACAGGATTGCATGATGAGGAGTACAGGCGATCCTTAAAAGAGCGGCAGCGCATATCAGCGCGAAGTAGTTATGAAAGACTAGGTCTAGAATTCGGGGGGATAACTAGCAGAGAAACTGTAAGCGAGGAAAAGTTCTTAGGGGAATCCATCGTAGAAGACAACTAGCGCAACTAACAAATCAGAAAAGGATTCATAGCCAGATACGCAGTGAATTCGCGGCGGGAATATGAGGTTGCGGGGAAGAAAGGCATAGAGACAGAGTCGACGAAAAGGAGAACCACCACAAAAAAGGGGAGAAAAAAACAAGGCCCAAAGGGATACTATCTGAAGACAGAAAAATCTCAGAAGTGGCGATCCCAAGAAAGGTCCATGCTCGTGACTTAGTCAGGGGAAGCTGCACATGTAAGACAGAGACAAAGAGAGCCCCGTTCAGGGTGCTGGCACCAAGGGAAGAGCTTTTAATCAGAAAGAGGGGGGGAGACTGCGCAGCGAGGACTCTAAAGGGCTGGGAGAAAAAAAATTGAAGACGAATGGCTACTGAACAAAGGAGGAGTAAAAGAGGACAGAGAGGCTCTAACCGAGCTCCGGTAGGCATCGAAAAGGGGGGGGAAAAAAGTTTATCGGGGCGAGAGGGGAAGAGGCAGTTCGAGTCGAGAAGGGGCTTGCTTGAAAACCATTAACTCCGTCAACGCGGCTCTTTGCAGGAAGCTCGAGCGTGTGAGGCTGAAGGGGGAGCGCGTCCTCTGGAACTCGAGTCGATGGCATAGGCGCAATGGGCGGTAGACTTCTGGGACACCTGGTTCGTGAAGAAAGGCTCCAGTGGGGGAGGGGGGGGGGGAAGGGAAGTCAGGAAAAAAAAGAGCACAAAACTGCGCGTCTGCGAGCTGACGGACAGTTCATTGGTCCGCTCGCCAAGCCGGGCGGGGGAAGAGGGTACGACATTATGCTAAAGAAATCAGTTCTCTCGAGGAAAGTGGCGCCCAGAGAAGGGCAGCGAAGTATCGTCGAAAGAAAGTTGAGAGAATGGAGTATGATCGAAGGGCGTCCGTCTGAGCCAGGGAAGGTACTCGGCGAAGAAGGAAGGAGCAGTTCGGGAGGGGGGGAGGGAAAAGGGATTCGCTGAAAAGTACCGAAAAGGTTCGGCGGCCTGGATCTCGTGATCCGCGCGCCAAGGGCCGGAAGCGAAAAGAAGGTCGTGGTCGGCTGGCGCACAGATCGTTCCCTACAAGAAATCGCACAAAATATGTAGCCGCGCGCTCGAAATCTTGGCAGAGGGTGGAAAGGGGGTATCGATGTACAGACAGGATTTTCTGAAAAAAAAAAAGGAGAGGCGTAACTCATAAGGGTGCGTGGGATCCCCGCAGCCATCTAAGTCGCAAAAAAAGGCTGTACTGCAGTCTGTTGTGCATGTGTAGGGGGTTGGGAAAAAGAAAAGGGGGGCGAAGGCGTCCAAAACGATGGGAAGTAAGTAACTTGGGAGAAAGTGGCGCATCGAAAAAAACGTGCCTCTGGACAGGAAATTCTTGGGTGAAGTTACTTGGACTCAATCGGCTGAGACGTTAGGGGGGTCGCGGGAAAATGGTAAGGGAAACGAAAAAGAACCGGTCTGGATCTTCGCCAGTCGAAGACGGCGGCCGCATTAGAAACGGGATCGCTGCGCATGGTGGACGGTAGCAAAGAAGAAAGTATGCGCTGCGGGCGGAAATGAAAATTCCGGACCCCAAAACAAAAAAAAAAAAAAAAGCCTGTGCGAGGTGCGAGGGCTCCGAATACAGCTTCGGTAAAGGGGGGGGGGTCTCGCTCCGTTGTTACTGAGGACTGCGTCGGCGCGAGAGAGACCCAAGAGGGGGGGAGGAGTTGTGGGGGCAGGGGAAAAAGTGGAAGTTGTCATGGGGGTAAACGCGCTGGCGGATCGTCGGGCTCCTGGGAAGATCTCTTAAGGAGAAAATTGAGAGGGGTCGGAATCGATGAAAAAGGGTTGAAAAAACAGCGGACGACTTCTTTGGGAATGAAAACCGTCGGGGGGATGGAGCATGGGGGGGGGTTGGGAAGGGCTTGGGAGGTTTGCCGTCACACGTAAAGTCTATCAGGCGACCAGATGAACGATCCCAACCATGGTGGGTGGTTATAGGAAAGGGGAAAACGTTGTAGACACCCATAAGCCGACTCAAAAAGTTGGCGGACCACGTTATATCCGGGGTGAGGGGGGGGGGGGAACGCGGGCGGTAAAGAAAGTCTGCGTGGAAAAAGAAAATAAACAAAAAAAGAGAGATTAGAAAGAAAGCTATTTACTGGGATACGGTTGCGCCGCAGGACGGTGGCATGCTTCGACGGAAAAGTGCAGAGTCGTAGGTTGTGGCAAACGCAAGTGCGAGTCGGGAGGAGAGAAGAAAAAAAAAACTCAATACGCCGAGTTGGAGAACTTTTTCAGGAAAAAAAAAGCTGAGGCCTGCTTGGACTGCTAACGCAACAGGGAAGGCGGGCAACTAAAAAACTAGGAAGTA
>Ga0179593_1303567_pt1 | contig 18779 bp, 26 predicted proteins | sample CZODoug2_1_08_16_FD_185931 | JGI IMG/M metagenome (GOLD analysis project Ga0179593, IMG submission 185931) | Vadose zone soil fungal communities from Angelo Coast Range Reserve, California, USA - CZODoug2_1_08_16fungal (PacBio error correction) | ecosystem: Environmental > Terrestrial > Soil >...
AAAAATGCCCCTTGCGTCGGAATGGAGGGCAAAGGGGACCGACACGGAGGGGAAGGAAAAGACGAGACATATGGAAAAAACGTAGGTAGCCGTGACAGCCCGGTGTCAGGTACGGATGAGGCGGGGTTTTTCAACTTTTCAAATGCGCGGCACGAACGGCTTGTTAATTCGAAACTGGTGGGGGAGGGAGGGGGAACGAAGAAAAGTAATCAGGGGGTGGGGTCGAAAAGAAGCGGAAGGAGTTGTTCATGAACAGGAGACTCAGCAAAGGTTGAATTGCCACGGAGCGGCGAGAAAGGGGGGAGGGGAGGATGGTGGCTATCTGGAAGAAAGAAGAATGGAGAAGGACGTGATTAGAACAGTTGTGGGGAAAAGGGAGGGAATTCTCGAAGAGACGGACTGTGAAGCTTTGAAGCTCGTGACTCATAATGGGGTTAAGGGTTAAGTGCTCCACCGTATCGGAAAAGACCGTTCGAAGAAAGTGCTACGGGAGGTCTTTGCAGGAGTGTTCGGGAAGCGACAGTTGGGATGGGGGTGGCAGACATGCCGTTTCCCGGAAGGGGAGGCGCCAGTCGTGGGCGGGATGGTAAAAAAAGAGGTGATGCGAACATTGGGAAACTGATGATAGCAGCGCTTCTGCTTATAAAAGAAAAAACGAATCTAATAACGAGAGACGGGCGATCCTTTTCAATCGTCGCTCGCGTTAATACGGGACAGCTGCCACGTTCCGGAAAATGCAATGCAAGGCCTTTGATCGATAGGAAAAGGGGGCAAAAAACAAAAAAAAACAAAAACCTTAACTTGATGCCACGCTTATTTTACCGGGGTCGGGAAGCAGTGCATTCCCAGACGAAAGGATTGATCTGAGTTGGTGGTTGAAGGTGGGAGGCAAAGCAATTAATGTAACCACGTGTATTGGTGCCGTAGAAAGGAGGGGGTCAGAGGGATGGTTCACTCGGAGAACACAGATTTTGGGGGGATGGAAAGACCATCATGAACTGCGAAGGGGGGGAAGCTAGAGGGCATGTGGAAGGGACACAGGGATCACACAGAGGAGAGGAGAGGGCCGAGAGGTTTGGTCTTACCTCTGAAAATCGTAGCTGGGTCAGGTGGGGAAACGATGACGTACGTTGCAGATTCTTAAAAAAAGCCGAACGCTATATGTTCGCGTAAAACTCTACCTCGACACTGAACATGAACGGGAGATAGACGCAACTCTGGCCGGTCTATTCAGTAAGAAAATGGGGGGAAGACTGGAGCTCAAAAACTCTGTAACTTGACGGCGGGGGCCTCGCAGGCCGGAAAGCTTTAATGAGCGTCAAGGAAGGTGACAAAGGTCGAGGAGGAGGTGGGGTGAATCAGAAGGGGGGGACCTACTAACTTACTAGTCAAGGTTCTTAGTAGTCGATGTTCATGGGTTTGAAAAAGCACTAAAAAGATCGGGAAAAAGAAAGCCGAAGAGATCAGGGGGGTCAGTAAATGAATTCGCATGTCGATACGGTAGGGAAATATCGGGGGGGGAATATGTGGTTTTATCGGGGGACGATCCGTAGTAAGGTCTTATGAAACAAAAGAAGGGCTGGGGGGATGTCCGTCAAATGGGAAAACATGAGGTGTAGAGATGGGGAAAAAAATCGAACCATTAACGTAATGAAAAAGGGGGTCCGGGACAGGGAAAAGAAGAAAAGCCCTAAATGCTATCGCCGGGACAGGGATCATGAGCCTCGAGAACGGTTGTAACTAAAGCTACCCTTGGTGATGCTCTAAAGAGGGATTGAAAGAAGGACAACATTGGCGAGGGGGTCATAGGGAGGAAAAGGGATGGAGGAGCGTGCAGAAATTTCCGGAAGGATGGGGGGCGTCGGGACGAGCAGATCAAATTTGGGGGTGGGCGTATAAAAGCAGTCAGAACTGACAGAAGTGTTTTAACAAAGTAGAAACTTCCGAGTGGGGGGATGTAGCCCGGGCAACCATAGATTAAAGAAAAAACAGTGTGGGGAACGTATTGCAGGGAACCAGGGATTGTGGGGAAGAGGAAACATCCGGTTATTCATGAATTGGGAAGGTCATGGGGGGCGTGGAGGCAACAGAAAAAGGGGCGCTTCACCGAGGTGCATTTTCTTCTAAGCAAGGCAAGAAAAGGGGTGAAAGAATGGATTGGCTACGTTACGAAAGACCGGATGCGCACTGGAGGGTTGGAGTATTGCGAATAAAAATCGACACAGTCGGGAGGGGAAATGTTATCGAGCCAAGGAAATGTCTGTCTTCATTGCTACGGGGGCCTTCAGCTTGTGTCAGCTTTTTACGTTCTGAGAACTTGACGGGAACACAGCAGCAAAGAACCGCTAATGCCGTCAAATTGGGTCAAAGGGGGATGGAGGATAAGCCGCTGAAAACGCGATTCTACCACTTTTTACAGCGAAAACGAAAAGGACTTGAACGAAGGAAACAGGATTTCCATCCGGTGGAGGCGGAAGGGGGGAAAATCACAGGGTTGAGGACACGAGGGAAGTAGACGACCGTGAAAAAAGCTAAAAAAAACAACGGAGAGGCTGGAAGAGAGAGAATGCAGCTAATTGGACAATGAAAACGGCGTTCCCGGATCAAAAAAAGGCGAAGTGGACATACTGGGGCAGGGGCGTGCAAAGGCAATCTTAGTGGTTAGATGTGGGCCAAAATATGAAGAAAGGAGGAGGATGATCGACGGGAGCCTAGTCATTCGTCAACATGATGGCATAATCAAGGGGTGATGCGGGGAAAGAAAGATAAAGAGGAGACACGTCCACAAGCCGTCCAAGAAAAACGAAACGACCCGGTCAGAAAAAGGAGGAAACCCGAATTCTCTTGTGGCCTTACATTAAAGGGGGGTAACGGAAGAGGGGAGAAAGAGGTATATGCACTATAAAGAAGCGCACCGCGTGCAACGTATTGAAAGGGTTAGGAAGTGAGAAGTATGAAAGCCATGACGGCCGTCTCGTTGAAGGCACCTGACAAAAGACGGGGGCAAAACTCATTTAGAAATCAGCCAGGCAAATACTGATTTGGTTGACCTTACGGGAAAGAGTACAGAGGCACCAAAAAAAAAAGGGGGGCATGTTTCCCATCATAAAGGTGGACAAAATTCGCATCGATGGGGGTTGTTTTCGATAAGCGCCCCCAAAAAGCTAGGAAAATAGTGATCGGGTAATGTTAAAACTTGAAAAGGTCCGTAGGGCCTTATGAAAGCCCAACGAAAAAGTACTGTGAGATTCTAAGACTGCTCAAGAGAGAGAGAGAGGGAATTGCCACGGAAAGGGGGGGGTCTTCCGACCCGTCTGAACCCGATCATAAAAGAGAAATTTCTAAATCCTGCGGAACAAGAGAGGCGAGAATCACACCCGGGTATTTTCTCCTGGATAAGAACAAGTCGGGAGAATAAGAAATAGCAGGCTATTTTAAATCAAGCGGAAAAAAGGTGAGGCGGATTAGGGTCGGTAGTGAGGTATCTAAAGGGGGGCGGACGGCCAAGTACATGAAGTACTGGGGGGGAGGAGCTGGTCCCAGAAGAAGAGAACCTAAATGGAGGAGTGAAAGAAGGAAAATCCCAATCTACTGCAAGGGGACAGTAAGAGAAGGACGGGGAATCTCCAAGACGCATACCTGCCACGAGATTTTCCATAGGAGCCTGACTAATCCCGAACTAATACTAATTGAGAGTGGGACTTCGTTCTTGGGTAGTCACAAAAGGCCAAAAGAGGAAAACGATAACTACCGGGGGGAAACGGCTTAAGTAAGTCTTAGACAACGGAAGGAGGAACTAAACGGAAGCCTTAAATACTGAACATACTGAAAGGGGCATAGTCCCGCCAGGCACGTATAGAGGATAAGCATTCATTCTTTCCCTATGAGATAGCGAAGTAGCTTTGGAGAGCACTGAAATCTTGAACAAAAGTTAACTCTTAATCGAGAAGCGTCTTCTCGAGAAGCAAATCGCTTTTACGTGAGAAACTAGGTGAACATTAAAAAAGACATACAAGTCTGGATTGGGTAACATAGAAGGGAAATTATTGGCCGCAAAAAATTAAAAAAAGGGGGCAGGAGAGGGAAAAAAGAAAGAAGTCTGCACTGTCATATGTAGAAAAAAACTTTCAGAACTCCTGCACAATCGTCTATTAAAAAAGGCTGGTAAAGGAAGGTAGGGAACCCACAATCGTCGGATTCCAGAATGTAAGACTAGCGACCCTGCTAACATGTTCTACGTCTAACCACCGGGCTGTAGGGACAAGGGGAAGACGAAGAGAGAAGGCCTGCCTCAAGGAGTGGAAGAAAATGCTGAAAAACAGATCTGATCCCATGGGGTCCTCAGAGGAAGGTGAATGTCATGATAATGATAAGGAAAAAGGACATTTCAGACAAGGGCTGTTTCCGTAGGGCAAACGTCTTCAGTGGAAAAGGGAGGGAATTGAAACGATGCCTAAAAACGTAGCACGCGAGCAGCGGATAAGAGGAGTGGGAGGGGTTAAGACGCGAAATCTGAGAATCCTAAGGTCACTGGAAATCAACTAAAAACCATGACCGCCAAAACTACTGAACGACTCAATTCCTTTACCGGGGTAAGTGAAATAAACAACACAAAGGCTCAAGCAGCCGAAGACAGGGCGAGGCAAAATTTCTTTTGCTAACCACGGGGGGGGAGCAAGGATAAGAAATCCCCCCCCGGGGACACGCAAGAGGAAGAGAGGACACCGGAGCGTCGAGAATTCCAATCTTTCACAGCTGCGATCACGGAATGATAAAAGGAGGCGTTCCAAAAGAAAGCCCTCCATCGAAGGGAGAAAGCAAAACGAGAGCGAAAGAAGTGGCCAATTCCAAAAGGGAGTTTCAGAGGCGGAGACGGTCATTAAAAAAGACGCCGTGTCCGAGTTTCTGAACGAAGAAACGGCACATGCGGTAGGAAAGAAACGGTGCGAAGTCCAATCAACTTCCGATCAAGGGAGCCTAGAAAGGAAACCATCTCAACCGTAAGGACTCAGGAGTTGAAAGGAAAAGGAAAACTTGTCGACGTCGAATACAAAGAAAGGGAAAACCTTATGCTCTATCTAAAAGCGGGGGAGGAGGAAGCTTCTAACCAGGACAAGAACTCATAAAGGATCACATACAACCACAAAAGGATTAGTCGAGGAGAGAGTCCGAGAAGAAAAACGCCTTCTCAAAGCATTGAGGGTCACTTTAGAAGAAACATTGCAGAGCGATACGGAACAGGAGTGGCAAGGGAAGTCTCAGGGAAGCCCTTGGTCGGTACTTTAAAAGACTACCTGCTCTGTGAGCGGGTGCAGTTGGGCCGCGGTCGGAACTCCTGACTTTGCGGGGGGGGAAAAAGGTCTACCTTTTGTGTCTCCAGCAAAAGTGGTGAAGGAAGGGGTTCGACGAAAAATAGGACAGCTTCTTCAGAGAGGGGGGTTCATTACCGATACGAAGATTAATTGTGTAATGGGAAAACCACTAAGAGCCGAGGGGGAAAAATTCTGATGAAACCCTTTGCGAAAGTGGACTAATCCAGTATGGGAAAAAAATCAGGCCGTGAAGTTTTGGGAAAAAAAAGAATGGAATTCTCTAAGCGCGTTGAAGGGAAGAAATCTTGACCAGCTCGTTGGTGGGTCAGGTAGGTGCTGCACGAGCGCCACGGAGAAGCACTTTTGGGTAAAAGAGGCTGACTGGACTGCTTGGGCGGAAGGTGGACCGCGCAGTGGGGGTTATGTTGGTGAAAGGTTTGACACCTAAAAATTTCAAAGGCAGCCTTGGATTCGCAGTTTTACTTTTTATTCACGAACTTGCCAAAGAGAACAAAACAAACGGGCCAGGAGACTGGGAGAAAAATGACGCAACGCAGAGAAGAAGCGTAAAAAACGGGTGCGCAGGGGGTTCGGCAATCGTGGAAAAAAAAAAAAGCGGCAAGAAGACGTTCGGGGAAGGACGTTCAAAAAAAGGTAGGAAATGCCGCGATCTTGCTCAACTTCATGATCTAGATCCATGGAAACTAAGAGGAGGACCAAAGAGGTGGCCATCGGGTAATCGGGGAGGGCAACGAGAAGGCGCGGATGGGATCCAAGAAGAGGAGTAAAGGGGATTGGGGAGGTAAAAAAAAAAGGAGGGGGGGGGAGGGCTATGCAACTCTGGGCTCCTCCGATTTGTTGGGGATCCAATTAACAAAAAAGGGCATGGAAGATACTGGGCCAGCGAGGGGAGGGCAGGAGGCGCCCCCAGGGTTAGCCAGAAAAAAGAGGAGTGGAAGAAGAGCGGTGGGTGTCTGCGATCCTCGGCGCTGTGTCTGGTTTTAACCGCAGGAAAAAGGGGACGGGCGAAAGTTTAGGGTGGAACAAACCACCGTGAGAGAAAGGGGTAGTCCTGGTAGGAAAAAAGCGGGGGGCGGGATACCCAGACCGGGAGATTGCGAGAGAGGAAACGCTTCCATTCAGACGTTTTCCTATTTGGGGGAACGACTTTCACAAGAGAGACGGAGAACTGGGAAATGAAAGAGGGTCCGGAGTTGGCGTTAGAGAGATATTGAAGGGACGCTATGCGGCTCAGGGAAGGTTCCAATCTGAGAGGAAGGGAGGAAGGGGACGGAGGACTTGTTTGAAGAGAACGGATGGAAGAAAAAAAGGAGGGAGGTACAGGGGATTTGTTTTAGGGGGGGGGGGTAAAAGGCCACGACGATCTTAAAATATCCCCAGAAAGCGGTCGGCCGTAGTCTTACTGAAAGAGAAGACGATAGGGGGAGGTCAATAAGAGGGGGGGGAAGGGTGGGTGGGAGATTCCTTTACATCGCTGAGCAAGAGAGTGAAGTGGTGGAGGTCCGTTTTTGGAAAAGAAGGGAGAAGTTGTGTGCTTTAGGGCTGGTAATGTATTACAGTAATTTAGAGATGGGGGGGGCAGGCGGAACTCCGATCCTCAATCTACCAGACTGAAGGCCAAAAGGGAAAGGGGTCGAAGGATCGGTCTTCTGGGGCTGTACTAAAAGGAGCCCATCTACCCCTTTGGGGGTGAACCATCAGGGGACTTGAAAGAAAGGGAAGAGACATTCTCTGAGCGGGGTAAATAGCCGAAATTGTCCGAAGGGAAGATCGGAGGGAAAGCGAGGCCAGATCAAAGAATCATATTGGGGGAGTCGGAGGAATAAGAAGACTTACAGAAGGGGCGGAAAAAGAGGTATAAGAGGGGAAAGCGTTATCCTTCACCCAGGTAACTCCCCTCAGGGGGGGTAACGATGGATGGCATGTCTGTTGGTGGGGGCCGATTCCAATTAAGGAATAAAATAATATTGGGGAAGGGAAATGGCGTGAGCCGTGTGGCTTCCGTTTAAAGGTGCAGTGGGGAAAAGGAGGAAGCCGGAAAGTTTGATTCAAAAGATTGTGTAAAAATGTGAATACTGTTAAACCTCGGGGTATGGGACTCCACAGGGGGGGTGGATGAAGCAAATCTATTCTTGGGGTGGATGAATTGCAAAAAGAGAGGGGGAATGAGAGTTACTTCTTTCTGGGGGTAGTCGGGGGGGGTTCGAAGAGGGGGATTCCGATGGAGGCATCAGCAATAAGAGGAGATGACATGGAGGCTTTACTTGGAAAAAGTCTACAAGAAAGAAGATAAGAGGGGTGGTTAACAGAGAGAACCACATCCGATGACTTGCACGAAAGGAAAAAAATTACCACTCGCGCACGCGGTGTAGGCACTTTCCAACCATATTTGGGCCGGTGCAGAATTCATCCTCCTTGGTGCGACTATCGACTATCAACAACAAAACGTAGTAGGGTAATATCGACAGCGGGGAGGAAAAAAGTGGGGACAAGAGAAAAAAAAATGCTGCTTTGGACACGGCGCTCAACCATCGGGAGGAACAGACTGGGAGGGGCTTGCAAGTCCCTCTGTCGGGTGGTGAGGAGGGGAACAAGAGGAAGAGAGATCGCCTTCTGGAATCCTCCATGACGTTGGTAAAAAGGGAAGATCTCTGCGTGGGAGTGCTTTTACCTCCCAGAAGAAGAAGCCAGGGGTCAAACCCAAAAAACCGCATTATAAACATCGCACCCCGTCAGAAAAAAGGTAAACCGCGACATCTTTATGCAATGATCACACAGAGCGAAGGAGAAAGGGTAGAAAGAGTAATCAAAAAAAAAAGGCGCCTCCAGAGGGGGGGAACCGGGACAAGGGCGTATTTATAAATCATGAGAAAAGAACATTCCTGGCCAGTCAGAGGTTCGAGAAAAGGCCACTCATGATCCAAGGAAAACACACTCTTGTTTCCCTACTGAAGGAAAAAATACGGGAGGGGTCAGGAAAAGGAAAAAGGTGTAACGCCCACAACAGATGGTAAAAGAATACGTTAACAGAGGAGGGGAAGAGAGGGGGGTTTTCCAAAAGGAAAACTACCCCACCCTTCAAAAATACGGGGGTGGGGGGGCGTTTGTGAAGGTAAAACTTCGTGAACGCAATAGGAATACGCGCAAAAATTCCTGATGGGATGATCGGAATCGAGGAGTCGCGAGGCGATGAGGACATAATTTACGCCTTCAAACACCGGGGAGAAACGATAAGGAAAAACAAAAAAAGGGGGAGAGCCGTCTGAGCAAGAAAGGAGGAAAAAATCAAACCAAGGGGTAGATGGGGAATTGAGAACAGGAGGAGATCGGGGAGAAGGGAGAGAGAAAGAAAGCCAGAACATGTATCTTGGGTAAATTTATTAGAGGGAGTGAACTGGGCGACCCTTTCCATTAATACATGTTCCGCTGGTACCAGAATCAATTGGGAGACAAGAAGGAACATCCCCACGCACTAGACGGGCCTAACCCTGGAATCGGGGTAAGGATCACACCTAAAGGAACCCAGAAGAGGTCCAGACTAGAGGAAGGTACGCCCACGTCCTACCAAAAAAGAAAGGAACGGGAAAAAGTTGGTCGGAGGGAGAGGAACGAGAGAATGCTGGGAAATCCTGCACAAACATCAACACGGAATAAAAAAACGCAAGCTGGGGATCAGTGTCCTTTCGTCGACACGATTAACGAAAGGAAGAAGTCATAGAAAGGGGAATGAAGGGCATCTTCAAGCCGTCCCTGGCATCGGCGCGAGCCGACCACAGACTGGGAAGTTCCCGATTTTCAAAAAAGGGGGGGGGGGGCTAAAAGCGTCTTTAGCAATAAAGTCGGTCCACCACCTAGGTACGGAGGATAGGGGAAGAGGGTCGATCTAAAGAGATCATAGGGAAGGGTAGGGGTGGGAAATCTCCTTTCTAGGGGTTCGGGACATTCGACATAGAAAGAGTCGGGGGACGGGGGGGGGTCCAAAAGCTCCATATTTGGGCCTCTAAAAAAAATCCAAGAAATAGAGGTTGAAGATGGTTTATCAAAAAAAGATCTGATCAGAGGGCTATGGAGGGATGGCACCCGGGGAGAAAAAAGACCTTCAGCGCGTAGGCCCGTATCTTTAAAGGGAAGAAGGAAAAGGGATGCATAAAAACAATCGATGTCCAAAGAGGGGACGGGACATGAGGGCCTCTACCTAAAAAACGCTTTCAGCTCCGTGGAACAGGAAGGTGGGGAAGTGATCCAAAGGAAAGCCGTTACGGGCCTCGGCTTAGCACGGGCTTCCCCGATCGGACATAGGAAGAGTGAAGCTTTCAGGGGAAGGGCAGAAAACTATCAGAACATGCACGAGGGCGTGTGCGACATTAACTGCGCTTCCGGAAGAGTACGGGAAGTCATTGCGAAAGCGCTATTGAAAACAGGGACACCAAGCTCACCGGGGTATCGAGATAGAGAAAAAGTCAAGCCATTATCTCGGCGCGCCAGGGGAAAATGGAAAAAAAGAACCCGTCACATAGCCAGCGAATGAACGCGAAAGGCTGGCTTAAAAAAACTTTGGAAGGGGGGGGTAATCCTTAAAACTTTCAACTTCACACGAGAACAGAGCGAAAAAGAAAAGAGACTTAAGACTAGTCTGCGTTCTGCGCAACGTGGCGCTACACTATTTTAAGACGAGAAGAGAAAAAACAGAGGAGGGGCGACGCTTAAAGTAAAGTAGTCTATCGGCCAATCTGATCACCAAGAAGGAGTAATAAGTCCGGATTACAAATCTGAGGTTCAGCAGATCTAAAAGTGAAAATCAGTGGTGTCGACAACAGAGGGATCCACTTTTCAAAACGCATGAAGGAAGGAGGGAGTCTAGGAAAGGAAGACCCCTCTAGCTTAAGTGGGTCCGGAGGTTCGCCGTAGGGGAAAACACATGTGTCAGGAAAAAGGACGAAAGCCAAACCAGTGGAGAGTCCAAAAAAGACGCAGTAGGAAGAGAGCGGAAACCACTCCCTAGAGCAATCCGGAGTCTTTTAAGAGGTAAATCCCCCTTCTGGTAATCAAGAAAGCGGAAAATATACTCAATAGGAATAGGGTCGGATCAAAGGAAAACCTGTCTACAGGAAAGGAGGCCTGACTCGGAGAAGCTATCACAACAAGGAGGGAGAAATAGAGAAAAGAGCCTGGGAGAAAAGTTGGGCAGGGGCAAAAAGAGGGAGGAACCTAGTGAAAGAATCAGACTCGATATTTGCGTGAAGGTCTTAGAAGGGAAAAAAGGGCCTGGGAAGGGGGAAAGACGCGTTTCTCTTGTTTTTTCAAACCTGGGAGGCGGTGAGTAGGGACCGTGCTTTTGTAAGGCGACATGGGTTGGAGTCGTACTACATCAGACAAGGTGGGGAGCGGTTGTTCTACAGGCGGACCGATTCGGGCAAGCTCGATGGTGTTAAATATAAAAAGAGGGAAAGACGTTGAAGGGGTCGTTCAGGGTCAGTGGGCTAGGTGGAGGATTTAAAGGGGAGAGCTGGAGGGGGGGGGGGGAAAAAAACAATCTATGGTGGTACAGTCATTAAAGGAAGAAAGGATTTTGAACCGTATTGTCACTGGAAAGGGGGAAAAATGGAAGGGGAGAGAGTCCTGCGGGGGAGGTACGAGAGGGGGTGGGAATGTATTAATCCGTGACTTCCCTCTTATCTCCACGCGCGTGGGGTCCAGATAAAAAAGAAGGAAGGTCTTGGGCGCTTGGAGGTATCTTTTCCGCCCAGTGGTGATGTTGGGACAAGATTTACGACAGGGGAAGGTAACTCAGATTGGGAGGCCATCTGCTTCTCCTGGTTGAACGAGTTATATAAAAAAAGTTTGGGGCGTCGCAAGTCGAAGAGGTAGGAGAAATCCCCACGGCAGGGGGTCAAGCTCTGGGTGTTTAGGGTGGAGGGTGTTCAGAGTTGGTCAGGGAAGCTCGGGAATAATTTTCGAGTTGTAAAGGGGGGAAGACGCCTTTCTGTTTAAAAAGGATGCATGGAGAAGTCTGCTTTAATTTCACAAGTAAGCGGCGGCATCAGCTTTTTCCGAAGATGAAAGAAGTGATCTCCAGAATCCGTATGGCCACTCAGCCAAGAAGGGAAAACGGGTGGGTTGTAGAGTGAATCGTTGGAATAGACATGCGATGGTCGTAAACGCTGTCCGGTGGTGGGAGGGAAGACAAGGCAGGAACAGCTACTTTTAAAGCTCGCGGCTTGATGTCGGTAAAAGCCCTGAGCATCGACAATCGTTCGAGGAGAACTACGGTGGGGGGGAGTGGACGATATTCAGAGTACGTTCAGGGACCTTCAGATACTGGAGGATCGGGATTCCCGGAAGAAGACGTGAGCGTGAGCCCTGTAAAAGACGAGAAACTGACCGAAAAATCGCGGTCTGGGAAAAGCGTACAGAAAAGGGAATGAGAAGTAAGAAGTTCTGTTTTTAACCTAAAGTTAGGAGCTCAAGCGCGTCAAGTCTCTGAAGAGGCAATCGTTTAAGGGAAGGAGGTTTCAGGGCTTTCCCTTCAATTAGGCGCAGGAAGGTTAAATCTTCGGGGATTCCGTTTACGGGAAAGAATGCCGGGGCGAAATGACGTCCTAGAGTGGCGGAAGAATAAAGGGAGAGGGTTGAGGGGTGGGAAAAGTCCAAGAAACTCCGAAAGGGAGAGCCCGCCGACAAAGTCTCTGGACAAGTTGGAGGGGGAATGAAGAAAAGGTTCTATAGGTCTTTAAGATCTGGGTAAGGGAGGGGGGGATCTTGGGAAGGAGAGTTCGATCTTTACCATCTTCGGGAGGAAAACCCGAGCGGACGTTTGTTAGGGAAGATGTTAATTAGCCCGGGTGATTTTCGTCGGGGCAAAAGGGGACATTGGCCAGGGGGAATTCACTTTCCCCCTGATCCGAATAGAAAAAAAAGGGGCCAATGGCGAGATCGCGCGCGAGCGTCCGCAGGGGTGACATACGCGCACCCCTGGGGGGGGATGAGAGAATCTTTCTTGAAGACGACGAACAAAAAAAGTACTCTTTTGTCATGGAAGAGGGAGACGAGGGGGAATCATGGCCGTGGATCAAAGTTCAGAGGAGCCGCTGGCCGACGCAAATATTTGGCGTTGCTGGGTGAGTCACAGGCCGAGGAAAGGAAGGGGGGGAGTAACAAAATGCGGTGTGGGAGATGGAAGACCTGGAAAAAAACGATGAACTCCCGCAGGGTGTTACTTGCGTGGTACAATGTCGGGGGGGGCCGTCCTACAAGGAAAAGAGATTGGTCCCGTCAGGGCGTAAAGGGCACCTCCTTATTTTGAGGCCGGTGATCACAACCAAGAAAAGGGTGTCAGGTGGGAAGAACGCGGGCACCGGGATTTCCAGGAAAGTGGTTAGAAAGGGGAAGAAGAGGGAGGGAGAGGATTGGGGGTTTTCTCAGACCATCTGAAGCTTAGGGTAGGGGGGAATGATCATTAGGGAAAAAATATGTAATGCGGTGAAGGAGTCGGGAAAAACTGATGGGGTCTGGGGAGGACAGTCGTATGCTTCTCTTTAACAGAAGAAGCTCTAGGAAAAGAAGGATGCCAAGGAGGGAGGGGAGTCAATCCGGCGTACGAAAGAGAGGGACTCCGGTTGGAACAGGATAAAACTACATAAAGTACTTTCAAACTGACAAAGGATGGGGACCCCTCTAAAATAGGGAGGCGAAGTTTCAACGCATTGGGGGGCGTTATCAACGATTCAACGTATGGTAGCTCCTTGGGAGATATCTAGGAACACAAAGGGTTATTAAAATTGGTCTCAACAGCGGCGAATTGGAAATAGGGGGGAAGCCAAAGATTGGCCCAAGACCTAACCCGGGTCCATTTGGGGGTGGGGGAAAGGTAGGAGAATTGAGGAGGTTGTAAAAATATTGCCAAAAAGGGCTGGGGTTTAGTCGTCAATGTCGACGGCCATCATTCACGGGGGGGGGTAAGAAATGAGGAATCTTATTTATTGGTGGTCTCCGCCATAAGAAAGACCGTCAAACGCCTTCCTCAGAGCCCGACCTAGCTCAACCGCATTGACTCATGTCAAAGGTCATAAAAAAGAGAGAGATGGTCAGGATCAATAAGAAAAATCCGTCGTCCAAGGGGGGGGTCAACTTAAAGGACAAGGTCGATGAAAGCCAGGCCTGGGGCAGAAAAGAAACAAGGAAGGGTTATAAACGGACGACTATCTGGGGAATCACTCAAAGGGAAGACTACTGAGGGGGAAGGAAACGGACTTGGGGACGAAAAAACTAAGGGCCTCAGGAACGGTAAAACAAACCGAGTATTGCTCTTGTTTGGTCCGGGGGTGTTTGGGGAAAAGGGGGATGGGGCCTGAAATCTCCCAACTCGCGTCCAAATCGTGGGTCTTGTGGGGTAAAAGGAGTAATAGAAATTATTCATCTACGAATTCGGGAGGGGGAAGAGAGAGGGGAAGACGAGGTCATCTAAAGGGAACTGATGCACGAAGGACTCATCCAAGGAGACAATCATTGAAAAAAGAGAAAATAAACAAAGTCTTACAATCCCGAAAAGAAAAAGGGGGAGAAATGGGAGCAGGGAAAGAAAAAATCGTATCTCTGACTTCTAATAGCGAGGGTAGCTGCATTTCGGAATGGGTTATCTCGGGGAAACGGGGGGTCCCAAAGGGGGTCGATCATGTCCCCAGCGAAAAACAAAGATAATGGGGGTTCAAAAAGAAGAAAGGCGAGACATGCATCCCAAGGCCCAAATACTTTTAAGGGATCGAAAAGGGATCGGCCAGAGAACACCCAGACCGGCCCAAGAGGGAAAGGACAAGAGTCCTCAAAGAAAAACAATAAAAGGCCTCGAGGGCTGCGGGGAGCCTTAAGACGGAGGTGAATGGGGGGTGCAGGTCAACAGTTCAGCAAGAAAAAGGGAATAAACTAACGAAATTGAGGGAATTCACTTTGAACAATCCTGGAGGCCAGAAAAGTAGAGAATTCCCTGACTATTGAAGACGTGAAGGCGCGCATCTTAAAAAAGGGGAACTGAAAGAGCCATTTCCAAAGCAGTGCATTAACTATTGTGCCAGTACTCGGGATCTGTAAGTCAGGGAAGAAAAGGGAACACGTAAATGAAATCGAAGGAAGCGGGACACTTCTCTATCGAAAGAGGGTGGTAACTGGGGGGACGCAGGGGGTTTTGAGACAATGAGACAGAGAACGGAGGGGGAGGGGGGGGCCAGAAGATCGCATTATTTGCACGGTCAGGTCCAAGAAGGGAACCAAGAGGTAATAGGGAGAATGCAAAAACATCTCTCTCCAAGAGAGAGATGTGAGTTAAAAATGGAGAAAGAACCTGAAAGCCTGAGAAAGAGAGTCCGCATTAAGAGTAAGGAAATGAAGGGGGGGTGATTCAGGAACAAATCTTAGCTGTTTTAAGAGAAAGAGAACTGAGCCCAGTCTTTCTTCTCAACGCGCAAGACCCATTTAAGGGGGGGGGAGTGGATCCAGAAGAGAAATAGAGGGATTTAAGAAAAAAAGGAGGTCCCCGAGCCAAAAAAGGGGGGGGCAGGAGTCATGCCATGGCATCTACGAATCAATGCAATTCTGGCATTTGAAGAAGGAACGGGATTAAGGTCTTCATGGGTAGAGGAGAGGGAAAAAAGAGGGGCATTGAAACCGCCAACCGAACGGAGTATGGATATGGGGACCTCAGAGAGAGCGCTATCTTCGCAATTTGAAGAAGAAAACCGAGGAAAACCTGCCGCGACGACCATCTACTTGCCCCTCAAAGGCTGCCAGAACGGGTGCCGGGGTCAATAGCAAAAATAATCAGAAAAAAAAAGAAAGGGAGAGGGGCACAGATAGAAACAAGCACAATAAAGGGGTCCGGAGCGAGGAGGACCCACGGCTGTATCAGTGGGCGCGAGGGATCCGTTATCCATCAACCAAAAAAAAACACAATCTTGTTCACGAAATGAAGAAAGATCTTCAACGGGGAAAGAAGGGCTCAAAGGACAATGTAAGGATCCTGCGTCTCAGGGATTCAAAAGATAAGAGAGAGAAGGGTTCCGAAAGATGTCGATCCGTACTGGCAGGGGACCATGAAAGAGCTTTAGTGATCGGGGAGGAGAGGGGAATGAAAAACAATCTAGGAAAGAATCTCATTTTTGGTGTCTAACATAACACTTGGGCTGAAGTCCGCAGCACAGTTAGGGAGACAAAGCAACGTCCCGAGATAGCGAAGAGGTAAAATGGAAACACTCGTCTTACAGGAAAAGAAAGGAGGGACCCATTCATATACCTGCCTGCAATAAGAATGGTGACTCGACAGGAAAAAGAGTGGGTAACTTCGGGGGGGGGGAACGAAAGGATAACTCAAGGCGCAATGATAGTGGAGATCAGAATAGGAACACCACCAATGATTTTTATGAAAATATAGAGATCCTAATAAGAAGGAGTTGAGGAATTGACTTTCAACTTTATCGAGACATATGAAGGAGGAGAAGAGGATATTGCAATGAAAGGTTCGGCGCCGGGAGAAAACAGAAAGGTGAAAGGTAAGGAAAGAACGAGCATGAGGGGGCGCTGGGTTCCGGAGGCGAGGATAGGGGACGTTGAGGGGGAAACTTTCACATGGCTTTTCCGGACAGAAACCAAAGGGTGTGAAGGGAATTGTCTAAAAAGAGTAAAGGGAGGAGCACCCAGCGCGAAGACAATCTCAGGACAATTGGCCCAAGTTAGAGCTCCAGAGGGAGTTTGGAAAAAGGAGGGGAATGGACTTCGGGAATAGTGGTGAGCGAGTTTATCATAATTGAAGGGAGGTGATGATGATACCGGCCGGTTTAGGAACCAGACTCTATTCCTGAGGGGGAACTCGAGGGGGGATGGGAAACAGAGCAGATTAAGTGCGTTGGGGAATGACCTTTAGCTCTGGGGGCCGTCGGGGGGGAAGGTTGCGAGCGGAGGCGGGTAGCTCGGTGGGTCGGTGGGGTTAGGGTGCGGATCGGCGGGTGTGGGAGGTTCGGATCGGTGGGACCTCGTTATAGAAAGATAGATACGGCAAGTAAAAACGGGAGGGGCGGGACAATGGCTTGCACCAATGTGTGAGGATGAATGGTGAGGGGGGGAGGCGGGAAGGTGATGGAAGGGGGGAGAGGGGAAGGGAGGAAGTTGAGGGGGGGGGGGGGGGTAGGGGGAATGAAGGGCTGGGGACGGGGGGCGGAGGGGGGGGATGTAAGCTCGTTCCTGGACCTAGGCGTCTGGTGACGTGGGCGCTGGGGGGTGGTCTAGTGGGGATCAGTGGAGGGAGGTGGTGGGAGGTTTGTTGAGAGAAAGACGCGTAAGTTCGTGGTGGTACGAGTTCGGGCGTTGGGCCAGAAGGGGGAAGGAGTGGGGATGTCTGGCCCAGGTGATGTTGGTTCTTATGAAAAACAGCCCAGGAAGGAAGAAGGGGGCACGTCAAGGAGGCGCTCAGGGTGACCAGTGATTTCTAACAGTTGGCCCGACGCGAAAAAAAAAGCAGGCGCGATTGAGTGAGGAAAGAAACTCATCTTCAGGAGAGATGGGGGAGGGGGGACACTAGCTAGCAATGAAAGGGGGAAAGGAAGGAATTTCAGAAAAAGGGAACTGGCGGAGCCCTAGGCATTGCTCACCTCTGATCGAGATGCAGAAGGGGAAACAGATGGAGAGGCCACGCGGAGTAGCCATATGGGGGGTAATCAGGGGACAGCGAACAAGAAAAAAGGTAATCCAATCCGAATTAAGGGTGTGTAGAGGGGGGGGGATTTGATCAGGGCGATGGCGCAACTGGGTGAACAAGGACGAGGGGGGTATGAAATCCAAGGAAGAAGTCATCGAAGCCGAAAAGATCAGCGGATTCTGAAAGTGAGAAAGAACCTCCCATCGTCGATGAACCTATATTTGGTGGTGGAAGCGGATTCCTCAGGCAATGTAAGTGGGGCAAAAAAAGTACTGGAGGGGGAAGAACTGGCCAACGAGGGGATCTGGGGGGTTTCTGACTGGTAGAAACATAAATCGTAGAAAACTGACAAGGGCGGGAAAAAAGATCAAAGTAACTGGACTACCTTAGAGATAGGGAACTAGGGTGTAACTAATGAAGATAAATCTGAAGTCGAGATTGCTGAGGGAGGGAAAGGCGTGGTAACGGGATCTACTATGGGACCGGGGAAAGGGTAGGAAAATCATGTTAAGAGGTGGGAGTAGTTCCTGGGAGGGAAGCAAGAAGGGGTAAAGAAAACACTTACTTCATCATTCAGAAAGGGAAGGGGGTGATTGATGCGTCATGATTGTTTCAGTTTTGAAAAGAAGGAACGAATCGGGGACCTCTAAAGCAGACAACGCGGCGTTCTTGTTAGTGGATTCTAGGTCGAGATCTAAAAGGGTCGTGGGCGGGGGGTGTAGTATTCCATCTCTGAGAGGGACCCGGGAAAAAAAGGTAGGTTAGCACAGCTGTTCTTTTTGGTGTTCCAGAGGGGAAAGCCGAAATTGCATATAATATGAGAAAAGAAGCTGGTACCCTTCATCTCATATAGACATACACAAAAAGGGCCGTCCGTTCAAAAAAACGCCATCAAAAGACAAATAAACAGTAGACACTTCAACAGACCAAGAAAAGGAAAAAACTACAGGGAACGAAGCTCTATATTCTCGATTCACGGCGAAAATGAGACCCCCTGGTGAAAAGGAGAGAATCGTGGAGGGAAAAAAGAAGGAAGGGAAAGTTTTGAGGGAGACGAGGTATGCCGCAATTAAAACGAGGGAAAAGAAAGGAAGAGGCATCAATCAGATTGGGAGATGAAATACATGTCCACGACGGACCGCAGGGGGACAGAAAAAAGATACCACGAGGGACAGGGAGATTGGGCGCTGTAATACAGGGCAACATCTGGTGGGAACAGTTGGCTGGGTATGAGGGGGGCAACATTCTTTTGTGGGGAAGGGGGGAAAAGGGAAAGTTGAAAGTGAAATCAGAGGGCCGCATGGCAATGATTTGGGGACCGACAGTTTTTGGGAGGGGGGAGAACTCGACCGGGAAGGGAAGGGATTTTCAAGTAATTAGAAACATTGAATACGGGGGAAAAGCGGACGGACTGATTTGGGGTGAGGTGCTCAGACCATGACTCTTCTTTATAATTTTGAATGCCAGAGGGGAGGGAGGGTGGAAAAAACTGCATTGATGACCTTTGTGAGAGGTTACGCAGGCGTGGGGACGGGCAGGGGCACAGCGGTCTGGCGGAACCAGCATCTAAGACATCTATAAAGAGAAAAAGGCAAATGGGGGGCTCCACCTTCACACAGAGGGCTATGAAGAGGGGGTAAAAAGAGAGAAAAAAAATGAGACTGCACTCCCTTACACAGTATTTCAACTCGCGGCAAAAGGGGGGTTGAGGAGAAGGGGGAGCAGAGGGGGGACTGTACACGAGGGTCCACAAATTAGAGGGGAAG
>Ga0179593_1308710_pt1 | contig 18778 bp, 19 predicted proteins | sample CZODoug2_1_08_16_FD_185931 | JGI IMG/M metagenome (GOLD analysis project Ga0179593, IMG submission 185931) | Vadose zone soil fungal communities from Angelo Coast Range Reserve, California, USA - CZODoug2_1_08_16fungal (PacBio error correction) | ecosystem: Environmental > Terrestrial > Soil >...
AAGCAGCCAAATGCACAGGAGACCGGAAGTTTGAGGAGAAGCGGCGAAGCGGGTTCATGCCGGGAGGACGACGAACCGGAGGGGAGTTGTGCCTCTTTCGAATGGTCAATTAGAAGGGCTAACAAAGGCGTTGGCGCAGGGCCGTGGGCAAGAGACCGGAAAAGAGTTCAATAAGTGGGAGAGACAGGAGAGCCAGGTCTACCTTTCACCGAACAAACTCGCTTCGGGAAGGAGAGCATAGAAGGGTTAGAGTTCAGATGGGGACCACTTAAAGGGAACCAGATCACGTTTGATAAGAACCATAGAGGAGGAGGGTACGAAAGGGGGCCACCCCTCTAACTACGCGGTGAAAAGGCACTTTCTTATTATCACTGAAGGATAAGTCTATGCTTAACGCCAACGGAAGGACGGTCCACCGAGTAACGAGGGTGAGGGAGGGCCGTTCTGCAGCAACAAAGCAATACCCAGTGAAAGGTTTGCAACCGTCGGGGAGTATTTTATTTTATGTATCTCCCCTCTTTTGAGTCTTCGCCAATATCCAAATAGGGGGGTCCAATCGACGAGAAAGAAGGAAACAAGGGGAAAAAGAGTGAGGGAAGGCACGCGGATCGACGTCGAACTCGGGCGGAGGGAAATAGGTTCCACTCTAAACCTCCAGTGAAAAATCTGCGTCGACACCCGGAAAATGAAAAGGTCCAGGGGAAGAGGAAGGGAAAGAGAGGGGAAGAGACTACCCGGCCGGCCCGTTCAACAGAAATAAGGTTACTTTACCCCATCAACTTCTTATCCGGGAAAAGGGGGCCTCTATCAGTTCAGGGGGGGGAACGGGGACGAGACATCGGGGCGGACAAATAAGAAAGAAGGTAAGGGCAAGGAAGAGGCTAATTTTCTGTTTCAATGCTCATTCCAAAAAATATTCCCCTTTTCTCTATAGTTTAAAAACAGGGCGTCGGGGCTCGAAAGGAAGATGGGTGTCAGACAGGGGGGGGAGATGACAACAGACTCAAGTACTACTCATAGTTGGCCGTCTGGACTGCCACCGACAAAAATCCTAGGGGAAAAAACCAGACTTAGGTGACGCGGGACTCAAAGGTCAGGGGGGGGAGGAAAGAAGTAGAGGGGCGAACGGGGGGGAAGGGCAGAAAAAAAAATCGGTCACCTCTCAGCAAATCAGGGTGATGGAATGTCGTTCAGGGAAGGGGGGGGGGACAGACATCATCAAGTAACTCAATCCAAACTCGAACGCACGCGGCGGGGAAAAATCAAATGGGGGAGTTGAAACAGTGGATGGGAGGAAAAAAAAAGTGAAGGAGGAAAGAAAAGCGAACGAAACGTCGGGGGAATCAGAATGATGGGGGAACCCTCGAATACTCTTTTGGAAGGCGGGCGTACAAAAAAAAAAAAAAGCAGGAATGAATCTGAAACATAAAACCCCTTGGGAAGTCGTGAGACATCATAAAGAAGAGGTTCATTTCACTCTTCGGACTTACTTCGGTCCCTGACCCCTGCTGGTAAACTCATCGCTTACGAACGGCATCGACGTAGGGAGACGGAAGTGACAAAGCAGGACAAAAACAATGGAGACTAAAAAGAGGGAGGAGAAAAACGCATACGACGTTCTTCAACGTTAACTACATCTCCAAGGAGCGCTTCGGACACAAATAACTAATCACGCTCAACTCTCTAACGGCAGAATTTGCATTGGCCCTGACTCAGTACGAGTCAGCCCACCGGCGGGGAACGCAAAAACAGAGAGGGGGGAAAATGGAGAAAAAAAAGAAAAGAACTGTCAGTATCACGTAAGTAACGGAAACTGAAAGCCGGCCACACGGGAGTCTTTACAGAGAACGAAAGAACGTTTCGAATTAAGGATTCAGCAACGCCGAAAACGCGGGGGGGGGAAAAAGGGGGAGAAGGGGGAGAAGCCTAAGGACAAAAAGGAGAACGACGGCGGGGAAATAGGTCAATACTCCCTTGCCCGCGCCCTCCGGCCATAAAGTCGTGGGAGGGGGGGGAAGGGGGGCCAACGGGGGGGGAAAAGGACGGACAAACCGAAGGGAGATAAATATTTTAAGAGAGTAACATTCATCAGCCGACCGCTGGGAATTACTCAACACCTCAAAAGGGAAGGAGAATCCCTTCAGACGGTACGACACGGTCACAACAAGGAAACTTTTCAGAAAACGTGGCAAGGGGGGGGCTCCTGGGGGTGAAAAATCATGAAAGGAGGAAAGAATTGGGGGACACCAGCGGTCTTAAGGTGGAAAAATCGTGTCGCCAAAAAGCCGACTATAGAGGAGAAATCGGACTTCTCGTTGGGATCTTTAAAGGGAACGGTAAAACGCCAGGTAAAAACGCTGACCGAGAAAAGGGGGGGAGAAAAAATAACTGCCGAAATCCGGGGAGTAAAAACGAGAATAGGCTCCGGGGGGGTTGTCCTAAGGTCGAGCAACCGAAGGGGAAATGAGGGGGAATCAAGGGCAAGGTCGTTAAAAAGGATTCGAACAATTCGCAATCAAGTGCCAAAATTGGCCAACCTCGAAAAAGGAAAAAAAGGACACGCCGGGGGAGGGAGAAGGAAAAAGGAGACTGACCGCACCGAATTTATCAAAAACTCCATCAGAGAGGTGGTGGCACGGGCGGCATCGGGAAAGGAGAGAGAAGGGACGGTGGCCCTCCGGCCATGGGTTGGGGTCGAGGGGGGATTTGCCACAATGGGCGAAATCACGAGACTTTCTTCCACTCTAGATACCCTCCCAATTGCCTGAAATGAAGCGCAAAGAGAAAACAGCAAAACGGAATTACAAGAAAAGGGAAAAGGTGGCGAGCGAGGGGAAACACCAAAGAAAGAGACGGACTCACTGACAGGGAACCGTCTCGAAATCAAAAGATAACTCTACAAGGATCTGAGGTGAAGTTGTGTGCCGGCACCGGGAAAGCGTAAACGAAAGGTAGGAGGGGGGGGGCTAGAGGGAGTTAAAACCTTTGACTTAAGGGAGGGCACGCTCTGAGCGGGAGAAAGCAAGCAAAGGGACATATCGAACCGGCATCATCACTCTCACTGCACGGAAAAAAAGCGGTCTGAAGAAGGAGTGAATACTCAGGAAGAAGACTATGTGACTAAAAAGTCTTCTCAGACACCCATTCACCGAAAGAATCTACCAAACCGGAGAAGACTCCACCTACGGCTCCTTGGTAAAGAAGAGACGAAAAGCCGGTAAAAGGGGACTAAAAAAGTGAAATTAAATATATTCCCAACAAACAACACAAATCTTGGGCCAGGGACTGGGAGGCAAGGGACGGAACTACTCATAGTGATGACACCTGAGGAGGACGAGGGAAATGGGGGGACTAGAGGGATGGTGTCCGATCAAAGAGTACTTAGGAAATGCACAAAAGAAGGCCCGTTTTAAGTTACGCCTTCCTGCCCGTGGAAAAAATTTGAGGGACCAAGAAAAAAAAAGGGGGGGGTTCATGCGATCGGAGCGACGGGAAGTGGGAACCGCGTAGAAAATAGTGCAGGGGGAGGAAGCGGAAGGGAGGGAGTCCAAGAGGGAGGAAGAATAGAAGTCAAAGCAAAGTGAAGGAAGGGACTCTCTCAGAGTGTCTGACGCCGCTCAAAAACCTCAAAATAACTTACAATCCCACTGAAAACACCTGGAGCTCGCAGGAGTTAGTAAAAGAGGGAAGCCAGAGGGAAAAAGAATCATCGTCTCAACACACAGGTAAGAAGGAGTATGGGAGTCTTTGGGATGGGGGGGGGGTAAGTCTTTTCATATAGGGGGAAATTCCATCTATTGATGTTTGGAGGGTTTACGTTTGGAAACGAGTCAGGGGCGGGACAAACGGAGGGGGCAGAAGGGAGGCGGGGAGGGGGTGTACTCAACCTGAAGCCTCCGGGCGTGCGGCCTCCAGAAAAGGGTTCTCTATTCCATCGCAGGAATATTTCAGACCGGAGGAACATTTCCAAACCGAGAGTCAAAGAGGAAATACCAAACCTCCGGAAGGGGGGAGGGGCCGAACAAGGAAGGAGGGAAAAAGGGCGGAAGAAGCTCTGACAACTGCGAGTCGAAGGCTTTTTTTTCCGAAACGACTCGTTTGATCGACCGCGCGATGATGGATGGGAGAGAAAAAAAGTGTATGTGGCGGATGAGGGGGGATCAAAAGAGCAGTGCGTATTTCCAGCCTTTAAAAGTCACACCCAGAGCGTGGGGGGGGGGGGGTGGGACATATCGGCAACTCGTTTGGGGGGAAAAAATGGGGGGAGGGGGGAACAAAGGAGGTCTTCTGAGGTCGCAAGGACAGGCCTAGTGGGGGGGGAAAGGGTCTCCTTTATTGGGTGGGCTTCGTTTTACGCGGTGATCATGGGCGACAAAGGTCGTAGGAAAAACAGGGAGGGCCAGGATAAAAGGAGAAGAAGGCACTGCGAGCGTGAGCGTTCCAGTGCCTTGGAGCCACTATCCTGGAAAGGATGGGTAACGTTCTCTCCTATAGGTCCTAAACAGGAAAGGTCCACCCAGGGGGGGGGACTCAAGGAGCCGAAAAACCCAGGGGGGAAAAGGTTGTCCAGGTTCAGATCACCATCACATAATCCTATCACCTTTGTCTTTCTTTACACTTATTCAGAGACGTGAAAGTGGGACGTGACGTTGGAATCTAGGGGGGGGGGGACCAGAGAGAAACAGGGGAAGGGCTTAAGAGAATGGGAATACCGTGGGCGCGGTAATTTCCGGAATACGTGGGAGGAGTGTGAAGGCTCTATAGTTGGCTTGATCGTTCTCTCCAGGGGTTCAGGTCTTATTACGACCGACCACAACATGGCCGAGGGGACAAGGAAGAAGAAAAAGAAGAGGGGGACGGGGGGGAAAGTGGTGGAGCTCATCCGCCGGAGAGGAGAGGGTAATGTTAAGTGAAGCCTGCGTTTTCATGGCCACGACGGCTGGGGAGCCGTGGCAGTGGAAGTGCGGGAGGGGGATTGGGGGAATAAAAAAGGGGGGAGGGAGGGAGGGAAAAGGAGGAAAAAGGAGGTGATGGAGGGCACCACAACGACGCGGAGCAGGTGTTCTCTGGGGTTCATCGTGGAGGATTAGTTACCGCTCGAGCGTGGGGGGGGAACCAGGACGTGTTTTTTCGTACACGTGCAAGGAAGAAAAGAGGAAAGTCAGGAGGGGCAGAAGGAGAAGAGGCCGGGTTGTTGTGGCACCACAGGCCCACGCTCCGAACCTCTTTCCTCGGAGAACCAACCGGGGAAGTGAGCGAAAGGTGGGGGGGGACTGCCGGACGGGGGGTGGAAAGGGAGGACCAGGAGGGGAAAGGGGGGGGCGAAAAAGATCATAATTATCCATTTACGACCCGTATCAGACCTGGAAGGGACTCTCCTGTCAATCATTAGTGGGGCATAGGGAAGGCGAGGGAAGGGAGGCTACGAGTCGAAGGGAGGATGGGCGGGCCGGGTCGGGGAAGGTGAACGCCACTGCTGGCCGATGGGCGCGGGCGGGGGAAAGGAGAAAACGTGGACATTTCTTCATTTCATCTCTCGTCGTCTAAGATTGGGGGAAGGAGAGGGGGGGAGGGCCCTCAGAAGGGGGGGAAACGTGCGTAGCGCGTTGTCTAAGAATCGTAGAAACTTCCGTGGGAGGAGGGGAGAGGTCTCGTTAACTCACGGAAGTGAAGTGCTTGGTAGAAACGTGACTGACGGGGAAGGAGTTCACGGAAAAAGTTTGTGGGGGGGGGGGGGAAAAAGGGGAACTCGAGAGGGGGACAACCGTCCCGGGGGGGGAAGAACTCCTGTCTCGAAATCATTTCAATGACATAACCGTTGGAGGGGAAAGATATTTTTAGAGGGCAAGGAATGCGGTGGAGAGGAACGAAGAAGGGGGAGAAAAACAAACGTTTGGAAAGAAAAGGGAGGTATATGTAGGGTGACTCCCAGGACCCGGGGGGGAATGGTGGAGGAGGAAAGTCCCCACGCCGGTCCTAATAACGGACAGATTATTTTCCCCGCCGGGTCAGGGGGGGAGGGAAGGGGGGTCAGGGTGTAGAAGAGGGAAATGCCAAAGAGGGGGAGGATGGCTCCCTCTTTACAGTAACGGTGCGGGGTTGAAAAGGGAGGGTCCTATTAGGGGGGCCCGAGGCTTGGTTCCAAAGAGTCTTCGAGTGAAAATACGCTGGTTGAAAAAGAGGAAAGGGCGTGCGGCGTCGTTAGCAAAGGGAACATGGTTGGGAAGAAGAAAGGGTTAACTCGGAAAGGTTAGTTGCAAAAAAAAAGGGTCAGGAGTTAAAGGGCGTTTTGTGCGGAGAGGTGCACTGGACTGCAATAGAAGGGAACTGAAGGAAGAAAAGTCAAGAAAAAAGATCCTGGGTGTGACAATTAGACGGCGGAAGTTCAAGGCTATCCCAAACTGAAGATTAAGAAGGTGAGCGTAGACCTCAGTAGTTGGGGCAAGGGGGGAAGAAGGTGGAGGGGGGCGTGCTCATATGAAGGAGGGTCACGTGGGGAAAAAGGAATTTTTCGTCAAGATCCTTCCGTCTTCACACGGAAGAGGGGGAATGGCCCGGGGCACAGTGTGTTCCCGGGACCGTTATCTATGGGACAACGAAGCCGATGTTTGGGGCGCTTTGCCAATGATGGCGTGCAAATGGGAAGGAAGGGAACGAGGTTGGAGGGGGATGGAAGGGGGAAAAAATATCGACGAAGGTATCGCGGCAAAAAGGGGTGCATATCTACTTTCGGCTCCGGGGGATGAAAAATCCAGGAAGTTTAACGGGGAAGGGGAAAGGTAAGGGAGAGAAGGGGAACGCTCACTACTAAACAGGAAGTGTCAAGGGCTCTCACGGGGAGGATAAAGAAGGAATGTAGTTAAACTGGAATTGTTGTTGGCAAACGATCCGAAACTCTGAGTTGACCGAAGGAGAAGGTAGGAAAAAGAAGAAGAAGACGTCCAAAGGAGTTGTTTTTTCTCCTAAGCCTAATAGGGAAGGGCGATTGTGTGGTTTGTATGTGCGAACCCACCCAATAGGGGAGTCAGGGAGAAACTCCCCAGATACGACGTTTCCCAAGGGGACGTCAAGGGGGGAAGGGAGGGGGGTGTGTTTACATTAAGAAAAGCAAGACCTGCACTTTGAGGGTTCCACAAAAAACAAAACCCAGCGCAGACCTTCCTCCGGTGGAAAAGAAGAGAAGAGAAAACGAGTTTTAAAGTAAATACCTAGGAGTCACCTCTTCTAAGCTGGGGGGGAAAATGAACCCGGTGGTCTTTTCGGAAAAGGTTGCTTGAGCACCGAATAGGGAAAGCTGTTTGTCAGTTAGCATCCTAACCGTCTAGTTTAATGGAGAGAGATCAACGTAAAAGAAAACGTCAGGGAGGGGGAACGCGCCTTTATGGACCGAGCGGCAACGGTGAAAGGGAAAATACACTGACTGTTCTCAGGTCTAAAACTGACAGGGGATCTACTGCAAGTGTTTGAAAGATGGGAAGTGGACAAAGAAGGTGAAAAAGCAGGCCAAGGGACTCACATTTGTTTTTAATCTTGAATAGACACAAACGAAGAGGTAGACTCAAAACTAAAACAATTATTTTGACTCATCGCGAGAAAAACAAAAAAAGTAGGAGGGGTAGATAGATAGATCGCCCCATAACTTAACGTCGTGTTAGAAAGGGGGGGGAAGGAGAGGAAGAGTGGGAAGAGGAAGAGGGTAAAAAGACCTTTTTGAGCAGAGGGGGTGGAGAGCATTCGGTCACATTCAACTGCGAACCAACCTCCGGGAGGATACAGGAAGGGGCCAGGGGAAAAGGAGAGGTAAAAGTAAAGGGGGAGCTGTGAGAAAATCCATGCAAAATACGTGCACCCGAGGAAGAGTCAGGGGTAAAAAAGGAGGTCGAATTGTCACAATTATCTGGTAAGAGGTGAGAGGAGGAAAGCGCTCAAGAAAGAACCGTGAGAAAAAAAACCCAGAGGGGAAGAAATACGGGCTCCGGGGGAAAGGCCAACATGACGCGACGAAAGGGGGGACGACTGCCGGGAAGGATCAACCTCGACGTGCACGCTCGGAGTCGCAAAAAGGGAACTACAGTCACCAAAGGGAACAAACAGGGAAAAAGGTAGGGAGTTACACTGCATTTCAAAACAAAACAAAAAAGTGTCACTCGTCGCTGGGAGGAGGGGAGTAAACCCGCATGGGGGCGTCGCAATATCAAATCCAAATGTCGGCCTTCTGCGAAACGGAAAAAAAAGAATCGCGGGCGTCTCAGGGGGAGGAAAAGAGAAACAGGTGAAAGACGGAGGGAAAAGAGGGACAAGTGGGTTTACAAATCTAAACAAAGAGAAGACATGCAACTAAAGAGTCCATCGCAAGTGAATGATGGAAACCTGGGCATGGTCAGGGCGAAGAGGGGCAACGGGGGGAAACGCGTACCAGGGGACGGCCACGGAAAAGCAGAGGGAGGGGCTGGTCCCCCTCAACTTTGAACTAGAAAACATGGGGCCAGAGAAAACGGAGTTAGGAGAAATGCTGCCTTACCTAATAAAAACCAGTTCAAGGACTGCAGAGTACATTGGGGAGGGGTGAAGGCGGAAGGGGACAACATCAGTCGGACTTGCTAAGAGAGTACCGGAAGGGAACCAACATCTTCCTCAGACACTGTTGGCAGCAGGAGAGATTCCGAGAACCATCAATCCTTGTACGGCATGGTGTCGAAGTCTTTTCGCCAAAAATATCCAGGCAACTGACGAAAGGGGAAAGTCCAAAAGGGAAAAAATAAAGGAGGAGGGGCTCCTTTTCCAGAGACGCACGGAAATAGGAAACCTATCTACAAGGCCTAGGTTGATGGGAGGATTCTTCAGTCGAAAGGAAGAAGGGAGAAGAGGAAAAAACGCAGGCAGAAAAGCGGGTAAAAATAAAATGGTGCAAGGGAACAGGTCCCATTTGACCAATTGCACCGACAGGGCAAAACACTCATTCTGGGAAAAAGGGCTAAGTTAGGCCCCATCGAGTGTGGCGGCAAAACACGATGAAAAAAAAAGGGAAACTAACGTTAACCAACGTCAAAAACAGGTAACCGGGTGGAACGAAGGGGTGATGGTCAAGAGTCATAGACAAAGAGGGACTGTGGCTGCTCGCGAACTGAATCGGCGGAACGGACCCCTGACTCGGTTAAATAATAGGGCCGGAAAACGGAGACGTCGTTGGAAGTGAAGGGAAATAAAAAAGGAAAAAAAAGAGTGGATCATCAGGTGGAAACTGCCATATAATAGGGACTTAAGTATCTCAATGCTCCACATGCGAGCGGACCCGCAAGAAAAGGGGGGAGAAAAACACGGAAAAACGAGTTACTTCAAACGGAAAAGCAATGGATGGGGGGGAAAAATGCTGTCGGCAGACTGAGAGTAAAAAACGGGGAGACGGGGTTCACGCCACACGAGATGGAAGAGGAGGGGGTCAAACACCTTCCAGAATGCCCTTTGTAGTCGGAAAGAGTAAGAAAAGGAAAACCAAGGGGACGAAGAAGAGACCGCGCAAGAGGGGAATCAAAGGGGGTCCAACGAGCCGACGCGAGAATCCGATGGCACTCTGATAAAAAAAAAAGTGACCGAAAGGGAAGAGGAAAAAAGGAATCCCTCGTTCAAGGAAACGTCGCGCTGCCGACCAGAAAGTCCGGAAAAAGGAGGGGCGGCAAAGGGAAAAAGGAAAGGCGGAAGAAACAGATTTCCTCGAGTAGTGGAGACGAGTCACCCAGGCGGAATCCTCCTACCGGGGACATCGATGAAAGAAGCGCAGTAGGCTTTCTCTCCGGGGACGTTGGGGACGGGGGAAAAAGAGAACTTTGAAAAAAAAAAAAATGGCCCCACGGAAGGGGGCAGGAAAAAAAGGGTGGGACAATCAGGGCCTCTCCGACAGGACCACTAGTTAAAGGAAGGAAAAGGCGCCAGATCCTGTGGTTGAACTCAAACACGCCAGCTGTACAAAGGGTTGAATCGTTGGGGCCACAATCGGCCATCAACTCTATATCTTCTACAGGAGGGGAAGAGAGTCTTCTTGAAGGGAGAAGAACACGCAGGGGGGAAAAAACACGCGACAAGCGGCGGCTCAAAAGACTTGATCCGACACTATGGAAAAAACGGACGATCAAATCTTGAACCGGGGGGGAGGAAAAAGGGTGGGGGGGGAAGAGTTCTAGCAAACACGAAAAGGTGGAATCGAGGTGGACCTCAAATAGGGCCATTGGACAGGGGCTTCTGAAAGTCGAGTCACAAAAAACAAGGGGGCAAAGGGGGAAGAAGCGCACGTAAAAAAGGACCTTCTACAAAATTAATTCGCGACAGATTCCCACCCGTCGATGGGGAGAGCATAAAAAATAAAAGGGGTGGGGGCCAGGAAGGTCTGGCCATCCGTCAACTTCGCAGCTGGCTTGGGGCTCCCTATGATTTGTGGGGAGCGTTGAGAAAGTGTAAGAAATGAAAAAAAGGGAGAGACTATCACTGGCGGGGTACACGGGCAGCGGATACAAAACAAAGAAGGGAAGGGAAAGATTAAAATCTCGAAAAAGGCATCAACGGGAAACGAAAGGTTACTTACAGCCCCGTAGGGGTGCGAAGAGGGAAAAAAAATAACCAGAGAATTTCTGGGCAAAACCCTTCAAAGGTAAAGAAGGGCACAGGATATAATGCCATTCACGAAATCTGCAACAAGGGGGGATCGATGGGAAAGGGGAAAAGATGGGGGGGTGAAGGACACCTTAGTCGACCTGGGTTATCTCGAGGGGGCCACAATGAGGGGGAGAATGAAAAAATGGGATCCTAAGGGGTCTAACGCAGAAGGGGACATATCCTGGGTGCCCAACACCTAGAAAAAAGCAGCCTATAACTCTACACTCTGAAAACATGAAGGCTGACGGGGGGTACGGCAGGACCAGGACTCAAGGTTGAAACTGGAGAAAAAGGTCTTAGAAAAGAAGCCCGGACTCCTCCTGCCTACCAGCTCTCCCTTCTAACCTACAAAACACAAAAATAGGTCTCATGGGGGAAAACTCAGGACCGGTTGGGAAGGGTGACAAGCGAGGAGAAAAGTTGAAAAAAGAACAGAGTTTTGACTGCGAGGGGTTCCAAAAAAACAAAACAACCCAAAGGTTCGTGACTGGGCAATTACTCTAGAGCAGGTTAGGAAGAAAGCCAAAACTAAGGTAGGGGATAGGGAAATGGGAGCGAAAGCGTTCGTCAAAAAAAAGAGTCTTCCTATCCAACATCAAGAAATAGTGCTACTCTTAACTCTGTAACCAGGGAAGAAGACTACTGAAGGAAGTGGCGATTATGGGGGTGAGGTTGAAAAATCCTGATGCATAGAAGGTGGCATGAAGACAGGACTAAAGGATCAATTGACCGAGATGAAAGCGGTCTGTCATCTTTGGTCAGGAACGCCTAAAAGAGCCGAAAACAAGGTTCGGCGTATAGGCAAAAGACGTTAAGAGGTCCTCGGTCTGGTCATCGGGGGAGAAAGCTCCGATAGATTTAAGAGACTATCTCACTCGCCTGGATCTCTCAAGAAGTACCTACTTACAAAACCTGAATCTCCACGAATAAGAGAGATACAAAAAAAAGGGAGGGGGGAAAAGGTTATTCATGGGTCTATGTAGGGTGTTTTAAGTAGTCAATCATAGGGGGGATACCAGGAGGGGATGGTGTTTTGGGTAGTGGCTAAAAACGGGCGAGCTGTCGTTCTTGAGAAAAAAGCAGGACGCGCGGGTTCCTTAAGCTTGGGGACGACTACTTTGGAAATTCGACGTTATGCTGTTAACGAATGCTGCCAGGGGGGAAGCTGGGGTAAGGGGTGACCTGCGCAAGCCACCGTCAGAAGACGGACGTCATGACCCTCAACGTTTTGAGGGGGTGAACTAAACCAAGCTTCCAAGAGGGGATACTTAATTCATGTACAAGCGAAAAGATCATGACCTAGTCTGTGTTTCATCGTGGGGAGAAAGGACGAGGTGGGGATAGCAACGCGGCGAGGGATTCACAGGACGGCCAGAACCGTTTAGTTGGGGTTCGTCGGGGGAAAAGCGAGTCGGGGAGTGGAACAAAGTAGGGTTCTAAAGTCCGACAGATCGTGGGGTTGTTGTAACCCATATCGCAAGCTCATGGACGGGTGCAATTGTTGTCAAGGAAAAGGCGTCTTGGGAAATGAAAAGTCTTTTTGACGTTTGAGGCGAACGTTCCGTTTCGAATCGTCTTGTGGTAACTTTTAAGGTTAGGCTGAAATTCGGGGTCTTACAAAGGGTTCTTTAACTTGGCATTTGCGGTCCCTACCTGCGTCCGGATTGAAGTCTGATCCTTTGAGGCGTTGTCTGGCTGGTAGGCCGGGGGGCTCTCGGTCTCACAAGCTGGATTTAGAACTATCTTGGTAGGGGGGTGGGAGGTAGCGGTCCCTACTCTCCTGGAAAGAGTGCCACAGAATGAAAAGGGATGTGAAAACTGAATACTCTAGTACTGCTTCAGGGACGATGTCCTGTCTAGGACACCATCGCAAACCTACCTTTAAGGGGGGACTGGGCAAGGAAATTACGGTTTGACTTGGAGTTTGACACAAGGAAAACCGGGGCAGTTTATTTGGGGGGTTTCCTCTATCCCATCCTCCCAAACTCAAAAAAAAAAAAAAAAACAACTTTTCACACTGGCTGGAAATCCGGGGTGTTTGGGGCTGGCGGTTCAGGGCATACGAGGAATAGTGTCGGTCGGGGAGAGAGATAGAGCATTTAACGAGTGAATCGTCCAGGGTTGGCAAGGAGGTAAGGAGACAACGAACCAAGAAAACATGGGACTCTCTGACAAGGGAAAGAAGAGGCTAGATTCGTTAGGGAGCCCCGGGCCCAACACACTCTTTCTTGGGGGATTGGTGGAATACATCCATAACGCTGGTCGGGGAAGTTCAAGGGGAATACTACCTGCCCGGTGGTCATGTCCACGACAGACGTAATAAAAGTGGCCAAAGGGGGGGGAACGGTGAGGGAAGAGGTTCGAAAGATGGCGTGGGGGAATCGACTTGGATAATGCGGGGAACCTGGATGGCCAAACTGAGGGGGGAGAGACGGGAGATGAAAAACATGCTAATCTGGTTGGAGAGGGGGGGGGGGTAAGAGGTGTCGGAAGTTAAGGGAGCAAGCGTCGACGGTCAGCGTGTTGCGCTTGGGAAGGAAAAGGTGAAAATGAATAAAGAAGAAGGAACTTGTCCCGATCGATTCTTTCGTTTGTGGCAAAAGCTCCCACTCCGGCGAAGGACCGGAGAGCGAGGTAACAAACCTATGTGCGGGAAGGCTAATAGTGGTGGCTGGGAAAGGAAGGAGGGGTGAAAAGTTGTCTTGTCCCCTTAGGGCCATTGGGGGGGGAATGGGGGAAGCTTAATAGGTCCGGGAAACCGGATAGACGGACTTGCGGCGGTCAAGAAGGCCAGGGAGGGGGGGGAGGGGAAAGAAGTCGAGGGAATCGAGGAGAAACATCGTCGGGAGACTTAGGTATGGCAAGCCGGGTCTGTCCGTGGGCCGCCACTAAAGTCGGCCAGGGAAGCGGAGAAAGGTCATGAAAGAGGCTTGCCGGGAGACGGCGTCGGGCAATCACGGGTTATGGCAGGAATGTTCCTGCCCCGAGAAGGGGGTGAAAATAGCGTCGGCTTAGTTTTGGCTAAAAAACTAATTAGAAAGGTCAAACTTGGAGAGGAAGGAGGAACGTCAAACGGGAGGTTCCGGGATGGGGGAGAGGGCGTGTCAAAGGGAAGGGACCATGGAATTTTGTTGGGGCCGACAGGTCGAGAGGGAGTGGGCGTGAAAAAGGGATCCGGGGCCTTAACCGTCCGGAGAGAAAAGGCCATAAGTCCCAGGGGAAGTTATAGATACGGTGGGAGGGAGTGGGGGAGGGTATGGGGCGACGGTGGCGATTAGAAAATCCGTGAACTTTCGAGTAGAATTTCGCAATCTAAGGCAAAACATAGGTTTTGAAAAGGGGGGGGGAAGTCAAGGGGGGAAGGAAAGACTTAGGGTTATTTGTAAAAAGCGGGACACATTTCCTGGAGAGGGTCGAAGTTTCCCCGGGCCACCGCAGGGGGGGGGGTTGGGAGGGGGAGAAAAGAAATCAGGGACAAATGTCCCGGACCGTGTGGTGTTAAGAGAGGGGCCCTGAGGTCGGGGAAAGGAAACCGAATAACTTCGAAATCCATAAGGGGGGGGTTCAGAACAGTTGCGTGGCGGAGGGAGACGTGGCAAGGGGAAATGGGTGGGGAGAAGGAAGACAGTGAAAGCAAAAAGGGGGGGGGTGCACGGCCCAGGGAGGGGGCCGATGAGAGGGGGAGTTAATGTCGGGAAGCAGGGGGAACGGGAGCCCACCAGTGGAATAAGAAAGAAAAAGGGTTGGGGAAGGAGGGTCGTTCTTCTGCCGGTCACAATAAAAGACTGAGGGAATGGGTTTAGCTGTCCATCACCGATTAAAAGAAGGGATGTGCACGGGATCAGGTGGTCTGGTGGTCGCCTCGACACGATGAAGGAGTCAATTTGGGGGGATGGGGCAGCGAAGAAGGAGAAGGCCGAAGATCTTTGTTCAGAGAGAGCCATTGCCAGTCAGGGGATAGATAGAAAAGAACGCCCTTAGAGAAGAAGTTTTGTGAATGCGGCATTTCAACGCCAGGAAAAAATGGCCTGAGGGTAATTGCCCGGGGAGAAGAAGTGTCTTATGGCAGTTAACTGATCGCCAGCCGGGTATTCCAAAGGGCCTGAGAAGAAGGGGAGGTCTCGTTGAAAAAGTAAAGAGAGGAGGTTTGCCAGGGGAATTCCCGTAAAAACGTCTCGCCCTTCTTACCCTATCATTGAGACGAGGAACACTGAACTTGATGGTCTAATGTTATATGGTAGACCGTTGGGGGGTAGACGGGGAGGGGAGAGGGGGTTTGAGACATATGGGAAACTGCAGTGTACAAATCAGACGAGCGTTCGATCAGAAGATAAGACCGCTCCTAGAGGGGAAGGGGGGCAGACCGGAATCCAAAAAAGGGAAAAAGGGCGATGGTGGGGGGAGAAGTGCACAAGGAAAAAAAGGGGATAACTAAGAAAATAACAATACGACGTTGCCACCGGACTTCAGGTTTAGTGCTTTGGAAATTCGGACAGCGAAGGGAGTTGGGACGCATTTTGCCTCTCAGTTTTGCTAATTAAAAGAGCTGGAAGGTGGGGGGAAGCCCGAGAACGGAGGCGTCAGGAGTCCGAAGTCCTTCCCAACGGGTTGCTTGTAAGAATGAAAACTATCGGATGTGATCAAGTACGGAGCTGTGGAGAAATAACAAAGAACCGCTAATGTGGGAAGGACGAAGGAGAGAAGAAAATAACTTCTTTTAACTTTCAAGGAATGGATCGCCGGAGAACGGGGGGAGGGACGCTACCTCTGGATCCGGCCACATTACAGGAGAAAAAGAAAGGGGGGGGAGAAAAAACTGAAGAAGTTGACAAATTTGGCGAAAAACGGCTTCCAACAGGTTATGGTTTCCGGGAACGGAGCGGAGGGTCGCCGCTGGGCCGACCAACGACGGGTCGAGGGGCATTTGGGAGATCAGGAGATAAACAACAAAACAGACTTATTAAGTAGGAAAGAGAGAGAGAGAGTCCAAATCATAGACCTCTGGCGGAAAAAAGCGTTCGGGAATGAAAGGAAAACTCGAACCCGTGGGTGGGAGCAGACGGTGACTGAAATTCAGTGTCAAATGGCGAAAGGGCGAAACAAACCTTGTAAGCCGTCCGTGGGGATCCTAAAGGACACGGTTCAATCACTTGAGAGAGCGAGAAACATTCCTGAGAAAAGGTGGAAAAGAACTACGGGTTCAGGATCGCGAAAGGGAATTTAAACAAAGGAAGGGGGTCGAAGGGATAGAATCAGACGCTCGGACGTTTCGAGACACAAAAAGAGTCAAGAAAGAGGGGGGAGGCTACGAACCGTTTCCCCGTCACAATCTCGATCGCCGGGGGAGGACTCCTTTGAGGAAAACTCGACGGCTCGCTCGTCTTCGCCCAACTGATGACGTTGTACATTCACAAGGGAGAGGGAGGGGTCTTCAAAAAAAAAAGAATGGAAACAGTCCCTCTTTCCACGAGGGAGGACGGGAGTTGTCAGGAAAAACCAAGACTGTGTTCTTCTTAGAAATATCCAACAACAGCCATAGGTCGGCTTCGGATCGAGGAAAACACGTAGAGGGAACGTCCACGTATGGGGGGGGGGAAAAAGGAGAGAGGGAAAAAAAAAAATCACTGATCTTTGCCTAATAAGCTCCTCAGGGCTAAATACGGAGGAGAGACTCCTCTTTAGAGATCCATGGTCCGGGTATCGGGGTTCTCACGAAAGATGCACCTGAGGACGACGAGGGCCAAAGGAAAAGTCTCAGAGGGGCACTGGGAAAAGGGATCAAAACGGGGGCAAAATCCTGGCAGGTTGCCTAGGACCTTCTGAGGGGCGAGCAAGGGCTGAAACCCTCCCATCAACGTTCGGTAAATTACACGGAAGACCATGGCGTTGGGGAGGGAGAGGGACACAAAAAAATTCGGGTGTCAAATCGATTACCGGAAAAGGGAAAAAAAAACTGTTCTTAAGACGAATGAAAATTAACACCTAGGATGGACATAACGACTTCTAGGCAATCATAGTCCAAAGATTGTCAGAATGGAGGCGAACCTAAAACAGAAATTGCAACTAACTGGGAAAATCGGCAACTTCGAACTACAGGAGAGGAGATAAGGAAAGTTAATCCCACGTCAAAAACAACCTTATCAAAGGCAACTCTGTTTTGTAGTTAAAGAGGAGGGAAGGCGTGGAGGAAAAAGGAAAAAAATCATCCAGGGGAAATCTAAGAGCGTCACAACCCAGGTCAGACGGGTGCAAAATGGCAAATGGATAAAAACTTTCTTTAAAGCCAAACTTTGACCATTGGCTAACTCCCGGCGCCGCAACGTCAGAAGTAACAAAAAGGAGAAGGGGGAGTGGATCTAATGAAAGGAGGGGGGAGGCAACCAGAGAGGGACACCGAATTGAACGACAAAGTAACTTGGGAAGGTCTGGGGGGTATTTTATAAAATCTAACTATCTGTTTGCAGTGCCACTACGACAAATTATGCTGAGAACGCACCTAGAGAAGTAAAGCATAGGAGGATTGGAAGAAGGTCTCCCACCAGAATGTCAGTCACAGAGAGCACTATCTAAAGGGAAAGGGGAGACAACGTTAGGATAATCATAGATGTACCCATCACTACCAGAAACTTGCGCAACACTCTACTAAGAAAAAAAGGACAGAAGGGCCTTAAGACCTCGGCTGCAGACGTCTCGTAAAAAGGTAGACGGTCAAGAAAGACCTAAAGGGGGGGGAGGGACACCAACAACTCCAGAACTTCACTTTTACGCAGTCACGGCTTCATCAAACCACGCACGTGGGGAGGGGAGGCTCAAAGAGGAAAAGAAAAAAGGAGTTTCTACTCGATTTGTCTTAAACGCCGAAGAAGAGGAGTTGGGGGGGAAAGGAGGGGCTACCTACACTAGGGCAACCAAGGGAAGACCGCCGAGAAAGCGAAAAGGGAAGAGTCTATTCGGACGCTGACGAACCGGTCACGCCAGCATATCATTGGGGTCGTCATGCCAACCGGGGACAATGAGAGGAAAGAAAGAATAGTCGAACGAGGGGGAAAGAGAGTACCTCAAGGAAAGACGAAAGGAACATTTCGGATCCACAGGCGCCCAGGTCCTGTTCTAGGCCGGGTACAAGTCCTATCACGTTCAAAAGTTCCAGAAGGGGATAAAAAAGGTGGGAAGCACGGAGGCCCAGAAAAGATACTTTCAGCAGAAGAAAAACTCTGGTTGAACCTAGGGGAGCCAGCGTTGAAAAAAGTGGAACTTGGGAATGAAACCAAGAAAAAAGGACGAGGGTAGAGCGAAAAACACCGGCGGGAAGGTCTAGTGAGGATGGCAAAACGAGAAACGCAGTGTGAACACTCGGACCGCATAGAGACATAAGACGGAAAAACACGAACCGATGACAAAAAACTATCGGAAGCCTAGGACGTTGTGGTGTGTCAGAAAGGGGAAGGGGGACTCAAAAACGTTTTAATCCTGGTCCGCATCGTCCCGAACGGGACCCAAAAAGAAGATATGCGAGGAAAAAAGAAAAAAGGGAAAAAACAATGGGAAAAGGGGGGAAGATCTAAATCTTTCAACATGACAGACCGGGCCAGTCAAACAAAGGAGAGGGATGTACCTCATTACCCCGGAATATCACTCAACTCAGGTGGGTGGCAAGCAAGGGAGGAAGGGAAAAAAAGAGGGAGGGAAGAAGACTGGGGACATTCTTCATGTTGGGGGGTGGATCGTTGTCGAGAGTTGAAGAAACGGTCCCATGACAGGCGATCGCGGGGGTCACCCTGTATAAGAGAACGCAAATACAAAGTACGGAAAAGGAGAAACCGAGAAAGAAAGGCAGGACCCCCCGGGCCACATATTACAGCAAAGGACATTCAAAAGGGGGGGGGCGCTCACTCAATCCCATTAGTTCAAAACTCACGAACACTGCAACGGAGAGAGCACTAAATCGGGAGGAAAGACGATTCGAGGGAAGGTCTGTCAAACGTATCTTCACGGTGTGTGGTGGTTTTGGTGGGTGTGGGGTTTTGTTTGTTTTTGTTTTTTGGGGGTGTGGGGGGGGGTTTTTTGTGGGGGTGGTTTTGTGGGGTTTTTTTGTTTTTTTTTTTTTTGTTTTTTTTTTTTAACAGAAACA